>Ga0172380_10000401_pt1 | contig 86727 bp, 97 predicted proteins | sample Leawe162metaG_FD_119747 | JGI IMG/M metagenome (GOLD analysis project Ga0172380, IMG submission 119747) | Leachate microbial communities from a municipal landfill in Southern Ontario, Canada - Leachate well 162 metaG | ecosystem: Engineered > Solid waste > Landfill > Unclassified | place... | reverse complement strand
TAGCTTGTTAATTTATTGTCATCATACTAAGCCTCGATTTATCGGGGCTATTTTTTAGGATCTAATTTATGTATAAAGCCATTCCGTTGAATAAAGTTTTAGTCATAACTGCGTCTATGTTCTTACTGCAGAGCTTAAGCGCCGATGCAACAGTCATCACTGGCCGTGTGGTCGGTATCGCTGATGGCGACACGCTCACAATACTTGATGCAAATAACAATCAGTATAAAACTCGCCTGGCAGAGATCGATGCACCAGAAAAAAAACAGGCATTTGGTAACAACTCCAAGCAAAACCTATCCACCATTTGCTATGGTAAACAAGCAACCATAACAACATCAGAAAATGATCAATACAATAGGGTGATTGGTTATGTAAATTGTGATGGTATTAATGCAAATAAACACCAAGTACAAACAGGCATGGCATGGGCCTATAAGCAATATGTCAAGGATCCTGAGTTTTATCGATTAGAAATAGACGCTAAAACAAACAAACGTGGTTTATGGGTGGATCCTAATCCTATAGAGCCTTGGAAATTCAGAAAACAAGCCAAGCAACATTAATTATGAAAGTGGCCAAATTAGAACTATTTGAAAGTGCAGAAGGCTTGTTAAGTTTAATTAATGGTTTTCAAGATAAATCTCGGTTACGCACAAAAGAGTGGGGCGCTGATCAAGATTTGATTTTTGAAATCCAAAAGTTAATCGCCGAAAGTGAGAAATTAAAACACCAGCTCCAATCTATTCTAGATAATGGTCATGAATATTATTTTGAAGATGTACAAGCCGATTTTATAAAATTACTTCAAAAAATCGATTCTATCTCGTTACAATATCATTCCAGAACAATTAGCCTATAATTTACAGCTGTGTTACAGCGCAAACCAACAGAAAGCCGCTTTTTAGCGGTTTTTTTACACTCACCCTTACCATATCATTGCCAGAACTTTTATTTTGCTTGTATCAAGCTATTTGAATAAAAAAAGGGTGCCAATTAAGGCACCCAAAGGGGGAGATCATGCAGTATCAACAAATCTTGCTAGTCGATGAAATAATTATATATTGTACAATATTAAATGTACACCATTATTTATGCCTTTGCATAATGCATTCTATCAACGATCCTTTTTTTGAATTGCATAGTCGTAGGCTTTTTTACCTTCTTTACATAATTTCTGAGTGTGGCGAATTAAATCATCTAAATTCATCTTCAAAGACTGCAGCTTATTCCACTCTTCTACATTAGGTGTTTTTAGTATGTAATTAGCATTATCTGAATATTCAATTTTAACAATCAGTCCACTGATATGAGTTACTGTATTGGTAGGTAGATCCACCTCCCATTGGTGGTGCCAGGTTCTGTTTTTTCCCATTATTAGCCCTTTAATTTTGTGGCCGCATTATTAAAATCATCTATTGATAATGAACCACTATTCAATTGAAATAAAAGATTTTGCCCTTTTGATTGACCTATATTTTCTGCTTCTTTAACAACATCTTGAATTGTCTGATAGACAAGGCTCAGAGACTTTTCTGTTTCTTTTGGTAAGTGTATTTGCCAGTCCTGTTGGTCTATATCCTTATGTTCACATTCCATTACACCAGAATGAGAATAACTAATTCTTCGATGATTATGAAATCCTTTTGGCCTAGTATTCAACATGGCATGGCCAACGGTTCGTAACAATAGACTGATTGCTTTAGCAAAATTTATGGCCGATTTATATTTATAAATTGCTGACGGTATTCCAGAACGTTCGCCAATCAAGTATTCACATAAATTAGCTTTATCATTTAAGGCTGCCATCACTTTAACTTTCTGATATTCGCGTATAGCTTCTGCACATGAGCCACAAACAGAGTTAGGCATAATTTCAACTTCTGATCTACAACCAGGACATATTTTTTTAGTGAATTTCTGCATTTTAATTTACCTCTAACGATTCAACCATTAATGTTTTATATTTATCAACAATCAATACCGCCTCTTCATAAGTTGGAATACTTGTTGGCTTACCATTAGTGAATAAAAGATGTTTTGGGATAGCCGCTTCTGCTTGCATTCTTACTTTTCCAGCCAATTTTGCTTTATCCAAATTAATTATAGTTTCCGAACTTAATAAGTGAGGTGCTACATCAGCCAACCACTGATTACCTTGAAACGCATAAGTTGATTGAATTTCAAGATCTACCATTTGACGATAAATGTCCTGGTTATCTTCACATGATGCTGACGCTGCTAAATCGCCCATTGAACCCATAATACAAAATGCACATGACACACGTGAACTCCCATAGGTTGTATAAGCCTCATGTAGAGGATGATCCATATCCTGCAAGTAACTAAATACCTCTGGAGTAGACCATGTAATAATTGGATTCCAATTTATACCGTAGCAACCACGAGCTGAAAGCTTAATGTTCTGGCTTGCAATTGGCATTTTGGCACGTGCTGAACTTTCAGCCCGTCTGACTCCAGTTACAGATAAGATCTTATGCTTAGGATAACGCCTAGTTAATTCAGCACAAATCAAAGTGGTTTTTAATTCAGAAGTACAAAATCGCATACTGGGCGTTGACCAAGGCAGTATTAATTTTACGCATTCTAGGTTTGCATATCTGGCAACATTATTCTTCCAGCGCGTTTCCCACCTATCCATCATATCGCCTGCTGCACGTTTAACAATAATCAGCTCCCAACCTAAACGCTGGGCAATTATCTGACACTGCTTAATTGAATCTTTCCATTCAACACGGCCAAGATCACTATGAATTAACACTCTTGGCCCAGTATGTCCGATCTCATTCAAATAATCATTTAGTCGGATGGCTACGGCGGTGCTGTCCTTACCACCTGAATTATTTACTGCTACTACTGACTGGTCTTGTAATAAAGCCGAAACTTCGGAGGTTACATATACTGGGTATAAAAAATCAAAGTTTTTATCCTCTGCAAATAAACCAATTTGCATTGAATCAATATAGTGTTTGCTACCATGAAATTGAATCGTTGATGTCTGGGTGCCCATGATTAATCCTCAACAATTTCAAGGTTATCGAGACCAAGAGCTACAACCATTGCAATAGCATTATTTTTATTTAGAAAAAACTTAGCGTTTAATTTGTCTTGAACGAACTGCTGATTAGTGTAATAAGCACGAATTCTATCGTTTGCTAAATACAAATCATTTTGCTTGATGAAAAAGAATGAGGGCATTTTAAAATCTCCTTAGAGAACCGTCTAACCTTCGGCGTGGTATGTACCAAATTCATTAATACATGGTGGTAATTATACAATGTATAATATTAAATGTACATATTATTTCATTTAATCCTGAAATTAAATTTCAAATCCTTTAATGAAGCATATTCTTTTCCATGCTCACCTACATAACCACTATTAACACCTCCTATAGCAGCTTCAATCATTACACCATTTTTATCTACTACCCAGAATACATTCCAAGCCTTTTGAACAATTTTCATAATAAATCCTTATATCAGCGCCCAGCACGAGCTAATTATTTAATACTTTTTAGAAATAAAACATTTCCGATATGGCGACAATGAACACAATGAGGATTATTAGAATTTTCTTTTGCCACTCTCAAACTCGATTTACCCGTAGAACTAACCTCGGCAACATGTTTTAAATCTTTGACAGTCAGGCCTTTTGCCCATTTTGGTTTTTTCATTTCTTTTACCTTCCTCTAAGCCAGATATTCAAAGGTTTCTTCGTCATATAACTGTATTGATCCACCCAACGCATTACGAGCTGCTTTAAACGCATCATGGAAACTATCAAATTTCTTTTTTGAAGTTCTACCCAAGGCAAACCAAACCCATTTACTATTTGCAACTTCCTGCACTTTTCCTGCTTTAATTATGTAATAATTATACAATGTATAATTATTATTGTATACATTATTTTATGTTGCACAATTAAATATGTTTATATAGTATACAAATCACTTTAACCACATTACTAATAAAGGGTTCGCATGCGTCTATTAATATCTTTACTTCTCCCATGGCTAACATTCTTTACCATTGGTAGACCTATTGCTGGTGTAATTTGTCTTCTTTTACAAATCACATTGATAGGATGGATCCCAGCTACTATTTGGTCTGTATACGCTTTAAGCCAATATAAGACTGATCAAAAAATTAAAGCGGCTCTTGGTAATAAATAATTTGCATTATCTGAGAATAAAAAAAGGGCATTATTCAATGCCCTTTTTCATATCCGATTACGAAAACTCTCACCTTTAATTATCCGACTCTTTTACTCTCGATCGCAAAAGTAAGTAATTCTGATTCTGTTGGATCCATTCCCCAAGTGATTGTAGCCAGCCAGGTAATAAATGCAGTTTGAGCTATTTTTCCCTCTAAACCTTTTTTTTCATAAGCCTTTGCTACTTGAACATTGCTTACTAAATATTCCTCTTCAAACCTTGTAATCCAGCCTTTACGATCCTCATCACCAGCTTCATTAAACATAGCATGCGCATTTTGACGTAGCTGATTGAAATATGCTTCACGAATTTTAGTTTTTATATCCTCTGGACTATCGCTTTTAGCTCTTGCTTTTGGACTTGTTAAAAGAGGGACATTATTTTTGTCTTTCAGCAGGCTCTTAAAATAAGCTACTGCAGATGATATTTGGGGTAGGGAGGTATTTTTAATTCTGGCTTCTGTTTTATCTGTACATACACGAACCAACGATTCTTCGTGCTCTGTATAAATATCTCTAGCTACATCTGGCCTAAATCCTAATGTAATTAACCTCTGCAGCAGATTACCATCAATCAATGGCCCCTGACCTAGATCCAGGTTTGTTTGTGCTTTTCTTCCAACCTTAAACTGCACTTCATCAACTCTACGGCCAATTTTGTGTTCGATTAAATCTACCTCTAGATCTGTTAATCGATTTACTTCATTCATTGCTGGCTTCAACACATCACGTTTAAAGTATTTATATTCGCCGTATTCGCCTTCTGCCTCTTGATCTGGGGTTCCTGTGAGGATAGGCCTCCACCATTGCCAATTAGCTCGCATAGTGACGTTGCTGGGGTTTGTAGAGTACCTGGAACATATTTCATATAACGCTAAACTGGCATTGCTTCTTAGAATCGATTGAAACCGCAGATTAATGTGCGTGTAAGTGTCAGGATCCAGCAAACGTTTCTTTATCTTTGGGGCAAAGGAATATTCAAGAACATAACCTTCGCGTTTAGTATTGATTACTTCGGCCTCGGCCAATAAACTAGATACACCCCAGTTTTCCGCACCTTCGTCTGTAGTTGAGTGCCACTCAACTTGTGTGGCATTCATTTTACGCAAATAGGTTTTGAAAGTTTCGTAGTCGTTAGAATCTGGTGATACATTGGCAATCAGATCTGCTAATCGAATGCGGTATATTTCTACTTCACTACCTTGTTCCATGGCTGCATGTAGAATCACATTAAACGATTTACGTATCAACATGGTAATACGGCCACGAGTAGGGCGTATGGCAATAGCTTCAACGGCCTTCTTAAGTTGGAAGTCTGCTTTCCTAACTACTGGTACATTTTGCTTTTTTTGGTTAAAGTCTGCCATAGGTTTAAGATACTACGATTGACGGTGATTGATGTCAACTGTAAGCTCACCATTTATTCTGCTCACTTTGCTATGGTGAGGTTTTTCGGAATTATTCATAAAAACGCACAGCTGGTAGAGATAAATCTAATACTCTCTTAAAACCATTCAATATCATTAAGCAATCCAGAAGCCAAGCTAGACAATGGATTCCAGCGATAATGGTGAGAGTTTTCGTACTTAAGGTGAGTATAAAAAGGCTACAGGTGAGATTCGTCGTATTTATGGTGAGATATTTCAGACATTAGGTGAGTGGATAAGTACATAAGGTGAGAAAAATCGTAATCTATTTGTATGGTGAGAGTTTTCGGACATTATTTTGTATATTTTCATCAAATTAAATTCGGAAATTTAACTGTAATTCTAAAAAATATCACTTTTATATACTTAACTACCTAAATTTCTCACCTATTGCAGCTGCACCATGTATCTAAGGTGATACTTTTCGGACATAAACAACAAATCACAACAATCTGTATGGCTTATTTGGGTGAGTAATTTCGGAATATCTGATTTAGTACGATTCTTCTCACCTTAATATTCACTGACCTACTAGGTTATTTTCATAACAATTACCAGTACTTACTGTTTTTCTACCTCTTTATCTGTTATTACTTTGTCTTAAGGTGAGAGTTTTCGGACTGTGCATAGGGTGAGGTTTTTCGTAGTCTATAGATTCCGATTTTTCTCACCTTTGGATTATGACTTCCTATATAGGAAATTCTAACTAGAATCAGCATTCATAAAAGTAGCTAAGTAAATAAATATTATAAAAATATTCTTGTAAAGTGTAAGCTACTGGATTATGATTGCAATCATTAAATATTTAAGGGGCTTATTATGGGTTTTGCTACTACTGTAAAAGCAGGTCGCCGTAAGCTAAATATGACACAGAAGGAATTTGCTGAACTGCTGGATGTACCAGTACCAACTTTACAGGGCTGGGAAAAAACAGACGGCAAGGATCCTAACCAGGCTACACAAAATTATATCAAGGTGGCTGTTGCTCACCCTGATATAGTGCGCCAAGTGTTAAGAAGTAGTAGGGGATAGAAAAGAAAAAAGCCCTGTATTGGAGTACGGGGCTTTTATACACTGCCATAGGGCTATAGCGGTGGTTCACATCAATGAATCCATTCTATATGTTTCCTATGGCCTTTGCAAGATAATTATTGTCTTTTCCTATGGACAGTTTATTTGGAGGAATAGGGATATGTATTACACATATATCAAGCGGTGTCATCATGCGTAACCGTGTTTTAAGTCTTACGCGCAATGTCATACCTTACGTAAAAGAACTCAGGGTTTTTACTGATTCTGTTGTCGGTTGTATTTTAATGCAGCAGCTCGACTACTGGTTTGAGAGGTATCCAGAAGGCTTCTATAAATTCCTTGAAGGATCTGATCATCCTAAATACGTACCTGGCCAAAGTTGGTCAGAAGAGATAGGAATAAGCTCGACTGAGTTTCGTACTGCCTTTGATAAAATTGGTGTGCGCTGGAAATCAAAAACAGAATTTGAACATTCAGAAGATAAATTTCAAGGCCAGTTTTATGCAAGCTATCAAGATAAAAGAGCTAATCTAACATTCTATTTTAGGAATCATGAGCTGGTAGATGCGGCTTTAGATCGATTACTTTTTGAACTCAATACCTCCAAAACACCTACAGGTAATGATGATCAATCAACACCTAGTTATAAAAAAGCCAATATAAACAAACAAGTTACAGTAAATGAATTAAATCAACCTACAGGAACTAAGGAACCATCATCTCCTGTAAATAACATAAATCAATCTACTGCAAATCAACAACAATCATTTACTAGGGATGAGGAACACAAAGCTACTGTAAATGAAAGTAACTTAGCCCCAGAACTTATCATTCCTCATCCACAGGAAATGAGCAATCCTTCACTCGAATATACAGATACTACGATTTCAGATATTACTTCAAATAAACTACTACTACCGAACACCGTCACTGATGACATAACGGTCGAAAATCGTAGTAGTAGTTCAATCCTTTTTTTACCATCCTCTATCGATCCTGCAGAACAATCTGCTTTACGGGCATTAGTTTCTGAACTGGATCCGCTTACTGCTCAAAATGTACTCGATGAAGTATGTGGTATTAAAAAAGCAGGTAATGTAAAAGTGTCGTTGGCCAGTATTACAAACGGACTGGTGAAAAAAGCAGAAGCAGGCCAATTTAATCCAGCAGCTGGCATTTCTATCAAACGTGAACGTGAGCGCACCAAGCAAGAGCAATTAAAAAAACAGTCAGAAAAAAACCAAGATAAACCAAAAACTAGGTCTTTAATTCCTCTTCATGAAAGACTTGCTACAGCTGGTGTAAAGCTTCACGGAACACCAAGATTTGATAGAAATAACACTTAATTCTTATATAAAAACTAATAACAAAGAGTCACTATTTATAAACCAGCGTAAATGCTACATTCAATTCGGTATATGTACGGAGGAACAAAGTTATTGAACTAGGTATATTGCAGGCCTCTTAGGGGCGGCAATGAAAAGTGAAAGAAACGCATTGGGAAAAGTATTAAGAGAGATCCGCGAACAAAGCGGATTTACCCAAGAAACGTTGGCTTTTGAGAGTGAAGTAGATCGCTCGTTTATCTCACTCATTGAACGTGGTGAAAGCTCTCCAACTTTTGACACGATATGTTCTTTATGTAAAGCCTTAGATATTAATTTCTCATACCTTGCAGCTAAATTGGATCAAGAAATGCTGCAGGAGTGATATGGCGAATTTGATAGTAAAAGATGCTTTAAACAAATACAAAAAATCAGTATCGATACTAAAAAAAGGTTACGAACAAGAAAAATATCGTATTGATCAAATCGGCAATTCTCCATTAGGCCAGATAGTCACCCGTAAAGTTACAAGTGTTGATATTGCAACTTATCGGGACACCAGATTAGCCCAAATTAACAATAAAACCAAGAAAACCATATCGACGGCCACAGTTCGTCTTGAGCTTTCGTTGCTCAGTAGTTTTTTTGATATTTGTCGTATCGAGTGGGGTCTATGTGATATTAATCCTGTAGCAAATGTCAGAAAACCTAAACCATCACCTGGCCGCGATCGGCGTTTAACTGCAAGAGAAGAACGTCTCATACTGAGATATGCATATAGTCATGTAAACCCAGATCTATATTCCATTATTGTTTTAGCGCTTGAAACTGCCATGCGTCAAGGTGAAATCTTGAATTTAAGATGGGAACATATCAACTTAAAATCAAGAATTGCACATTTGCCTGAGACAAAGAATGGTAGTAAACGCGATATACCGCTTTCTGTGAAGGCTAGAGACGTTTTAATCCGTCTGGGAGTACAAACTAAAGGCAAGGTGTTTAATTACACGCCACAGGGCATAAAATCCACCTGGCGGTTTATGTTAATCAAGCTTGGAATTGAGAATCTGCATTTCCATGATATGAGACATGAAGCTGTGTCACGCCTGTTTGAGCTTGGGACATTAGATATGATGGAAATTGCATCAATAAGTGGCCATAAATCTCTATCGATGCTTAAGCGATATACTCATCTTAAAGCTCAAAGATTAGTAAGCAAACTTGAAGGCAATAAAAACAAGGGTAAACAAATTGTCATTGATTATTTGGTGCCATATCCAGCCAAGGTAAAAAGAGAGGAGGGTGGTGTAAAGGTACACATTTTAGATTTCGAGGAACTGGTAGTTACAGGCATGTGTATTCAATCAACGATTGAAATTGCCCAAGATGCTTTATTGAGAAGGATTGTTAGCTTAATTCGTGAATCAAAGTATGTACCACCGCCCGATCAATACTTAGAGATTGTCGATGAAAGACAGTTGATTATGATCGATCCAATGGCCAATCATTTTGCTTGATACTTTATTTCAGTGAAAGTATTAAGAATCTAGTGGAAATTACATGATTGCCAATCCAGTATTTGGAAAAAAGCATCTGGAAAAGTTAGTTCAATTTGGTCTGCTTCTAATTCTGAGAATATGGTATCTGATATGTCTTTATCAGGTTCTGCGGCGTGTAAAACATCATCTGGCGCTGCCAATGGAAGTACATTTGTCAATATAACTGTAGCAACCAACTCACAATCAATAAATGTTTCAGTTGGTGGGAATAGCATCAGTTGTTATAACATGTATTCTTGCAATGGGTATGGCTGCTCAAATCCAAATGGCATTTATACTCTTGTAGGATATTCAGCGTCTGGGCTGCTTTACCAAAAATACATGGGGCTTGGTGTTGGCGCGGTAAATAATATATATCTCACTAATTCTGGATTCACTGGGCATATTGGTTGGCAAGCTGGCGCTAATGTGTCTGGTTTTTATAACTAGAATAAAGTCTCTTTGTTTTGCCAATCCAGTGTCTGGCATCGACAAACGACTTTTGGAGGACAATATTCTACAAATCTAACTGTAGGTTGTTTTGTGACAAACAACTACACAGGAACATGTTCCTGTCCAATCGGCACATCAGCAAGGTTAGTAGGATTGTGGGGAGCTTGGGCTAACCATGACACATTTAATTATATTTGTTACTGATTATCATATTGCCAATCCAGTAGCTGGAAGAAAGCGCAAGGAAGCAGCGCTGGGGGGTTCTACTCTATGGGAAATGGTGGGTATCTATATCAAAATAATAGCAGCCCGTGTTATGGATCTTGGGGATGCAAAAGAGCCAACAGCAGGACAGGTGCATGTAGTTGCCCTGCTGGGAGTAGTAGCGTAGTGGTTGCTTCGATAACGACGAGCGACTGTTCGTTCGGGAATGTTACTATAGTAACTTACACATGTGAGTAAGTTGCCAATACGGTGTTTGGGGAAATATTTATCAAAAAGGCTCTGTCATTAGTGCCAATACGAATGGCACTTGTCCATTAGGTCAATCTAGAATTCAAACTGGCCCGATTATTGGCTTTGGCCAAACATACGGAATTTGTATAAAAAATTAGTTTTTTGCCAATCCAGTGTTTGGAAGCCAGCTCAAAGATCGGCTTTAGGTCAGACAGGATGTATTATGCAATCCAGCGTTACCCATCAATTTCAGGCTTGTCCTGTTGGTTATTATGTTGCTGGTATAGGCACTTCAAATAGGACTGGTGGATTTTATGCTTATGGTACTGACAGCACATGGGGATCCACATCAGTAGAAATGTGTTGTCCATCGATGTAATTTTGCCAATCCAGTGTGTGGAAACGTACAGGAGGCAATGAGTTAAACAGTGGATTAGTAGGTTCCATTTGTTTTGAAGCGATATACTGCAATAGGGCTTCAGGTAATATGACATGTGCAGGTGGAATACGTAATTCAGCTGGTTCTTTTGCGGCTGGATACGTAATAAATGCTGTTTGGAATGGTTCTAAATATATAGGAAACGGCTTTACGTCAGGTGGTTCAAATGCTGGTGCTGGATTCTATTGCGCAAGTTCTGGGATATTTACTAATTGATATGATTATCTTGCCAATCCAGTAGCTGGCGAAAAGCTAGCGGCACTATATCAATTACCAGAAGTTCTATTTTAACCACAGGAGGCGATTGCCCTCTTGGTACATACATGTATGGTATGACAACCTCTACTTCTTGTCCTGGACACATGACAATGGCAGGATGGGTTTGTGATGGAGCACCTACAACATCGTCATTAAAGAAATGTGCATATCCATGATTGTTAGAAAATAGCCGTATGCTATTTGCGAATAGCATACGGGAGCAATTAAGGTAACGAATTTATCTCGGTACAACTCCAGGTTCCTGCCCAAGAAGTTACAGCAGGGTTCCATTGTGTACAGGCCATTCCTTGGATAGAAGTTTTTCTAATATAAGTCCAACCAACATTTCCATAACCCAGAGCTGGTGCAGAACAGTAACATTGATAAAGGCTTGGGAATGATCCTTGCGCTTTCTTCCAGCTACTGGATTGGCAAGACCATTAATTTAGAATCTGGCGACACTTTACACTAGTAACATAAGTGCCTTGCCCTGTTCCAGAATAATAGCCTGTAACAATACCAGTCATTACATATCCGTTTGGACAGCTACCCGATACAGAAGGTGCGAAGTTTGTCACAGGCCCAAGCGATGAACTCAAACTCGTGCTTCCACTTGCTTTACGCCACACACTGGATTGGCAAGATAATCAGACTATTCACAGGTTACTAATTCACGTTTAGATGCTGGTATACAGCAAGTAGCTGCAGTAGTATCAGTAACAGCAATAACTGGGCTGCTCCCTGATGGACAGCTGCATGCTCCTGTTCTGGAATTTACTCTTGCACAAGTCGGGATTGCTGAAAGTGTCGCATAATTTAATTTATAGCCACCATTACCGATTGAAAAGAAACCGCCCGTACCACCTTGCGCCTTTTTCCAGCTACTGGATTGGCAAGATTATCTACGCATTATATGTAAACGAAGAATGAAAAAACCTAACATCACCCACACAAGCTCAGAAATCAATAAGGCGACGAAGAAGGCTTCTTGTGCGCGGACTTTAGTTTCGCCTTCATTCTTCGTGCTCCTAACGTAACGGTAAATACGATCTGCGTCTGATATGAAATATCCTTTCCATGAGGAATTCCCTTCCACAGCTTTGCTAACATAGGCATTCATTGGGTTTGGATCAAACCAACCATGCATTGAATCACTAGACGCTGCAGGCAATTGTGATAGATCTGCTTTTCTAAGAGTCTCAACATTACTTTCACCTGCTATATAACGCTTAGTATATGCAGCATATTTAAAATCTTCATTTTTTGCGAACTGTACGGCATCCTCTTTACTTCTGAATGATCTGCACATCAGATCCAATTCAATGCATGAGCCATAAAAACGTTGTGACCCTAAAACTGCCTGAACGAATTTGCCGTTATCTCTTAAAGATGGCCCGAACCCTTTATCTATGATTGTCCAATGTGCCAAATTAGCTACTACAAAAACAGCTGTAAAAAGTCCCAAAATTACAGTTTGCTCACGTTTAACTTTTTTTAGAAAAATCCTATAAATATGAACTGTCAAACAAATTGCGAATATTAATAAGAACACCAGATGTGGGTTAAAAAATGGGTTGGTAATTTGCATTCCTGCGGCTAAAACCGCATGCTCCCACAACCATGTAGGAAACATGCTAAAGCCAAATAAAACAGAGGCTAAAGCAGTAATAATTAGTGATTTATTTTGGAAAATATTTACAGCGTAAATGCTGGAAAAATAATTAATAGGTAAAAACAAATACAGTGCAGTAGCTATGCTGAATTGAAGTTCTACATAAGACATAACGTATCCTTAATCTTTAAAACACTGAGCGATAGTGCTTGTGCATGATGATGAACAAGAAGTCCCTGTCCAGTAAGAAGTGGTGCAGGAAGTAGAGGATGCCGCACAATACATTACGCGCGTATATGTGGTTGGGCATGATGATGTGATAGCAGCTCCGTCACAAGGTTTGTTTAGGCTTGGGGTTGATGAGCTATAGAATCCACATGATGCGCCAGGTATTAGACCGCTAGCTCTTTTCCAAATACCGTATTGGCAAGAAAGTATCAAACCATTGGCATCCCTTGCTATTCGGCCATTTGGAGAACATGCTGTACCCTCAGTTGCAGTAGAAGTGACCTCTAAATTGCCTGCAAGTTTATTAATTGTTGCAGTGCCTGGCACGGATACAGTATCTGTTGCCGCATCACCTAAAGAGGCATTTCCATTGACCGTTAAATTACCTGCAAGCGTACTATTACCAGTAACACTTAAAGTAGCTGCCGTAGCTGTACCTGCAATTACAAGGTTGCCAGAATCATCAACTGCCAAGGGTTGCCAGGTTCCAGCTCCATTGCATGTATAAGGTCGTGCACCTGTACCAACTGTAGGTGTTTGTACAATTCTTGTTTGCCATGCAGATGCAGCATTACATGTAGGAAGTGCTGCAAAAGTAGCTACAGGATCTGTCCAAAATGCACTACCTTGAGTTTTCCAGTTAGTACCATCACACATAAGTACTTTGCCTGTTGCATCGCGGCCAAGAGCGCCAAGCGTCGTGCATGCACTGTTTACCGCTTGTACAGTACCGCCACCCATAATGATTGGGGTATTCATAGTATTTAATGTGGTATTACCTGGTACTGCGTCTCGATATAAAGCAGCTGAAACTGCATTACCATCTGCAAACCAAAGGGCTATTGCAGGATGCCCAGCTGCAAGTGCTGGAGTACCAGCTGTACCATCACATTTTTGTGTAAGATTGTTTGCATTTGCAAAATTACCTACTGCGAGACTATAACCACCCATTGCACCACGAACCGTAGTAGTTGCTGTAGAGTAGATTCCACCACCTGCACCACCAATAGTCGCAGCAATCTGGCCCAGTGTTAGATCATCAATCGTATCGCCGCCTTCGGTTATTGCTAGAGCCGTTAAATTATTAGCGGCAGGTTCTAACACCAATACACATGTATTTTGATTACGTGGATTAGCAACGGCATAACCTGTAGTTAAATACCCCCCTGCAATAAGATCACTGACTCTAATTAAAGCTGGTGCCGTTGCAGTGGCCACTGCGGTAACAGCAGCATAATTGTCTTTAATGTATTCATTTGCTGCATCACCAACAGTTTTAAGATGCAAAGCCGTTACTGAGGCTCTTGTATCTTCTGTAGATTGATTAATTAAGGCGTTAATCCCCACAGCCATGGCAGACATAATAGTGATTGCTACAATCAGCTCGATTAAAGTAACACCAGCCTGTTTTTTATTAAGTTTTTTCACGGAATTAACTCCAAAATAATTATTAAGCATTACGAATCTTGTCATACACTGCTGCATTACCAGACACGGCTCTAGCTGCTTCAACTTTATCAATTACACCATCGGCAATCAGCTTAAGTATTGAATCTGCCAGTGGAATAGAAACACCATCATCTTCTTTTCTGCTCATCATCGATGTGATTTTGTCTGGTTCACCTAAGAATCTTGAATATTGACGTTTATGATTTGCTAAAAAATCTACGGCCAATGCATATCCGTCACCATTTTTTCTAGGGATCAATGTTTGATTGATCACACCCACTAAACTGCCAGATAATGATTGAAGTCTGGATGCACGTTCATCTGCATTAAAAAAGCCTAAGATTTTACTAATAGTGCCAATGGCAGAACTAGCATGTAAAGTACCTATAACAAGATGGCCTGATTCACCTGCAATCAATGCTTGTTCTGCCGTTTCTTTATCCCTGATTTCACCAATTACAATAATGTCTGGCCGTTGACGTAAAGCATCCTTAACACCTTCACTAAAGCTCAATACATCTACGCCGATTTCACGTTGAGAAAACACTGCTTTTTTACTTTTATGCAGGAATTCAATAGGATCTTCAATCGTAAGAATGTGTGCATTTCTATTTTCATTGGTAACGTCCACCATGGCGGCCATACTTGTAGTTTTGCCAGATCCAGTAGGGCCAGAAAGTAAAATAATGCCACTGGTATTTTCTAACAGAAGGCGCACAGATGCAGGTAGGCCTGTTTCCTGAATAGTAGGTGGATCCATAGGCACACGTCTAATCGATGCCATGAGCTTTTTACCACCAAAAGCAAGATATGCATTAATTCTCAAACGCACTGTTTGTAAATCCAAAGGACGATTGATAGATCCTTTAAGCAGGGCTTTTTCCCAATCAGGCTCGATATTTGCCAAGAAATTACCAATATCTTCAAATGAAGGTAAATGAATAATATTTGAATCAACCCAGCCCTTACTTGTCTTGATCATTAAAGGTGCGTCTGATTCAAGTCTAATATCAGAAAATTGAATATCTGAACTTAAAAGCTCGAATATTGAAGAAATTAATTCATTTTGTTCAGTCATGTTATTTTCCTAAAATTACTAATGCGTTATTTGGTATTGCTGCTGGTAAAGTTATGCCAGTATCAAACCCATTAGGTGATTGAAGATGTCCTGTTCCTGTGTTTTTTGTACCTACCAATGATGATTCCATTGATTTGTGGTAAATAGAATTAACAGTGTTATGTTTTAGAGTTGTAGTGGAATACACAAATAATGTGCCGCCACTGATTACGTTAGTCCAATTAGTATCTCTGATATAACCTGGCAACCAGTAGGGCGCTAAAGAAGCATCAGAAATTGTGCCTGTTGCACCTGGATTGACCTCTAAATACTTCTGCAATGCTTTTCTATAGGCCACAAAATTAGTGGCCGATACATCAGCTGCAACTTCTGTCGCAAATTTCTCTTCTTTTGGTATCTGTACTGACAAATAAAGAGTAAAGATCGCAGTAAATAGAGCAACAATCCAAAGAGGTGTCATTTACGCGCACCTTGCATCATTTTATTGAGCTGGAAAGTCACTTCACTTGCAACCTGATCAAACCTGCGCAAGCGGATCATATTTCTAACACCCATGCTGCTTTCGTTTTCGCCCATCCATAAAAATTCAACTTTAGGACGTTTTGTTTCAGCATCCAGTTTCTGATGCATCACGCAAAGCAAACCACCAGCAAGCAAGCTGGCCGTGTCTTCTGGTGTACCTGCAACACCATTGGCTAATGAGTACATTCTTTCAATCGCCATAGGGACAGAATCAGCATGAGTAGTACAGATCACCAACCTACCATTGATAGAAGCTCTTAATGCTTCTGCAGCAGTCTCAGAATCCCTTACTTCACCCAAAAAGATGATACTAGGTGCCCAGCGAGCTGCTTTACGACAAGCATCACCAAACTGACCACGCTCTACCCAAGTTTGATAACAAACACCTTCACCATGTTTACCCTCTAAAGGCATTTCTGGAGGGTCTTCAATTGTGATTGCAACACCACCATAAGTAATCAATCGAGAAGACACGATGGATGAGGCGGTTGTGGTTTTACCTTGCCCGAATGCACCACCTATTACAATCAACCCAGAAAGATTAGGTTTCATAAAATTTGAAACATAACCAGAATGAATATTTAATTCACTCAATTCAGGTACTTTAGAAGGGAATCGACGCAATACATAAGCTGTCTCGGACATGCTTTTTAATACTGATACGCGATAAGCGACTTCATTATGACGAATTGCAAATTCTTCTCTGGTAGATTCAGCTACCGAAGCATCACAGAGCTGTCTTAATTCATTCAACTCTTGTTTACAATCATCTGGTGCAGGTATTGGATCGTTGGTGCCAGGCACACCTGCTAACCAAGCATTCTTGTCACCAAGATAAATATCTTTTAAATCTATATCTATGAGCATGTTTTTTTACCTTTTTGGTTTAACAATCATAAATGCTCTTGATCCAAGGGCATTTATGATTGGAGCCGAAGCCCCAACCATTGCTAAGTTAAATTAAGAACCTGTGAACACCATTGTTGTACCTGTTGCACAATCTGTAGCAGCAGTAGCAGCAGCAACTGGGAATGTAGTAATTGCTGTAGCAGTACCAGCTTTTACGCTAGTCCAGTTTTGAGCACCCGTCATTAAAGGTACGCAAACATCAGCTGGGATATTGGTAAGTGTTATTGTGAAACCAGCACCAGTAGAAGCAACGTTGACTGTACCGTTCATTTGGTGAGTCAATGTATCAGGTGTAGTTGATGTATCAATTTTAATTGTAGTTGGCACACGTTTGGCTACTACTAAAATATCATTCAAGTTATTACCAGATGTACCATAGTTACCTTGGCCCATATAAAGGGATTTGGTTGTAGAACGCATAGCCGTAAGGTCTTGCACCATCTGTGTTGATGATTGTGATGATTGTGCTGTACCAAACAACGCCAAGGCACCTGCAACAATAAGCGCAATGATCACTAAACCGACGATCAATTCAATTAAGGTTACACCTGCTTGTTTTGTTGCAAATTTCATACGATTATTAACTTGTTTCATTTAATGCTCCTTTGGTTAAAAAAACTACTGTGATAAATCTTTAATTAAAAAATATTAACGATAAGATGTTTGCATAATGTCAGCCATTTGCAATTCCATACCGACAAGACCGCCGACCATGAAAGCAACAAACATCCCAACAAAAAGCAAGCTAATACCAAATATGACTTTCATCATTACCTGGATACTTTCAACGCTCTCTTTGATCCATTCTCTACCGATAATGGATAGTGCTTGGTCAAAGCCAGAAAGCTTTGAATAAACACCGAGATCGTCAATGATTTCTAGGTCAGGAAAACCGTACCCAGATTTGGCAAGTGCGTCACCAGCATGTAGCCCTGAACGCATCCCACGCAAACACGATTGAACTCTTACAAACAACCAAGGTGATGCACCTTCTGATAATTGTTGCAGAGCATTTTCAATACGAACACCAGCTGAAACTAAAGCTGCGAAGCTGATCATCCATGTACTACCTTGCAGCATTCTGTAAACACTATAAGGCGGATATTTATCTAATTTGATACGGAAACCTTCACTCCAACGCGGTAATGAAACAAAGAAAGCAACTATCACTGCAACAATTACAGCAACAATCAGCCATATCCAACTACGAGAAAAATTTGCCAAATCAATCATGAATCGAGCAATGCCATGCCATTTGTCATCAGGCACAATGCCTGTGAAAGAGGGGATAATCTTGAAACTGAACATAATCAGCACCCCAATAGCAATGCACATCATGACTACTGGATAAATAAGACCTCCAATAACAGCGCCACGAATTTTTTTCTTAGCTTCCATTACTTCTGCAGCAGATGTTAACGCTTCATCCAACTTACCCGATTGTTCACCAGCTGCTAATAGCATTTGCTCATCACGATCAACCCAACCATCAATTGCTTGTGATAAACGGCGGCCATTTTTAAGCTTGTCCATCCAGTCAGATAAAGCCAATGTAGTAGGGTGCTTTGGATTACCGTTTTCAACACGTCGAGCATGCATAGAACCTAAAGCATCTAGAATTGGTACACCGTTGTTAATTAATTTAGATAATTTTGTCCATAACCGTCTACGGCCAGCCGCATCCATCTTAAAAAGAGCGCGATTTAATTTGTATTCAATGTCGTTCATAATTTGTCCAATTATTATCTTATTTCTTCGGCCAATATACTATGGTCACGTTCAATAATTACGGTATTTAATGCACCAACAACATCTTCGGCCTGAAACGGATCCACTAGTCCTTCACTAATCTTAGTAATGGCATGTTCAAGCATGGATATACCATTCTGTTCATTTTTTACATAGTTAAGTGCGCCGATACGATCACCTTCTTTGATAAATTTCATTAGCTTGTTATCAGTTACAATCGTTTCAGCAACAACAGTACGCCCAGAAGTGCCGCTACCGCGACATTTATCACAGCCATGCCCTTGTACAAAAATCTTATCCATGTCTTTAAGAACACTCATGAAACGGCGAATATCCTTATCATCAAATTCATCCATATGTTGCGATAATGGTCTTTTGCAATGAGGGCACAATTTCTTAACTAACCGTTGACAAATTAAACCTGCAATCACAGTTGGATCTGAAAGTAATTCAGGCTGTACACCCAGATCCATCATACGGTTTAATATGGCTAATGCACTGTTAGCATGAACAGTTGTCCACACCTGATGACCTGTCATTGCTGCTTGCACAACCAATCGAGCAGTAGGGTTATCGCGTACCTCAGATAACATAATAATATCTGGATCAAGACGCATCGCTGCTTTAATTGCTTTCTGATATTCGCGTGATCGAGCCTCTTCTGAATCAGCATTTGTTACTGGGGTTTGTACTGCGCCAGGAATCGGATATTCAGGTGGATCTTCAACAGTAATGATATGTTTACGGCCACCTGTTTCATGAATAATGGATCCTAGTGTGCGCTGTAATGTTGTAGATTTACCTGAACCAGTAGGGCCACCAATTACAATCACACCAGTAGGACGTTTTTTCATAAACTCTACAGAGTCAACTTGCGCTTGTGAATATCCAAGATTATTTAGGCTTAAATCATCACTTGTATCGTTATACAAGAGACGCAACACCATGATATAACCATCTACCTGCGGACTTGTGGCAATACGAATACCATCAAGATTTTCAGGAATCTTTGATTTTTCTGAAATACGGGCATCTTGTCTTGATAATTGCTCAAAAGTCGAATCCGACACATCAGCCATAGCCTGATAAATGGTAGAGCAAAGTTGATCGCCATATTCAAATGGTTTTTCACCTATAAATTCAAGATCGTTATGCACCCTGAAAAATATCTGTGTTCTGCCTCGTTTACTTACACGAATGTGAATATCAGAAGCTCTTAGTGACACACCTTTTTCAAAGAGTTGTTTTGCAGCTCTTTGCATATCAGAGTGATCTTCTTGATTTGATTTATCCTGATAATAATTGGCAATAATGGCTAAATCAGCATTGTGAATAGTGTAATTCACATTTTTATGTTGCAGACGTCCAATAAAGCTGCGCACGTGAGGATCAAATGAATAGGATTTGGCAATAAACAAACGTCCATCATCTAACAAGACGAGCTTTTCTCTAAGTTCATCTGATATTTGATATTCCCCACCTTTTGCAGTCAAAACCTTCATATAACTTACCTTTACATTATTAACGTGGGAGTTGAGGAATTCCAACACCAGAGGCATTTGCCGTAGGTTCAGGTGAATATGAACCAAAACCTAAACGTACAATATCTTTACCTTTTTGAACTGTAACCGAGTCCATTTTAATTTCTTTAACCTTCCAGCTACCCACTTTGTCACCAACTCTTACTGATTGCGTATTGCCGCCTTGCACATATAGTGAGGCTCTTAATTTACCGTCTACACCATCAATATCCATCACTGTTGGCACAAAGCTATCAGAACCAGACACTGATAATGGATTGTTAGCTTTATTGATTTCTTCTTTCTTTGTTGCGATTTTTGACTGCAACTCTAATTCAGCTAATCTTGCAGTCAACACGGCCAACCGTTCATTGATGTCAGCAATTTCGTTCGCAGCAGCACTGGTTTTACCTGAGAATTGTGGTCGAGTAGGTGCCATTCCAGCATCTTGTGTAACAGGTGCTGTAATTGGTTTAACAGGCATTTCTATTACAGGCTCTGCTGCAATAGTTATTGCAGGTAGTAATAAAGTAGAAATAACTGCAAGTTTGATTTTTCTAAGGTTTAACATATTGAGTACCCTCCATCGTCCATGTAAATTTACCGTTTTGCCAAGTGGCATTCATTGCATTCATCCTGAATCCATCAGCATCTAAAGCAGCCAATACTGCTTCTGGTAAGGCAATATCATCTACCTTCCAATGGATCTCGTTCCAGTCTTTCTGTGGTACAGCTGGGGCTGCTTGACCTGGCAAAGTTTGTACAGGTTGTGCTACAGGAGTTACAGTGAACTTAACACCATATTTCTGAGCCGTTGTATACATTTCCACCAATCGTTGATTTTCTTGATTTACCGCTTCATCGTAGCCTGTTTTTAATTCACCTAAAGGCACACTCACTGACGCTAGCGATCCATCCATAGAAATGACGGCATTAGGATGAATGACTTTTAAATGTTCAATCCAGCCTTTATCCTTTGGAGTCCATGAAACAGTTAAATTACCATTTGAGCAATTGAGTCCCGATATAGTCCAGTTGCCAGGAAACAATCTGACGCTAGATACAGCATTCATACAAGCACCCAGCATATCGGATGCAAGAGGGATAGTTTTCCATGGATGCTCTGGTGGCAGGACATTACCTTGCGCGTCGATTTGTTGAGCAGCAAGTGCCGCTGCAGCTTCCATTTCTTTTTTATATTGGTATTCTTTGTAGTATTTAACACCTACTAAAGATGCACTAATTAATACAGCAGTAACAAGCAATTTACCTTTGTGATTGGCCAAAGCTTTAGAAGAATCAACATGTGATAATTTCCACCACTTATGCAACTCTAATTTGCCATTTTTCTTTCTAGGAATAATATCTACAAAACTACGTTCAGTAGAATTCTTGATCCCCCAGATTGAAGGTGCAATCACTACTGCCCATTCACCAAGACTCATATCTTCTAGCAATCTTGATTTGGCCGCATCTTCGGATGTAAATACCTGATCACCATCTGGAAGTATCAAACCATCACGTTGAGCGATATAAAGCCATTGACCATCAGGCAAATGAGATACAAAAATAAAATCTCTGGCACCTGCTTCTACATCCATTGATTTTGAAATAATTGCAGCAGCTGACAACATGCCAGATTTAATGGACTGACTTTCATTTACAAAGCCAACACAATGAGCAGAAGTATTGCAAAGAACATGCAAATTAAAGGAAAGCTCTTTAGCAAGAGATTTAACCTCTTTATTCCGATCACCATTACTGGATTCTGACAATGTTTGCCAGAACAAGCCTGCAATGAAGCCAGTGCCTTCTATATTGAAAATATGCGCGGCCATTTATTTATTACCACTCAATACAGGTTGAATTAACACCACAAGAACGCTTTTATCATGTTTAGTCTTTACGCCACCGCCTACAGCAACATTTTCTGCATCACCAACACCTTGAGTATCACCACTTAAATTAAATTGCTCAAAGCCAGTTACTACCAATGTTTCCCCACCATTCATGATGACTCGCTGCAAGAAATTACGTGTATCCACTTCTGGTGTTTGAATGGATGAACCGCCAGAGGTCACAGTATCAATTTTGGTTAATGATGAAATGTCACCGCTGTATTGGAGCATCAATTTGTTGCTATCAAGAATATGTGGAAGCATATTCATTGAAAAACCAGTAGTGAGTTTGCCAGGCTGCAAGGTAGTAGTATTGCCTGCGCCTGCCGTGCCTAGTGTTGTTTGACTTGAAGCCAAATATGAGGTCTGTTTACCCACCTGAATTGGTGCTGGTTGATTATTTAATGTCACCATAGATGCTGATGTGATCTGAGATACTTTGCCTTGTTTTGACAAAGCGTCGATCATTGCACTTGAACCATCCCACATACTGCCAGAAAGCACTTTAAATGTTAGATTTGTTGCGCCTGCAGCAGGTGAAATTGCATTGGATAAGGTAAATCCAAGACTTTTATTCACATTGTTATAGACTGCATTCCAATTAATGCCATACTCATGCGAACCACTTAGATTTACTGATAAAACTTTTATATTAATGACGACTTGTCGTGATAAAGCAACATTCTGTTCATCAATGAATCTAGTTACGCGCTCTAACACCAATGGCGTGTCATCTACTGTAATAGTCCCAGTAGCCGAAGTGACCGTAATCTTTCCATCAGTGGACAACATCGTTTTTACACTATCTTCAATTCCTTTCCAAACAGAAAGACCGCTGAATTGGAACCCAGCTTCTTGTGAAGAGCTTGCACTTGATGATGCACTAGAATCAGTGCTACCACCGCCTGTACTTGATTGCGTACCTACAGTAGATTTTAAACTTGTGTCACCTGGCAATGCTGCCAGTCTGAATGTTTTAGATTTAGTTTTAAAGAAACGAATTCCGTTGCCTTCCCATTCCCATGAAACATTATATCTAGCCGCTACAAGGTCGAGCAGGCCTGACAATTTACCATTATAAGCAACCGTTGCACTTGTGTTGTTGTTAATAGTGCCAGGCATACCGTTATTCATTGTAGGCATCACACCTACTGGAGCAGGAGGTAATGAAGTATTGGTGCCTGCAACACCACCTGTTGTTGCATTTAAAGAGCTTAGTGGTACAGAAGTAGAGGCTGGAATTCCAGTCAATGCAGTGACGTATGAAACAGCTTCACTTAAGCTGGTAAAACGACGATTTACTGCAACCGATCTAGCCAGACTTGAATTGGCTTTTTGGTTATAAGTATTTTCAACCTTTTGTACAGGCATCCAGACTTTATCTACATGTCTGATTGCAGTGTATTTAGGTGCAACTTCAAGAGGTACACCTTTACGTAATACTTCCGTAGCAACAGAAGCTTCTTTTTCTGTTTTAGCCACGCCTTCATGAACAGGCTTCATTGCAGCCGTAGTGCAGCCAGAAAGCAATGTTGCAATTGATAGTGCGATAATTTTGTATTTCATTATTTTTTCTCCATCAATCGAATAACTCGATTTTCATAAGTTGTTGGTTCAAGAAATACGCCGTTAATAGTCATGGCATCTACAACCGCATCAATCGTCTCGTTGAAGCCCTTGTCGATAGATAAAGGTGCTGTAGCACGATATTCATCGGCTTCCCATACCAAGGTGTAGTTGTACCGTTTCGCCCAAGTAATTAAGCGCTCAGAAATAATATCTCCCGACTTGATCACTAATGAAGTATCAATTTTTGGGGTAAAAGTGAGCACACATCTATCTTTTGTGTAATTCACCCCTAGTTGTTTTGTTAATAAATTCAACACCTGATCAAGTGGCCCAGACACATCATTTGCTGAAACCAGATTCTCCGTATCTCCATTAAAAATAATTTGAAAGGGCATACCCTCAGTTACTTTTGATACCGCTTCTTTCACTGGTGTACGTGAAAAATTAACTTTCACTACTTCGTAATCTGAAAGTTCACCACAAGCCATAGCTACACTTGGTGCTGTCAGAGCTAAAACTACCATTAACTTTTTCATTAGAATCCCTTCAAACATAAATTTATAAACAAGCATTAATACTCAACACGTAAATCTCTTTCCCTTACGATCCGTTCATACATAGCGATTACCTTACTGGCATAGATCTTTCGTTTATCATTGGATCCAGCGTTATAAGCACCGATTCCTTTCCAGTTATAACCATGTCTTTCTATTGATTCAGCAAGTATCCAAGCGCCAACATGCAAATTGAGACATGCATCATCCAATAATCTGTTTTCAGTAATGCCGTATTTTTTCAACATACCTAAATGTGTCGAATTAATTTGCATTAAACCTATATCGTAAGTACCGTTTTTGTTGGGTTTAGACGTAATCTTTGCTTTATTTCCTGTTTCCACTCTAGCTACCGCATAAAGTAAATCTACTGGCACTTGATACCTATTAGCAGCATCTTCCCAGCACTGCCAACCCTCTGCCTGTGCTTGAGCAGATAAAACTAACGTGAAAATAAGAACTAACAGTTTCATATTTATTCAATAGAAATTACATTAAATTCACTATGGTCTTGATCTCTATATTGACCAACATTCAATGAGCTGCCTGATGAATTAGTTTCCACATAAACTTCGCATAACCCACCTTCAAGAATAGATGGTTGCTCTAATTGTCGTCCACCGTGCTGCTCTAAGAATGCAAGGAAAGCTTGTAAATCGCCTGAAATAATAGAACGCTTTTTAATACCTGCAGATGGTATTTCTATTTTCTTCATACTCACTACGTAACCATTACCTTCTACAATAAAGGACAAAACAGAAACATAAATATGAGTAAGAATTTCGCCTATGCGCCAGGCAATAACGCTGGATGCATATTCATCCCTGAGTGATTTCATCATGTGATCATGAGAAGCAAAACCTTCTCTGAAAATCCAATCGTAAATAATATGGTTGCCAGTTAATTCTTCACGTGAGCAAGGTTTTCCATCAAAGGCATAACTTACTTTTTTACCTACTTCTGCATCTGGAATGAGTTTTAATGGCATTTTTACGCCTATACGCACTTCCCCAAAAGTCATCCATACAACAAAATGAACTACGTGACCTGCTACATCAACATCAAACACCAGACATCCATTTGGCAACACTCCCATTTCATCTTCTGTAGGGTATGGGAATTGATATGCCCGATCCCACATATCTGTAAGTTTTTGAATCTTGTCTTGAAGAGGATATGCCAATACTTTAGATGCGCTGATAAGTATCGCTCTACGCCAACTAGTCAGCTTCTCACTGGTTTGTTCATTAATAATAGCTATGTCATTCATACTTAGTTCTCTCAGTTAAACAGTCTGATGCAAATTGCATAAACATCGATTGGCAAATACATGATATTGAGCGCTAACACGGCTCTGTCTTTCATCATTATTCCTGCGATTGACCACAATACATGCCCCACAAAAAACGTAAAGAAAGGCCACCAAACCATACCAAGAGAGGGTACTGCTGATATTAAAAACGAACCCACCATAAATAGAACTGTTCCCGACCATTTAACAGTTTCTTTAAATTTCATTGCTCTCATAGGGGCGTTGGTTAAATAATTCATCTAGTTTCTACTTGGTAAATTAAGTGACTTACCCTTTAATTTTCACAAAATCTTTACTAGCCCCTTTGGTTTTTACCTCTGGGTTTGAGCCTGTCATTTCTCCAATGTAGTTACTAATTTCTTTTGCTTTTTTATAACCAGCAATTGATCCATCAGCCATTACAGTGATAGCTTTAGAATTCATCAACAAATTGGAAATCATATTGTTAAATTCAATATCTAGTTTTCCATTTATTGGGAAATCATAAACAGTAGGTGAGGTTGCAGATTTATCTTCCATTTCCTTTCGCAGTACGTTGAAACTGCCTTCTACTTTTGGATTTATTTTTTGAGATATTTCTTGGGCAACTGGTTTAATAGTTTTGGGGGCAGCTACAACCGTTGCAGGGATGGAGGCAGGTTTACTTTCAGCCACAACAGGGTTTGTTTTTATTTCTGATTGTGGATTTGAAACAGGTTGTGTAGCGGCCTGAATTACTGGTTTGTCTGTATAAAGACTGCTTTTTACATTCTTGTTTTGTTCAGGTAATGATTCACCTGTATATATAGTGGTGTTGAAAATGCTTGGATTTACATCAAATTTAACTTCATGTTTAATTTCTACATTGATTCTTGATTCCTGGATCCCATTAAGTACAAGATATTTCTTAACAGCCAATCCACGACGACGTGCTAAATCAGTGTCGTTCTGCCCATTAGCATCTGGCCTACCTTCAATCACAATTTTCCTAGCCTTGATAAATTCAGGCATAAGATTTTTTAATGAAGCTATAGCCGCTGGGCCAAGTGCATATTTTCCAGCATAAAAAGGTACGTTATAAGTATAAGTAGGTTGTGCCTGGTATTTATCCTCAACCACAGACAATTGTGCTGTAACTTTGGCTGGTACTTCATCTTCTAAGTAATAAGCGGCATTACAGAGTGAAGGTATTACTAAAGCTAATGTACTTACTAAACATTTCATTCGTTGACCTCTTTAAACTTAAATGTATTTCCTATATAGGAAAAGAAATAATTAAATATTGTATGCAATAATAAATTTAATAAAATAATTTGTCAAATAAAAATATAATATGGTAAATTACAGGCTACAAAGTTAATTACAACTAATTGGGAACAATTTCAAAATGGTCGATATGAAGGTAAACGTCAAAGCGTTAAGCGATATTCTTAAAAAGCTAAAAGAGAACAAATTGATTGTTTCTTTAGCTTATAGATTAGATTGCACCACACCCACCATATATAGCTGGAGTCAAATCAGTGATGATAGTAAAGCTTTATCAAGATTGGTTCAGATTTCACAAATTGATAAGAAAAGAATTCTAGAGGACGGCCCAGTAATGGAAGAAATTATTAATATGGCAAGTAAGGCAGTTGTTGCAGCAATGCCTAATAATAATTAAATATTTGACAGGTTAAATAGACAATGAGTTCAGCAGGTGCGGTGAGGATGAGTGATGAGCAGAAAAATCGCTTACATGAATCTTTAAGAAGAAATCTAGGCACCCAGATACTGGGGGCACTTACTAACCCAGATGTGATTGAAATAATGCTCAATCCAGATGGCTCCATTTGGTTTGATTACTTAGGATCAGGATTAGAGTTTTCTGGTTACAAAATGCTGCCAAGCCAGGCTCAACTTGTTTTGCAAGATGTAGCGGCAATGCTTGGGGCTGTAGTTAATAGAGATAACCCTATAGTAGAAGGTGAATTATCTTTAGATGGTTCACGGTTTGAAGGTTTGGCTCCACCTGTAGTTGTGGCCCCTTCATTTGCAATTCGCAAACGTGCAAGTCGCGTCTTTACATTAGATGATTATGTTGCAAAAAACATACTATCAGAAGGGCAGGCAAGTTTCTTGAGGCAGATGATTAAAGCTTCAAAAAACATACTTGTTGTTGGCGGTACAGGTTCTGGGAAAACAACACTTTTGAATGCTTTGTTAGATGAAGTTGCAAAAGTGGCACCACAAGAACGTATGGTTATTATTGAAGATACAGTTGAGTTGCAATGTCCGATTCCTAATCTTGTTCAAATGCGTACCTCTGATTCAATGGATATGACTAGGTTGCTTAGAGCAACGATGCGTATGAGACCTGATCGTATTTGTGTGGGTGAAATGCGAGGTAAGGAGGCATTGGCTTTGCTTAAAGCATGGAATTCTGGGCATTCTGGTGGATTTGCTACTATCCACGCAGATTCAACCACAGATGCATTATCTAAATTAGATGAATATGTGCAAGAGGCAGGTGTGCCTACGAAAATGGCTTTGATCACACGCGCTGTACATGCAGTAGTTTTTATTGAGAAAGTAGAAGGCAGTAGACAAGTAAAAGAATTGGTAAATGTTACTGGATATGATCGTGAGTCCAACTTACCAATTCTTGAGTTTGTGTAGTCAATATAAGTTGTATTTTTTAATTATGAAAGGTAATAAGATGAAAATTGAAACTGGATCTAAAACTTATTTAGAAAAACATCGCGGTACTATTGTTCTTGGGCTGGCCTTACTTGCTCTACCAGCATTGGCTTTTGCAGCAGGTGAGGCTGCACCATGGGACGGTGCGTTATGTTGGCTTGTAGGCGCTTTGAAGGGCAAAACAGCAATTGCTGTTGCAACGATCGCTTTTGTTGCGGCTGCAGTTGGTTTTGTGTGGGGCGAACAACTTACGGGTATTTTCAAAACATTAGTCAATATCTTTGTGGCCGTTTGTATCATGCTGGGTGCTTCTAGTATTGTCACTACGATCGCTAGCAAAGTAGACAGTAGCATTGGTCAGCAGTGTAGTTAATCATGGCTAACCATTTGCATAGTGTAAGCATTCGTTCTTCGTTAATACGCCAATTAGGGTGGCTTGGTGGAGAACGAACACTTGTTTTAATCGCGCTATTAATTTCAATCTATTTTGCTTTTATTTATGCATTAACTGTAGGCATTTGGCAAGCGGTTGTTGTTTCTTTGGGGGTTTGGACAACTTTAATGTATATCCTAACCCGTATGGGTAAGCATGATATGCAAATGTGGCAAGTTTATAAAAGACATAGAAAGTATCGTACTTTCTATCCTGCGAAGGGCAGGCTTGATGCACCATTTAGAGAAATGTCCGCTTTTGTTGGTAAATAAAATTAGAGGTAACTATGTTCTGGAAAACGTTTAGAGATAAAGCAGAAGGGCTGTCTGATCTTCTTCGCTATGCGGCATCAATTGAGGATGGCGTTGTGATGGGGAAGGGCGGTGAATTGATCGGTGGTTTCCTGTACCTAGGTACAGATACTGAAAGTTCATCTGTAATGGAGCTAAATGCTATTTCAGCAAGACTTAATGCTGTTTTAGCGTCCTTTGGTAATGGATGGATGGTTCATTGTGATGTCGTTCGCACTGAATCTCTTGGTTATCCTAGTCTGGGTGCTTTTCCTGACGTAGTATCTAAAGTGATCGATGAGGAACGTAGGCAACATTACAATGCAGAAGATGGGCATTTTCAATCTGCCTATGCTTTGATATTCACATACCTTACACCCTCATTACTTGAATCAAAAGGTAGAGAGTGGTTATTTGAATCATCTGATGATGTCAACGTTGTTAACAAAAAATCGTTATCGATAAAAGCGGTGGAAAAATTTCAGGCGGCCATGTCGGATGTAGAAAGCGCTTTATCCTCTGTGTTCCAAGGTGTAACCAGATTGAAGTGCGTGACTCATAAAACCACGAAAAACGGCATCGCTGACACTTGGGTAGAGGATAGATTGATTTCATACTTACATTATGCTGTTACTGGGATTTCACAAAGAATCAGACTCCCAGAAGTGCCAATGTACATCGATACAATTGTTGGATCTCAAGATTTCTGGGGAGGTGTTATTCCTAGGATAGGTAAAAAGCATATCCAGATTATAAACATTGAAGGCTTTCCTGCAGAAAGCTTTCCAGGCATATTGGATAATTTAAATAGATTGCCAATAACTTATCGCTTTTCTACTAGATTTATATTTTTAGATCCAGAAGAGGCTAAAGGTATTCTTAATAAGCTTAGAAAAAAATGGAGACAAAAAGCTACGCCATTATCAGATCAGATATTTAACACCTCTAATGGAGCAGTTGATCTTGATGCTTTGCAAATGCAAATTGATGCAGAGAATGCTATGTCTGAGGCTGGGGCACTTACAGTAAGGTTTGGCCATTACACTTCCGTTGTTGTTCTAATGGAAGAGAATGTTGAAAAATTGAAGTTGAATACTACCCTAACTGTTAAAGCGATACGTGATATGGGATTTGCCGCAAGGTTAGAAGACATAAACGCTATTGAAGGATACTTCGGATCATTGCCTGGCGAGGGCGTTGCTAATGTTCGTAAACCAATTTTACATTCATTAAATTTAGCCCATTTATTGCCTACTACATCATTTTGGGCAGGCGCTGAAAGAAATCCTTGTCCTTTCTACAAAGAAGATAACGCACCGTTATTGTATGGCCGTGGCGCTGGATCCACACCATTCAGATTGTCATTACATATTAGTGATGTTGGTCATACCTTAATATTAGGGCCAACAGGCTCAGGTAAATCAACATTACTAAACCTAATTATTGCACAACATCGTCGTTATAAAGGAGCCAAAATATTTGGTTTTGATAAAGGGTTATCTGCCTTCATTCCTGTTAAAGCAATGGGCGGTACTCATTATGAAGTCGGTGGGGATAACAGTTCGTTAGCCTTTTGTCCATTATCACAAGTTAATAAATTATCAGAACGTGCTTGGGCAGAAGAGTGGGTTGAAATATTACTCACTCTAAATGGCGTAGTAGTAGGGCCTAGACAGAGATCGGTAATTCAAGAGGCGTTATTAAGCATTGGTGAAGCTGATGAAGATTTACGAACACTCACCCATTTTCAAGCTGCATTACAGGATGAAGAATTACGCGATGCACTTTCACCATACGTTGGCCAAGGCTCCGCAGCCCATTTACTTGATGCAGAAACAGATTCATTAAGCTTAGGAAATTTCCAAGTATTTGAAATGGAAAATCTAATGAATATGGGCGAAAAGAATCTCATTCCTGTATTGCTGTATCTATTCCATAGAATTGAACAGCAGCTCGATGGTTCGCCTACGTTATTAGTGCTTGATGAAGCATGGTTAATGCTGTCACACCCTCTATTCATGGAGAAGATCCGCGAATGGCTTAAGGTATTGCGTAAGGCTAATACAGCTGTAATATTTGCTACTCAAAGTATTGAAGACATCGTTAATAGTCCAATTGCCCCTGTTATTTTTCAGTCATGCCCCTCTAAAATATTACTACCTAACCCAGAAGCAAGAAATGAAGTATCCGCTAAAGCCTATACAGCTATGGGTCTAAGTGAGCGCCAATTAGAACTGATTACTATGGGCACTCCGAAACGAGATTACTACTATTTATCAACTGTTGGCCGCAGACTATTTTCTTTAGATTTGGGTAAAGTGGCTCTGGCTTTTGTAGGTAAAAGTGGTAAGGATGATATTAAACTTGCTAGAGAATTAATTGATCAGTATGGTGAGTTAAATTGGGCTCAAGAATGGATTAAAAAATGCGGCATCCATGACGAATTTGTTAATTTAATTGATTAAATTTATCATATAATCATTGCATAAATTAGACATTGTATATACAATATAACTACTAGGAGACTAATCATGAAAAAAACCTTTATTGCTGTATCTTTTGCTTTAACCATGTTCTCAAATGCTTCATTTGCTGACACTGTTTACTGTGTGAACTGTACTAACGAGGTCACTGAAATGATGCGCCAAGCTCAGAATTTCGCTGAATATGCCGCACAAACATCTAACATGATTAAGCAACTTGAGGTGATGAAGCAGCAAGCGGCACGTCTCTCAAGCAATACGCCATTCTCTCAAAGTTCCGCTTTACTTGCCAACATCATGGGTGTTGTCAATCAAGGACAAGCGCTAGGGTATAACATTGGTAATATCACTAAAAAGTTTGAAAACCAATATCCTGGTTTCAAAGTGAAAGGTAGTTATTATGACAATTATAGTAATTGGTCTGAAACAACCGCCGATTCAATTAAGTCCGCTTTAATGTCTGCAGGTTTGCAGATGGAGAACTTTGAAACAGAATCTGCTACCTCTGATACATTAAGAACTATGAATCAATCAGCTACTGGGCAAATGCAAGCAATACAAATAGGAAACGCGGTATCATCAGAAATGCTCGATGAAATGAGGAAGTTAAGACAGCTCAATACATCACAGATGCAAGCACAAAATGCTTACTTGTTAAATCAACAACAGAAAAACGATTCGCAACAAGCACAAGTTAAAACTTTTATTGATCAAGAGCAAATTAACCCAAAGCTTATTAAAAACATGAAATAGGATGAAAAATGATGAACACTAAAACCAAACTAACACTGATTGCTGTTGCTCTAGTTGTATTGGCCGCAATCATTACTGTTGTCCAAAAAAAGAATGACAACAAATTTATAGATCAAGAATCTGTTAATCCAAACATTGTGAAAAATCTAGATGCCAATAAGTCTAGCAAAAATGATGCGGTTAGTAAAATCCTGGATCAAGAACCTATTGATAAGCACCTTGTAAAAGGTATGTAGGACACATATGTTTAGACTATTAACATTCATTCTAGGTGTAATTCTATTCGGTTTTAGTGCTCACGTTATGGCAGAACCAACCCAGATTTTAGGAGGTGTGCTCACAGCTTATCAACCTCTACAAAATTCCTGGCATGCTGTCATTCTCCCATTTACCTACAATCTATTCTGGTTGTTAGTCCTCTTAGATGTTACTTACAGCACCATGCAGCACGTTATAGAACGTAAAACTTTTGAGGATAGCTTTGCATGGTTAACACGCAAAGCTATTACTGTTGGTTTTTTCTTTACGCTTATCAAAATGAGTGGCGAATGGATCCCTCAGATAATCGATTCATTTACAATGATAGGCAAGAACGCTTCTGGCACTCCCTCTATTACACCTGATGGCATTTTGGGTTATGGAGTTGATTTGGGCACCAATATATTTACTGCCTTGGGTAAACTGGGTATTTTGGAGCAAATAGGATTGGCAATACCAATGTTGTTTGTCGGTTTATTTGTTGTAATCGCGTTTACTGTAATCGCTGGTCAGCTATTAATAACTTTAATTGAAAGTTATATAGTTATTGGAGCAGGAATTATTATGCTTGGTTTTTCTGGTTCTAAATGGACATCAGATATGGCAACATCATATTTGAAATATGCAGTAGGAACGGGTGTAAAAATAATGCTGGCATATTTAATTATTGGAGCTGGATTGACTGTTTTTAAAGATATGTCTCTTGATGCAGATCATTTGATTAGATCGATGCTTACGCTATTAGCACAAGCTGCCATTTTCTTATTTCTCTCTTGGAATATACCAAGTCTTGCATCTGCAATGATGTCAGGTTCCCCTTCAAGTACATTAGGTGGTGCTATTGGGGTAGCAACATCAGCTGCGGCTGCTGTTGTAGGAACTGCGGCTATGACTAGGGATGCTGCTACATCTACTTATGGTGGCGCTAAGAATTTAGGATCTAAAGGTATGGGCTTGGCAAGTTCGTTTGGAAGTGGTCGATCCAATTCGATAGAAAATACTGGCGGTGAAAGCAATATGCCTTCATCTGCTATACCAGATCCAAATGGGCCACCTCCTGGTGGCAATGGTAATGCATCTACGGCATCTATAGGTAGTAATAATGTTTCATCAGAAACACAGTCAAAATTAGACAAGGCTTTCCCAAAACAACAAGATAATAAAGAAAAACCTAGTAAACAACCTGGTACACCACTTCACCAGAAAATTAGAAATGCAGGTAGTTTAGTACCTAATGATCAAGCTACTGTTCAAACCTCTGGTTTTAACTTAACTCACGGCAAAGATTAATCGTAATAATTATTAAGGAAATTTCATGTTTAAAACGAATGATACGAGTGAAGGACAAACCAATTATGGTGAGAAAGGAAAAAATCCTTTCATCGCAGGTAGAAACGAATGGGATGATCGGTTAATGAAATTAACTAAAACATCCCACGCATGGAAAGGTTTTGCATTCTGTTTGGTAATCCTTTGTGTAATTTTAGTTTTTGGGATTACTTACATAGGCAGTCAAAGCAAAATTAAACCTTATATGTCTGTGGTTGATAAAACAAACTACATAGTTCATGTTATGGGGCCTGCAGAAGAGACTGCAACTTTAGATGAAAAAACACTTAAAGGTATTGTTCAAAATGAGGTAAGAACTTTTATTGAAAATGTCCGAGGTGTTATTGCTGATAATCATGCTCAAAAGAAAATGATGACGTATGTTTACTCACGACTAGCATCTGGGAGCGCTGCTGCCAAATTTACTAATGAGTGGTATGCAAATCGTGCGCCTTTTAAATTTGCGGAGACTGGCACAGTATCAGCCGAGATTTATTCGGCTTTACCTTTAAGTGAAAAAGTATGGCAAATTGAGTGGAAAGAAACTGAAAGAAATTTGGTTGGCGAAATTATTAAAACGTCTAGATTTAAAGGAATTATTACTTATGAGGTTGTTACGCCAGAAAGCGATGCAGAGGCTAGAAAAAATGCACTTGGTTTTTATATTACTAATTTAACCTGGTCATCACAAGAATAACCTCACTTCCTACATAGGAATTTATTGCTATATTTTAGTATTGGAGAAATCATGAAGTTTATTTCAAGTTTTTTAGCTGGTATATTATTGGCAGGACTTAATTGTTCTGTACAAGCAGAACCAACAATTAAGAAGTTTCTTAGCGCAGATGAAGCCGTTGTTGCAGCTGTTAAGCGTTGGCAGCAGACAGGCCGCGCAAGGCCAATTGTAAGTGATGATGGTGTTGTCTTTTATCCTTTTGGGCAATATCAACCCAAGGTAATTTGTTCTCCAATTAGAGTATGCGATATTGCATTACAAGAAGGTGAGAAAATTACAGATGTTCCTTCTACTGGTGATTCAGTTCGATGGGATATTAGTAAATCAGTATCTGGCACAAACGAAAAGAAAATCAATCATGTCGTAGTAAAACCAAAAGATGTTGATATTGAAACTAATCTGATCGTTAGAACAGATAGACGTATTTACCATATCGAGTTAGTTAGTCGTAGTGATGGTGAATATATTAATCAAGTCGCTTTCTATTATCCCAATGAGATTCAAGATACTTGGCGCGATGATGAGTTAAAAGATACAGAAGAGAAAGCGCAGGTATCAGTTCAAAAAGAAGTTGCAGAATGTGCAGCAGATATTGATCACTTTGATGCTTCTTATGAAATTAAAGGCGCTACAAATACTACTAAACCTAAGCTTGTTTATAACAATGGTGTTAAAACCTGTATTTTAATGCCTGATGAAGCAAAAGGCTGGGAAGCCGCTGCTTTTGTGATTATCGGTAAAGATAATAAGAAACAACTTACGAACTATCGCGTTAAAAAGCAATGGTACATTATTGATAAAGTATTTGAACATGGTGCCCTGTTAATTGGTGAAAACGGATCTGATAGCCATATTGATATAATTTGGAAAAAAGCTAATCAGCAAACTGAATTCAGTAATAAAAATTCTTTATTTGGTTTTAAATAATTAAGGATTATTTATGAGTAACGATGCTTATAGCGTTGGAGACCGTGTTGAAGGTCAGTCCTTGTCGCTTACACAAAAAATAAGTGGTGTAACAAAACTTAGTCCTAAAATTATTAAAGTCGCTTTAGCTGGTGCGCTTTTCTTACTTATGCTTTTAATGTATGCCGTTGAAAGTGTAGACGCGGTTGATACATCCGTAAAATCAGATGAAAATTCATCTGAATCGAAGCAAGCAACTTCATCTTCTGCATCAGTTCCGTCTGAATTATCAGAAGGCGTTAATGATGGTGTGCCTTCGGCTAATCTTGAGAATGCAAATAAAGGCCCAGCTGTAGTATTTGGTAACGATGGTAAGCCTATAAATGCGAATACTCCAATTGTGCCTGCTACTGGTAATGAACTTTCGTTATCCAATTCAGAAGTAAAGTTACAACCTGCTGATAAAGCAGTAATGACTTTAGAGGAAAAACGTAGAAATGCGAGAGATCGTGCTATTGAATCTAATGGATCTATTTCTGGATTTAGTAATGAAACTGCAATTGTTGCATCACCTGCTTTAAATAAAACATCAAGCCAAAGTTTAGAGGAATATAAAGCCAGTCAGCCAACGCCTGCTGCACAACAAGAGCAAGATGATCAGAATAAGCAGATTAGAAAAGAGAATTTTCTAAAGAAAGCTGAATCGGATGGCGATGATGGTTATTTGCTATCTGTTAAAAAATCGCAGATCACTTCATTCGAGCTTAAAGCTGGATCTGTTATTCCTGGCATTCTTAAATCTGCTATTAATTCAGATCTGCCTGGCTTGATACGCGGTATTGTTTCAGAAGATGTTTATGATACAAGTACAGGTGCAAATGTACTTATCCCGAAAGGATCTACAATTGTTGGTACTTATGATAGCCAGGTTGCTTATGGGCAACGTCGATTGCTGGCTGTTTGGACAAAATTAATATTTCCTGATGGATCTACGTTAGCTTTAAAAGGAATGCCTGCTGCTGATCAAGAGGGCAGTGCAGGGTTAAATGCAGAAGTAGATAATCATTATATGAAGCTTTTTGGCGCTGCTTTGGCTACCAGTGTTTTATCTGCAGGGTATCAATTGTCACAAGGCGCACAATCTACAGTTGGCGCAGTGGCTCAAACGCCAGGTCAAACAATGGCATCTTCTTTAGGCCAACAGTTAGGGCAAGTAGGCACGGCTATTACTAGTAAAAATCTAGCTATTCAACCTACTTTGACTAATCCAGTAGGGCAACGCTTCTATGTTAATGTTACTAAAGATATAGTATTTCAAAAACCTTACAATTAATAAAATGATTGGAAGATTTGTCATTACCTGACAATTTTATAAACCTTTAATAGAAAGGGTAGTTTAAATTTGCTAGTTTTGTGCTAGTATTCTGCAAGTAATATCATTTACTATTTATACACACTAACGAAATGCTGGGGAATATGGCCAAAGAAAAATCTAATATCGTAGATAAGCCTGTTACTTTTTCTCACAGAAAGGTTCCAGTTGGTCGCCCTCGTTCCCGACTAGAAGAGCTTGATGTAATTCAAACTCGTATACCTGAACCTATGTATAAATACTGTAAGGTTATTCAATCGATGAAATATTCATCATTGACTGAAATGTTTGATGACATGCTTGCTCGTTTTGATAACGAACGTCCATGGGATGCAGGTCTTTTATGGAGAAGGCCTAAATCTGCAATGACTTATCAGGCTACTGATTCATCAAGAACTGGTTGGAAACAAATTAATTTGAATTTAACCAAAGAACGTAAAGAAAAGATTGTTACTACGTGTAAAACTTTAGACATATCGATGTCGACCTATTCATATACCGCCATATATTGGTGGATTCAATACGTTTACCCTCAAAAGTAATTCCAATAAGACCAAGCGGAATTTATTCCGCTTTTTTGTATCTGTCATACTTCCTATGTAAGAAATCTTGATTAGCTAATTTCATTTTTGAGAAAATTGTCACCTTTTATGAGAACCTACACAAAAATAATTATTTATTAAACATATTTAATTAAATATTGCTATTAACTAGCAAAAGGTGCTATTATTAATCCGTGGCATTAATTAGTGATTAAGTGTAGTTAATTACAAAAGTTTTAAAACTTTTGATTCACAATATAAGTTTCGGGTATCAATATGAGATTAACGGAAGAAGAATTCCAGCAACGATTAAGAGCTACTCGAATGGCTCAGAATGGGCGAACTGCAAAGGCATGTAGAATTGTTTTAGTGCAAGGCAAAAGCATGACATATGCAGCAGAGGTAGAGAAAGTGACCAATAGCGTTGTAACTAGAGGTGTAAAACGTCTTCAAAGTGCTGTTATAACAAAAAATTGTATGTGTCCGCGTTGTGGGTACGAGTTCTAAGGGGTTATAGATATGGCAAAAATAATAGCAGTTGGTATTCAAAAAGGTGGTGATGGTAAAACTACATTTGCATGTAATCTTGCAATGGCCGCTGTTGAGGCTGGCTATAAAACTGCCCTAATAGATCTCGATTCTCAAGGAAATGCAGGCGTTACACTTTCTGGTAATCCAGATATGCACCATATTAAGGAGGCTGGCTCTCAACAAATATATGAAGTTGATAGCCCTGTTTTCGCAGAAACTGAGTCTGGTGTTTTTTTGCTTCATGGACATTCATGGTTGGAAGAAATTGATTTTCGTGAAGATGTAGATCTAGAATCTCTAAATCTTAGATCTAAAGTTAGAAACCTACCATTCGATTACGTAATTATAGATACACCACCATCTAGTGGGCCACGGCAATTAGCTGCGTTATTCTGGTCTGATCTAGTAATCGCACCAGTTAAACCTCAACGTTTTTCAATTATTGGTTTAGGTAAATTACTTCAACAAATTAAATTAGCCAGGCGTAAGAATGCTGGTTTGGCATTCCGCGTGGTGATCAATCAGTTCATTTCTAGCTCAACAGAACAAAATCAGTTTGTAACAGAATTACATGAGTCATTACCAAGCAACATAATGAAAGTGTTTAGATCGCGTGTACCCGTCTCAGATATGCTTGCACGTGGCTTGCCCGTATGGGCATACAAGAAAGATAAAAAGCTTGGGCAAGAATGGTATGAATTCTGCATTGAAGTGTTAAATCTAGTAAAATAATTTGTAAATTCGGGAGATTAAGATGGCTAAAGATAAAGCACCAGTTAGAAAATCATCAATAGATTTTTTAACTGATTTAGATTCAAATGAAAGACCAGTTTTAGAGGTGGTTTTAGATTCGATCCAACCAGATCCGAATCAACCTAGACAAACATGGCATTCTATTGATGGTATTGTGCCAGACTCTGAAAGAGTCGCACTTGAGAATCTTGCAAATGATATTCGTGAGCAGGGTGTTATGCAGCCTATTATTTTACGTGAAATAGGTACTGATCAATATATGATTGTTATTGGTGAGCGCCGTTGGCGTGCTAGCCGTCTAGCTGGGAACAGAACTATCCCTGCAATTATAAGACAAGATTTATCTGGTGCGAAAGTCGCTCTTGCGCAATTGGCTGAAAACGTCCAGCGAGAAAACATGTCAGATCTCGATACAGCACGTTTTGTGAAGCGCATGCTTGATGAAAATCCAGATCTGCAAAAACGCGATTTGGCCCAGCTGCTAAATAAACATCCAAGTTATGTGAGTAGAATGATGGCTTTTGTGGATCCGCGTTGGGAGCATGTTGTTTCTAGCGGCATTATTACCTTTGCATCCGTTTTAGAGCAATTCCGCGCATTACCAGAAGCTACTCAAGAGAAATTAGTGGAAGAGTCCAAAAACAGGGGCACCCCCATTTCTGCATTAGAGGTGCAAGACGCAAAACGTTTTGAAAAAATGAATAATACAGAACCTGCTAGGGGAGCTCTTGATGATTTCGGCAAAGAATTCGCAGAGGTCATTACGGCTCAACAAAATCAAGAAGAAACTTATTCTCGCAAGCCAGATGAACTAATTGGTAAAGGTACTTCTGCTATAAACGATACAGGTAGTGAGGTTGTTAATAAATTACCTCAATCACCTAATCAGATTAATGTACCTGATCATTTATTAGAAGTGCAAGAAGTAAAAATGAGTATTGGCCAACTTGCAAAACTGTTAGAAACAGTGACAGTCGAGGCAACGGTTGCAGTTACAATTCCTCTATCTTCACAGCTTATGATAGATGCAATCAAATCCATGGGCGGTCAATTGCCAGAAGATCAATCTTGGCTTGGTAAAGCTTTGCTGGATACTTTGAAATAATGTAGGAATGCTGACTTTATGGTCGGCTTCCTATATAGAAAATGCAATATAAATTACATAACTTGTAAGGAACTTAAGGTATGCGTATACCATTAGGATTAGATCATTACCTATTAAGTCAAGAACGTAAAGAACAGCAAATAGTCTGGGATAGTGAAAAGGCAATTAACGGCCACATGCTAATTGCTGGGGATTCTGGTACGGGTAAGACTCATCGTCTACGTCGTCTTATAGAAGCGATGCAAAATAATGGTGGAGGTCAAACGCGGTTTCATGTTTTTGATATTCATGGTGACATTAATATTAATAACGAATCGGTGGTTAAGTTTTCTGAGACCACTGAATATGGCTTTAATCCGCTTGCTATTAATCCAGATCCTGATTTCGGGGGTGTGCGTAAACAGATCCAAAGATTTATTACTGGCATTAATAAAACCACTCGCAAGTTAGGGCCACGCCAAGAGGCAGTGCTGCGTTATTTGTTGTCAGACTTATACAGAGCTCATAAATTCTTGGAAGAGGATCCTGCTACCTGGCGCATTCGTTCCGAAGATATTCAATCAGTGAATCTTGCTGGTAAAGAGGGCCGTGTATATCTGGATGTGGCATTTGAAGAAAAAGACTTAGCTAAAAGCCTTGGGTGCCAATGGGACATAGAATTAAAGTCATGGTGGATCAATCAGAACCAACATACGGGTCAATTATGCCAATGGCCAGAGAAAATATGGGGTAAGTATCAACCCACATTATTTGATGCTGTACGCTTTGCTAGAAGAAAATTAGAAGCAGTTTTTATTGGGGCAAATTCAGCATCAGTAAATTACCTAGCAGACGTTAATAGTAAAGTTTCAGCATACCATCGTAAAGTAGCGGAAGCGGCCAGAAAAAATACAGATGTTGATGAAAAAGATAAGTTAGAAAAAGAAATTGAGAAGGCTCAAGAAAAAGCAATATCTGCCTATACGCAGTATCTTAAATCTATTCAAAATGGCAGAGAAATGTCTGAGGTATTACGTTACGATTCCGTTGAGATATTAAAAAGTGTTTATGAGCGATTAGAAAACTTACGTGCTATAGGTATATTTAGATCTACACCACCACCTTTTAATTCAAATGCATCTGTTTGGCGGTATGACATTAAATATCTGTCTCCTGATGAAAGGCTCTTGTTTGTTTTCTTTAAGTTAGAAGACTTGTTTAATAAGGCTGTACAGAGGGGTGTTGTAGCTAATGAAAACAATATCCTCGATGTGATCTTGATCGATGAGGCTCATAATTTCTTCACAGATGATGAAGACAACATTTTAAATAGAATTGCTAAAGAAGCTCGTAAGTTTGGTATTGCTCTTATTTGTGCTTCTCAGTCACCCACACATTTTAGTAATGACTTTTTAACAAACGTAGCTTTGAAAATTATGCTACCTCTTGATCAAACCTATTGGCAAGGTACAGCCGTGAAATTAAACATTGATAAAGAGCAATTAAAGAATTTGATTCCTCGTGAAACTGCTTTGGTACATATCAAGGAATCAGGCAGAAAAGCATCAAAGTATAGAACTATAAAACTATCTCAATAAAAATTGTACAAAGGACATTGATATGAGCATTGAAGACGATATTCTTAATAACGAGTTTGCTGGGAAACAAGGAACTGTTATTGATGGTGAAGTAATATATCAAAAACCTAAATCACGTAAATTACTTGTAGTATCGGTAGGTGGTTTAGTGTTGATATTTGGAGTGGTTGGTTTATTTTATGATGATCTTAAATCATTGTATTCGCATAAGGCTGTATCACAGGTTATTATAGATAAGCCCAGTATTAAGTCTGCAGCATTGCCAGATGATATTGTGCCAGGCGCACCTGATGAGCTTAAGATAGGTGAAAAAGAAGTTGTAGTAGTTGCAAATGTACCAGTAGAATCTGCCAAGTTGCCTGTAAATAATGTCCTATCAGTTACACCAGCAAGTAACGGTTCTGCTGCTGTGCCTCCTGTAAATAACTTACCAGCTGATACTTCAACAGATCCTTACAAACCAAACTTTGCCCCAACGACTAAACCAAATGACGTGTCTACAACGGTCACATCTGCGGCATCTAATCAAAACCTTTCGAAAGAACATTTTAATGAGCTGGAACGGAAAATCACAACGCAAGCAGCGCTCATAGAAGAGTTATCTAAGAAAATAGATACTCTGGCATCAGAGAAAAGCATTGAGGCTTCCAGGCCTCGTGTAGAGCCTAAAGTGAAGGTTGTAGAAAAAACGAAGTCATCGAGTAAGCCTGAAATTGTAAAAAGCATGAAGGATCTGCATATTTCAGCATTATTGTCTGATGGAGTGATGTTTGACGGTGATGTAGCGGTTGCAGTTGGTCAATATGCTAAACATCTGAACGGAAAAATCCTCAGTATCAATTCAGAACAAAACACTATTACTACTGACACAAAAGTTTATAAGGTGCAATGATGACATCGACTACTACAAAATTAGTACCTGCTTTCATGAAAGCAAAAAATGTTGCTCCCGATGCAGACAAACATCGAATAACTACACTGATTGCAAAAACTGCGAAATTCCGTGGCGATATGTTTCTTGAAGAGTCTATTCATATTAATGGATCGTTAGAGGGTAACGTTGTGATCAACGGTGAGGGTATGATTTTAAGTCTGCGCGATTGTGGAAAGATCGAAGGTAATATCCAAGCTGATATTGTAATTATTGCTGGGACTGTAATTGGTAATATCACTGCAAAACTATTGAAGCTTCATGCTACGGCCAGAGTGGATGGCGAAATATTATACCAACGCATATTGGTTGAAGATGGTGCGTCTATTAATAGTAATAATATGACTAATGTTACTGGGCAAACTGTAGATGCTGATGTACCAGCCAAACCTATTTCTACTGGCTCCCTTTCATAAAGGATTCTATTATGAGTAAACAACGGGCGAAGAAAAGCACATCAATTGTAATCGATGTAAATGCGGAAAAAAGAAAGCAGCTTTTAATTCGATCGGAAGTTCTGCAGCGCACTTATTATTATGTGGTTAATACTGTTATGCGTAGTGACGATGAAATAGTTGTGTGTGAGGGTAGGGCGTTAGCTGATGAGTTAAAGAATAGAGCTTTCGATATGAAAAATGAAGCAGGATTATTAGCTTAAAAATTAATTTAGAATTTAAATGATTACCTGTGTTACGGAAAGTCCGCAATCCATAGCCAGTTCTTAATGCGGAAATTTAAGGAGACATTATGAAACAAGATAATTTAGTTACACAAATTGCTTTAGAGTCTGGCGCGACTAAGGAGACAGTTAAGAAAATACTATCTGGACTCGGTATAGTAGTGCAGCAAGAATTAAAAAATGGTGGTGAAGTGGTGTTGTTAGGAATTGGCAAATTAAGTGTAAAAAATCGCGCTGCGCGTTCTGGCCGTAATCCTGCAACAGGCAAAGCAATGGAAATTGCTGCTAAAAAAGTACCTTACTTTAGTGCAACAAAACCTCTTAAAGACATTGTAAGAGGGTAATCAATTCCTAATGCAAATCAACCGCCTTTGTGCGGTTTTTTTGTATCTAATTCACACGATTTAATTCTAAATTATTCAAGATTATCAGCGTCTACAAACTCGGAATTACATTTACAGCACTTTACGTGAATGCCAGGTTTGGCCCATATATTGATACCACACTCACATGTGTATTTCATTCGAGTTGCTTTGTTTGTAGAGTTTTCTTGAACATCCTTAATTGGCGCGATTTGTATCTGTACTTGTGAATTAGGTTGATTTGCTCGGATGCTGGTTGCTGACTCTGGCATATTCTCTAACTGGCAAGCTAATGAGCTTTGGCCACTGTTGGCTACACGTACATCTGGATAACGATCATACCAAGATAATCTGAATGATTTTGTCAGCAGCTCTTTACAGACCACAAGAAACAAACCGTCTTCAATTGCATAGTCAGCTATGCGATCACCAGTTTTCTTTCCACCTGGCCTGCCTGTGGAGGATGGCATCAAACCTATCGACTCCATCTTATTTGCCCACTCTTTATTATGATAACGGCCACGCCCTGGTTCACCTAAATGGAATTGCCATAAATGCACCATTTCATGCACTAAAGTTTGCATGATCTCAATGATAGGGGTAACTGCAAAGTAAGATGGGTTAATGGCTATCTCGTCTGTTAATTTGCCTTCCACATTGGCAAATCGACCTGATGAGAAATAACCGCATGTGTGTTTTTCACGTTGTAGTGTGATCAAACAATTTGGCAATTTCTCATCAAATAGCCTTTTGTTAAAGGCATCATATGCCCAAGTAAGTTCTGCATAGGTCTCGGTGGTTGGTTTCATAAATTGTATTGTACAATACAAAATCAATGCGTGATTATTTTATTAAATAAATATTGTACTTTTCCACAAAATCTGTGGATAAAGATGTGAACATGGAAATTAAATGGCAGTTAAGTTATTGCTACTTAACGAAAAGTTAGAATTGACTGTTTATTGCTCAATTATTACTTTTTAGATGTACATGGATAGCTATATAAATCATAGCGATTAAATCGGCTATGAGAGGGGTGATAAGTGCAAAGTTTGCGTATGTTACCCACGTTGGTAAGAAGTGCTGGGCATAGAGGGCCCAAGCCAGAGGTGCTAGTATCGATACAAGAGGGTTGAGTTTATCAATCAAAGAATAAACAGCTTCAATATATAGGTACAAAGCATTTTGAATAAAATTCATGATCATTTCTTCCTTATCAATGGAGATTAACTTAGTAAGTTACGGCACCTAAGTATACATTCCTGGTAGTCGAAAGGCTTCAAAAAGAAGTCTGTTGCACCATCTTCTAAGAACTGGTACCTAAGACTAATATCATCATCTACTGACATGCCAATCACATGAGTATTTTCTAATTTCTTAATTTTTTTCACTTTTTTAAGAAACTCTTGACCATTCATTTTACTCATGCGGTAATCGACCATGATTAAATGTGTGTCATTCTGCTCGATCCAGTCTAGAGCATCAATTGGGTCTTCAAAAGCTTTAATATTTACTTGCTGCGGCAATTCGATCTGCTGCATTACCTGGGTAAGTATATATCTGGTAGTTGATTGATCATCAACAATTACAATTTGTTTCATAGAGGTTTTCTGGGAAATTGATTCATCTTTTTTATAAGCAAAACCAAGGCCAGTATTTGTACAAAATACATTCTTAATAAAATCAATCAATTATAAATACCTATTGATAAATAAATGTCGAATAATCGACGTTCTAGTGGGTATTCCAGACAAGCGAATGTCAAATTTGAGGTTATCAAAATCAGGAGAAAACTACATCACCAATTGTAGTGAGGTTGGACATCATTAAATTTGCCTGATAAATGACTCGACACGGCCAACTAGTGAAGAGAGGAATAGTTCGATCATGATCTTATCACTATATACATCCTCTATGCTTTCACCGTTCTTTTCGTATGCAATGACAAGGTTTCCTTTGTCGTTGTATGAAAGTTTTCTAAAGAATCGTTTATTTGCACTTTGTAATACAAATATGGATCCATCGATTGCATCTGGTTTGCATGGGTAACATATAGCCGTATCCCCTGCTATTAATACGTTGGATATTACTGTTTCAGTTAATTCGATGGTCATTACACCATTTCTAAAGCTATTTTTAAGTGAAGAGGATTCATTCTTAGTTAATTTTTTGATGTTAATTTCACCAATTAAATAACTTGTAGATACATCCAGCTTGGATGCTAGCACTTTCATATTGTCGTAATCAGGCATTCCTTTGCCTGTAAGCCATTTGCGAGCTGCTTGAGGAGTAACTTCGCAAAGCCTGCTTAAAAAATCCACACGTTCAGAAACTTTCGATGATACAGATTTACTTGTCATCACAAGATCGAGTCGCTTCATAAATATTGTTTTTGCAGTTGTTTTCATAACTAATGGTTCTTAAATAATAACTATCTGTTCTAATGTAATATGCATATTAAAATGCTATTAATATGTCTTAACTACCCGTTATATATGATGTTTATATGTTTATACTAATATTAGTTTACACTGATTGGTTCTAAAAACAAATGTGAATAAATGATTTTTTCACATAGCCAAAATTAAAAATATTGGTTAGTATGTGATTTTAGTTAATTAATTTATTAAAAGTGATAATAAGTGTTATAAAACTGTATACAAACTGTTAATTTATTGTTAACATATCTTTAATGGTAATTAAATGGATTTAATAAGTAGCAATTTATGAATGAAGATGAATTCAGCCAGATAGCAAATAAAACTCGATTAAGTGCAAAAAGTAGGAAGGCCGCACATATGGTTTTAGTTGAAGGTATGCGTCAAGTGAATGTATGTCAGGAAACTGGCATTGTGCCTTCTCAGTTATCACGTGTACTTGCAGTGCTTGAGCGTGAAAACAAAACCAATAAGGCTATTAACCTGGCATCACCAAATACTGAAAATGTTTTAGCAATCAGTCGTGCCGAGGCTGTTAAAAGTGCTCGTGATTTACAGGGGGACAGCATTTTTGTAAGAAATGCCCCAGATAACGGCCAATCAATAGGTAAAGTTTTATTAAAGACTGCTTATCATTTAGTCCAAGATTTAGGTCACGATGAAGTGATGATCCATGAATTAAGTAAGATTGATCGTTCACCTACTGTAGGTAGTAGTGTTGAATTTTTGTATAAAAATGGTTTTGCTGAGACAAAACTTAGAGCTTTAGAAAAAGAACGTGGTGGAAGGTAGTTTTTAAAATTTGTAGGATTAACTAAATCTTGAAAGGATTTTTTATGGAAGCAGTTGTTAATGTAGCAGAATTTAATAATGTGCCATGTGAAGGCACTAGTACAATGGTGTCGGAAGATATTAAGAATTTTTTCAAGCAAGAGTTACAAGGTAAATTTGGCCGCGTTATTCCATGCAATGATGTTAAAAGAATGTTTGGAGTTGATCATGGCCTGCCAGTTATTGACGAAGTAGTGTCAATAGAAGCTGTTTCAACTAAGTTGGTATCAATGAGAGAGCTTGCTTTAAGTAGTGCAATGTAATATTTATTTTATCTTTTTTTATGTTAGGAGAGCGAGATGGCTGAGCAAAATGTTGTAAATGTAGATGTCACTGACAGTGGTTTTTTAGTCCGATTCCCATACGATCGGGAATTGGTAAACAAAATTAACAAAGTGCCCGATGCAAAGTTTGATAAGGAAACTCAGGCTTGGGTTGTGCCAAAATCTAGTGAAGAGGCGCTTGATAAAACTTTAGAATCAATGCACTTTGATGTTAAAGCGATTGAGAAAGACCGTGATTCAATCATGGAGCTTGCAAAAGCTTCTGCTAGCGATCGTATGAAAGATTACGGTACGGAAGCAGGTATTTCTGCGCAAATTAGTGATTTCCATAAAGAGGGCGGCAATCATTCAGGCGAGATTCTTAATGTTAATGGCCGCTATGCTGCTCAATTAACAGGTTTTGGTAAAGATAATGGGGCTGCTTTTATTTCAATTCACCGCGTAGCTGATTTAAGTGAGGCTGTGTATAAAGGTGATGATGTACGCATTAAATACAATAATAATGGTATTGGTGAAGTGTTTGATCGTCGTCAAGTTAAATCTGCAGATGAGATTGCTAAAGATTTTGATGCAGCTTTAGGTAATAATCTAGATGGTATCAAAGTGATGGAAGTTGGCGATAAATATCAAGTTTCTTTTGATTACAATCCCGATATTCAACATCGTTTACAACGTATTGCTGATGTTGAATTTAATAAAAATGCTGGTGCCTGGGAAGTTCCTTTAACGCATAAAGAGTTTGTGATCAGAGCTGTATCTGACATGCGTAAAGAATTTAATTCAGATATAAGTGAACGTAGCTCTTTGGCTGCTGTTGCTGAACAAAAATTAGATGGTGCTAAAGTGCGTGATGCTTTCACTAAAGATGGTTTGGCGCATTATGGTAATGTAATTGATGTTAGTGAGCGATATGTATTGCAACATGGAGGTCAAAATGAATTTAAGCTTCATCGTAAAAGTTCATTGGATCAGTCAGTAACAGAAGGCCAGAATCTAAAAATCACCTATGAAAAAGGCCGTGGTGCTGTTCAAGATCGTAAGCAAGAGAAAGACAAAAGCATTGGTATGGAACGATAGTGGTGATAGGGGCTCGTTAGCCCCTATTTATTTCTTATATAGGAAATAACACGAATAAAGGGTGATTTTAATGGATTTGTTTGGCGATACTACTGGTGGCGAAATTACTAAAGGCGCTAAGAGCCGTGCTAAAACTGTGATAGAGCATTGGCAAGAAATGGCGAAGAATGGCATTCGCAGAGAAAAAGGCGAGTTTTTTGGCGATATTATCAATCCATTAGCTACAAGAGCGCATGATAGTCTCTGGGAAATGGGTGACGGTAATGTTGTAGTCAAGCTATTAGAGCAGGCTATTATCAATGATCCGAATGTAGCAAAGCTTACCTATCATCGTGATGTTCAAAAATATGTGCCTCATAGTTTGTTGGATGTTGCAAATATAGTGCTAATGGCCGAAGGAATCGGTATGCACAAAGAATTTATTAAAGCCCCAGACTTTATGCGTAAAGTTGATGATTTGCGAAATTTAACAACAAAGCATAGGGATTGGAACAAAAAAATTGAACATACAAATATTCAAAACGCTGCTTATTACGGCACCGTGATTGATGTAAGTAAATATTTTGCATTACAAAATATTGGTCAAAATACAATGGTTGTACATGATCGATTGTTGCTTAATGAAGAGCCATTTATTGGTCAAAAAGCTAATTTCAAATATGAAAATGGCCGTGTAAATATTCAGGTTAAACAAGAACAGAAAAACGAATTCGCAATAGTGCGTTAGTACATTAATTATTTAGGAGTATTAATATGGAAGTTAAAGATCTAATGAGATTCGATGTTTTTGCTGATGCAGTAAGAGCTTCTGGTGCGATTAATCGTTGGCCAAGACTAGGTAATGATCAGGAGGTAGTTACTTATTCGGTATATTTGAATGGCCCAGTTGCTTCTAAATTGCCACTTCAATATCAAGAACATGAATTCAAAGACATTATGCTGCATGCTCTTACCGAAAAACTATGGCTTAATCCAACTTCTTTAAGAGACAATCTTAAAGTGGCAGAGCTTGTATCTATTCGTGGTGCATGGATGTCAACTGTTTTAGAGACTTCACAAAGCCGCACTCCTGATGGTGAGATTATTCCTCTCTCTGATGAAATTATTAGAGATTATGAACTGTTATCAGCTGGTTTAACTCATCCATGGATATTGAATCAGATCAATCAACAACAACAAATGTCTCTGGGGTTACGCCCTGCAATTGAACAAGCAGAAGCTATTCATGGTTCGCCTATTAGTGATCGAACACCTGATGTGGTGTCTGTGGGAAAGATTCTTGCCCAGAATAAAGATTTTACGGTTCAGGCTACTCATGCTGGGGAAGTAGTGACTCATGAAAATCGTAGATTGATGAATTTGCCTACCGTTGGTCAAGATGTGATAGTTTCATATTATCGCGGCCAAGGCCAAGTAATTAACCGTAAGGAATTAACAATCTCAGAGCCTTATATTGATGATGAAACAAATGATTTGGCAGTTAATTTAACAAATGCCGATGGTATTGTTAAAGAAAAAATCCTTTTCAACAGTATTAATTCTATTGCAAAATTCCAAGAAGCGGAAGGTTTGGATAAATCTTTTGTTGGTCAAGCAATGGATGTAAGAGCTGCTACACCTAAAATCATTGAGCCAATTGAATCGCATATTAGAAATGTTGTTTCTGATGTATACATTGATGAAACTTCTCGCTGCATAGCAGTTAATTATGTTGAGAATAATAACGAATATACGGCTCTTTTCGGTAGTGCTGATGCCATGGTTGAGCATGGGGCTAGTATGGGCATTAAAGAAACGCATATTAAGCAAGCTTATAGCTTGGAAAAAGAAAAGAATTTGTCCAAGGATCGTAATGGTCAACGATCTTTATTGGATGCGCATGATTTTGTTGATTCAGTGGCTCTAAAAGCAATTTCTACCAATCTTGAAAAGAGTTCTTATGTGGGCACTGTGGTAGGTGAAACTACCCATCATGTTATTCAAAACATAGGTCAGCGTACTGCAGTAATTCACGACAAACGTATTTTGGATAAATTACCTGCTATTGGTGACAAGTTAACCGTTAAATATGAAAGCTATCGCGCAAAAGTTGATATTTCTCAACGTGCTCAAGGCCATGGTGCCGAACGCTAATTGCAAGTCATATTAAATAAAATACGGAAATAATATGAGTACCTGGTACAGCGCATTAGAACTGGCAATTGAAAAATCTTTGCCTACTAATAAAAATAACTCAGTGAAACAATCTGTCATCAAAGATTGGTTAAATGCGAAATCGCGTGAGGGTCAGCTATTTAAAGCACAAGAGCTTGAATGGTCTGGTCTTAACACTTGGTTAGAATTGCAACCTGATTTAGTTTCTAAAGAATCGGTACTGGCTTATCTAAAAGATAATGGCGTTAAGATTAGCGAAGTTCATTTTGGACTCGATCATTTATCTTTAAATATGCAAAAACTTAATGATGCAGGCTACACATTTGATCGTGGCATGGATGATGATGTATACCTGTATGATAAGGATGGCGAACTTGTTGATACAGAGTTACTTCCAGAAGATTTAGATATTGCTTATCAAAACATTACTGGCCAAATCGAATCAGATACCAAGTATGAGAAATATACTGTGCCTGGCGGTAATAACTATAAAGAATTATTACTCATACTGCCCGATGCGCAAAGCAACTCTCAGGAAGGTCGTGTTACTTTCAAGCATCCAGATGATGTAGATGGTTTTTTAACCGATTTAAGCATTCAAGGTTATGAAAATTTGGATTATGGCCGAGTCGATGACGGTATTCATAAAGAGTATGTTGAATTTAGTGGTTTAACCAGATCCGAATTAAATTCATTCAAAAAAATTGCTGATCACAACAATGGTAGTCTAGATTTTATTTCACTTGATGGTGGTGCTCCATTATTCAGAATGGGTCATTTTGAACAAGCAAACATACTTGCGCATATTCGTTTTAATGAACATATTGATCCCCATGGTAAACGCATTTTGTTCATCAATGAAATTCAATCGGATTGGGGGCAAGAGGGCAGAAAGAAGGGTTTTAAACCTAACAATCTGACTGCTGACGAAAAGGAGCTTCAACGCCTGAATGGTTTTACTTACCAAAGGGAGCTGACTCCAGAAGAGCGTGATTTACACACAAAACTAAAAGAGAAAGGCGTAGGTGTTACCCTTTTAGAAAAAGTTAAAAACGCTGGCACTGTCCCTAATGCACCTTTTGTTACTAAGACAGATGCATGGGTGTCTTTGGCCGTTAAACGTATGATGCATTATGCAGCTGAAAATAATTTTAATACTGTTGCTTTTATTAACGGTCAACAAGCAGTAGACCTTTATGATTTGACTAAGCAGATTGAAGAGGTACGTGCATTCAAAAATAATGATGGTACTTTTAATATTGATGCGTGGAATAAAGGTACAGCAGTTTTAGAGCAAGAAAATCTTACCAATGATCAGTTAGCAAATTCGATAGGTAAAGATCTTGCTGAGAAAATAATAAATGAATCAGGTAAAGATGTAAGTGGTCACGAAAACGGTAAAAGCTACACAGGCGTAGATTTGAATGTAGGTGGTGAAGGAATGCTTACTTTTTACAATTTTATTGTTCCTAAAGTTACAAAAGATTTACTCAAAAAAGTAGGTGGTGAATTATCTACAATTACATTAGACGTGTCAGAAACTATTAAGCTTTCTGATACTGATGCAAAAAAGCGCTTCGAGGAAAGCAAAGAAGTTTTTTACTTTTCAGATGATGACAATGAATTAACGGTCGAGCTATCTGATGTAGAAGATTTTGAGGATTTTTTTCTAGATCACGATTTTTACTATTATGCTGAAACAGAAATAGAGAACACTCAAGTTGCTTTCAAAATCACCCCAGAAATGCAAAAGAATATATTGAAAGGTTTGCCACTTTTCAGACTACAGGATCGTAATAAATCAGAGCAATCATTATTAAGTGACTCTGATATACAAAATGAAATTGTACGTATCCAGGAAGTATGGCCAGGTTTACCAAATGTCGTTTTAGTGCATTGCGCCGATGATTTACCATTTATTGCTCCAGCGCACACACAAGCAGCTGCTTATGGTGGTGAAATTTATGTAGTTACCTCTAATGTTTATGATTTAAAGGACGTACAGCTTGCTATCGGACATGAGGCAATAGGTCACATAGCCTTCGCTAATCTTTTTGAGTCTGAGCGTGAATTTGGGGAATTCTTATTTAAGGTTATGTCTGCAGCAGAAAAAGAAGGTAGCAAACTTAATGAACTGCTACAGGAAGTTGAAGATAAATATCCAACTGCCTCGATTGAAACAAAAGCAAAAGAATTAATTGCATTGGCCGTAGAGCATAGTTTAGATATTAATGGTGATCTGGATATTGAATTATCATTGGTTAAATCTGTTTATGCTAAAGCTGCAAGTTTTGCTAGATCTATTGGTCTTGATATTCCATTTAGTAATTTTGAGTTGCAAGGACTAATACTAGATGCAGGCCGCTTGCTATCTGAGCCTCTACAATATAGTAAGACTTTAGAAAGTCTTACTTCTATTGATGTATACAGTGCTAATGAAGTTGCTTTAGCAGATCGTGATAGAGGATCCTATAGAGGATCTGTATCACAAATTACCCCAGTTCATGTTGTGCAAGATATTGGTAGAAATGTTCATATTGCGCACGATAAACGCGATTTAGCCAAAGGTATTAAACGAGGTAGTAAATACTCCATTAAATATGACAATAAAAGGGCTGTGCCTATCAATATTGATAGATCTACAGATAAATCATTAACCATTTAAGTTAGCAAAAAGTAGCGTTCCTTCAAATAGCAGTTCTTTAGTACATTAATTATTTAATAAGGTGAATATGATGCAAACAGATGAAAATACAATTACAGGTATAACTGACTCTTCTGTAAATAAGCAGATAGATTTAAAAGATTTGGTTCATTTAAGTCAAGCCGAGTTAGGTGCTTACAGATATATGGAAAGCTTCCAGGATAATGAGCCTCTCGCTTTTTATTTTGAAGATGATCGTTTATCAAAATTTTCTGATTTAAGGATGAAAAGCGCTGTAGATGTACTTTTCCCTAATATTGAATCCTATTTTGAAATCACTCATTTAGGTACATTTGAATTGTTACGTATGGTGCGTGACAGAAAAGATCTTGTTCAAGAAACTGGTTTATCAAACAAGGCATTTAATGAGCTGGTTGAATATCAAAAATCAATTACCAGTGCTCCGCAAATTCCAGGTGCAGAATTGGAAGGTAGCATTGAGCCAATTTTAGAAACAGATAGTGCGGTGGCCGCGTTAAAAAAGAGTGAGCTTAATCGGACATTACTTAATGGATTGTATGTAGAGCGTGAACCTAATGCTTTTTATCGTATAGATAGCGATAAGCCTGCTTTAATCGATGAGGGCATGAAACTTAAAGTGATCAACAAAGATTTAGAGACATTCAAGGCTGCTATTGAATTAGCAGAATCTAAAGGATGGGTTGGTATCCAGGTTAATGGAACAGATAAATTCAAAGCCGAGGCATGGTATCAAGCTTCTATCAAAGGTCTTACCGTTAAAGGTTATGAACCGAATGAAAAAGACAAACAACGCATGGCTGAATATCATTTAGTTAAAACACCTGTGCTCAATGTTGCTGAACAGGAACAGCTCATAGCATCACGTCAGGCCGCTGAAAATTATGCGTTAGAACGTGACGCTGGCATTGCATATCCAGATAAAACCAATGAAACACGTAACTTTTCTGGACGTGTTGCACAAGTTTTTGATAATCATGTTGTTCAGGACATTGGTAGAAAAACATTTGTAATTCATGAAAAATCGCGTGTTGGTGAGGTAAGAGAGGGTGCTAAATTAGACATTCTTTATCAAGGCAAAACCGCCAAAGTGTCTGAAATCAATAATAAGAGTAATTCGTTAGAACGTTAATACGACGATAATTATTACAAAGGGATTATTTATGAAGATTCTTATTTATGGAAATGCATCATTAGTTGATTCGGTTTCTGTTACTGAAACTGAAATCGGTTTAGGGGTGTTAATTAACAAATCGGACAGGGGTGCTGGGTATCATCGCGCAGGTATTACATTACCTGCTTTTGTCGAGGAGTTTAAAGATCAGCCTCCATTAGATTTTGAAAATTATCGTATTTACAGCAGTGAATATAGTGATGATTTAGATTATGGAGTTAATAATTTAGAAAATCTTGTATGTGACATTATTGTCATTGCCGAAAATGAAAATGAGAAAGCTTTATTTTGGGGTGATAAAGGGACATCTGTATATGATCAGCAGAATAAAGATCAAATTGAGTTCCAGTATATTAATAATGGTTTATTGCTTGGCTCAAAAGAAATTGCGAGTCTTGATGTTAATCATGATAAATATAACGTTAATTCTTTACCTGGCACTTATGGTTTAGATAAAAATGCAATAATTATATTGCCTCATAATAGTCTTGAATCACGCAAATTTATTGGCCGTATCATCAATGTTGTTGAAGACCGTATTGTTCAGGATATTGGGCATAATTCATTTGTTATCCACGATCAATCACGTGTTGGTGATGTGAAGAATGGCAGTTTTCTCAATATTCAATACAGGGGAAAGGCTGCCAAAGTTACCGAAATAAATAATCAGAAAATCAACAGTTTTGAACGTTAATTAAATAAAAAATATAATAACAATCGGGATGAGACATGAAACAAAAAGATTTGGCACCACAACAGTTAGGCTTCGACTTTGACGCGGACTTTAACAATATACTAAACACAGCAACTAAATTACAGGAGACAAATGATGATAGAGGGCCAACAACAGCCGTTAGCGATAGCGGCAAGGGTACTGAATACTCAGACACTACAATTGATTCACAAGGCACCATTCAACCAGTACGGATGGACAATAGCGGACAGGTGGGCAATGAATTCACCACAAGCGCTAATGGACTTGGAGAGCAAGGGAGAAGTGGTGATATTCAATCGACTTCTGGATCAACAGAAAATGGAACAGGAAATAATTATACAGAACATGCAGCAGATCAACGAGGGGATGACGAAAACAGAAATATTGCAACTACATCAAGTCCAGCTCGATTTGTAGAGCCTAATAATTACAAAATCACTAATTCTGATAATCTTGGTATTGGTGGCGCAAAAGCAAAATATCAAGACAATATTGCGGCAATCACAACTCTAAAAAATATTGAGACAGAAAGCAGAAATGCATCGTTAGATGAACAGGCTATATTAATTAAGTATGTTGGGTGGGGTGGTTTACCGCAAGCTTTTGATCATCGAAATGATAATTGGGCAAATGAATTTGAAGAGTTAAGTTCTATTCTTACGATCGAAGAATATGAAGCGGCTCGCAGATCCACACAAGATGCTCATTACACACCAGCACTCATTGTTAGTAATATTTATTCAGGTCTTGAACGTTTAGGCTTCACTGGCGGCAATATCCTGGATCCTGCAGTAGGCAGTGGTCATTTCATTGGTTTATTGCCAGATTCGATTAATCAAAATAGCAAAGTGACAGGTATCGAGCTAGATCCTTTAACAGCACGTATTGCTAGCACGCTATACCCAGAATCTTCAATTATCAATAAAGGTTTTCAGGAAGTAGTTATTCCTAAAAACAGATTTGATGTTGTTATTGGTAACTTTCCTTTTGGTAGTCAAACGGTTTATGACGAAGACTACCCAGAGTTAGCAAAATTCTCAATTCATAATTACTTCACAGCTAAATCAATAGACAACATTCGCCCAGGCGGTTTGATGGCAATGGTGGTATCTAACTATTTTATGGATGGTATTGATGATAAAGCACGTGCTTATGTCGCAGACAGAGCTCATTTATTAGGTGCTATACGTTTACCAAATAATACGTTTAAGCAAAATGCATTAACCGAAGTTACTACCGATATTGTTTTCTTTCAAAAGGCTTTTGAAGGACAAGAAACTGATAAATCTTGGTTAGATACTGAACCGCAATTCGATACACAGACTAATACACGATATAACCTGAACAAATATTATATTGATCGGCCAGAAATGATGCTTGGTACGATGAGAATGGTCAATATGAGTTTCAGGGGTGGTAATTCAGCACTTGTTGCCGATGAAAACCAAGATTTACCAAATGCACTAATTAATGCTATTGGTAAATTGCCAGAAGGTATTTATCAGAAACCTAGCATATTTAATGAGTCTGATATTGCCGATGATAAAGTCGAAGTGCCTGATGATGTCAAAGTTGGTGGTTATTTTGTTGTAAGTGCGATCAATGGCCAAGTCTTGGATAAAGAACGTATTGCAAGACGTTTACCAGACCTGTTAGCCGATAAGTCGTATGAATGGGCTGAACTTAAAAACGAACTCGTGGGAGAGCGTATTAAGGGCATGATCGGCATCAAAACTGCTTTGCGTACATTAATGGATTACGAAAAATCAGAATACTCTTCTGGAATAGAGCTGGATGCTTATCGTAATCATTTAAACAGTGTCTATGATAAGTTTGTAAAAAAACATGGTTATATTTCATCGTTGTTAATGAAACAAGCCATGGGTGATGATCCTGAGTTTCCGTTACTCATGGCATTAGAGCGTGATTATGATAAAGGTATATCCAAAGATTCAGCAAAAAAACACGGTGTAGAGTCACGTGAAGCCAGTGCAAAGAAAGCGGCTATTTTCACTAAGCGTGTATTGTCGCCTTTACGCGAAATTACAAAGGTTGATACAGCTAAAGAAGCATTAATAGTTTCAATGAATGAGCTTGGCCGTGTAGATTTATCTCGCATGGTGCGTTTAACTGGAAAAGCGGAAGATGTAATTCTGGATGAATTAAAAGGGTTTATTTATTTAAACCCGATTAACAATAAATACGAAACAGCTGAACATTATCTATCTGGGAATGTTAAGGAAAAATTACAGCAGGCATGGGAAGCAACCTTTCGTAATGCTATTTATGAAGAAAATGTTACAGCTTTAGAGCTTGTGCAGCCACAAGATATTGAGCCTATAGATATTTCCATTCAATTAGGTTCCTCATGGGTGCCAGACGTGATTGTTACCGATTTTATTGGTCATTTGATAGGTGATGTTAAGCGTGATATTTCTTATCAAAAAGCCATTGGTAAATGGATTGTAAAAATATCTGCCCCTGATGAAACAACCAATAACGTTACTTGGGGTACAGAAGATCTTGGTGCTAATACTTTAATCGAGAAAATTCTTACTAATAAATCCATCGAGGTTAAAGACGTAGTTGGCTATGATGACTACCGAAACCCAATTTACAAATTAAATGAAGGTAAAACTGCGGCGGCCACACAAAAAGCCGATGAAATTAAGCAGGCTTTTGAAGATTGGGTATGGGAAGATAAAGAACGTAGAACAAGCCTGGCACGTTTATATAATGATCAGTTCAATACGAATGTTGCCACTAAATATGATGGCTCACATTTAACATTACCAGGCGCGTCACTTTCTGTTGAATTACGCCCTCATCAAAAGAATGCTATCTGGCGTGGCATTCAGGATGGTACAGCTTTGTTTGATCATGTAGTAGGCGCAGGCAAGACTTACGAGTTTATTGCTACTGGTATTGAAAGCAAGCGTATGGGCTTAATGAAAAAACCCATGTTTGTTGTTCCTAATCATCTTTTGTTGCAATGGAAAGATGCTTTTTACGAGCTTTATCCAAGCGCTAATATTTTAATTGCTGAAAAGTCCGATTTCAGTAAAGAAAATCGCCAACGTCTGTTTGGTCGTATTGCTACTGGTGATTGGGATGCGGTTATTGTTGCGCATTCAAGTTTTAAAAAGATCGGTGTACCTAATGAAACGTTAAAAATTATCCTCGATGAACAGATCGATGACTTAACGATGGCAATTTCAGAACTTAAAGGAAACAACGGCCAACATTTCTCAATTAAAGAATTGGAAAAAACTAGAGACCGAATGGAATCAAGATTGGCACGAGCTGCTGATACTGGATCTAAAGATGCGGTTGTTAGTTTTGCAGATTTAGGTGTAGATGCAATATTCTTAGATGAATCTCAGCAATTTAAAAATTTATACATTACAACGTCAATGAATAGGGTAGCAGGCCTTGGCAATTTGGAAGGTTCAGAAAAAGCTTTTGATCTATTCATTAAAGCTCGATACCTGCAAATGAAGCATGATGGCCGTGGATTATTTTTTGGTACAGGTACGCCTATTTCCAATACCATTGCCGAGCTTTATACCGTGCAGCGCTATATGCAATACGATGAAATGAAACGTAGAGGTATTGTTCATTTCGATGCGTGGGCCTCAACATTTGGTAAGGTAGTTACAGGATGGGAGCTGGATGCTACTGGGGTTAATTACAGACTGAATTCACGTTTCGCAAAATTCCAGAACGTACCAGAGCTAACCGCACTTTATCGAACTTTTGCTGATGTCATCACACGTTCTGATTTAGAGCGCCAAGGTTTAGAAATAGGTAAGCCATTTCCTACGCCTAAAATCAAAGGCGGTAAACCTGAGAATATCATTGTGCCAAGATCACAAGATCAGGCTTTATTTATGGGTGTGCAGTCACCTATGTTGGATGATGATGGTCTACCTATTACACGTGCAGATGGCACTATTGTAAAGAAATGGACTGCTGGATCTATTATTGACCGTATGGAAAATCTACCTGATGATCCAAGTATAGATAATCCGTTAAAAATCACTAATGAAGCGCGTAAAGCTGGTCTTGATTATCGTTTGATAGATCCTGATGCAGAAGATCACGAAGGTTCTAAACTTAATGAACTTGTTCATCGAGCACATAATATTTACGCACGTTGGGATGTACGAAAAGGTACTCAGTTAATCTTTTGTGATTTATCAACGCCTAAAGCAAGCAGTCAGAAAACAGCATTTGTGGTACCAGAAATTATTTCTGCCACAAGCGATGAAATAGAAGAGGTTGATACTGTTTCAATGGACGAATTGCTGTCGACAAATAGTAAGTTCAGTGTATATGAAGATATTCGTGACAAACTTGTTGCAAGAGGTGTTCCTCTACATCAAATACGTTTTATTCATGATGCAAAAACAGATTTGCAGAAAAGTAAATTATTTGATGAAATGAATCGTGGTGTTATACGTTTTTTGTTGGGTTCTACTGAAAAAATGGGCGCTGGTACTAACGTTCAAAGAAAACTGGTTGCAGAACATCATTTAGATGCCCCTTGGAGACCGTCTGATCTTGAGCAACGCGAAGGCCGCATAATCAGGCAGGGTAATGAATTTTATGAAGCGGATCCAGAAGGTTTTGAAGTAGAGTTGTTACGATATGCCACTGAAAAAACCTATGATGGGCGTATGTGGCAAACCATTGAAGTTAAGGCTGCTGGTATTGAACAATTCCGTAAGGGTGATGCTTTACAACGTGTAATTGAAGATATTTCCAGTGAAGCGGCCAATGCTGCCGAAATGAAAGCTGCTGCTACAGGAAATCCTTTAATTTTTATGCAAGTTAAATTAAATGCAGATCTAAAAAAACTTGAAGCGGTTTATGCTAGCTACAAACGCGCACATCACACACTAGACAGTCGTATTGATTGGTTATCCAATGCCGAACAAAGATCTAGTGCTGTTTTACAGAAGCTTAATGCTGAAATAGCCAGGCGTGATGTTTTATCTAGTGAACATTTTAGCTACGAATTGGGTGGCAAGAAATATAGTGAAAAAACTAAAAAAGAGTTACTTCCTGAAATTATGGCTGTAATGAAGCTGGCTTTACAAACTAAAGCTAAAGTCGGTGAAAAAAATCCTGAAACATTTTCAGTAGGTAAATTTCGTGGATTCGATATAGCTGTTTATGGTGAAAGAGATTCTTTGCAGTTTGTCATTAAGGGTGAAGATTTATATAGTCCTCGCAATCTTGAATATCATAAAGAAGATGAATTCAGTTTAAATGGGTTTATCAATCGTCTTAATAATTATGTAAATAGTTTTGAAGAAAAAATACAGGCTAATCAAGCAAAACTTGTAACCGATTTAGAAGAGCTTGATAAGGCTATGGTTGAAAAGTCCAAGCCCTTTACTCAACTTAAGAAACTAGAAATATTACGTATGGATTGTGGTGATGTTTTGTCTGAGTTAAAGAAAGTACAGAATGATGATAATTATATTTCAAAATGGAAACCACGGTCACAAGACGTACCCGAAGAGCCACAAAAAGCAGCTGCTGATTTGCTTATCGAAGCACCCGTTGAACAGATGATATTTGGTGATCTAATAAGTCAAGATCGCTCACGTATCCTGGCTAATACGAATGGGCGGGATGTTATGCCTGTAGATACTCAATTTGGGTATTATAGAGGCACTATTTTAGAAAAAACCGACTATCACATAGTGCAAAATATTGGTAAACGTTATATTGTATTGCATGATATAAATATTTTAGATAATCACCCTCCAGTTGGTGATTTAATGGAAGTACGTTACAAAAACAACCAGGCTAACATCATCAAACAGGATATTAAAAATGAACTCAAACAAAACGCAAGATAATAAAAACAATACAGCGGACTTGGCTGTTTTTGATATTGCTATTTCAGGTAGCGAAGCTAACGAACAAGAAGTACCAGAAACGGAATTGTTAAGCGATTACACTGGTGCTGATGATAGCAAAGGTGAGAAAAATGGCTGATCATGATTTTAGACAAGACCTGACGGATAAAATCATTGCCGCTTTAGAAGCTGGCACCGCGCCATGGCAAAAACCATGGGATGGATCCGTTGGTGGTTTTTCACCTGTTAATCCCACTACAGGCAAAGCTTATAGAGGTGGTAATGCCTTGCATTTATTAAGTCAAGGTTATGAAGACAACCGCTGGTGTACGTTTAATCAAGCCAATGACAATGGCTGGAAAATACGTAAGGGTGAAAAAGCTACTTGGATTGAATATTGGAAATGGGCTGATAGTACCAAAGGAATCGACGAAGAATCAGGGCAGGAAGTTGAAGTTGCTCTTGATAAGGCGCGTCCCTCTGTATTCTATGCAAAGGTTTTTAATTTAAGCCAAATGGAAAATACACCTGAGCTTGCAAAAGCTATTCCTGAATGGGATCCATTAGAGCTTGCTGAAAATGCATTAATTAAATCACAAGCACGTATTCTTCATGATCAGTCTAATAGAGCTTTTTATTCACCAACCCATGATGAAATTCATTTGCCATTAAGATCAGCTTTTGCCGATGCGCCAAAATACTATGCAACGGCTTTACATGAGCTTGGGCATTGGACAGGCCACGAAACACGCTTAAATCGTTCACTAGACGGTCGATTTGGTACACCTGAGTATGCAAAAGAGGAATTACGGGCTGAATTAGCCAGTTTGTTTTTATCAGATCGATTAGGTATTCCATTTGAATTTGAACAACACGCTTCCTATGTAGGAAGTTGGATTAAAGCTTTGAAAGAAGATAAGCACGAAATTTTCAAAGCAGCACGTGATGCTGAAAAGATTGTTACTCATGTTATGGATCTGGCATTACAAAAAACATTAGAAGTAGAAACAGAAATACTTAAGGAGGAAAGTGTGGCTAAAAGTAAAATTTATCTACATGTGCCATTCGCAGAACGAGGTGAGGCCAAAGCGTTAGGCGCTAAATGGGATTCAGATAATAAATCTTGGTTTGTACCTTCTGGTGCCGATGTTCGTACATTTTCTAAATGGGAAAATCCAAGAGGTGATCACGATGCGATTAGAGAGTTCGAGGCTGCTATTCGGGATTCTGGTCTTATTTTAGATGGTGAACCAGTAATGGATGGCAAATGGCATTATGTGCCCGTTGAAGGTGGCCGTAAAAAAGAATTGCAAGGTTCTTATAAAGGTTCTTTAGATGCTATTCCTAATGGTTACATTAAAAACATGTATGACGACACTCGTTCACGTGGATGGAAATTCCAAACGGTAAGTATTGATGTTGCCAGGGTCAATGATCTTGAAAAACAAGCCAAAGAAAATGCCGCCAAGCGTGATGCGGAGGATTTAAAAGAGAAAGAACGTGTAGCCACATATTCAAAACACTATATTGGTAAATGCCCTGATATGGACGAATATTTCCCACACAAATATTTAACTGACAAAGGTGTTCCTGCATTAGGTTTAAAACATGACGTTGATTTTGCGGATAAGTCTCTGGTGGTGATTCCTTTGCGAGATATAAACAATAAAATCTGGTCTTATCAATCAATCACAGAAGACGGGCAAAAAAAATATAAATCTGGTGGCCGTAAAACAGGGTGCTTTCATTTGATTGGTGAGTTTGATCCTAATAAGCCTGTCATGGTAATGGAAGGGTATGCCACAGGCGCTACCGCACATATTGCTACAGGTTTAACAGTGGCCGTTGCTTTTGATTCTTCAAATCTATTAGAGGTAGCTAAAGCAATTAAGGAAGCTGGTAAGGCTTCTGAAATCATTATCGGTGGTGATGATGATCGCTTTATTAAATGCACGGTTGCTTGGTCTAGTGAAGGTAAATACGTTCACAGTAATCCACTAGTGAATGAAGGTGCATTACCTAATGCTGGTAGAAATAAAGCACTTGAAGCTGCAGAGGCAGTTGGTGGAAGGGTTATCTTTCCTAAGTTTAAATCGAGTGATTATCTAGGTACGGATTTTAATGATTTGATGAAGTCCGAAGGCCTTAAAGTGGTAAAAGATCAACTAAATCACTTGAATGCACGTGAAAAAGCAATTTCATTATAAGTGTTAATTAAAATATATTATTAAATATAATTATTTATTGTACAATAGTTAATCAATTTAATTGAGGAACTAGAATGACCAATAAGGATTTAAGACAATTATTGATAGAGAAAGACAGGGTTATCAGTAATCTACTAACGACTACTGAATCCCTTGAAAAAAGGCTTTCCTATGAAAGGGCTCAAATATCGAAAGATATTGAGCTTAATATTATCGATACGGTTAGATTTTTAAGAGGGCATGAAACTATATTAGTACATCTGGGTGATCATAATTCCAGTTCTTTTCGTGAGAATTTTGGAGATCCTAAATTTGGAGATTGCTTAAGAAGCATTGCTACGCATGATGTGTTTTATCTAAATAATGCACCTTTATCAGATCAGGTTAAAACTTCGATTCGTGAAACCACTAAAAACGGCCTAGCTAATTGGTAGTTCCATTTAATATTTAATTCATATATTGGTAGGTAGAATGGCCGAAGACAAAAAAAGAGATTCTGATTCGATTGCATGGTGGGTAATAGCATTATTTATTCTTTGCCTGCTTTTATCCTCTTGGGTAGCAACCCAATATGAGGCTTCTAATTTTAGTTATCAATCAGCACTTGGTGTGCCTTTGTTTTCTTTCTTTGGTGTTTCAATATACGAGCCTTGGTCTTGGGTTACTTGGACACTTAGATGGTCGGAAGAGAAGGGAATCATTGATGAAGTTCTCTCGCAAGGCATGTATATATTCAATGGTGGGATAGCACTATCTATTCTGTTATGCGCTTTTATCAATTACCTACGCACACGCAATAAAAGTACACCAGATAATTTACATGGTTCTGCACATTGGGCAACAGATAAAGAAATTCGTGATACTGGCCTCGTATCTAAAGATGGAGTCTGTGTTGGTTCTGTGGATATGCAAGAGAAAACGCTTGCAGGAAGGTTATTTGGTCGTGTAATACGTATTATTTTACGTGACGATCAAAAAACGCATGTGTTGATGGCCGCACCTACAAGGTCAGGTAAAGGTGTTGGTGTGGTACTCCCAACATTATTGAGCTGGCGTTATTCAACATTGGTGCACGATGTCAAAATGGAAAATTTCGCACTCACCGCAGGTTTTCGTCACAAAGCAGGGCAACTCATTCTTAATTTCAATCCTACGTGTAAAGATGGTACAGCTGCTCGGTGGAACCCGTTAGATGAAATACGTGTATGGACGCTTGATGATGTCCGTGATGCTCAGAACATTGCTGCTATGGTGGCGGATCCAGATGCTAAAGGCATGGAAGATCATTGGGTATCAACTAGCTATAAGTTATTAACTGGGGTGTTTTTACATACGGTATATTCTGGTGGTGCCACTGATAGAAGTTTAACTGCTGCAGCTAAATTTATTGCGGATAGCTCCTTTGAAGATGTAAAACAAATGTTGTCTTTCATGCTGGGTTATGAACATGATCCAGACGGTAAAATGGGTTGGCGCGATGAAGGTGGCAGGCCGACTAGAACTCACCCAGAAGTAATGCTTGTTGCATCTGAAATGCTAAAAAAAGAAGAGAAGGAATTAGGTTCTGTTATTTCTTCTGCGGTTACTAAACTTGGTTTATTTACAGAACCTATTGTTGCTATGAATGTAGCAGTATCTGATTTCAGAGTTCGTGACTTAATGAACCTGACTCAACCAGTATCTTGTTATTACATTGTGCCTCCCGCTGATAAAGAACGTCTACGCCCATTATCACGCTTATTTTTTGCATTTGTGATCCGCAGATTAACCGAAGAAATGAAATTTGAAGGTGGTAAGTCTATTGAAGGTTATAAACATCGTTTGCTACTTATGATGGATGAATTGCCTTCATTGCGTAAGCTCGATGTATTGCAAGATGGTTTAGCTTATATCGCAGGTTACGGCCTTAAAGCCGTGATGATTATTCAGGACATGGTGCAACTCAAAGAAGCTTATGGAGATAAAGAATCTGTCTCTGCAGGTTGTCACTTGAGAATTGCATATGCACCTAATACGATGGATGAAGCAAAACCATTAAGTGAAATGTTGGGTAAAAAGACTGTTGAATATGAGACACGTAATCATTCAGGATCTAGAACTACACATGCACTTGGCCAAGTAAGTTTGTCTACACAAATGGCTGGCCGTGAGCTAATGACACCAGATGAACTTTTATCTTTGCCGCCTACCGATGTAATTTTAAAGGCATCAGGATTTTCGCCTATTCGAGGTAAAAAGCTTCGTTATTATGAAATGCCTGTATTTCAGTCACGGGCAGAAATTGCACCTCCAGTTCGGTGTTCTATTGAAATGAAATCTAATCAAGGTTCATCCTTTGTATGGGCCATGCTTCTTGTTGAAAAAGACGCTGCAGGCACACTTAAGGTTTGGCTAAATCTCAAAGACCGTGAATTATTACCACCTGTTTACGCACTGATAAAACAAGAACGTGTTGTCGATGGTGTGTTGGTTGCTAAAGAAAGTCTTTATGACTTTTTAGATAAAGATGAAGTCATTAAATCTAAAGGGCCATTCTCAATTACTAATCATTTTACGTTGAAGAGCCGTAATTCAGACGACATGGATCTACAAGATGAATTCTCGGTTAGTTTGCGATTAATTGATTCGACTGCATACAAGAATGTTCGATACGCAGGTGAGTTTGTTGTTATTTCAGCACGTAAAAAACAAGTTATCAAGAAAGCACTTAAGAAGTTTGGTTATGAAGTTAAATTGCAAGATGCTGAAAAATCATCCAAAAATTACGGCGTTATTGTATTGATCGATAGCGGTTACGTTGTACAAGATACAGGATATGGCAATGCGGTTATCCATCGCCAGGCTAGATTAACTGCGCCTGTAGCAGTAGGTCAGGATTATTTAGTGGCTTACGATGCAGACGGTAAGTTAGGTTCAGTAGTTGGTCAATAATTGACGATAGGATTATTAAAATGCTTGATGGTTATTACATAAAAAAGATTGGTCAAAATAAGGGTGCACCTCGCGTATGGTTAGAAGGTTCACAAACGGCTAAAGCTGGCTTTGCACCTGGTCAAAGGTTTGATATTCATGTTGAAGGTCAAACTATTGTGTTGCAAGCTAATCAGGATGGATCCAGAGTCGTATCATCAAAAAAGTCTGGTGAATCACTTAATCCTGTCATCGATATAAATAGCCGTGAATTATTGGCTATTTTTGATGGGATGTCTTCAATTAGAGTGGCGGTAAAAGAAGGGCAAATCTATCTGGTGCCACTTGCTTCTGAATTAAAGAAACAAGAGCGTTACAAACGTTTAAAAAATAAATTAGAAACTGGTGAAAGCATTGCGTTAGGAAGTCTTTCGCATGGTGGTGGAATTTTAGATCATGCAATTCATTCTGGTCTTAAAGCGGCTGGGATTGAAAGTAAGTTGGCTTTCGCAAATGAGATTAGAGAAGAGTTATTAGAACATGCAGCCATACATAATGATGCTTGGTCAGATACTACAAAGGCTTTTGCAGCACCGATGCAGGAATTGGCATTTGATGAACGAGGTTTAGCAAATATTCCACGTACCGAAGTGCTAATTATGGGTTTGCCGTGTAGTGGTGCATCAAAAGCAGGTATGGCAAAAAGAGGCCTTGTACATCCAGAGGCGCACCCCGAAGTAGGGCATTTAGTGGTGAGTGCTCTTGTTATTTTAAGTAAAACTAACCCAGCGATCGTAGTCCTAGAAAACGTACCTCCTTATGCTAATTCAGCAAGCGCAGATATTTTGCGCAATCAGCTTAAAGACATGGGTTACAACACGCATGAGCGCATTTTAAATGGCAAGGAATGGGGCACCCTTGAAAATAGAGATCGTTGGGTTATGGTGGCTGTAACACATGGTATTGACTTCGATTTTTCCCAGCTCATAGCACCTGATGTAAAAGTAATGCGTCTAGGTGATGTTTTAGAAGATGTTGATCCAAATGATCCGCGTTGGAGCAAAATGCAAGGGTTGAAAGATAAGCAGGTGCGTGATCTTGCCGAAGGTAAGAATTTTAAAATGCAGGTCTTTGATGCTGATAGTGAGCATATCGGAACATTAACCAAAGGTTATGCCAAGGTTAGATCTACAGATCCTAAAATACAACACCCTGATGATCCTGATTTATTACGTCAACTTACGGCTGCAGAGCATGCCCGTATCAAGCAAGTACCAGAACATCTTATAGAGGGTTTATCCAATACGATTGCACATGAAGTATTAGGGCAAAGTGTTGTCTACTCCCCATTTAAAGACCTAGGCCAAGAGGTTGGTAACACTTTAAATGTGTTTTCAGGGAAAAGTACCAGGCGCGAGTCTGTTCCAGTTGATCTGCCTGATGAAGTGCTTACCATCAGTAAAGAGGTGGTTACAATCCTTAAAATGGCTAATGAAAATGCTGGTAATTATTCTGGCGCAATTGTGGCCGTTGAGAAAGGCTACTTTATTCAGGATATTGGCAAATCTGTAGGTATAGCACATAAATCAGACAACTTAGACAAACAACTTACTCTTGGCCGTTCAGCTGTTGTTAATTACAGTGAGGGCAAGGGCGTAGTTAAAGAAAAAGTTAAAGAACAATTAGCTTTAGAGATCTAAAAAGGATTTGTTTTGAAAATATCAATATTTATTGGATTGTTGTTTTTCTCAAATCAACTATTAGCTAATGAGAGTTCTTATCCAATTGAAGATTTATTATCTACATGTGCGCCTGATGTACATCCTCAAACTATGGGTGCAATCGTTAGCCATGAATCACGTGGTAATTATTTGATTATTGGTGATAACGGTGATTGGGATATTCCTAAAAAGGATAGGGTGCATAAAACCTATTACCCATCATCGGTCGATGAAGCAGTTCAGATTTCTAATAGTTTAATTGCAGATGGTCACGTAATCGATATTGGTTTGGGTCAGTTAAATAATCGTAACTTAGCCAGGCTGAATATGTCTTTGTACGATGCTTTTGAACCCTGCAAAAATTTATCTGGTGCATCAAAGGTTCTAGTCGATTTTTATCAAAGTGCTCAAAGAAAATATGGGCCAGGACGTGAGGCTTTGTACGCGGCCATAAGTGCTTATAACACAGGTAATTTTACCAATGGTTTTAAAAATGGTTATGTAAGTAAGGTTGTTACCGCTGGATCCTATGTTGTACCAAAATTAAATGTAGGAACCGAAAAACAACGTAATAGACCAGTCCAAATAAGTCGCGCCGTGTATAAAACAGCCAAAAATCCAAAGAACAAATTTAACTTAAATGATGTAAAAAACGCACCATCTAGCGTAACTGGTTGGGAAAATTAAAAAGGGTATTTTATGAAACTCATGATTATTGAATCGTCAGGCAAAATTACAAAGCTTTCAAGTATTCTAGGTAGCGAATGGACGATAGCACCTTGTTACGGCCACGTAAGAGATTTGCCTAAAACAAGAATGGGCGTAGAAGCTCCCAACTTTCTACCTGAGTACGAATTAACCGATAAAGGCGCTAATGTTATTTCTAACTTAAAGAAATTAATAAAGCAGGCAGATACCGTTTATCTTGCAACGGATCCTGATCGTGAAGGTGAAAGTATCAGTTGGCATTTGCAAGAATGTTTAGGTTTAATAAATCCGCTGCGAGTTACTTTTAATGAAATTACAGAATCTACGGTTAAAGCAGCACTTGCTTCACCACGTAGCATTGATATAAATCGTGTACATGCTCAAGATGCAAGAAGGTCTTTAGATAGGCTTGTAGGGTACACAGTAAGCCCAGAACTTAGTAATAGAACTGGATCCAAGCTTTCTGCTGGTCGTGTACAAAGTCCTGCTGTGAGACTTGTGGTTGAGCGAGAACGCGCTATATCTGCTTTTAAATCAACTACGCATTTTGGAGCTTCATTATTTTTTAATGATATAGAATCGAATAGAGAATGGGGTGCAGAGTGGTTGATCAAACCTAATTTTGTTACTGAGGATAATCCATATTTCATGGATAAATCTGTAGCTCTTGCTGTGTCAGAGGTTAAATCAGTAATTGTTAAATCTTGCGAGGAAAGTGAGGAAACCCGTAGCCCTCCACCTCCGTTTACTACATCCACGTTGCAACAAGCAGCAAGCGTTACATTAAATCTTAATCCAACGGCCACAATGGATGCAGCCCAAAAACTGTATGAACAAGGACATATTACATATCACCGTACTGATAATCCTAATGTTTCACTTGATTCATTAGAAGATATTAGAGCTATTGCTAATAGTTTGGATTTAGTCATGGCCGACAAATTCAGAAAATATAAAGTTTCGGAAAACGCACAAGAAGGTCATCCTGCAATAACACCTACACACTGGGATGTTGAGGTGGCAGGAGAGAATGATGAGCAACGTGCTTTATATAAACTCATTCGGTTGAGAGCTATTGCTTGTCAGCTGGCTGACGCACGGTATGCAGTTCGTTCAGTAATGGTTGATTCCTTACAACCTGTCACTATTAATGGTAAATCTTTAGAATTTGAAGGTCGTGGCCGCACACTGATTTATAACGGTTGGCTTAAGTTGATCCAAAGTGATCAAACAGATGAAGCAGATTCTGAACCTAGTCCTATAAACCCTGTTCCTGTATGTTTAGTTGGTAACACACTAGATGTAGTACGTGGCCAATTGCTAGAGAAAAAAACGAAAGCTCCAAGTCGTTACACTCAAGCATCACTTGTAAAACAGTTGGAGTCAGAAGGCATTGGTCGCCCATCCACATATGCATCGATTATGGATAACATTGTTTCTCGTGCCTATGTGAGGTTTCTTGAAAAATTTTTAATCCCAACTAAAACTGGTGAGTTAGTTGTCGATTCTTTGGTAGGTAAATTCGATTTTATGGAATATGAATTTACACGCAATGTCGAGCAGGAATTGGATGCTATTGCTAATGGAAAAGCGGATTACAAGACTGTGGTATCGAATGTATATGAAACGCTTAAGAAAGAAATTACTGGTATTCCATTATCAGTATCTGCGGTTGAAACACATTTATGTACCAAATGTAATAAACCATTAATTCATCGTATTAAGCCAGGTAAAGCTGGTTATGATTTTTGGGGATGTTCTGGTTTTAAAGATGGATGTAAATCTTCGTATAAAAACAAAAACGGTAAACCAGATTTTGGAAAAGTTGATTAAAGCCATGATGACACTCCGAATTGTAAAACTATATCGATCCCTACTTGAGAAGTATCGTTTTGCTAAGTCACTGCCTTATTTGTATCCACCTGCACAGTTCGCAGAAAGATTAGTTTTAGCCATTAAAGAATCGAAAAACAATGAAGTTTTTGTTATTTGTAATGTGAATATAGATAACCTGGCTGAGTTAAATCAGGTTCATGGTTTCAATAACATGAACAAGGTGCTCAAAGTTATTGAGGAAAGAGTCTGTTATTTTTGTGGTACCAACGGCATAGTTTCATGCCTATCAAGTGGGGAATTATTACTATTGCTACGGCCAGTACATTCTCTCGATGATATTGTGCCGATGTTAAGACATTTGAAAAACTCAATCACAAAAGCAATATCAGACAATGAAAAGCATATTGCATTAACTGCAAGTATAGGTGCGTCAATTTATCCAATCGAAGGTGTTAAAGCAGAAGTTTTAATTCGCCATGCAAATCTTGCTATGTATTCAGCAAAGCAATCAGGTAAAAATAGATATGAGATATATGATTCACAATCCGCATTTATTGAAAAAAATAAATTTCATAAATGTGAGCTTTTGCGTCAAGCAATAGTAAACAAGGAACTCGAACTTTACTATCAACCAAAAATAGACTTAGGTAACAGTAAGATTTTGGGTATGGAAGCTCTTGTCCGTTGGAAGCATCCAGTTAAAGGGCTTTTAGAGCCTGCTGCATTTTTACCAGAGGTAATATCAAATGGAGTAGGGTATGAGCTGGGTTTATGGGTTGTTGAATCAGCTGCATCACAAATTCATGAATGGAATTTACAAGGTATTTATCTGTGTGTCAGTGTAAATATATCTGGTGCCCAGATAATTCATAAGTCGTTTTTACCAGATGTAAATAAAATACTTCATAAATATCATTCTGTAACGCCTCAGATGATTGAATTTGAAATACTGGAGTCGGATGCTATCGACGATGTAGATCGCCTCACAGAAGCCATACAGTCGTACAAGACGCTAGGTTTTAAGTTCTCGCTAGATGATTTTGGTACTGGATATTCCTCTTTATTGCATTTGAAGGCTTTTCCTGCAGAGTATGTAAAAATCGATAAAGCTTTTGTCAATGGCATTGTAAAGAATGAAAAAGACAAAGAACTCCTTGAGACGATTATTAAGCTCTCACATACATTTAATTTTCAGGTAATTGCAGAAGGTGTTGAATCTGGCCAACAACAACAAATATTGCAAGATATGGGTTGTAAATATGCGCAAGGTTATTTTATATCTAGGCCTATTGCTGCGAGTGATGTCACATCTTGGGTAAATTCTTATCTGATAAATCATATTAAATAGCTAATATAAATGTTGACGGGGCTTTTATTCCCTGTAAAATACAATTATACAATGTCTAACTTAATAAAGAATAATGGAAACTAATATTCGTAAATGGGGTAACAGCGCTGGCGTTGTGATACCTCAAAATGTTTTAAAGGAATGCAACCTTAATATTGGTGATGCCGTAGATATTACGATCGACAATGGTGTAATCATCATCAAGCAAGTACCTGGCACTCTTAGTTTAGAAGATATAGCAAAAAACATACTGCAGCTTACAAAAAGCCTAAGTAATGCTGATCGTAAACATCTTTTTTCTATTATCGGCATTAAGGAATAGCAATGGATCAAGAACTTTTCTTACGCTGGTTAAAGTTTGCTCCCAAAGTCGAATTACTAAAAGACATGTATACCAATGGAGATATACCATTCAAAGCAGGAGAAACTCTAGAAATGTCTAAAATATTTGGATCTACTTCTGTTGATGGCAAATTTAATGTGAACATGCAATTTACGGCTAAAGATGGCCGCAAGATTCAACTTGACTGGGTTGATTCTAAATCTTTCAAATTAGTAGGAGTGCCAGGTTAGGTATTAAATATGCACAGAGAGCTTGTAGAAAGAAATATTAAAATCGCCGTCTCAGTGCTAAAAGGGCAACTTTACAAGGATGCTGCACAAGAACATAACATTATTCCAGATCGTGTTAGGCAAATATTATTCAAGGTTTGTCGTAAGTTAAACTACGATGCGATGAAACGAATGGCTAAAGAAGTTGATAGTTACCATTATTTAAAATGGATGCGAGAACATAGAGACATGTTTCTTCAAAAAATCGTAGAGGAAATCGAAAAACCATGAAAATTTCTAGATATAAAACCCCTATTGCTATAGGCATAGCATTTTTGATACTCAGTTGTTCTAAAGAACAATCAAATGAGATTTCGATCACTGTTGTTAAATCTTACAACGAATCATATCGAGATAATGTGATTAAAAATTGGCAAGCCAAAGTTGTAGCTTCACAAAATTGCAATGATTTTAAAATCAGATTCAAGAATGTTGGTGAGCGTTATGACAATGCATCTAATGGTGCATTTATGCAAGATATGACTAAAATCTGGGATGCAACAAAGTCATCAGGATGTGCTTTACAAAACTAATGTTCCAGTTAGCATAAAATAAAATATTGTTTATAATCAATAACATAATTATTACGTTTTACATAATCAATGTTATACGAAAGCATGGCATATTACGTTCTGTTGCGTAAATACTAAAAAACTACCTTTTATCACGCAACAAATTAACCGCATAGGAAATAGAGAAGTTACAATAAATGCGGCTTAATCAATAACTAATGACTTATCCAATCAAGTAACTTAAGCCCTAACACACGGCTAAATTCTTTAGTGTTATTTGTTACCAAACTTACATTCAAACTTAAAGCATGTGCAGCGATCATCATATCTAATGCGCCAATTGGCGTACCTTGTTTTTCCAGTGTTGCCCTTAGTGTTCCATAATACAAACTAGCAGGCTCATCAAAATCAACCACCTCTAATGGCAAAATGAACTCATTGAGTGCAGCTTCATTTTTTTCTTGATGTTGGCTTTTAGCAACGCCATAGCGCAACTCGGCCAGAGTGACCGATGAAATGCAAATGTCACCTACCTGATACGCGCTGAATTTTTGCAGTATGTCTTTTGGTTTTTGCTTAATAATTGCGATGCAAATATTGGTATCCAGCATCAATTTCATACAAACAAATCCTCACGGTCTTGTTGATCTGGTTGAATGCGAACATCCATAAAATCAGCACTGAATTTATCTAGGCTATCTGCGAGCGCATCCCATGAATGATTGGCAGGAATCAATACCACAGCATTACCTGAACGCTTAATGATGACCTCATCCCCTTCAAATCGAAATTCTTTTGGCAAGCGCACGGCTTGACTCTGCCCGTTCTGAAATAGTTTAGCTGTTTTCATAATTAGCACCTCATAAATATATATATTAGTAGTATATATTATTAAATAGCCATGTCAATATAGGTTATTGATTTTGCGTGGAATCTCAAGATATTAAGTTGTTACCTAAGCACCCCTCCCCCTGCCGCCGCTTTAACCATCTATAAATAAAGTAACAAAAATAACAAATAACGCTTGTGTGTTATCTGTTATATGTTATTATAACGTTATGTGTTATATAACACATAACAAAAGGAATTTATATTATGACTACAAAAAATACCCCTTTGGTTTCTTATGATGCAGTGGCCGCCACTTGTGAAGCGTTGACGCTGGAAGGTGTGCGCCCTAGCGTGCGTGCCATCATTGCGCGTCTAGGCGGTGGATCGCCCAATGTAGTGCTGGATTTTCAGCGCCAGTGGAAGGCTGGCCGCCCTGTGGTTAAAGCGGTAGATATTCTGATAGATCCTCGTGTGAACCAGATCATTGCCGAGCAGATTAGTAAATCCATTGCCGAAGCAACCATGGCAGCGGAAGCGGATCGCTCAGAGGCAGAAGAAACACTGGATACCTTGAGCCGTGCTTACAAAGACGTGGAAACCAGAAATGTGAAGTTAGAGGAAGATTTGGATCTGGCAATTAGCCAAGTGCAGACATTGCAAGGCCAGATCGAGCAACTCAACACGAATGTCGAGCAGATCAAAACCGATGCAGTTGAAGCTGTTAATAAGGCAGAAGCTTTGCTGGTAACTGAACGTCAATCCGCAGAAAATGCACGGGTAGAACTGGCCAAAGCAGAATTGCGCTTGGAAGCAGTACCGCGTATCGAAGCAGAGATTGAAAAAGTACGCGCAGAGCTTGACCAGGAACGAATCAAGTCAGCAAACCTGCATGAACAGGCAGCAGTGGCCATGGCAAAACTGGAAGCGGAGATCACGCACCGTAAAAATACAGAAGCCCAGCTAATTGAAATGACAAAACAACGCGAAGAAGCGGCAAATCGCGCCCTAGCAACCACCGAAGCCTTGGGTAACGAGCGCGTTACTGTGCAGGCCATTCAAGGGCAATTAAAAGCAGTAGAGCTTGAATTGGCAGCCGCCAACAAGGTAGCATTGCAAGCAAAAAATGAAGCCCAAAAAGCCGTTGAAGAAGCGGCGGAGTTGAGGGGGCAATTATCTGAAACAAAAAAGAAGGATTCTTGAGAGCTAACGCTAATTAATGAGAATTTACGTTAATAGATGATAATCCTGTGATTTCTGCTCATCACGTATTAGCGTAACTCTAGATTTATTATCATTAAGGCGTGGTTTTATCATTAAATAGACCGAGGATTCCCCTCTATGCTGTGTGATTTGTCGTTAATTAGCGTTAACTGACACATTTATCTAAGGTATATAAATGTGTCCTTGATCTGGAGCACCTTTATCTGCATTAACAACCATACCATTAATCCAAATCACTTTAATCTTCGCACGAGCCGAACCATGCCGCTGATGTCTCCAGTGCCCTCTCCTCCAATGTGGAGGAACTTGAGCACTACCCTCTGTTAAACCTACTTTTTCAGCTAAATTTTGGCCGCAAATGTGTATCTGTTTGAATCCCAGTAGCTGCTCATCATTGATATGCAAAACGCATGCACAATAGGCAATCGATCCAACTCAGCAAGCTCTTCTGCATAACCTCGTGCCATAGACTTCATGGCAAGATATTGCTCCTTTGAATTTATCAATTGTCTTTTATTTGAATTTATCGATATGTAATTAGCTGGCTTCATAATTTTTCTTACTTTCGAGTATTTTACACAGTTGCGCAAGTACCTCAACTGCCTTATTTTAAGGCATCCACCAAAGCATATTTAGTCCAGTTGAACCCGTAGCAATATAACGAACCACATGCATACCAATAAAAACCCCAAGGATAACCTGCTTCATATTTCCTCCGCGTTTCCAGCAAGCAATTGAAAGGTAACACCATCCAAATATTGCAGGAATGCCAACAAACCAACTCATTAAATCTCTAGGTGGCCCATCAGCTAGTAGGAATAGAAAAATACTAAAACAACTTAAAACCATTTCTACAGTTTTATTTAATTTAAGCCAGTCAATAAAAATTACAACAAGCCCCATGATGATGGCAACAGGAAATATAAGTAGTGTTTGGCCAACGGTATGATAAGCCCACATTATTGCAATCCTTTCAGATAACCTGCACTAGTTTGAGCTGCAGTTCTAAATGTGGAATTAATGTTGTCTGTAAATTTGTTCATATTATTTTTTGGTGAGAATAAACCTGTGAACTCACTAACAGTATCACTAATAACCCACCCTGCTGTATCTTTACCTCGCATCACATAAGACCTTTCTAAATCTTCTAATGCTTTAAATGCAGAATTTCCTAATTTCAAGCCTAATGGTGCAATTGCTTTATTTAACGCATTTGCACCTGGCGCAACAGAAAGTAAAGATAAGGTTCTTTCAGCTGGCGACAGATCTTCGCCAGTCATCCAGTTTTTACCTGACCATACTTCATAAAAAGCGAGTGCATTGCCTGCAACAGGCGTTATATCTAAAAGATATTTAAATGCTGGATTTTTAACTCGGCTACCTGCTACTTTAGTAAATATCTTACCTAATGCCGTTGATGAAGAAGATTTGTCTAAAGTTTTTTCTGCTAAGAATTTAAAAGCATCTTTTGCATAAGCAGTCATTATTTGATTACCTTGGGCACCTAATATTGAATTTGGTGTTTGACTTTGAACAATCTGAAAATTATTAACAGGAACAGCCGCCCAATTGGTAGATTCATAATTAAAAGGCTTATCTGTAGTATTAAGAATTTCAACATTCATACCTAATTGTTTGGTACCCACTACTTTTGCATAAACACCTGGGCTTAACATAGAATATTCACCGTTCTGAGTTTTAGCTTCTGGTTTTACTTCCTTAGTAGCAGAGGGGTGTTCTTGATCTGGCGTAGAAGATAAAATACGTGCCATTTCATCTTTAAAGTTTGTTGTGCTTTCAACCAGCTTTTTTGTATCGTCTATGGTCTTTTTAAATTCATCGGCAAAGCTTTGGAAAATATTATTTGATGCACCGTGGCAACTATCAACATGTCGAATAAATACATTGGCACCATTAGGATATGATTCATTCATTATTTTGAAATGTGTGTTATTCAGGATTTTCACGTATTTCATGTCTGTATCACAGCTTGTACGAATAGCCCAAACAATTGCTTGTACGTTATCTTTAGAATTAGGATTATTATCACCATAAGCAACAACGGCGCGATATAAGGATAATAAGTCTGGACTGATTAATTTTTCAGCTGGTATTAAATGAAACTTCTCACCCTCCCCTGCTGCTTTTAATTGCGGATCCATGCAGTAACCATTCACGGCCATTCTTACCAGGCTATTTGGTTTTACTGTTACCGTTTTAGATATACTAGATTGAATTGATTGTTCACTCTGATATTCTTGATCTGCTGCAGCCAGTAATGGTGCCAAAGCGCCCCCTATTTCTAGTGATTGTTGCGCATTAAGAACGTTAACCTTGGCATATTTCTTTTTAATAGCTTCCCACTTAGCAACTATTTGAGATTGCTCTGCAGTAAGTGCGTTTGCATTTTTATTTAATCGAATTGATGTGCTCCTAAATGCTGCAGCTGCTATATCTGCATTATTTTTTTCTTCTGGAGTCATCACACGATAATTACGTAACTTGCTTTCATCTTTAGCTGGATTGCTTCCCTGTGGCAAAGTAGCACATGAAGTTAATAGTATTGCAGCAAAGCTACTTAGAATGAATTTCTTGAATGTCATAGCGTATGATCTTTCTTATTTTCTTTTTCGTTACGATTCACAGTAGCTATACCATGGCTGTATCTAATTTCATAACTGCGGCCAATGATGGGTTGTTGATCTAACTTACTGGCCTCATGAAAAATCATCTTACCGCGCCCCACGTCTTGTTGAACAACAGTGCCAGTCACACTAATAACTTTGCCTGTGTAAAACCCATTTTCGGTGTTTACATGTATTGTTTTTGAAATATCCACCCCTTGATAAATAGCTTGGATTTTCTTTAATGTTCTATCACTTAGTTCGGGATCTTCGATAGGATTTTTAATCGTTGCAGCAAGCTCCAACACTCGATCTCTTCCAACTAGATTGTGTTCAATCATAACCCTACAGTATTCAATATCTTTTTCTCTTGAAGCTGCCATTTTTGACACAAACAAATCATGTGGATCTAAACATAATCCTGTTACACCATTTGTTGCAGGGCTATTAAGATTAACTAATCGGCTTTTCCAGCCTTTAGGCAAGATGGCCGTACCTTCATCAACAGGATCCACATAATAACCATTTGTCTTTTCAAACTGCGATCCCACACCAATTGCATTTAATTTTTCTGTTAATAGTGGTTTATTTTTTGAGTACATATCCACTTCGGCAGACATTAATAATTCATCTGGAGCATCTGGGAACTTTCCTAATATAGATTGACTACCTACAATAATAAATTGAGTTTCATCCATAATATCGCCTGCTGCTCGCAGGGTATGTTCAATTTCATCGCGTTTCACGAAGTTTCTCCATAATATCTTCATCAACTAAATCAACATACGGGGGTGATTGACGCAATCGATTACAAGGTTCCTGTTTATCAGAAGTCATTATTTCACGCACCAGATCATCAGATCCAGTTAGCAAAATATTTTCCCACTCGGTATATCCTGAATTCCAAGAATTGATTTTTTTCCAACGTGACAAAGCATCCAGACTATGTTTTCTAATTTGCTCGATCGAATATCGCTGTAGCACATTTTCTGCCATTAACAGTTTTAATCTATCTAATCTTTGTTGAACATTCTGGATCGTAATTGTTTTATCAAAATATACGCGAGTACCACCCAGTTTAATTGTGCGCTTAACTCTACCGCCTAATCTTTTACTGAGTTTTTTAATTACCAGCTCTGGCTTAGTTGCAATGCTTGGTTTTGCATAAACGCCATGCCCTGCATGAATAATCACGTATTCATTCTGGAGACGTGTGAGCGCCCTACCTACTTGACGATAGTCACCCAGCTCATCAAAGTCTCGACGTAAAAATACCTGCTCTTTTGAAGCATTAACTTTTTGCCTTACTTTATCTACAAATGTCACTCTCATAATGTCCTATTTTTGCACATAATAAAGAATACATCAACGATTATTAGTCTTTGATTTTTCAACTTTTGTTGTGACGCTTGCAGCTATTCCCTTGTCATATTTAATTCGTGTTTCTGTACCTGATTTAGGTGTTTTCTTAAACACTTTTGCTCGATGTAAACCAACTGTATTAGGTGATAGTCTTTGTGCTACAAACTCACCATTAATCGCAATAATTTCACCTTGATAAATAGTTTTGTTATCCATGGGATCAACGTCCTTAACAACAACACCTGGTTGTATTTTTTCAATTTGAAGCAAAATATTATTTCGTTCTGGGATGATTGGATCGATTTGTTGATTTTGTTGATCCAACACCTTATCAACTTGCACAGTAGGCTCAATCGGTCTAGCTGCAGGTGTGCTGCTAACTTGCCTAGAAATATTGATAATCTCAATTCCTAGGGTGTCAGCCATATCTAATAGTCGATTCTGAAAAGCTGCATCGCCCCCAGTTACTGTTAATTGCCTACCCCATTTCTCTGCTGCATGTTTTAGACTTAACCTTAAAGCATCATCATCCACCATTGCCCTGTCCCAGCTCACAGTATCGCCATTGTCCACAAATGCTGCTCTACCATCATTAAAATTGAAATAAAGCTTACCAGCATGTAATCGATAGTTCAGATCTGCTGCACGACGCGGATAATGCGTACCACCTATAGGCGCTTCAATGTACGAAGTTAAACCGCCCTCCTCATCTTCAAGTTCTTTGAGTTTTTTCTTACGATCTCGTTCCTCTTGATAGATCATGCCGCGTAAAGCTGCAATTGCGGCTTCATCGCCTTCGTTTGCGAGTTCTTCAACCCAACTACGCCATGAATTAATTGGGAGGTTTTTAAATGCCTGCTTGAGCTGATCCAGCTCTGCCTTGTTTTTCTGCTCAATTGCTTCTTTCCTGATAAGGTTTTGATAAGCAAGCATGGAATAAGCCTGTTTTTTCTCAACACTTGTCATTGAGTTGTCTTTGGCCAAAGATAATTTAGATGCCCGATTAAAATCAATAACCGCTTGCCTTGCTGCTTTATGCCTTTCCTTAATTTCAGTCGTCATTTGATTACGTACACCTGCATGTACTTTTTTTTCTTTCTCAAATCGATTGAATAATTGTTTTCTTACCTCTGCCCTTTCTAATTTAGCCAAAAGCCTTTTTTCAGGATCTCTTTTGTAAGTCTTTACTGGATCTGCACGTCGTCCTTCGGATGCACGATATTGTCCAGCTGGTTGATCTTCGATGACAACGGTTTCAGCATAGTCCGCAATAGAGGCTCTACGGGATCGCGCGGCTGCTGCAAAGTCTCTATCAAAATCCCCAATCTTTCGGAGATTTCTTTCTGCTGAATCAAGATTGTGTTTAATAGTGGCAATATATTCGGATTCATCATTTATTCCTTCACCTGCATCATTGCCCCTGCTACGTCCAAGGTTATCTTGTTCATATCCTGGCCCAGTGGGATTAAGAGCTGCTGTAAGATTTGCAGCATTGGTTCTGATGGCATCTTGAGCAGAAGGATCAATTGATCCAATTGCTCGCAGATTTTCAGCTGCTGCAGAGAGATTTCGTTCAATATCTTCAATGTTTGGATTTCCTGTGTTTCCGTTGTCATCTGACTCTCCAATTAAAATATATGGTTTGAATAAGCCGAATTTACTTTCCAGTTCAGCTCGTTTAATAAATCTAAATGCTTTTGATGCGCTAATTGACACCTGTTTTTCTTCGCCAGCAGAAAGAGTACGAATTTTCATGCCCCCTCCCCCACTATCTATTAATTCAAGACCATAAGCATTAAGCACCTCATGCAGATCCTGCCAACTATTCATAGTAGGCAATAAACGTTTAATAACGCTACCAGGTTTATTTTTGCACCATGTCTCAAGCGACTCTTCACCACTCCATACTTCATAAGTAGAAGCTTTCCCACTAACTTTGGCTTTATCATCATTAGGTTTATTCCGTTCAACGATGACTTTTTTTCCTTGAATTACTTTTACTTCATAAAGCCCATTATCATGATCCCAGCCATATTTTATTTCTGCCTCTCGCGCTGCCCGATGTAATGTTTTTTGTGCCCATTGAATATGTTGGGATTTGAAGGTAACTGGATGTATTCGATTTACCTCTATATGAGCATGCAAATTGTCCGTATTTGCATGTATAGCAATTATGTATTGATGGTCTTCCATGCCCAATGCAGCAATTGAATCTCTAGCGGCTGCTAACATATCTTTTACTTCTGGCCGTTCATGATTAGGCCAACTTAATATGTAATGATAGACGGGATCTTCTGCACGAATATTTTGAATTGCTACAGCTTTCATTTCTTGTGCGGCAGTAGCTAAACTTACTAGATTGCCAATTTCAACACCTATTGTTTTTTCAACAGTAAGGCCTGTAAGAATATCAGGTACTGTTTCTCTTGTTATGTATTGGGTTAAAGCGCCGAACCCAGGCATACTTATATCAATATTATCTTTATCAAACTCAGCCGTAATATATTTAGTAAGGTCTTTAAACGAAGATTTTGTATCTTGTCTTTTTGGTGGGATTTTGACAATCATAAAATTTCATTTCCTATATAGGAAATATTACAAGTCATAATCAAATGAATAAAACATTGTTGTCCTTAGTATCGCGGTTAGAATTTCTATAAATGTATAGTCATTATTAACTGGTTTCTTAACCATAGCTTTAGCTCCGCATTTGATAGCCCAGCTTCTTTCCACTTCTGTAGCATCTTTTGATAACAAGATTATTGGTATATGTTCAAATTTTTCATACTGAACAATTTCTCGCACTACTTCAAAACCGCTTTTTGTCCTTAGTGACATACTGATTAAAATTAGCCTTGGACTATATGTGTCAATATCATCCAACCAATTATCACCACGCTTTCTCAACACTAATCTTCGTATATTGTTGCTATGCAATACTGACAATATGTTTTCAGCATCAGTTTTATTACTTTCATAAATTAGAATGTTGAAATTCTTTTTAGCTTCTTTAAAAGAAAATAAATCCTTAGCAGATTCATATTGCTTTTCTAATGCACATATCTCATCAATAAGTTTTTTGTGATCAGGTCTCATATTAGAAAAATAATTTATATAAAATATAATAATACAATATTTATTTATGTTATATAAATTTCCTATATAGGAAATATCGTCATCCACTTGTAAATCTATGTGGAATGCTTTTAATTGCTTTCACTATTGCTTTAAGTATTTCTAGGTATTGATTCTCATATCTACGATCTATTGAGTGAAATTCTTTCAATAACCTACTTAATTTAACAAGCTCAATAATTAAATCTGACGTATTTGATTTAGCTATAGGTCTTCCTAGGCCACATCGAATTAAATATTCCGACAAATGTAATTTACTAGCATCTGCTTTTTTTTGCAGCTCTACTTTTTCCTTATCTGTAAGCCTAATTTCATAACGTTTGGCTTTAGTAATGTCTTTGGTTTTAAACAGCATATTTATTTATTAAAGATACAATATTCATATAGTAAATTAATCTCGATTTAAATGAAAGTTTTTTCGGGTCTCGGGGCGTAGCCCTGAGTTTATCAGTAGCCTTAAAATGTGAAGGGAGCAAAGCTACCAAATATTTTATGGCGGTGTAGGACAAAAATTTATTTTTGTACGTACAACTGGCATCCTGTCCCCTAAGACTATGCTTAAAGTGGATACTTCGGTGGGCGGTACGCTAACAAAAGAGTTGATGATATAAAGACATATAAATCGCAGATAATAAGTGCTTATAAAACATAAAACCGATAGGTTGGTAGTATTTGAGTGTTTAAAGTACTAACGGTATGGTAATTATATCGTTGATGAAGATTAAGTGCTATTGACTAGATATAGTAAATTGTTATGTAATAGATATATAATGATTATTAAATACATATTGCGCGAAGCGCAGACAAAGCAGGAAACGTTATGACAATAACCCAGACGGTACTTCATAAGGTAGAACGTAGAGAAATTCAGTCCGCTAGAGAAGCACTTTTATTAAAGCTTCTATCGCCAGATACGGATGTGAAAATCAGGCAAAGACAATTCATTAAAGAATTGATGGCAGAAATAAAAGCATTAAGAACATTGGGTATAGATTTTGAAGAGATTGCTCAGACTCTTAAGGAGTTCGGATGTAAGCTTTCTGGTGAAACATTGAGGACTTATTACTACGAAGAGAAACGCGAACAGGACGAAGAGTCTTTACATTCCGTAGCAGAGCGTTATAAACAAGCAGCTGAGTCTGCATTGACTGACTATCATGTTAAATTCGGTAGAGACTTAGATTCATTGGTTAAAAGAGCTGTAGATGATGCAGCTGCAAAAAAAATAAATGGGGTTCAAAAGCTCGAAGAGCTACCAGTTGCTAATGTTATTGAATCACAGCCAACGGCGGCGACGAGTGCAAGCACTCGTCGCGTTTTAGAGGAAAGCAATACTCAAAGCAAACCAAATTCGGCTCATTTATCTAAGCTTCTTGATAAGCACGTCGAAAAACCAAAATCAAAAAAAATATCCAGTAATTTTAATCAACCCTCCCCTACGCCACAGCAAGTTACTAATATTCTTACGTCCAATGTTGATATTACAAACATTCCAGATCGTGAAAATGATAGTTAACTTATAGGCCACCATTCAATCAAAGGTACTTTAAATGAACCAGCATTCAGCAGTATGGCCACAAACAAAAATGACAGATGTTGAAATATTAGAGCGCTATGGAGCATGGTATGTCAGTTATATAGGGGAAGACGGAACCCGTTATCAGATCCGAAAATACAACGGACCCCCTAAAGGTTTTCGTAGTCTTGATACCTTAGTGCCATTTCTTTGTTTTGTTATCGGTATTGTAAAGTTTGGTGTGACTGCACAGGCTCGGAGGCGTTAAATGTTCGTTTATTTATTGCAGCATGCAACGGAGTCAAGATTTAAAATTGGGAAAGCCAATGACATTTATCAGAGAATTCCCTCCATTGGTGGATTTGATGCATTTGATTTAACTAGCAGTCTATGTATTCAACTACCTACTGAAAAAGACGCATATAAATTAGAAAAAAGTCTCCATAGGCTCTTCGGTGCATTTAATCTTCCAGTAGACAAATCTAATCGATATTCTGGTGATACAGAGCAGTTTAATACTGAATGTTTTGAACGTGTGTTGAAATTCCTTAAAGATAATTGTGATTTAATTTGTGGGGCTTCTCCAATGCCCATACCTTCCCCTCCTATTATCGTTAGGCAATTAGTAGCTAGAATATCACCAGAAGAAAGAGCCGCACAAAAGGAAGCAAATAGATTAAATCAAATTAAAAGTATTGAAAAAAAGCATGGAATAACATTGAAGTGGCTTGAGACTTTCGCAGGCTATATGGAGTCTGGAATTATTGTTTCTGGAATATGGCAAAACAAAACAGAGTTCAATAATCCGCTTATCTTTCTATGTGTCCCAGATAATAATCAAGAATGTATTGATTTTCTTCAATCTTCCATAACAAACACTCGAATCTCTTGCCCTCCTCCCAATTCTGGCGGTACTAGTATTTTTAACAGCTATATTGGGTATCAACAAGAAGATCGTGGATTTATAATGATCCAGAATTATTATGGCAGCTATGTGGATAAATGGTATTCTGATATTTCAATTAAAGAAACATCTCAACTTTTGATCCATTATATTAAAAAAAGATTATCTATAATTCCAGGAATTTATGATTTTGATGTTTTTGGCTTACTTCAATTATCTAGATATGTTGATTCTGTGGATAAAATGGGTGTAGAAGGTATTAAGGAAAAGATACGGTGTGTTATGTTACATAAGTATAGTAATGATAGGCCGTTCAAATGGTCACAAGGAGCAAGTTGTCTTGAGGATTGGATATTATCCTATTGTATATGGGGCTTATCAGAATTAGATATTACACAAGATGATATAAAATTGTCTCTTGATAATATCCGTGATTTAGCAAAACGTGATCTTAAAAGATGGAAGCGAGAAGTAGATCCCGTATGGGGTTACTACAATTATATTAAGCCATTACCGACATATTAACTTAATCGATAGTTTTATACAGAATTACAATTTCCTATATAGGAAATAATAATATTTTTATATTGCATAATTTATTGCAATAGTTAATAATTAAATAAATTATTTTATTTAATCTTATCTGGAGTCTTTAATGAATATTAACAAAAAAGTTGTCGTACTAAATGTTAGCGGTAATGTAGGTAAAACTACAATTTCTGCTCAACTTTTATATCCAAGAATGCTAGATATTAACGGAGAACTTCCAACGTTAGTAGAAGTAGAAACCTACAATAAATCTGCTGCAGGATTACCTGGTATTAAAACTATCGCAAAAACAGGTTCGCAATACCGTGATGTATATGAAATGGCATATGAAGAAAAAGGTCTTATTGTCGATGTAGGTGCGTCCAATATTGTTCCATTTTTTGAGCAATTAACCACATTCAAAGGTTCGGCCCATATTTTTGATAAATTTATTGTACCGACAACTTCGGGTGTAAAAGAAATGCATGACACATTGAAAACAATACAACTGCTTCGTGCATTCGGAGTAGGGGATGACAGGCTACATGTGGTCTATACCCGTGTTCATGGTGATGTAGTAGACGAATTCAAGCTTTTATATAATGCATCTGCTACAAATGAATATCAGTTTGTATTTGATCGTAATTTATGCATTTATGAAACAGAACTTTTCAAAGAACTAGGTGAGCTCGGCGAGACTGTTGCCTCACTCCTGGCCGACACATCTGACTATCCGAGTCTAATCCATTCAGCAGAAAATCCACAAGCTAAAAAACGCTATGTAAAACGTGATATGGCATTACGCATGGCAAGTACAGTAAGCGATAACCTTGATTCCGTTTTTACTCACCTTAACCTTTCAAAGCCAGCGCAAGAAGCTACGGCTAGTAAGAATTCCAAAAAATAACGATTTCCTATATAGGAAATAGGAACTATATGTCTGAACAAAGCAGCTCCTTAACTAAAGTAGAAGTTCTCTGGGCTGAAATTATTGAATTAGCCAGTAAGCTAGACTCTATTAGTGTAAAACTTGTCGATGCCGAACATTCTGTAGGCTCGACTGTAACCAGCCTAGAAGAATCGTTAATAGCACTTGCAGAACAAATGAAAACACTTTCAAGTTCAGCTGATGGTGTTTTAAATGCAAAACAAGAAGAATTAAACAAGTTAATTGAGTTGGCCCTAGAAGATGTGGCCGCAAAAACCGCCCAGCGCGATCTAGAAGTTGTTGAACTAATCAGCGAAGCGGTAGAAAGCAGAATAGAGCAATTGCACGAGGCTTTAAAGAAACAATTGTCAGATTCTGTTTTAGAAAATTCACAACACATTCAATCTGAATCAAATAAACACTTGGTACGTGCCACGCAAGCTGTAGAACGAGCTTCTAAGGCAGATAAAGCCATTTATATCTCATTAGCAACTGTTTTAATTTTAATTGTTACAAGCATTAGTGGATATGCAGGATGGCATCTTGCTTATTTACATTACGCCAACTCTACTAAAGTAGCGGAACGTTTCATTACATCAAATGACGGGCAAGCTGCTATTGAATTTTCAAAACTAAATGATATTAACGCTATGTTGAATTGCAAAGGATATAAAGAAACAAAGCAGGGCGTACATACATATTGTGTACCTATGGATAACAACAAGAACGTCTCAGGCTGGCGTATTGAGTAGTAAAACCCTAGCCCAGTGGGTTACTGGGTATTTTTATAATTAGGAGTTATACAATGTCATTAAACAAAGCATCAATTATTGGTCATTTAGGCCAAGATCCAGAAATGCGGTATATGCCTGATGGCACAGCTACTGCAGCTGTAAGTATTGCTACAACAGATAAATGGAAGGATAAAAAATCTGGCGAAGCAAAAGAAAAAACAGAATGGCACCGTGTTGTTTTCTTCGGTAAATTAGCCGAAGTAGTAGGGGAATACGTTAAAAAAGGTTCTCAGATTTATGTTGAAGGTAAACTTCGTACACGCAGTTGGGATAAAGATGGCATCACACGCTACACAACTGAAATTGTCGGTCGTGAGTTGCAGATGTTGGATAAAAAACCTGCAGCTGTTGATTACACCCCACCTCCAACCGATAATCCACCAACCGCAGGCGAACCAGAAGACGACGCGCCCTTCTAGCTTGTTAATTTATTGTCATCATACTAAGCCTCGATTTATCGGGGCTATTTTTTAGGATCTAATTTATGTATAAAGCCATTCCGTTGAATAAAGTTTTAGTCATAACTGCGTCTATGTTCT
>Ga0172380_10000400_pt1 | contig 86792 bp, 71 predicted proteins | sample Leawe162metaG_FD_119747 | JGI IMG/M metagenome (GOLD analysis project Ga0172380, IMG submission 119747) | Leachate microbial communities from a municipal landfill in Southern Ontario, Canada - Leachate well 162 metaG | ecosystem: Engineered > Solid waste > Landfill > Unclassified | place... | reverse complement strand
TACAGATTATGCGACATTAGCTCAGTTGGTAGAGCGATACCTTGCCAAGGTATAGGTCATCGGTTCGAACCCGATATGTCGCTCCAAATTAAAACTTAGTGATTTACCAAATCATTAGTACAGATTATGCGACATTAGCTCAGTTGGTAGAGCGATACCTTGCCAAGGTATAGGTCATCGGTTCGAACCCGATATGTCGCTCCAATTTCCTAAATATTCCACTATCACATTACTCAATTGACATTAGCTCAGTTGCGGACTTGATATGGTGATACCTTTCTTTTTCAAGGTATAGGTCATCTGTTCGAACCGCTCTTGATCAAAATCATGTCGCTCCAATTTCCTAAATATTCTACTATCAGATTACTCAATTGACATTAGCTCAGTTGCGGACTTGATATGGCTATACCTTCTTTTTTGCCAAGGTATAGGTCATCGGTTCGAACCGCTCTTGAACAAAATCATGTCGCTCCAATTTCCTAAATATTCCACTATCAGATTACTCAATTGGGATTAGCTCAGTTGCGGACTTGATATGGCGATACCTTCTTTTTTGCCAAGGTATAGGTTATCGGTTCAAACCGCTCTTGATCAAAATCATGTCGCTCCAATTTCAATAAATCCCCCAAAAACTACTTTAGCTAAGATCATTTCAATCGTGTTGCTCATATTGCTATCACTTATAATGCTTAGCCGTTGACTAAAGCATAGATCATTGCTCGAACCTCTCCCTATCAAAATCATTTCGCTGTACTTCCGTTAAACTCCCCAACAGCTACTTTTTCACATCATTCCCTCAATTAGTTCGTCTATATTTTGTCTTGATTCACTGCCATCTACCTCAAGCACTCTATCTCAGATTCACCATGCACAACCAAAGACTTACGAATACCCTTTGGGAAAAGTGCGTTGAGATCTCTTTTGGCTTTTCTCTTTTATATAAAACAGTGTGATAGGATTTAGATGCGTGATCTATAGCGTGTTTCTTCAAGTTTTCCTAAATTAGATAGCTGCGTGAAAGTTAAATTATGACCTTGTTCAAATATTCTTAACGCTTTTACTCACATAATGGAATTAGACAAAATTAATAGCGCCAAGTAGTTGGCCTGACAATGGAGTGCATTATATGCGTATTCAACAATTACGTGATCTACTCGAGTATGTGGCAAATTGCCGCTTAGATATGGCGCAACTCTATGGCCGACTCAACAATCAAGCTGACTCGGCTCGTGTGAAAATGATGTTGGAGTATTTTGAATCACACCAAAAAACCATGGCAGAAAAACTGCGTGATTATATGGATGAAGCACCACATCGTATTCTTGATACTTGGTATAAAGACTTCACTTTTGAAGACTTTACTAAGCGTTGCCAAGATACTATGTTGCCCGCAAACATGAATGAAGATGATGTGCTCAACTTACATTTAGACCTAGAGAATCGTCTGATTGGTTTGTTAGAAAAAACAGTTAACTCAACCACGGCGGAAGATGCGCGCAATGCGTTAGCCAATTTGATCCGAGTAGAGAAAACTCAGCAGCAACGTCTAGTCCATAGTACGATTCGGATGGACGATATCTAAACCGTCATTTCTTCTTGATTCTCAAAGCCAGCCCAGTGCTGGCTTTGGTTTTTATGTCGACTTTGTATCGGCCACTTTTACTCTACTTTGCTCCATTTGGGCGGGTTTCTGCGCCTGAACTGATTTACGTCATAATTTCTCGCTGCTTTTTTTGCTACTTTCTTGATCTATTGGCTGATTTTTATTGGCCTTGCTCAATTCTGCCAAGACTTCTATGGTGAGATTACTCATTATGAAATGGAGTCATTGGTGTCTAAGGAGATCCTTCATGGCACAAGATCTATCGCAATTCCCCAAAGCTCTATACACCCAAACACAAGTTCGCGAAGCTGAACTGAGTGCAGTGTCTCAGGGAGTATCTAGTCTCTATGAATTGGTCGAGCGTGCTGGCGCGGCGGCTTTTGAGTGTTTAGCGAAACATAGCTCCAAAGTCTTACCTGTGTTAATCCTTGCTGGCAGCGGTAACAATGGTGCCGATGCTTTAGTGTGCGCCCGTCTAGCCCGTGCCAGTGGTATGGACGTTTCTGTGATGATGACGTCAGCGGCAGGCACGCCTGAGTGTCAGCAAGCATTGACCCATTATCTTGCTGAAGGTGGAAAATTACTGCCGTTAGAGGTTGAACCTATTCTCGCAGCGAAAATCATAGTTGATGGCCTGTTAGGTACGGGTGTACGTGATGCTGTGCGCGACGATATGTCTAAATATATCCGTGCCATCAATGACAATTCGGCTTGGGTATTGAGTCTTGATTTACCCTCTGGAGTTATTGCTGATACAGGCGCCGTAGTAGGTGTTGCTGTGATGGCGGATATCACCTTATGTTTTGGTGGTTTAAAGCAAGGTGTGTTAACGGGTAAGGCACGGCATTACAGTGGTGAGCTTGAATTTGCAGATTTAGGATTAACGCCTTTCTTTGCTGAAGTGAGCGCACAAAGAGTAGGAAGAGAGACTCTTAAGGACTATTTTGCCGCCCGAGCAAGGGATAGCCATAAAGGCCAATCGGGTAAAGTCACTGTCATCGGCGGTGATATAGGCATGGCAGGGGCTGTGAGACTGGCAAGTGAGGCTTGCCTACGTGCAGGCGCGGGATTAGTCACTGTGATCAGTCGACCTGAGCATCAACTGACGGTGAATGTTTCCCGTCCTGAACTGATGTTTTGGGGTTGTGATTTAGTCGATATGGAAGTGTATCTGCGCCTTGGTTGGGCGCAGGTTATCGTGCTTGGCCCTGGTTTAGGTAAGCATGACTGGGGGTATAATTTGTTTAAAGCCGTGGGCTTGAGCGATAAGCCTTGTGTTTTAGATGCCGATGCGTTGAATCTGCTCAGTAATGAACCAAGGCGCCAAACGAATTGGGTATTAACACCACATCCGGGTGAGGCCGCGCGTTTACTTGGTTGTACCGTGGTCGATATTGAACAGGACAGATTTGCCGCTGTTCGCGCGATACAGCAAAAGTACGGCGGTGTTGTATTGCTAAAGGGCGCAGGAACGGTCATTTTTGATGGTCAGCAAATGGTAGTGGCACCAGTCGGCAACCCTGGGCTTGCCAGTGGTGGGTGTGGCGATGTGTTATCTGGTATTATAGGCGCGCTCATGGCTCAGGGAATGGATAATATGCAGGCAACGGTGCTTGGCGTAGTCGTACATGGTTGCGCTGCCGATCTTGCGGCAATACAGGGAGAACGTGGCATGTTAGCGAGCGATTTAATGCCTTTTATTCGCCAATTAGTGAATAGTGATTTACTCTAGGCGGAATGTGAGACTTAAGTGGGGCTGGACTTTGTTATGTGCCCTGTGCCTTTTTAGGATTGAGTCGCTTCTCCATCAATAACAGCAGTGATATAAGCGGATATGACAGAGTTAACTTTTTTCTTAGACAACGAAGACGACACTATTGCGGTTGGGCAAAAATTAGCCCGCCATGTCCAAGCGCCTTTGACTCTGTATCTTACGGGTGATTTAGGAGCCGGTAAAACGACGCTGAGTCGTGGCTTAATTCAGGGATTGGGCCATAAAGGAGCCGTTAAAAGCCCGACTTACACTTTAGTTGAACCTTATGAATTAGAAGGTGTCGAAGTTTATCATTTTGATTTGTATCGTTTAAACGATCCAGAAGAACTCGAGTTTATGGGGATCCGTGATTACTTTACGGATAAGAGTCTGTGCATTGTTGAATGGCCAGATAAGGGAGAGGGTTTACTGCCCGCTGCCGATGTCCATATGCATTTAAGTTATCAAAATAGTGGGCGAGAAATACGCATAGAGGCCTTGTCTGAGCCAGGTGAAAAGTTATTAAAAGCGATAAAATAAAAACTAAAATGATAAAAAATAACCCGTATTTTCAAATTATTATTCTTTCTTTGTGTTCTTTTTTCTCTGTGGTGGCCCATGCTGCTAATCAGTTAGAAAGCGTACGTATTTGGGCTGCGCCTGAGTCAACTCGAATCGTGTTTGACTTGAGTGGAGTGCCTGATTACACCTATTTCTCTTTAGATGGCCCTAATCGTTTAGTGGTGGATTTAAAAAAGACCACTGCTAAAGTTGTGCTTAAAAATCTTGAAAACAACAGTAAGTTGGTTAAGGGCGTGCGGGTCAGCAAGTCACCGACTAAAGGTGATTTGCGTTTAGTGATCGATCTCGTAAAACCATTGAATGCAAGCTTGTTTTCTTTGCCTGTTACTGCGCCCTATGGCAATCGTCTAGTGGTTGATTTAGAAGATAAAACGTTAACTACTGCAACGGCTATCGTGTCATCTACACCCGTTAAAACTGTCACCCAAGCGGCGCAATCATCCCGCGATATTGTCATTGCTATTGATGCGGGTCATGGTGGCGACGATCCTGGCTCCATTGGTCCTTCTGGTGTTTATGAAAAAAAGGTCGCCCTAGAAATCGCCAGACGTGTTTCCAGCAAAATCAATGACACGCCAGGCATGCGTGCTGTGATGATCCGTACTGGTGATTATTTTGTGAATTTAAATAAACGCTCTGAACTGGCGCGCAACAGTAAGGCAGATCTGCTGATTTCTATCCATGCGGATGCCTTTACCTCGCCCAATCCACGTGGCGCCTCCGTATGGGTGCTATCAATGCGTCGTGCTAATAGTGAAATTGGTCGTTGGTTAGAGCAAAAAGAGAAACACTCTGAGTTGCTGGGCGGCGCGGGTGAGATTATTCAAAACACGGATAATGAACAGTATTTGGCTATGACGCTGCTCGATATGTCAATGAACAGTTCGATGGCAATTGGCCATTCTGTTGCGGGGGATATTTTAAAAGATTTAGGTGGCGTGACTCAATTGCATAAAAGTCGCCCTGAGTCCGCGAGTTTAGCCGTGCTGAAGTCACCGGATATTCCTTCAATCTTGGTTGAAACGGGCTTTATTTCAAACCCTAAAGAAGAGCGTTTACTGTCGAGTAGTCGCCATCAAGAGAGCATTGCCAATGCTATTTATAAGGGGGTGAGCCGTTACTATCACAACAATCCGCCAGCGGATACTTTGCTTGCCCAAAGAAGGGGAGGAAGCTCTAGCAGTGCTAAGCCGGCCAAAACCACAGCAAAAGCATCAGCAGAAAGAACGCCAACTGAAAGAACACCTACAGCCTATGTTGGCGATGCGGTATCGACAAAGGTTAAACATAAGGTCCGTCGCGGAGAATCTTTATCTGCAATCGCGCAACGTTACAGTGTGCCAATGTCCAGCATCAAACAAGCGAATGGAATGAAGTCCGATGTGGTGCAGTTAGGGCAAACGCTAGTCATACCCCAGAGTTAAATAGGAAAGCATGATGGGCATTCAGATCCTGCCTCCGCAATTAGCCAACCAAATTGCGGCGGGGGAAGTGGTTGAGAGACCCGCTTCCGTAGTCAAAGAATTGGTCGAGAATAGCCTCGACGCAGGAGCGAGCCGAGTCGATATTGAAATCGACAAAGGCGGTAGCAAGCTGATTAAAATTCGCGATAACGGATCTGGCATACCTAAAGATGAACTCGCGCTAGCCTTATCGCGCCATGCGACCTCAAAGTTACACACTTTAGACGATCTTGAAGCGATCCTTAGTTTTGGTTTCCGTGGTGAAGCGCTAGCCAGTATCAGCTCAGTCTCACGTTTAACTTTAACGTCACGCACGGCTGAGCAAACCGAAGCGTGGCAAGCCCATGCTGAAGGTGCCGACATGGCAGTTAAAGTGATGCCTGCCGCGCATCCAGTAGGTTCGACGATTGAAGTGGTGGATTTATTCTTTAATACACCGGCTCGCAGACGCTTTTTAAAGAGTGACAAAACCGAATTTACCCATATCGATGAATGGTTAAAGCGCATTGCATTAGTGCGTGGGGATATCCATTTCACGCTGACGCATAACGGCAAGACAGTACGTAATTATCGTCCTGCCATGAATGAAGCCCAGTATTTACAGCGTTTGACGCAAGTGTGTGGCCGTCCATTTGCCGAGCAAGCGCTTAAGATTGAATGCCAACACGATGATTTGCGTCTCAGTGGTTATTTGCAGTCACCTTGGTCACCGGTTATCAGCGATACCCATTACTTTTATGTCAATGGACGCCTTATCCGTGATCGCTTGGTCAATCATGCAGTGCGTCAAGCCTTTGCTCAAAAAGCAGAAATTGAACAACCCGGCTACGTGCTGATGTTGGATATCGATCCCCATCAAGTGGATGTTAACGTGCATCCTGCTAAGCATGAGGTGCGATTCCATCAGAGTCGCTATGTGCATGATTATATTCTGCAAGCATTGCAATCGGCGCTGGAAGAAGCAGGAGAGCTCAACTTCGTTCACTCTAGTTCTTTGGGTGAGGTTGAAGATGTGTTTGTGGATGCCCCAACAAGCGCAGCTGAAATATCTGCTCCTTTTGCACTTGGCGCTGACTCAGCTCTAGTTAATGCGCAAACTGATACACTTGAGTCTGCTCAAGATTCAGTAGCCCCTGCAGTTCAAGTAAAGTCTGTAGGCGCAGGACGAGAAGGCGCCAGTTTTGTCACTCAAACCAATGCTTTTGGCAGCATGACAATGCCAAGAGACAGCAGCCGTGGCAGTTATTCTGCAGGTGAATCTCGACAACGTACTGAATTACCGTCAAAGGCGGCAATAGCAAGTTATGGTGCTTTACTGCAAACCCCTTCTTACAGTGTAAAAGATCAAGATTATCAGTCTGTGTTACCTATGCCATCGATATTAGATGGGCAATATTGGGTGATGACGTCGGAAGATAAACTCTGTCTATTATCAATAAAATCAGTAGCATTGGCGACGCGATGCCAAGAGATTGAAGCTAAGCTAGCGACGGGGTTAATTGGTCAGCCTTTATTGATGCCAGTGTCTGTCGCGGCTGATGCGGATTGGCAGGCTGTGCTCACTGAACACGACACGCTGATCCGCCAATTAGGTTTAGAACTAACAATTCGTTACCAGCAGTTGATTATTAAAAAAGTGCCCCCATATATCAGAGAGAGCCAGTTAGCCAAAGTGATCCCTGAATGGCTACAATCACTACGTTTTGAAACACCTGCGCCGAGCGCATTGGCGTTTTGGTTGGCAAAACACAGTTTAACGGGATTCGTTTCGGCACCAGAAATCTGGGCAGCATTTTCGCAGTTAGCTGAAGAGAAAAAACAGCTTATTGCCAACAAAGCGATATTCTTACCTTGGCAATCGTGGCTAGAAGAGTAAGCAAGTGAATAAAGAATTACAGCCTAAAGTGTTATTTTTGATGGGGCCAACGGCCTCAGGTAAGACAGCTTTAGCATTAGAATTGGCCGAAAAGCATAACTGTGAAATCATTTCGGTCGATTCGGCATTAATTTATCGTGGTATGGACATTGGCAGTGCCAAACCTTCAACAGATGAACTGGCTCGCGGGCCGCACAGATTAATTGATATTCGTGATCCCAGTGAAAGCTATTCGGCAGCCGACTTTAGAGCCGATGCCATAGCCCAGATAGAAGAGATTGTCAGCATGGGGAAAACGCCAGTATTAGTTGGCGGAACCATGATGTATTTCAAAGCGTTACTCGAAGGTTTGTCACCTTTGCCGAGTGCGGACGACGCCATTAGGGCCGAGATCCAAGCGGAGGCGGATGAAAAGGGATGGGAAGCACTGCATGACCAATTAAGGGAGATAGATCCCGTGTCTGCAGAAAGAATTCATCCTAATGATCCACAAAGACTTTCAAGAGCGCTGGAAGTCTATAGAATAAGCGGCAAGAGCATGACTGAGTTGACTCAGACCAAGTCAGCTCCCTTGCCTTATGACGTAGTGCAGTTTGCTATTGCACCGCGCGAGCGCAAAGTGTTACATGACTTAATAGCGCAACGTTTTGCGATTATGCTCAAACAGGGCTTTATTGAGGAAGTCACAGAGCTAAAAGCCCGCGGAGACTTGCATTTAGACTTGCCTTCAATGCGTTGTGTCGGTTATCGACAGTGCTGGCAATACCTAGATGGTGAGTTTGACTATGATACTATGGTCGAAAAAGCGGTTGCTGCTACTAGGCAATTGGCTAAGCGTCAATTAACATGGTTGCGGAGTTGGCCAGAGTTGAATTGGCTTGAAAGTGGTGCTGAGGGGAATTTAGTTATACTTATGCGTCAATGCCGCTAGCTTATTAGCCCTTGCTGTATAATACTAAAACTAAACAAAAAACTATCACTGATATCGATTTATTTTATATAAATTAAAAAAGGAAATAATAAAATGGCTAAGGGGCAATCTTTACAAGACCCATTTTTGAACGCATTGCGTCGCGAGCGCGTTCCTGTATCAATTTACTTGGTTAACGGTATTAAACTCCAAGGACAGGTAGAGTCGTTTGATCAATTTGTCATTCTGTTGAAAAATACAGTGAGCCAAATGGTTTATAAACACGCTATTTCTACTGTCGTGCCAGCACGCCCATTCAACGTTACTGGTCACCAAAATGCCCAAGGCGGATATGGTGCTCAAGATGATGCGCCTAGTGGCGAATAAGTATTATCTGAGGAGTTTGCTTCTTGTTTGATCGTTATGAGGCGGGAGAAACTGCGGTTCTTGTCCATATCGACTTTTCCGATGAGGAACGCCGAGAAGATTTAGTCGAGCTGCAGCTATTAGTAGAATCAGCTGGGGCAAGATCAGTCGGGGTGATTACTGGAAGTCGACGTTCACCGGATCGCAAATTTTTTGTGGGTTCTGGTAAAGCCGAAGAGTTAGCTGCATTAGTGGCGGCGACTGAAGCCAATGTGGTGATTTTTAATCATGCATTGAGTCCAGCCCAAGAGCGTAATCTTGAGCAAGTGTGTCAGTGTCGTGTGCTCGACCGTACGACACTTATTCTCGATATTTTTGCCCAAAGAGCGCGAACTCACGAAGGTAAGTTACAGGTGGAGCTAGCGCAATTGCGCCATATGTCGACTCGCCTGATCCGTGGTTGGACGCATCTTGAAAGGCAAAAGGGCGGTATTGGTTTACGTGGTCCAGGGGAAACCCAGCTCGAAACCGATAGACGTTTGCTCAGAGGACGGATTAAAAATATCAACAAACGCTTAGAGCGAGTTGATAAGCAACGTGAACAGAGTCGACGTGCACGTAAGCGTAGTGATTTGTCGACAGTCTCATTAGTCGGCTACACAAACGCGGGTAAATCAACGCTTTTTAATGCCCTAACATCATCTGATGTTTATGCTGCAGATCAGCTATTTGCCACACTCGATCCTACGCTAAGAAAGTTAGATTTACCTGATGGTGCTGTGATATTAGCGGATACTGTCGGGTTTATTCGTCATTTGCCCCATGATCTCGTTGCTGCATTTAAGGCAACCTTACAAGAGACAAGGCAAGCGGAGTTATTACTACACATAGTTGATTGTGCAGATGAAAACATGGCGGATAATTTTGATCAGGTTCAATCTGTACTGAAAGACATCCAAGCCGATGAAGTCATGCAACTCGTGGTCTGTAACAAAATCGATTTACTCGAAGATGTGACGCCAAGAATTGAATATAACGACATAGGCAAACCCGTTCGAGTTTGGGTTTCAGCACAGAAGCGTTTAGGATTTGATTTGCTATTGAAAGCCATCACTGAGCTTATTGGTGAGGTGATTAAAGAGCTAACACTTAGAATTCCGGCAACTGCTGGACATTATCTTGGCCAGTTTTATCGACTGGATGCGATACAGCAGAAAGAGTACGACGATCTGGGGAACTGTATTTTGTCTGTTCGTTTATCGGACGCCGATTGGCGCCGATTAACAAAACAGAGTCAGGGTGAGTTAGAAACCTTCATCTTCGAAGATTCGATAGATGAAGCTGTTTGTTAATAATCTAATTTATTTCATCCACTTATGGAGTGCTAAATGGCTTGGAACGAGCCCGGTAACAAGGGTAATGATCCTTGGGGAAATAAAGGTGGTAACGACAAAGGACCACCGGACCTTGACGAGGTTTTTCGTAATCTTTCAAAGCGCTTTGGCGGCAAAGGAAATGGCTCAGGCCAGTCTTTTAGTTCGTTTAGCCTAATCATCATTCTTGCTGTTGCTGTAGTTGTTTGGGGACTTTCGGGTTTTTATACAATTAAAGAAGCTGAGCGTGGTGTGGCACTGCGATTTGGTAAACACGCTGGCGAAATTGGCCCTGGACTTCATTGGAAAGCCACATTTATCGACCAAATTTATCCCGTCGACATTCAATCGGTTCGCTCTATTCCTGCGTCTGGTAGCATGCTGACATCCGATGAAAACGTCGTGAAAGTTGAGCTTGATGTTCAGTATCGTATTTTAGATGCTTACTCATATCTATTTAGTGCCGTCGATGCGAACGCCAGTTTGCGTGAAGCGACTGACAGTGCACTGCGTTATGTCATTGGACATAACAAGATGGATGATATTCTGACTACGGGCCGTGATGCTATTCGTCGCGATACGTGGAAAGAGTTAGAGCGCATTCTTGAACCGTACAAATTGGGTCTTGCTGTTGTTGACGTTAACTTCTTACCGGCACGTCCGCCAGAAGAAGTGAAAGACGCCTTCGATGATGCGATTTCTGCCCAAGAAGATGAACAACGTTTTATTCGTGAAGCTGAAGCTTATGCCCGTGAAATTGAACCCAAAGCTCGTGGTGAAGTTGAACGTATGGCGCAACAAGCGAATGCTTACAAAGAGCGTGAAGTCTTAGAAGCTCGCGGTAAAGTGGCTCGTTTTGAGTTGTTATTACCAGAGTATCAAGCTGCGCCTGAAGTGACTCGTAAGCGTTTGTATCTTGATACAATGCAGCAAGTGATGACAGATACGAATAAAGTGCTGATTGATGCTAAGAACAACGGCAACTTAATGTACCTACCGCTAGATAAGTTAATTCAGCAGAAGCCTGCGACAAATGAGCTGGAAGCTAAGCCACAGCAAAATGTTAATTCTTCATCTGTATCAACGACTCGCGCGAATGAGCCTTTGAGTGGACGTCCATCCCGCGATGATCGTACTCGCCAAGGGAGGGAGTAATCCATGGGTAGATTAAGCGTTATTCTTATCGCCGTGCTCTTAGGTATTGGTTTGTCATCTTTAATGGTGGTGAATGAAGGCGAGCGCGCTATTGTGGCGCGTTTCGGTGAAATTTTAAAAGACGACGTTGACGGTAAGCAAGTCACCCGCGTCTACGGTCCAGGCCTGCACATGAAAGTGCCTGTGATCGATAAAGTAAAATTACTCGATGCCCGTATTCAGACACTCGATGGTGCAGCTGATCGTTTTGTGACTTCAGAGAAGAAAGACCTTATGGTCGATTCCTATGTGAAGTGGCGCATTATGGATTTCGAAAAATATTACCTGTCTACAAACGGTGGTATTAAGTCGAATGCAGAATCGCTATTACAACGTAAGATCAACAACGATTTACGCACAGAGTTTGGTCGTCGCACTATTAGAGAGATTGTTTCTGGTAAGCGTGATGAACTGCAAAATGATGCGTTATCCAATGCCTCAGAAAGTGCAAAAGACTTAGGTATTGAAGTTGTTGATGTGCGTGTAAAGCAAATCAATCTACCGGCTAACGTCAGTAACAGTATTTACCAGCGTATGCGTGCAGAGCGTCAAGCTGTGGCAAAAGAGCATAGAGCGCAAGGTAAAGAACAGTCTGAAATTATTCGTGCAACAATAGATGCTAATGTGACGGTGAAGATTGCCGAAGCTGAACGTAAAGCCTTAACCATTCGAGGTGAAGGGGATGCGTTAGCAGCGAAGATATATTCTGATGCTTACAACAAAGATGCTGAGTTCTTCGGTTTTGTTCGTAGCTTAGAGGCTTATCGAGCCAGCTTCTCAGGCAAGTCCGATATTATGGTGTTAGAGCCTGATAGCGAGTTCTTCAAGTATATGAAGAGCACTGCACCTAAGAAGTAATGCATTAAAAGTATTGATTTAATAGGTCCTGTTACTCAGGGCCTATTTTTTTATCTGGCGATTGTTAACTTAGTTTGAAAAGTCTGGGCTAATTTATATTAGCGATGCATGCTTTATGCCGATGTCACAGACAAGAAGCTTAAAATATGATCCAAATGAATTAAAATGGGTTAATAGTTGGGTCTTTTTTAGGCTTTTTTTAAAAAACACGCAATCTCCCTAACTTACTTGCGTGTTTTCACTATGATCTGCTTCTAATTTTTAGCTATAATGAGCCCCGCTTCAAACTTCGATTTTTGACCCTAGTGATGACTAAGGGCTGAAAGTCTTTGAAATATAAAAATTCCAACACCCTCTGGGAGATAAGTGGATGAGCAATGCGCCAGTCGATACCGGACGTCGCAGATTCCTGACAGCCGCAACCGCCGTAGTAGGTGGTGCTGGTGCCGTCGCTGTAGCGGTTCCTTTCATCAAGTCATGGAATCCGAGTGCCAAAGCGAAAGCTGCAGGTGCACCGGTCGAAGTAAATATCAGTAAAGTAGAGCCAGGTCAGCTGATCCGTGTTGAGTGGCGTGGAAAACCTGTATGGGTTGTCCGTCGCACAGATGCTGTGATCAATGAACTGCCAACACATGATGATAAGTTAAGAGATCCTGCTTCTGCTGAGATGCAGCAGCCTGATTATGCAACAAATCCTTTGCGCTCAATTAAGCCAGAGTATTTTATTGCTGTCGGTATTTGTACCCACCTCGGATGTTCACCTACTTATTTGCCAGATTCATTTGGTGAGCAAGTTGAAGGTGTCACTTCTGGTTTCTTCTGTCCATGTCATGGCTCTAAGTTCGATATGGCTGGTCGCGTTTTCCAAGGCGTACCTGCTCCATTGAACCTAGTTATCCCTCCACATCAATACGTTGATGATGGCACCGTGATTATCGGTGTAGATAAAGGAGTGGCGTAATGGTTAAGAATTTAATTAATTGGATTGATGCGCGTATCCCAATGACGGCGACTTATAACCGTCACGTGGGCCAATACGCTACGCCAACTAACTTTAACTTTTGGTATTTTTTCGGTTCGCTAGCGATGTTGGTATTGGTTAACCAATTACTGACAGGTATCTGGTTGACGATGAACTATGTACCAACAGCAGAAGGCGCATTTGCCTCTGTTGAATACATAATGCGTGATGTTGAATACGGTTGGTTGCTGCGTTATATGCACTCAACGGGTGCATCAGCCTTCTTCGTTGTGATCTATCTGCACATGTTCCGTGGTTTAATTTACGGTTCATATCAGAAGCCTAGAGAACTACTGTGGCTGTTCGGTATGTTAATTTTCCTCGTGCTGATGGCCGAAGCCTTTATGGGTTATTTGCTGCCATGGGGTCAAATGTCATATTGGGGCGCGCAGGTAATTATCTCTCTGTTCGGTGCGATTCCAGTTATTGGTGACGACTTAACCCTATGGATCCGTGGTGACTACGTGATCTCTGGCGCAACGCTGAACCGTTTCTTTGCGCTGCACGTGATTGCACTGCCGTTAGTATTAGTCGTACTCGTGTTTTTACACTTAATTGCGCTGCATGAAGTGGGTTCTAACAACCCTGACGGTATCGAAATCAAGAAGAACAAAGACGAAAATGGCTGGCCAGTTGACGGTATTCCATTCCACCCATATTACACTGTAAAAGACATCATGGGCGTCGCGGGCTTCCTGATAGTGTTCTGCTATGTGTTGTTCTTTATTCCTGAAGGCGGTGGTTACTTCCTTGAAAAGCCAAACTTTGAAGCGGCTAACTCGATGAAGACTCCTGAACACATTGCACCCGTTTGGTACTTCACTCCTTTTTACGCCATTTTACGTGCAGTGCCTGATAAATTGGGTGGCGTGATAATGATGGGTCTGTCGATTGCAGTACTATTCGTATTGCCTTGGTTAGATCGCTGTAAAGTGAAGTCAGTTCGCTACCGTAGTACGCTACATAAGCTGAATATTGCTCAATTTGCTATATCTTTCATAGTATTGGGTTATTTAGGGGTAGTGCCTGCCACGCCGACGCTGACGATAGTTGCACAGGTGTTTACTTTCACTTACTTTGGTTTCTTTGTGGCGCTGTGGGTATACAGCAAGAATGAAAAAACTAAACCTGTTCCAGCGAGGTTGACACACTAATGAAAAAATTATTGATTGCATTAGTTGCCTTGTTGCCGACCTTGGCAATTGCCGCGAGCGGACACGTACATTTAGAAGATGCCAATGTTGATCTGCATGATAAAGCTTCTTTAGAACGTGGTGTGGACCTGTTCCAACATTACTGTTCTGGTTGCCATAGCACTCAGTATCAACGTTATGAACGTGTAGCAACCGATATCGGTATCTCTGCGGATGATATGCGTAATAAGTATATGTTCACCGATGCTAAAATTGGTGAGTTGATGCAAAACGCTATTCCACCTAAAGATGCTGCTAAATGGTTTGGTGCTACACCGCCAGACTTAACTTTAGTTGCTCGCGTGCGTGGTGAAGATTGGGTTTATTCCTATCTGAAAGGCTTCTATAAAGATCCAAGTCGCCCATTTGGTGTGAATAACACAGTATTCCCATCTGTTGGTATGCCACATGTACTCGAAGAGTTACAAGGCACACCAGTTAAACAAGAAGATGGCACTATTGTGGTGACTGGCGGTAAATTGAATGCGGAAGAATACGACCAAGCAGTACGTGATATCACTGGCTTCTTAGTTTATTCGGCTGAACCTGTTAAGCTAGAGCGTCAAGCTATGGGCTGGTGGGTACTCGGATTCCTATTTATATTCTTTATTGTGGCCTACCTCTTGAAGAAAGAGTATTGGAAAGATGTACACTAGGCACCAATAACGGGTAAAATGTAATATCCGCATAGTGTAAACGGGGGGCTTTGCCCCTCGTTTACTTTTGTTTTATTTCGATTCTGGAGGGTATCAATGGCTGTTGCTGCCAACAAACGCTCTATCATGACACTGTTTTCAGGTGCTGATGATCTGTATAGCCATCAAGTACGTATCGTGTTAGCTGAGAAAGGGGTTACTGTTGATGTTTTACAGGTCGACCCTAACGAAATGCCTGAGGATTTACTCGAAGTAAATCCATATAACTCAGTGCCAACTTTGGTAGACCGTGAACTCGTTTTATACGAATCACGCATTATCATGGAATATTTGGATGAGCGTTTTCCTCATCCGCCTTTGATGCCAGTTTATCCAGTGTCTCGCGGCCAAAGCCGTTTGATGATGCATCGCATCGATACTGACTGGTATTCGCTCGTTGACCGTATCCGTAAAGGTGATCGTGTTGAAGCGGCTCGTAAAGAGTTGACTGAAAGCCTGATCGCAATTGCGCCTATCTTCGGTGAAGTGCCTTACTTCATGAGCGAAGAATTTGGTCTAGCGGATTGCTACCTTGGCCCATTGTTGTGGCGTTTACCTGTATTAGGTATTGAGCTAGATAGCCGTGTAGCTAAAGATATCAAAGCGTATATGACACGTATTTTTGAGCGTGAATCGTTTAAAGCTTCTTTAACTGAAGCCGAACGCGAAATGCGCATGGGTATGTAATGAAACCTTTGACTCCAAATCGTCCTTATTTACTAAGGGCTTACTATGATTGGTTGATGGACAACCAATTGACTCCTCACGTTGTGGTTGATGCCTTTGTTGAAGGCACTCAAGTACCGCAGCAATACGTGAAGGATGGCCAGATAGTGTTGAATATTGCTGCTGGCGCAGTGGGCAATTTGCAAATTAGCAATGAGTGTGTGGAGTTCAATGCGCGTTTCGGTGGTGTTCCCCAGCAGGTGATGTTGCCAATGGCGTCGATTGTCGCTATTTATGCCCGTGAAAACGGTGCTGGCACTGTCTTCGATATTGAAGATGCTTACCTGATGGACGATGAAGTCGATTCATCTTTATCTGTTGTTGAAACAACAGATAAAGCGTTTGAACCGACAGATGAGCCTCCTAAGCGTCGCAGTCATTTAACTGTGGTTAAATAACTGTGGTTAAATAACTGTGGTGAAATGCCCAAGTCGTTTAAAAATTAAGCCAGTCTAATGACTGGCTTTTTTGTCGCTGTATTTTAATCCCCACAATTGGTTAAACCTTAAGTACAAGGTGTGATAGCATTTGCGCCCGCATTCATCCGTTAGATATGCGTTACCTTTACCCATTTAGACCAATGGATTTTGTATGTTGCTAATGATCGATAATTACGACTCTTTCACCTTTAACTTAGTGCAGTATTTTCAGCAGCTAGGGCAAGAGATAGTGGTTAAACGTAATGATGAAATTAGCCTAGCCGACATTGAGGCGCTTGCGCCTAGTCATTTGGTGATTTCTCCAGGACCTTGTACTCCCAATGAGGCGGGGATTTCTCTTGCGGCGATTGAACATTTTGCTGCGTGCATGCCAATCTTAGGTGTCTGTTTGGGACATCAGGCGATGGCACAGGTTTTTGGTGCCAATGTAGTGCGTGCCGAACGGGTAATGCATGGCAAGGTCAGTGCCATTACGCACACTGGACAGCGGTTATTTAAGGGATTAAATCAGCCTTTAACCGTGACACGTTATCACTCGTTACTGGTTGATGCTGTGCCTGAAGGTTTTGTACTCGATGCTTGGTTTGACGATGCAATTCACGGCCGAGAAATCATGGCCATGAGCCATCAAGACTTACCACTTTATGGGGTACAATTTCATCCCGAATCAATTCTTACCGAGCAAGGTCTCGAACTGTTAGCCAATTTTTTAGCGCAACCGGCTGTGCCCGTATAATTTCCTCGCCTTAAAAACTCTCCACACTATCAATTTCTGTTACAAGATTTATCCTTCTTTTAAGCAAGTTTAGCGATTAACTATGCTATAACTGCCGCAAAACTACGCGAATAGGCGAAACCAGCAGATAAGTAGACTGGGTCATTTAGCCATTGCGATAACAATAAAAGGAAGGATAAATGAGAAGCGTAATGCGAAATTTGGGTTTTAGTGCGTTAGCGGTTGCCGTATTGGCTGGGTGCGCAGCGACATCGACTGAAACTGCAACTCCCGTAATAGCTCCGCCAGCATTCCAAGTTCCCTTAGCCCAACCGCCACAAGTTTCACAGGCGCTTACGCTTAATCAAATTATGGCAAATCCTGATTGGATGGGGATCTTTGCCAAAGAGGCTTACTGGAGCGACGATAGCCAAAGCGTGCTGTTTGCCCGCCAAGCGAGTGCTTCACCTCTGCGTAGCTATTATCAGCAAGGCATCAATGACAGTCGCGCCGTCGAGCTAGCTCTCGATAAGTTACATGCCGCAGATCAGCATTTTGGTGTGTTTGATCGCACTAAGTCCCACAAGGCTTACCTATATCAAGGCAACATTTTTGTTAAGCAATTAAGCACGGGTAAAATCAGCCAACTGACTCGCCAGCGCACCGCCATCGATGGTGTGCGTTATCTCAATAATGGCGATATTGCCTATTGGCAGGGCGACAATGTTTTCCAAATTCATCAAGATTCAGGCTTAGTCGAGCAACTTGCTGAAATTAAAATGGCGAAAGCACCAGAAGCGGTAAAAGAGCCGACGTCTTATATTGCGAAACAACAGCACAGATTGATTCAGTATGTAGCGCTGCAGCAAGAAAATGCTAAAGCTAAAGCGCAGTACCAAGATGAATTACAAAAAAACGATCCAACGCTCGCCGCCAGCACTTGGTATTTAGGCGATAGCGAAGTGGTGTCAGAGCTGAGTTTATCACCCGATGGCCGCTATATTTTAGTCGCTCTTACAGATAAAAATTACACAGGTAGCAGCGAACACGACATCATGCCTAATTACTTAGGTAGTGAAGGTTATATCGACCCAGTGCCAGTGCGCGCGCGCGTGGCTGAAGATACGCCACCAGGGCAACGTTTTGTTGTGCTTGATTTAAACCAACATAAAAAAGTCGATATCACAATCGAGGGCCTTACTGGTTTTGATGAGGATGTGCTAGCCAAAGTGAAAGCTGAAAATGCTAAAGCAAAAGGTGAAACTTATCAAAGCACTAAATCGCCACGTAAAATTCAGTTGATGCAGGATTGGGGCTGGACTCAGAGTGCGATTCAATGGCATGAGTCGGAAAATAAATTAGCCCTGATGCTAGAAGCAACTGATAACAAAGATCGCTGGATCGCCAGTGTCGATCTTGCTAAGGGTAAATTCATTACCGAACATCGTTTGCATGATGATGCATGGGTGAATTACGACTACAACCAATTCGGTTGGTTACCGGATACGGATACCTTGTATTACTTGTCAGAAGAGTCCGGTTATTCGCAGCTTTATATTAAAGCTCAAGGCGAAAAGCCGCGTGCGTTAACCCAAGGCAAGTTTGTGGTGAGTGATATTACGCTGTCACCGGATGCCAATTACATCTATTACAAAGCGAACCAGAGTCACCCCGGCATTTATAACGTTCACCGCGTGAATCTTGCCACAGGTAAAAATGAGCAACTAACCCAGTGGGATGGCAACTTAGATTACAGCTTAAGCCCCGATGGCACTCAGCTATTACTCAATGCTTCGCGCCGCACACAGCCTAATGAGCTTTATGTTCAACCCATTGGCGGCGAGTTAAAGCAGCTGACGTCTTATACCAGTGATGCCTTCAAAAATTACCCATGGCAAGCGCCAGAAGTGGTAGCAGTACCTTCAAATCATGGTGCTGGCAATGTGTACGCTCGAGTTTATCTGCCGCAAGGCTATGATAAGTCCCGCGCTGAGAAATACCCTGCGGTGATTTTCAACCACGGCGCAGGTTATCTGCAAAATGCTGACTATGGCTTTAGCGGTTACTTCCGCGAGTTTATGTTCCACAACCTGCTGACTCAACAAGGTTATGTTGTGATGGACATGGATTACCGTGGCTCTAAAGGTTACGGCCGAGATTGGCGCACCGCTATTTATCGCAATATGGGTCATCCAGAAGTGGAAGACTTAAAGGATGGCGTGACGTGGATGGCGACTCATACCCATGTCGATACTAAGCGTGTCGGGACTTATGGTGGCTCTTACGGTGGGTTCTTAACCTTCATGTCTTTGTTTACCGCGCCAGACTTGTTCCAAGCTGGAGCTGCATTGCGTCCTGTGGCGGACTGGGCACATTATAATGCGCCTTATACCTCTAATATCTTAAATACGCCTGATGTCGATCCTATCGCCTATGAGCGCAGCTCTCCTATTGAGCATGCCCAAGGATTAACGAAACCACTGCTTATCATGAGTGGCGTAATGGACGACAACGTTTTCTTCCAAGACAGTGTGCGTATGGTACAGCGCCTCATTGAACTGGAAAAACCAACCTTTGAAATGGCGATTTATCCTGTTGAGCCCCATGGTTTCCGTCAACCTTCTAGCTGGTTAGATGAATACCGCCGCATCTATAAGTTATTTGAACAAGAACTCAAATAATTCAGTTCGATTTCTTTTAAAGGTCTCCTAGTCGAGGCCTTTTTATTGGGTAACTGACTAGGAAATATCCGATATAACTCTTTGTTTGCGTTCTGCGACTTTGCATTATTGCTAAGATTAAGTGTATGTGCTGAAATTGTAATGATTTTGAGAGTTTGATTGTGTTGACGTCACTCGGGCATTAGCGATATAGGAAAGATTTATAGTGGCGATTTCGGTTGCGGGCGGTGTAAGACCCGGCAAAATTATAGAGATAGAACATAGACTCTATCAACAATTGATCCTCGGAAAGCAAAAAGCGAGCCCGACTCTTTTGGATGAACTCGACCTTGAATTAGAGGCCGATGCAAATAAGTTAGATGTTGAACGCGAAGCCATTTTGGTGCGTTTGATGAAACAAATTAAAGCTAAAGAAGTGTTTGAAGCCGTATCGAGCCAGTTGCATGAAACTGTCATTAACGCCATCGAGCATCAACTCGCGTCCCCTGAATCTGTTCTGGCTAAGTCAGATATCAATGAGTCGCAAATCCTCTTGCTGGAATTATTGCTGGCAAAAAATCTCGATGCAACGCGATTAAGGCCACTGATCAGTAACTTAAGTTGGTTGTGCCGCGACTTAACCAACATGGTCAACAGCCCATCTTTTCGCGCTCGCCGGTCTCAGAGCTCAGATGTGCGGGTCACTGATATCAAATTAGTGATGAATTACATCGGTATCGAAAACCTTCGCACTATTATTCCTTACTTTTGTTTGCGAAATTGGCTTCCTAGTGGCAATGCTAAGTTGTTATGGACTACCCGTAAATTATGGCGCTACAGCATAGTCAGTGGCATAGCGGCAAATGCTTTAGCTCAGCTTCATAATACTGACTCAGCCTTGGTTTATAGTAGTGCCTTACTTAATCAGTTAGGCACATCCGTTGTATTGAGTTTAAGTGCCCGTTTATTCGACCAAACATGGGGATCTTGGATAAGAGAAGCCAGTAGCAGCCGTGATAAGGAAGTGTATGATGCGGTGATTGCCACTGAGTTTCCTGCTAAGGCCGTGTTTGAACAAGTGTTAAACCATGGTCTTAAACTTAATTGGCAATTATTAGAGTTACTTAAGTTTGAAGCGAGTCCCTTAACTCGGTTGTTAAAGGAGTTAGACCAAACCTTAAGCTATCGAGAATTGTCGCCTCAGTCGGCATTAGTCGCGCGGGCAAACTGTTATGCTAAGGTGGTATTGCTCGAAGAAATGCGTCAAATCGATCCCCAAGAAAAGCGCTTAATGTTTGATTATTATGAGTTAAATGAGCAAGAAGTACTGCGCTTAAAAGCACAAAACTATAGGAAGTTAGATCTGCTGTAATCCTCGGTCTGCTACGTAGCGCCATGATTGCGGCGTTTAAGTAGAGGAATGGATATGCCAAGCTGGCAAGCATCTGTACTAAATACCATTTTATCCTATGTCGCTAGGCCATCCATCAGTCGTGGACAGGCAAAAATGCCCTTAGCGCAAGTGCGTGAAAAGTTGCTTGAGCTTGATAGACGTTGGCTCCCTTGGCCGGATAAGTTAGTCAGCGCTACCATCCCCTTACAACACTCAAACTTGTTACATTATGTGCTTCTGAACGAACCTCCTCGCCTTGGAAATCTGTTTTATATCCGTGGCGGAGGCTTCTGTTTTAAAACGCCCCATGCCCATGCAAGACTGGTCGCAGATATCTGCCAGCGTTGTCAATTAGATGCTTATATTCCGGATTATCGTCTCGCACCAGAGTATCCTTTCCCCGCGCCATTTGATGATGTACTTGAAGCCTATAGGCGGTTAATTGAGCTGAAAGGCACGGAGAATTTGATCCTCATGGGTGACTCGGCGGGCGGCAATTTAGCACTGAGTTTGTTGCTGGAATTAAAACGTTTAGCCCTGCCTTTACCGACCGCCTGTATCTTGCTATCGCCCGCGTTAGACTTAGCGCTTACGGGGGATACTGAGTTGATACTCGCAGCCGACGATCCCTTCTTTACCATAGAGGCATTGCTGCGCTTACGTGGCGCTTATCTTGCGGGGGCCGATCCTATGTCTGCAAAAGTTTCCCCCTTACAGGGAAACTTGGCAGACCTGCCGCCTATCTTAGTGATTGCGGGTACGCGGGAGTTATTATTACAGGATTCTGAACGTTTAGTCGCCCAAATAAAAGCCTGTGGTGGTGAGATAACGGGCTGCTTTTACCCTAACATGCCCCATGTGTTTCCTTTGTTCAATTTATTGCCCGAAGCCCTTGAAGTGAGGTCGAAAATTGGCCATTTTGTGCTTTCACATTTGATTCGTTAAAATGGTGTAGTTATTCACATTCAGTGAATAGCTAGCAAAATGAGGGGGAAATAACTTTTTTTCTGACTAATTATGCTGCAAGCCACGGGCTTAACCGCTTGTATAGTTCTTAAACTGCAATCTTTATGCACTTTGGGTGGAAGTGCGTGGATTGATGTTTGTGAAAAACTGGTATTTTGATCACATTTTCGCTAATAATGGTTATTAATAGACACAAGCAATCCCAGTATCACTAACTCTAGATAAAGATACCTATGGGACTCTGACGGTGCAAGGCGCCGTTACACAAACACAAAGGACGAAGAAGAATGAGCGTTGATATGAAGTTGGACCGTGCCCAGTTTGACGCAGTGATGGTGCCTAATTATGCGCCTGCTGCCGTGATCCCTGTTCGTGGCGAAGGAAGCCGAGTTTGGGACCAAGAGGGCAACGAGTTTATCGATTTTGCTGGCGGTATTGCGGTAAATTGCTTAGGTCACTGTCATCCAGCCCTTGTGAATGCCCTTAAGACACAAGGTGAAAAATTATGGCATCTGTCAAACGTAATGACGAATGAGCCAGCCTTAGCATTAGCGACTAAATTAGTTAATAGCACGTTTGCCGACAAAGTGTATTTTGCCAACTCTGGCGCCGAAGCCAACGAAGCCGCATTAAAACTTGCCCGTCGTTATGCCTTAGAAAAACATGGCGTTGAGAAAGATGAAATCATAGCGTTCGATAAAGCTTTCCACGGCCGTACATTCTTCACCGTCAGTGTCGGTGGACAAGCTGCCTATTCCGATGGCTTTGGTCCTAAGCCGCAGAGCATTACTCACCTGCCATTTAACGATGTTGCCGCCTTAGAAGCCGCAGTAACCGATAAGACTTGCGCCATCATGCTTGAGCCGCTGCAAGGCGAGGGCGGTATTATTGATGCCGATCCTGCATTCCTAAAAGCCGTGCGTGAATTGGCTAATAAGCACAATGCACTAGTGATTTTTGATGAAGTCCAAACAGGTGTGGGCCGTACTGGTGAACTGTACGCTTACATGGGTACTGAAATCGTGCCTGACATCTTAACCACAGCTAAAGCGCTCGGTGGTGGTTTCCCTATCGCAGCTATGCTGACAACGGCTGAGATTGCCGAGCATTTAAAAGTGGGCACTCACGGTTCTACCTACGGTGGTAACCCATTAGCCTGCGCTATCGGTAATGCTGTGTTAGATGTAGTGAACACACCTGAAGTGTTAGATGGCGTAAAACATCGCGAGCAGTTATTGCGTGATGGTTTGAACAAAATCAATGAAAAATATCATGTTTTTTCAGAAGTACGCGGTAAAGGTTTACTCTTAGGGGCCGTTCTTAATGAACAATACCAAGGTCGTTCACGCGACTTTTTGGTGGCCTCTGTCGCTGAAGGCTTAATGAGCCTGATGGCGGGTGCTAACGTGGTGCGTTTTGCTCCTTCTCTGGTGATCCCTGAGGCTGATATTGCTGAAGGTCTAGCTCGTTTTGAACGTGCTGTGGCGAGCATAGCTGCCGCCTAAATGACCAAAGGAGTGCTGAATTTATTCGCACTCCTTTTTTGTCAGGGAATACTTACCTGCATCACTACCTGTCTTTTTGAAGAGAGGTGCCTTGATGCACGGTAAGCCAAAGTGAGGAGACACTAAGATGTTAATCATACGTCCTATTCAGGCTGGCGATTTTGAGGCCTTATATCAAATTGCCGAAGAGTCTGGTCATGGTTTTACGTCATTACCTGTGAATGCGGATCTGCTCAGACATAAAATTGCTCGAGCAGAAGCCTCATTCGTCAAAGCCGTAGAGACTCCCTTCGATGAAGGTTATCTGATGGTGTTGGAAGATACCGACAGCCGTGAAGTGGTGGGAACGTGCGCCATCGAAGCGGCGGTGGGAATGGAAGATGCGTTCTACCATTATCGACTCGGTACCGAAGTCTATCATTCCGAACAAATTGATGTGCGTAACGAGGTCGAAACACTCACCCTTTGCCATGACTACACTGGTGCTGCTGAGATGTGTACGCTGTTTTTGCGTGAAGCGTATCGCAAGGGCAACAATGGCCGCATGTTATCCCGCAGTCGCTTTCTGTTTTTAGCGCAACATGCGAAGCGTTTTGGTGAAACTGTGATTGCCGAAATGCGCGGTGTGAGCGATGCCGATGGTCATTCACCTTTCTATGGCTGGCTGCAAAAACACTTTTTAGGCATAGATTTTATTCAGGCAGATTATCTTTCTGGTTTGGGCAAAAAGGCATTTATGGCCGAAATGATGCCACGAAATCCTGTCTACGTTTGTCTGTTGCCGGAAGAAGCGCAGAAAGTGATTGGCGAAGTGCATACCAATACCCGTCCCGCATTAAGTTTGCTGCAGGCCGAAGGTTTTAGATGCCGCGGTTACGTGGATATTTTTGATGGTGGTCCAACGGTAGAGTGTCGTTTATCGGACATTCGCGGCGTGCGTGAAAGTCGTTTATTGACCGTCGATATTGGTGACATGGTCGAAGCCGACACTCAATTTATTATCTCAAATACCCAATTAGCCAATTACCGAGCGACGTCTGCTGCATTGGCCGTGGACGACAAATCCGAACATATCATCATTAGCCCTGAGTTGGCGGCGGGTTTGCTACTCGCAAAAGGCGATCAAATCCGTATTTTGGCAATGTAGGAATAACCAATGACACATTATATTCAAGGCCAGTGGCATGCTGGTAAAGGTCATGACGTGACCTCAATTAACCCTGCCAATGCACAATCTATTTGGACCGGTAAAACGGCCACTGCAGAACAAGTTAATGCCGCCGTTGATGCCGCGCGCGCCGCACAGTTTGATTGGTTTATGTTAGGTTTCGATGCACGTTTAGCCATAGTTGAAGCGTATCGCACCCAACTTGAAGCCAATAAAGCGGAACTGGCAGAAACGATTGCCCAAGAAACCGGTAAACCTCAGTGGGAAACCGCGACCGAAGTCGGCGCCATGATAGGCAAAATTGCTTTATCGGCCGCGGCTTACAATAAACGTACGGGCACAGAAGCCAATGATACGCCAGCAGGACGTGCGGTTATCCGCCATAAGCCCCACGGTGTTGTGGCGGTGTTCGGTCCTTACAACTTCCCTGGTCATTTGCCGAACGGCCACATAGTCCCTGCGCTGCTGGCTGGGAATACCGTGATTTTCAAACCTTCAGAGCTCACGCCTAAAGTCGCCGAGTTGATGGTCAGCCTATGGGATAAAGCGGGTCTGCCAGCTGGCGTACTTAACTTAGTCCAAGGTGAGGTTGATACGGGTAAAGCACTGGCTTCTCACCCGCAGCTCGATGGTCTGTTCTTTACCGGCAGCTCACGCACAGGTCATTTTTTACATCAACAATATGCCGGTCATCCAGGCAAGATTTTAGCACTTGAGATGGGGGGTAATAACCCACTGATCATCAAAGGTGTGCAGGATATCAAAGCCGCAGTGCACGATATTTTGCAGTCGGCTTATATTTCATCTGGCCAACGTTGCACTTGTGCGCGCCGTTTATATGTCGAGCAAGGCGAGCAGGGCGATGCGCTGATTGCCATGTTAGTCGATGCGGTTAAACAGATTAAAGTCGGTCCTTGGAATGCGCAGCCACAACCTTTTATGGGCTCAATGATTTCTGAAACTGCCGCCAAAGGTATGGTTGCGGCGCAGGCGAATCTGCTGAGCTTAGGCGGCGTGTCTTTGGTCGAGTTGACCCATCTAGAAGCGGGTACAGGCTTAGTGTCTCCTGGCCTTATCGATGTGACAGCGATCGATGCATTGCCGGATGAAGAATACTTTGGACCTCTACTGCAGCTGGTGCGTTACAGTGATTTCGATCAAGCGATCAAATTGGCTAACCAAACGCGTTACGGCTTGTCTGCGGGATTACTTGCCGATAGCCGTGAAGATTATGACTATTTCCTCGCGCGTATTCGTGCTGGCATTGTTAACTGGAACAAACAAATCACTGGCGCATCTGGCGCGGCACCTTTTGGTGGCGTAGGGGCTTCGGGTAACCACAGAGCGAGTGCTTTCTATGCCGCCGATTACTGTGCTTATCCGGTCGCTTCGGTCGAGGCTGATGCCGTGAGTTTACCCGCGACATTAAGCCCAGGTTTGAGCTTGTAAGCGGGTAGAGATTTGACTTTTATGCGGTAAAGAATATGTGGGAAAGAGGAGGAAGGACTAATGTTCTTCCTTTTTAATAACAAGCAGTAACGTTACTTAAGTTTCTACTGTGGGTATGTGTGACGCTGCAACAGTGGCATTTAGGTCGTTACATTTAGTGTTTGCGGCAAAATAACAGCAATAACCGCAGCACAATAAAAGGAGTTTTTATGCATACCGACATCAACGCGTTATTTGCCGCCCTGTGGCAAGACTATATTCAAATGACCCCTTCTGCGGCAAAAGTGCACGCGTTGTTGGGTCATGGTAAGCCGATCATCAACGACCATATTGCCCTGCGTACTTTCAATATCGCTAAGGTGAATTTGGATGTACTCGCTAAGCATTTCACTTCGTTAGGTTATGTACCTTGCGGTGATTATAAGTTTGAACAGAAAAAACTGATCGCTAAGCATTTTGAACATCCAGACTCGACTCAGCCTAAAGTTTTTATCTCTGAGCTGTTGGTTGAAGAGTTTAGCCCTGCGCTGCAAAAAACTATTCAAGGCTTAATTGCTCAAGTGGACGCTGCAGCGACTACCGTTGACAACTTTATTTACTCAGGCCGTCATTGGTCTTTAGATGCTAAAACCTATCAGGACTTATTAACTGAGAGTGAATATGCAGCTTGGGTAGCGGCTTTTGGTTATCGCGCTAACCATTTCACTGTGTCTATCAATCACCTCGACGGTTTTGAGACTTTAGAGTCAGTGAATGAAGCACTGAAGCAAGCGGGCTTTGTGCTCAATAGTTCAGGTGGTGAGATCAAAGGTTCGCCAGAAGTATTATTAGAACAATCGTCGACTATGGCCGATAAGATTGGTGTTGAATTTACTGACACGACAGTGGAAATCCCAAGCTGTTTCTATGAGTTTGCGCTACGTTATCCTATGGCTAATGGCGAGCTCTACACCGGCTTTGTGGCGGCGTCTGCCGACAAGATTTTTGAAAGCACCAATGTGAATAAAGCCTAACGTCCTCAAATTGCTTTCTGCATAAAAAAACGCCATCAATTCGATGGCGGTTTTTATGGATATTTCAAACAAGGTATTTAATACGATTGGCATAACCTGGGGCTAGCTAAAGGTCAGCTCGATCCTCAATCCACCTAAGCGAGTGCTGTGATTAAACTGCAGCTCAATCTCGTATTGCTCGGCAATTTCTTTCACTATTGATAATCCTAAACCGTGACCCATCACAGACTCATCAAGCCTTGTTCCTCTTTGTGTGAGCTTATCTAGCTCATCATCAGCAACCCCTGGACCATCATCATCAATACAAAGGCAGAGACGCTCTTGTTGACGCGATAGTTGAATGCTGACTCGGCTCTGGGCCCATTTAAAGGCGTTGTCTAGCAGGTTGCCTAAGAGCTCCATGCCATCTTCCCTGTGAATAGGCAGTCTGAGAATATTGGGATCGAGTTCGAAATCACATTCAATGGACTTGTTGCGGTGAACCTTATTTAGCGTGTTGGCTAGGCTATGTAAATCCCTAGGGATTACCAATTGCGCTGCGGGGAGCATGTCGCCAGTGATCCTCGCGGCAGCCAGTTTACGCTCGACCATCTTGTGAATCGAATCAAGTTGCTGCTGCAGGGCAATGGCAGTTTCAGGATCTTTGAGGCCAAGGGCTTCAACCTGTTGCTGCATCACGGCAAGTGGCGTTTTGAGCCCATGGCTCAAATTACCTAAGTTATTGCGGCTACGTTCAATTTGCTTGGCAGTATACTCAAGTAGTTCATTATAGGTTTTTGCTAATGGTTGTACTTCGGGGGGAATATTATTGAGCTCCAGCGCGTTAATTTCCCCTTGTCTTAGCCGAGAAAGTGCGTGCTGTATGTGCTTAACTGGCTTAAAGGATTGACGTAGGATCAAGAATATCCCCGCGATCATAGCAACTAACATCGCCAGATTGACACCAAGCTTAGTGCCATAAACCTCGCTAAACACACGTCTACCGATACTCAAATCTTGCGCAACGGTTAAGGTGGCGCTGACATTGGCACTGCTGGAATTTAATCCCAGTGATAACAACTGCATATCGTTATTTTTTGGTCCTTTAGCTTGCCAGACGCGGGTTTGATTCGGTGCCAGTGGCTCGATATCTAACTGCATATCCCACAGGGAGCGTGAGCGAATCACTTCATTTGGCAGGTTAAGCTGAAAATAACGGCCTGAATAGGCGGGCTTGTAGAAACTGGAAAGCTGGCTTTGATCTATGCTGATCTCCCCATCGTGGATATGGGTTGCCAGCATGATATGTTCGAGATCTTCTTCTAAGCGATTGATAATAGAGTCGTGGAAGGCCTGACGTAGCATGGACTCAAACAGTATCAGTCCAATTACAGTACCTAACACGAGTAAGCCAGTTAACCATAAACTGAGCTTAGTGCGGATCGAGATCATTCAATAATGCCGTGGAAGATGTAACCTTGGCCGCGACGGGTTTCGATCGTGGTTTTACCCAGTTTCTTGCGTAGATGGGTGACATAAACCTCGACCACATTGCTCTCTTTTTCATCGTCAAACTGATAGAGCTTATCGGTTAGCTGCGTCTTAGATAGCAGCTTCTTAGGTGACATGAGGAAGATTTTTAACAGCCTGAATTCCATTGCTGTGAGTTCATATAGTTGCTCGGCCACTTTTACCGTTTGTTCTGCTTCATCTAAAACCACGCCACCATAACTCAATTGTTTACTTGAGGTGTTTAGACGACCATGTGCACGGTGGATTAAAGCTTGGATTCGGGCCAATAATTCCTGTGCGTGGAAAGGTTTACCTAAGTAATCGTCGGCGCCAGCATTAAAACCTTCTACTTTTTCATGCCATTGGCTGCGGGCAGTCAGCATGATAACTGGAGTGCTGATCCCTTGATTTCGCCAGCCTTCGAGCAGTTCGAGGCCGTTGCCATCGGGCAAACCTATGTCTAAGATTACGCAATCGTATTGGGTTTCTTTGATCAGATAATCGGCTTCAAGCGCTTTGTCTGTAATATCGGTTACATAGCCAGCGAGTTTGAGTTGTTTCTCCAGCTCGGTGACTAGCATTGGGTTATCTTCAACGAGTAACAGTTTCATGTTTTCGACATTCGCTCGGTAGTGCTATTGATTGATCGGCTTGACCATTTGTTGCATCAATACTGAGATTAACGATTTGGCCACGCTGAACTTTGATTTGCAAATCATAGCGCCATTTATGATCTTCTTGATAGAGATGAGCATCAATTAGTTCACCTTGGCAAAATTGGTTCACTACGGCGAGTGTACCGTTTAAGGACAATATTTGCCCAGAGTTAACTAACGCCTTGGCTTGATAATGTTCTAATTCAATAGGTTCGGCATGCAAGATTATTGGATGCACCAGCGTGAATAGGCTGAAAAAACAGATTAAAAACAGCCGTTTCATTTGAGCTCCCCAATAAAAAATGGCCTAGAATTTATTCTAGGCCACTTTAATAAGGCAGGCTTAAATCAAGCTGAAGACTAACTTAACGGGTACCGTATACCACGATTGTCTTACCATGAGCTTGGATCAAATTCTGTTCTTCTAACATCTTCAAGATACGACCCACAGTTTCCCGTGAACAGCCAACGATTTGGCCTATCTCTTGACGAGTGATCTTAATCTGCATGCCATCAGGGTGTGTCATAGCATCAGGTTGTTTAGCCAGATGTAATAGAGTTTGAGCAATACGGCCTGCAACGTCTAAGAATGCAAGGTTACCCACTTTCTGGCTGGTACTTTGTAGGCGATAGGCCATTTGTGCAGACAGCTTCATCAGAATTTCAGGGTTAACTTGAATTAACTGTCTGAATTTCTTATATGAAATTTCAGCGATTTCACAAGCTTGCTTAGCACGAACCCAAGCGGTACGTTCGGCTTGTTCTTCAAACAAACCTAGTTCACCGATAAAGTCACCTTGATTCAGATAAGAAAGGATCATCTCCTTACCTTCTTCATCTTTAATCAATACCGCTACAGAACCTTTTACTATGTAATAAAGGGTATCTGAGTCTTCACCAGCATGGATAAGAGTGCTCTTTGCAGGGTACTTATGAATGTGACAGTGTGATAAAAACCATTCCAAAGTTGGATCAGGTTTTGGCTTACCAATCAGAGCCATGTTGGTGTTCCTCGATTGATTAAAACGAAAGTAAGAGTATTCTAAATAAGCATTTTACGTCAATTAAACTCACAAAAACTTGATGGAAGTCTTAGTTTAGAATAAGTGAATAAATGCAATTAACCATCTAAAATTAGAGCTTATTTTGCTACTTTAGTGATTTAAGTCAACTAAATCGATATGAAACTCGCTGGATTCACTTAACTCTGTCGAGTTAATCACATCTTACCAGTCTATTTCAGCAGTTTTATTATAGATTATGAATAAAATATGCCACTAAATTACACAATAACATGTTTCACTTTTTAAATTTTTTTAAATTTGACATTCCATTTGGCTTAGTTTCACCCATTATCCTGAGGTTTGTGTGTATTTAGGCTCGACTTATGGGGTTAATTCTGGCTAACTTTGAAGGCAGTTGTTTTTAAGAGAGGTAAGCAAGTGAAATACAGATTATGGGTTTTAGGTGCAGGTTTAAGCTTAACAATTGGGCTGAGCTCTGCGGCGCACGCATTTTCTATCCCGCAGCCAGCAGCTGAACTTGCGGCCAGTAAGTTTGTGCATATTCAGGTGACGGCAGAGCAAGGTGATGCCGATGCCCAATTTTTGCTGGGATTAATGTATCTCTCCGGACGTTTTGTGTCGCAAGAAGTGCCGACTGGATTGCACTGGATCTCACTTGCCGCCGAACAACAGCATGAAAAAGCGCAGCAAACCTTAGCGGATCTGTCATTTGAAGGCCAATTGATCAAGCGTGACTTGTCAGTCGCTGAGCATTGGTATAAAGCGTTGAGTGAGCAGGGCAGTCGTTGGGCTCAATTCCGTTTAGGCTTTATTTATGCGTCTGGCGGTGACGGTGTGCAGCGCAACTGCGGTAAAGCGGTCGAGCAATTTTCCCAAGTGGGTGATGATGTTGCTTTGGGCAATGTGGCGTGGATTTTAGCAACTTGTCCCGAAGCAGAATATCGTGATGGCAATAAAGCGGTCGAGTTGTCCTTAAAATTACTCAAAGTGAATGAAAACGATCCTACAAATCTTGATAATTTAGCCGCGGCTTATGCGGAGTTAGGCGATTTTGGTGCTGCTATTTCGACGCAGCAGAAAGCGATCGAAGCGTTGAAAATGAATGCTGAAATGACTAAGACTGATGAGTTTATGCTGCGGTTACAAACCTACGAGCAAAAGCGTGCCTATCGCGAAACCTTACGTTTACTCGAATAGGGCTTTCTTCATCATCGCTCTCTAGTTAACTGCTATTTTTATTTTAGTATTGATTAATGCATTGATTCATAAATTGAAAAATAAAGCCTGAGTGGATACTCGGGCTTTTTGTTTTTGATTTAAGGTTAACCGAGTGTCCAAGAATTTAGGATGTGATATTCGACACCCGTGCTTGTGCTTTTTGAATGGTATAAATGCAAATTATCGGGCATTAACGTCAGCGTATTCATACCTTTGAGTTGCAATAAAGCCGACTCATCTAGTGTCCATTGTTTTGCTTTTCTAAATAAACTGATGTGCGGGCAAAAGCTGTGCTCACTTCGATGTAATTGCAGTCGGTCGGCAATTTCTTGCGTCTGTTTAGCTAATTGCACTAACGACGGCTCAATATCATCGCCTTTCAAGCAACATACTTGCGCATTAGGCCATACATCGAGCTGGTTAAGCCGAACGCTAAATCTTGGCTTCACTAAGCGGTCAACCGCATCAAGGAGGGCGATTTTTTGCTCGTTGTTAGCTTGACCCATAAAGCAGAGCGTTAAATGCAGATTGCTGACACTCACCGCTTTTGCCTCAGGATTAAGGTGGCATATCAATTGCTGCTGCAATTCACTTAGATATACCCTTTGACTATCTGTGGGAGCGAAGCCGAGGAATAGCCTTTGTTGCATCGGTTTATCATCCTTTTGGAGGGCTTAATATGGATTATCTTAGCGAGCACTTTGACGTTAAGCGCATTTGAGCGTTAATCTAGCTGTTGAATTTATCAGCTAATTTGTGACTCAAGCAGACGTTTAATTCACTGTGAGCCTATACTTAATGCACGTCGATAATACCTTAAATGGATTTTTAGGTAAGGAAGAGACTTTTCATGTCAGTAGGTTTAGCTAATCCACTCCAACAGGCTTTGGTCAGTATTTTTAGTGAATCCCCGCTAGAAACCTTAGAGCAGAATGTTGACAGAGCGCTTGAGACTATTACTTTGCAACTGCATTGTGACGGGGTATTTGTATTAACCGGAAGCCAGTCACTGGATCGTTTACGCACGCGTAATCTGTATTTAAAACCTCAATTTGCCCAAGGCCAACAAACCCGAGTCTGGCCCTTGGCACGAATGCCATTTTTTCGCTCTCTTGTCCGTACTCCGCGTCTATTAAATCTGGCTGATGTGAATACCTTGCCTGCCGATGCTCAGGCTGAGCGAGCTTTATTAAGGGATTGGGACGTCAAGAGTCTATTAGTATTGCCGCCAGTCGTGTTTGGCGAAACTCGTATTGCCTTGGGGGCTGTCAATTGCTCAGAATGTTGTGAATGGAGCGAAGAGTTTATAAGTGAGTTTAATCATGCCGCTGTGATGATTGGCTCTGCGATGGAATTGACGCGTATTGCTTTGAGCATGCTTGCCAGTGAACATAAATACTGTGAAGTATTCAACCAGTTGCCCTTAGCTTGCGCCTTGTTAGATAAGCATGATCAATTGACTATGCTGAATAAAGTCGCTCTGCAAACCCTGCCAATTCAACATGGCTATGATTTATTCGACATGGTGCGTGAGGAAGAACACGCCATGCTAACCGATACCTTACATGTGGTACGAGAAGGCGTGCTCGGCCAAGCTTGGTGTGAATTACCTTTAAAATCAATTCATCAATTAACTTGGTTGAAACTGAGTTTTAGCCAGATTAGCGGCGATAAAGATACTTTAGTCATGATTGCCGAAGATGTCAGTGAAAAGTACCGCTTAGCCGATGAGTTATCCTTCCATGCCAATTATGATGCACTTACGGGTTTACCTAATCGGCTACATTTTGAAGCCCTATTAGAAAACCTACTACACGCCCACGACGATATGCCTATTTGCGTGGCGTTTCTCGATTTAGACCAATTCCAAGTCATTAACAATATCAGTGGCCACCAGGCGGGCGATAAACTGCTTTGCCAAGTCGCATTACGTTTGAAACAGCTCGTACGTAAAGGCGATATTGTTGCCCGTTTAGGGGGCGATGAGTTTGGTATCCTGATGCATTACTGCAATGTGGACTCTGCGAAACAGATTGCTAAGCGGATTTGTACCCAGTTAGCAAATCATGAGTTTATTTGGGAAAGTCGTAGTCACAATGTCAGTGTTAGTATGGGGATTGCTAGACTAGATAAAAAATCTGCCGATATTTATACCGTCATGAGTCAAGCTGACGCTGCTTGTCGATTGGCGAAGGATCAAGGCCGAAATGGCTGGCATTTATACAGTGCGAGCGATCCTAAAATGAACCGTCTCTACACCGAGATGATGGCCTCTGTTGATATCGTCGGCGCACTCGCGTTAAACCAATTCGAGCTTTATTTTCAAAGCATAGTGCCGTTAAACCGCGAGGAAACTGGCTTACATTTAGAGATCCTACTGCGTATGGTGCAGACTAACGGCACTATAGTGTCTCCTGCTATCTTCTTACCCGCCGCCGAGCGATACAACTTGGCTTCTAAGGTTGATCTTTGGGTGATCGATAATTTGCTCAAGTGGGGTGGTAGTCATTTAGATATTTGGCAGCAATTGGATCTTGTGTCTGTGAATCTGTCGGCAACCTCTTTGGGCGACCATGAGTTTATGAATTGGCTAGAAATGCGTTTGATGGCCGAACCTGAGCTGGTGGATAAGCTTTGCATCGAGATCACAGAAACCGCGGCTGTGAGTCAGCTTGATCAAGCCACAAAGTTACTCGAGATACTTCGTCCGCTCAATTGTAAATTAGCCCTCGATGATTTTGGTGCAGGCTTTTCTAGCTTTGCTTACCTTAAGCGCCTCAATGTGGATTTTGTAAAGGTTGATGGCCAATTTGTCGTCAATATTTGCCAAGACTCTGCGGATCAGGCGATCGTAAAATCCATCTGCCAACTTGGTCAAGATATGGGGTTTGATGTGGTTGCTGAATTTGTCGAATCCCAAGAAATAGGGTGGAAATTGCAAGCCTTAGGCGTCGACTATGCTCAAGGTTACGCCATCAATAAACCGATACGCTTAGCTGAACTACAGTCAGGGCTCAGTCAACCTTGGCTCGAAAAGCGTGAGATTTTTGCTCCCTATCCACAGCTTTAATCTTGGGCATGGCAACCTTGAGCTGTTACTTATGTCAGCACTGACTTGATAATGTTTGCTGCGAAATGGTACTCAAAGCCGATTGTTAGTACACTGACGCCCTGTGTTGGCCGCTGATGTCTTTTTCTTGAACTCTCTACCTATTCATAGCTTATTAGCACCGCTGCGCGCGGCTTTTTCTCGTCACGCCCAAGTGGTCCTCGAGGCACCGACAGGTGCGGGTAAATCAACGGCGTTACCTTTGGCTATGTTGGATTGGCCAGAAATCAGCGGACGTATTTTAATGCTCGAACCGCGGCGTGTCGCGGCGCGTAGTGTGGCGCACTATATTGCCAGCTGTCGCCAGCAAAAGGTGGGACAAGAAGTCGGCTATCGCGTCCGCGGTGAAGCTAAAATCAGTGCCAATACCCGTTTAGAAATTGTCACCGAAGGCATACTGACGCGAATGATCCAACAAGATCCCGAGTTAACTGGGATTGGAATGATCATCTTCGATGAAATTCATGAACGTCACCTCACCACTGATTTAGGTCTTGCCCTAGCGCTCGAAGTGCAAGCTTCACTGCGGGACGATTTAAAGATATTAGCTATGTCAGCGACTCTATCTGGTCTTGCCTTAGCTGAACTCATGCCAGAAGCGGTGACCTTGCACAGCGAAGGCCGGAGTTTTCCTGTCGACATCGAATATCGCCCTGTGCCAACTCAGCAGCATTGGATCGATCACCTCGGCCGCTGCGTGCTCGAACTGGTCTCGGCCAGCAGCAGTGCCAGTGTTGATAAAACGGCTGCCAATAATGCCGTGCTCGTGTTTTTACCCGGTAAAGGGGAGATCTTACGATTACAGCAGTTTTTGCGCGAGCGTTTAGCGGACGATGCCTTTTTGATTTGCCCTCTTTATGGCGAACTTTCAGGTGCCGAGCAAGATAGCGCGATTGCGGTAACCACGGACGGCAGGCGTAAAATCGTGCTAGCGACTAACGTGGCGGAATCGAGCTTAACCATTGAAGGCATAGGTTTTGTCATCGACAGTGGCTATAAACGACAAGCGAGTTTTAACCCTAAAACCGGCGTCACCCGCTTAGGCTTAAAACGCATTAGCCAAGCTTCGGCAACTCAGCGCAGTGGCCGCGCCGGACGTTTGTCTGCGGGCGTGTGCGTGCGTTTGTGGAGCCAAGAAGAACATGGTCGCATGCTCATGGCCGATGAACCCGAGATCAGCCAAGCGGATCTGGTGGCTATGGCCCACGATTGTGCTTACTGGGGCGCAAAATCCTTTAGCGACTTGATGTTGTTAACGCCGCCACCAAGTGTGCATGAGGCGCTGGCGTGGAAACTGTTACAAGATTTAGGCATGGTCGATGCTCAAAATAAACTCACTCCCCACGGTAAAGCGGCCTACGAGCTAGGGTGTCACCCAAGGCTTGCTCATATGTTATTGGGCGCAAAAAGTTTGGGCGCAAACAATGGGGGAGTCAATAATGCTAACGAACAAGCAACGCAATTGGGCAGTTTGGCCTGCTTGTTGTCGGGGGTTTTAGAGGCGCGTGGTTTGCCTAAAAAGGGCGCCGATATCATGAATTACCTGCACTTTGCCTGTCATGGACAAGCTGGGCAACAGGCAAAACAGTGGCAGAAAAAGCTAGGATTAGCAGCGGATTTGTCTAAGATAGCGACCCATGCACACCACAGCGATGTGGGGTTGTTATTAGCACTTGCGTATCCGGATCGTATTGCTAAAGCCCGCGGTGTTGAGGGCTACCAATTAGCCAATGGTACTGGCGTCGTGCTCGCAGCCGATGATGCATTGGCGCAAACGCCGTGGATGGTGGTGGCGGATTTTCAAGAAACTGAAGGCAGAAACGCTGGGCGGATTTACTTAGCGAGTCAGCTTCAGCCAAGCTTGTTCGACGGCGAGCTAAAAGGTTTGCTGGACATTCATGAGATTTGTGGCTGGGATGAAGCTAAAGGTCGAGTGATTGCGCAGCGCCAATACAAGGTCGGACAAATTTTAGTAAAAACCGAGACGATTGCTAAGCCTGAACGTAAGCAAATTGTCGCGGCCTTACTGGGCTATATTCGCCAGCAAGGATTACAAATCCTCAATTGGAACGCTAACTTAGAACAGTTTCAATACAGGCTCAAACTGGCAACTGAGTTTGACGTGGGCAGTGACTGGCCCAAGGTTGATGATGAAGCATTATTAGCGAGCCTAGAAACTTGGCTGGCGCCTTACCTCGAAAATGTGAATAATCTGCCGCAATTAGTTAAGCTCGATTGCTTTGGTTTTGTGGCAAACTGTTTGAGCTGGCAGCAGAAACAGCGACTTGACGAGTTATTGCCAACTTCCTGGCCGTTAGTCACCGGTACCTCTGCGCCAATAGCATACGACGAGTCTGGGCGTGCGCTACTGCGTGTACGTCTGCAAGAAACCTTTGGCATGGCGCAGAGTCCTATGTTGGCGCAGGGTAAACTAAAGGTGACGATGGAATTACTCTCTCCGGCCCAGCGCCCATTGGCTTTGACGGCGGATTTAGCCAGTTTTTGGCAGGGACCTTATGTGGAAGTGAAAAAGGAAATGCGCGGTCGATATCCAAAACATCTGTGGCCAGACGATCCTGTGAATACACTGCCGACAAAATTTACCAAGAAGAAAACCTTGGGTTTAGCTCAGCCCTAGCACCACGCCGATGGTTTTATAACATTTTGTTATGAAACACTTTGATTCGCACCACGTTAGCTTTGTGCCTATGGCTGATGTCTTTAAATGCATGAATGATGAAGTAGATATGACAACTAAGACGACAAAAAAATCACCCGCTTCCCGTCGGGCTAATCATGGCCGCGGTTTATTTCGACGAATTTGGTCTATCAGTTGGAAATTAGGCTTGGCTGGATTAGCTGTAGTGACTTTTTACAGTATTTATCTTGATCAAATTATTGCGCAAAAATTTGAAGGCCAAAAATGGCATTTGCCCGCGCAGGTGTTTAGCCGCTCTATGGCGCTGTACCCCGGTGCGGCAGTCAGCCATCCGCAAATGATGGCTGAGCTTAAGTTGCTCGGCTATCGCAAAGTCGCTAACCCACGCCAAGTGGGAGAGTTTTCGGCATCGAGCACTCGTATTGAATTGTGGCGTCGACCGTTTTTGCATCCTGAAGGCGATCAAGTCGAACAAAGAGTCATGATCAGTTTCGACAGCAATGGCATCAGTTCGGTCACTCGAGTCTCAGACAAGCGTCAACTCGCCGTATTCCACCTTGAGCCAGTATTGCTCGACCGTATTATTACTGGCGATGGTGAAGATAGGCTGTTTGTGCCGACCGAAGAAATGCCAAAGTCGATCGTGCAGGCGTTACTGCTGGTGGAAGATCGTAGTTTTTATGAACACCATGGTGTGAATCCATTCGCGATTGCGCGCGCGGCTTTTGTGAACATCAGCGCCGGTCGCACTGTGCAAGGGGGCTCGACGTTAACTCAGCAGTTAGCGAAAAACTTTTTCCTTTCGAGTGAGCGTTCCTTGCTGCGTAAGGTTCGCGAAGCCTTGATGGCAGTGATTATAGATTTCCGTTACAGCAAAGACGAAATCCTCGAAGCGTATCTTAACGAAGTGTACATGGGGCAGGATAAATCCCGCGCCGTCCATGGTATGGGTTTGGCCTCACGTTTCTATTTCGGCCGTCCTATCAGTGAGTTGACTATTTCCCAGCAGGCATTCTTAGTGGCTGCGATTAAGGGACCGTCTTACTACAATCCATGGAAATATCCGGATCGTATTCAAGAACGCCGTGATCTAGTATTGCGTTTGTTAATGGATGCGGGGGATTTAACCACGGCGGAGTACAAGGTGGCGGTAGAGTCACCCTTAGGGATCCGTAATCTCAATAAACCAGCACATCAAAAATTGCCTTCCTTCTTCGCCTTGGTAAAACAGGAAGTGAACGAGCGTTATGGCGATGCGCTATTGAAGCAATCTGGGGTGAAAATCTATACCACGCTCGATCCTATGGCCCAAGAAGCCGCCGAAATTGCGGTGACTCAAACCCTCAAGAGTTTAGATAAGAGCAATAAATCATTGCAGATTGGTATGGTCGTGACCGACAAATACACTGGCGGTATTGCGGCTATGGTCGGCGATAAAACCCCAGGATTTGATGGCTTTAACCGCGCGGTTGAAATTCGTCGTCCTATTGGTTCGTTAATTAAGCCTTTTGTGTATGCTACGGCTCTGGCACCTAATAGCCAATTTACCTTAGCGACACCTCTTAAAGATCAACCTATTACCTTAAAAAGCGAGCAAGGTAAGACATGGTCACCACAAAACTTTGATAAGAAGTTCAGTGGTCAGGTGCCTTTGTTAACGGCATTGAAAAAGTCGATGAACGTACCGACGGTAAACCTTGGGATTGCTGTGGGTGTGGATGCGGTTGCAACAACATTGGCTAAATCGGGTTGGCAGGAGCCGTTAAACGAGTATCCCTCCATGTTACTCGGCGCCGTCAATGGCTCGCCATTAATGGTAGCGCAAGTGTACCAAACCTTAGCTGATAGCGGTGTTTACCGTAAGTTAACCACAGTGACCGCTGTGCTAGATTCTGATAAGAACCCATTGCCAGTGACGCGATTGCCTAAAGAGCAAGCTATAGCACCTGAGACAGATTTCTTAATTCAATTTGCTATGCAGCAAGTGGTAAATACGGGAACGGCGACGCGTTTAGGTAATGCTTTCCCTGGCGTTGGACTTGCGGGTAAGACTGGCACCAGTAACGACAGCCGCGACTCTTGGTTTGCGGGCTTTGATGAGCGTAATGTCGCCGCCATTTGGGTTGGGCGTGACGATAACGGCAAAACCAGTTTGTATGGTAGCAGTGGCGCCATGGCCGTTTATCTTGCCTTCTTAAAGGAACGTCCACCTATTAGTCTGCGCTCAATCCCTGTGAACGGCGTAGTGAAGGGCTTTTTTGACCGAGATACAGGTGTGGCTAAGGAATCCACTTGCAGCAATGTCGATGCGCTTCCGGCATTAGCTGCGACCTATCGTCCAGTGAATAACTGCGGCGACCCTTTGCAGTGGTGGCAGAAAATTTTCTAGGTTAATAGGGTCGATAATGGGCCAATAACGCACTTATGCGTTGGATATAAAACCTTTTAGTCAGTAGAACCTGTGCCGATGGAAGTGGTGTGATCGAGGGCAAACTCGGGGCGCCAATCTTCCCTTTGCACGGGACGTTAATCCAAAGTGAGAAATGACATGTTTAAAACCGCTGCCGCCGTGCATATTTTAGTTAAACACAAAGAACAGGCTGAGGATATTGTTAAGCAGCTGAATAATGGTGCTAATTTTGCTTTGCTCGCTAAGCGTTTTTCCTCTTGCCCTTCGGCCAAAAAAGGCGGCGATTTAGGCGAGTTCAAAAAAGGCCAAATGGTGCCACAGTTCGATAAGGTTGCATTTTCAGGTGAATTACTGGTGCCACATATAGTGAAAACTAAGTTTGGCTGGCATGTGGTTAAAGTGTTGTATCGCACTTAATACCCCAGTAATAAGCGCATCTTCACCGAACGTTATTTTCGACTAATCAAATAGATTGGAAGATTAGGGAGCGATCAGCATGAAATTTAGTTTTAACACCGAAGATGCGAGCCAAGTTTGCGTAGGGGCTTTTGCCCTTGCGGTTCCCGTTGCATTTTCTGAGGAAGCGTGGCATCTCGGTGAGACTTTACCTTTATTGAATATCGGTATGCTTTTTAGTTTATCGCTGCTCTTTCTTGGGGTATTCACCTATCACAGCGTGTTCCAACAGAATATTGCTTCCCGCGTTCCTGTGTTTATTTTTCGTATCGTGGTGGCGTATTTGCTCACTGCCCTCGTGGTTTTCCTCGTGCTGCTTTGCCTCGATAAAGTGCCATTTTTTGAGGATCCACTAACCTCTATAAAACGGATCATAGTGATCACTATGCCAGCCTCTATGGGCGCTATTGTTGTGGATAGTTTTGATAAAGAATGACACTGTTTCGCTAAATCTCATGACTTTTGTCACTGGTTGATTGCGGTTGTCTTGCGCATACTTATTTCCATGTTCTGACTTTGACATTGATTAAGCGTCATAAGCAGACCTAAATTTTGAGCTTGATAACGATAACGCTAATAGATAAAGGAAATGACTATGAACACTGGTGCCCTCGCTTTACTTATCCCAATACTCGCAATTGTTGGCGGATATGTGGTCGCTATAATGAAAATCCGCAACAAACAAGGTGTGTCGACTCGTGAGCAAGTGGCCGAAAACCAAGCTTTGCAGACCGAGTTAGCCATCCTTCGTCAGCGTATCGAAGTGTTAGAGCAGTTAGCCACTGACGATGGTTTTCAGTTAAAGCGTGAATTTAAAAAGGTCTAGCGATTTATTCCTTGGCTTATCGGTGGCTAGGCAATACTTACGTTTTAGATGTTATTTGTTCTGACAAGGTATTGCTCGCCAAACGATAAATGATGTTGAGTTATTTTAAATGAGTCACGAGGGATGAAAACGGCCTTATTTAGCTAACATTTCTGCGGCATTATCGGCTGTTATATGTCGCGTCATCACGCCATAAAGGCTCTATCTTGCATAAAATTCCGCCTAATATCTGCAGAATAAACCTGAAACGTCAACAGATCCTGATACCCCTGCCATTTGTTTGGCTTTACAAATGTGGGCAGGGTGTTACTTTGTACGCCTTACGTGGGTCAAGTCATCGGGTGAGTTAAATACCTAATTTAAGGTAGACTCGTGATAATTTTGTTATCCATCCCTGTATTGAGTTATTACAAATAGAGTTTATATGTTTCTAGCGCCTTATTTTTCTAAGCAAAATCAAGCTATTTCCGTTTCAGCACAACAAGCCAGTGACTTCGCGAAGAAAATTGCGCAGGACTTTAATCCTATCCACGATGTGGGGGCAAAACGCTTTTGCGTACCGGGAGATTTACTGTTTGCCCTAGTATTGACTCAATATGGTTTGAGCCAGAGCATGACGTTTAGCTTTGCGGGTATGGTGGGTGATAGCGTCGAACTACAATTCCCTGAACAAGTGAACGAGAGTTTTTCGATTCGCGATAGTCGTGAAAAAACCTATCTTAATGTCAGCCGTCATGGCGATGTGAGTTGTTGCGATGCGCAGACCGAATCCTTTATTCGTCAATATGTTGCTTTCTCTGGGCATAATTTTATCGATATTCTGATCCCTTTGATGAAACAACATCAAGTGATGATCAACCCAGAACGGCCTTTAGTGATTTATGAAAGTATGTCGTTTGACTTAACCACCCTCGATTTTGTGCGAGTGGCCTTATCACTCGTTGGCCAAGATTTAAAAATCGACGGTAAACGTGGCGATGTGACATTGCACTTTGAATTACACAGTGGCGACACTTTAGTTGGCACAGGTATCAAAACCTTAGTGATGAGTGGATTACGTGCTTACGATGAGGTTCTTGTACAGCAAATGCGCGCCACCTATGAAGGTCGTAAAACTGATTATTGATTGACGTAAAAGCAATAGGTTGGCGTTTTGTCTTTTAGATAAAGCGCCATGCAATCTTTGATAGCGCGATTAAATGCTAGCAATTAATTGTTATTGACTGATAGCTGCGACACGATTGCTGAGACGTTTTCCGCGCCGCTACGTATTTCTCCCATCACCAATGTTACCTCCGCTAGCTGTTGTTTTCCTTCCAGTGCAATACCTTCAACTTCGTTCATCATGCTAGTTGCACTTGTGGTGAGTTGTGTATTTTTAGTGACGACGGTGGCAATCTCACTGGTTGATTTACTGGTTCTGGAAGCAAGCTGCCTTACTTCATCGGCGACAACGGCAAAACCTCGGCCTTGTTCCCCCGCTCGTGCGGCCTCAATTGCGGCATTTAATGCCAGTAAATTAGTTTGATCGGCAATCGAACTAATGGTCGCGACTATGGCTTGAATACTTTGAGATTGTTCATTGAGTTGAGTTATCGCCAAGGTCGCTTTATGGGTTTGCTCGGCAATAGCATTAGAGGTATTTACAGTCGCATTGAGTAAATGTACGCCTTGTTCTGCTTGCTCGACGGTACGTTGTGACGTGGTCAGTGCAATATTGGCGGCTTCACGTACAGCGTGGCTTTGCTCGATCCGCTTGCTGATATCGCTCGCAAATTTAATCACTTTAACGACTTTACCTTGCTCATCCATAATAGGATTGTATGCTGCTTCTAACCAAATAGAATCGCCATAAGCATTTTTACGTTCAAAGAGACCGCTGCTATATCGACCTTGCTTTAGATCGTCCCAAAAGTGTGGATTTTGTCGATAAAACTCATCAAAACAGAAAATACGATGGTGTTTACCAATAATCTGCTCTTTGCTAAAGCCCATTGTCTTTAAGAAGTTAGTATTGGCTTTTAAAATCGTGCCATCGGTAGTGAATTCAATAATGGCTTGCGAGCGATTCAAGGCATTAAAAATGGCCGCTTGGTCGTCAAGTTGGTGCTTATCTTGGGTGATATCAGCGGCTGTTTTCATTATTTTAACGACTTTACCTGCCTGTTTTATGGGGAAGTAAGTCGCTCTAAGCCAGATCTCTTGGCCATTTTTATTCACTCGTGCAAAATTGCCTTCCTGTGGATGACCTGCTTTTAGATTGCTCCAAAATTGCTGGTAGGTAGCAGAATTACCATAAGCCGCCGAGCAAAACAGCTTGTGATGTTGGCCTACGACTTCATTAAGTGAATAACCTACCGTTTTTAAAAACAACGCATTAGCATCGAGAATTATTCCATCAGGCGTAAATTCTACTGTGGCAATACTGTGTTTAATCGAGTCGATGATCGACTCCGCCTCTTGGCGTTTACTTTCGCTCACTTCTAGGCTTTTACGTAATGAAGAGTTGAACACTGAGATACTCCTGATGAGTCTAACTGACTCAAAAACTGCAGTTCTTTATTGAAAGCTCGATATTTCGAGCTAGATATACTGATAAATATAGCTGTGATTTTAATATGTGGTTTATTTCTATGAAACGCGTGATCGGGATCTATATACCTAGATTGAGTAAAAAAGATCACAATTCCTCGGTTTATTCGCGAATAGGCATAGCTAGAAAACATTAATGAGGCAATTCGGCTTAATCAGATTGAATTAACGCCAAAGAAAAAGCTGCCAAAGGGCAGCTTCTTAAGTGTCATCTTTGCTCGGCGATTAGCTTAGTTTTTCAATCTTAGCTGGCAGGCCTTGTCTGGCCGAAGCGCCACTTGCCCAATCCACCAGCGGGTAACGGCCGTGGCGACTGGGATCAAACAGATTCAAGTCGTTCATATTGATGCCGACTCGGATCAGCGGATTGGCGGCGATTTTAAGGTTGTCGATCACTACGTCCCGCGCGCCGAGTTCCTTATGGCCATAACCGTGTTCGATAGCGATGCAGTCAGGGTGCACTCCGGCAACACATTCCACTAAGGCAATAACGCTGCCGTTGGGCGTGCTGATCTTGACCGTGTCACCTGTGCTGATCCCAAGGCGAGTGGCGGTTTTTTCGTTCAGGCGCACCGGATTATTAGGGTGTACTTGGCGTAAACGATCCGAGCCAATACTCATAGAACTCATGGTATGGGATTTGTAGCTGCTGATCAGCAATGGCCACTGTGACTTATCAAACGCCTTATCGAGCGGGGTACCATCGGCCAAGGCGGGTTGATATAAGCGCGGACAACCACTCATAAATTCCCCTGTGAGACTGTTACGGCGACTGCCCACTTCGGGATTCCACAGCATCATAGGTTTTGGCCAAACCTTGGTTGGATTCCCCACTTCATCCCGTGCACCGCTCATATTTTCAAAGCGGCCGCCGCGGGCAAATAAGTAGCTGACTTTTTTGACTTCATCTGGCTTGAGTCTGGTATTGAGTTCGGCTTGAATGCGACTCACACCGCTAAGATACATGTCCTCAGCGTTAATATCGGCGACGGCTTTACCCAAATAGGCCACGTTGGCGGCGCCATAGAGTGAGTAATCCGCCGCGCGCGTTAACGGATGTAAACTGCCATCGGCGGCCTTAACGGCATTTTCGCCAAAGCCGGGTAGTTGCAGTTTCATCGCCACTTGGCTTAAGAAAGACTCCATGCACACCACATCACCACTGGCCATTTTTGTGACCCTTGGTTCGACAATCGGCCAGCGACCTGTTGTTTCTTTCGTCAGGGTCCCATGCCAAGAAGGGCTCCAACCCCAAGACTCATACGTTAATGTGTCGGGCACGATATAATCCGATAGCGCCGAGGTTTCGTTAATAAAGCTGTCGATACTGATAAACAGTGGCAGCACTTTGGGATCTTTCAGTTGTTCACCAATGGCTTCACCTAGGCCCGCTTGACCATAAATCGGATTGCCCATGTGGTTAATCCATGCTTTGAGTCGATAGGGATAACCGTGCACCGCCGCCGTTAAATGTTCGCCAAGCAAGGGCGATGAAATCGGAAACCAAGGCTCCTTTGCAGGATAAGGCGATTCGCCCGCTTCGACTTTACGGCGATACTCTGAGGTTTTCTCGTAGGGGAATTTAGATCGCGATAGGAATACGCCCTTAGGCTCGACCATGCCGTCAAACTCCTGCAGATTATACCTTGGGCCTTTACCAAAGGCGGGAAAGGAACCGCCGGAAGCTAATGCGCCACCTTTTAAATTGATGTTACCTATCATGGCGTTGAGCATCATGATTGCCCACGCGCTATAAAAACCATTGGCGCTCATTGTGCCGCCGTGGGAGATCACTGCGGCCTTAGTGCCATGGCTGGTAAATTTATCCGCGAGGGCGATAATTTGCGCCTCGCTGATATCGCACTCCTTGGCATAGTGTGCCATCTCGAAGCTCTGCGCCGCTTCACTTAACAGTTGGAAGCTAGATTTAACCGCAATCGCCCCCTTAGGTGTGTCGACGTTTTGGTCAACGTCGAGCTTAGCTTTCTGACTTTGGCTAGCCAAAACTATCTTGCCACTCGCGGCATCGACAACCAACTGCGAGTCTTGCTCGCCGTAGGCTTTGCCGTCGAAAGGTAAGCCAAGATCGCTGGCAAAGAGATATTGGCCATATCTTGGATGGGTCGATTCGCTGACGATCAAGAAGCCTGCGTTACTAAAACCACGGTAACCTGATGCTTTTGCGGCATCGACATTGGGCGCACTCAAAAAATCGGCGGCGTAGCGCTGATTATCAATAATCCAGCGCAACATGCCCATGGCGAGGGCCGAGTCGGTGGCGGGGCGGATCGGCAGCCAAGTATTGTTACCCGCGCAAGGTTGATTCGAGGTATTGGGTAGCATGGGCGACACCACCACATAACTGAAATTGGTGTTATTCACACGCGCGTTAGCCAATTGTCTTGCTTGGCGTTTAAAGGGATTGCCCGATTGCTGCGGCGACGTGCCGATAAAGAGTAAAAATTCGCTATGGTCCCAATCGGGTTTCAAGTGGGCGTATTTTTTCAAATCATCCAATAAAGCGCCTGCTCCGGCGCGGTAGGTAAATCCACAGTAAGCGCCGTGGTTGGCAAAGTTTCGGGTGCCAAAGCTGTTGAAGGTAAAGCGTTTGATAATGGCATCGCGGCCTTCATCGGAGGCGTTTGAGACCAGTAACTGGTTGGCCTTAGGGCCGTATTCTGGATTATTGGTATCGAGCGGCGTGGCGATATCACGAATCGCTCTTAAGCCTTCGACTTGGCCCTCACCAAATAAATCACCACCTTCGACGACTTCATTCAGCAATTGCTCAAAGCTAATGCTCTGCCATTGGCCACTGCCGCGCTTACCCACGCGTTTAAGGCATTGGGTAACGCGGTGTGGGCTATCTAATTGTTCTAGCATGGCATTACCGCGGGCGCAGGCGGTGGAACGTCCTTGTAGACCCTGTTCTTGAAAGGCGCTAAGCCCAACAAAGGCGGTTTTGATTGGCGTATCGAAATCGATATGTTCCCGCGATGACAGCGGGTGATAAGGATTACCGCTGATACGGATGATTTTATCGGTTTTTTGATCGATACGAGCGCGCACGCCGCATTTGGTCCAGCAACCTAGACACATAGTATTGGCGATGCGCTGATCGTCATTGCTGATTAACTGACCTGACTTTAAATCGACTTTGTATTCAGGTGCTAAGGAATTGCCATGCAGCGGATCTTGGGTTGGTTTTCCTGAGGTACCATTGACGACACCTTTACCTATTTGCGCTAATGTATGGCTATAACCCGCAGCAAATAATCCCACACCACCCGTTACAGCGGCCCCTTTGATAAAACGACGTTTACTCTTATCCATGATGGACTCCTTAATTCTGTAAACTAATTGGGTGCTCAGCGAGCAAGTTTTGCCGCAGGCGTGTGGCGAATAAGTTCGGAGACCAGCGCCATTAATGCTAACCAGAGGCCGACGGTACCAGCTATGCCTAATAGCCCTTCGGGTCCCCAAGGCAGTTGATAGAGATAAGTCCCCGCGCCGTATTTAGGATCGGTTTGCGCTTGAATTAGCACTATCCAGCGAAATCCCCACGCGAGGTGAATGGCCGTGAGGCTGACGACGATCATTGCCACATTGGGTAAGTGACGAATGGCGAGCATTAATGCCAGCACGGCGAGTGTGATTAGCACCCAAATCGCGGCCAGTTGCCAGCTTGGGCTGGTTTCAAGCAATAATGCGGCTTCAGGGGCCGAACCCTTATCGAATAACGCCCAGCCGATAAGGCATAGGGCGAATAGACCAAAACTCGCTCTTACCCAGAGTAATAGGCTGTCTTGGGTGCGCTGTTGGTAGCCCTTTAATAGTCGATTCAGTACCACCAAAGTGCCGCAGGCGGCGAGCAGGGCACTCATTGCCATCAAAGGTGGCAGCCAATAGGTATGCCACAATGGCCGCGCCTTAATGGCCATGGTTTCCATGCCAGTGTAGAGGGCGATACTGCAGGCACTCAGGGCTGTAATCAGTGCGATCGGCTTGATGAATTTGTCACTGTTCCAATCACCGAATCTCAGTAATTGGCCTATTTTATTCACCCAATCTGAGTCTTGATTCGTGGTGTGCTTAGGCAGATATTGACGCAGTAGCAGCCAAGCAAACACTGCGCTGGTGCCCGAGAATACGGGCAGTAAAAAGGCGCCATACCACATCCAAGAATCAGGGCGAACTTGCGCATAAAAATGCCAAGCCCGCAGCGGTTGGTGTAAATCGGCGAGTAAGGCGATAGGGGCGACTATGCCTGCGGTTAACATTAAACAGGCGCAGAGCTTCAGCAATCTGTCATCGGGTTTGGGTTGGCTAAACAAATGTATTGTCGCTACCCATACGCTGGCGTAGGCGAGCCCCATCATAAAAAAGTATTGTACTGCCCAAGGTAGCCAAGTAATGGCGATATCTGGGGTAAAGATTTCTTTAATGACCATGGTGGATCTCCTCGCCAGTATCGGTAAGTAAGGTTCTAACGGGGGCTTGGCCGCTAATCTTGTCCTCAAAAGCGCTGCTCATGCCGATGTAGAACACCCGTGGTGCAGTGTTGGCCGTCGGTTTGAGCACCTTGATATCGGTTTTGTTGGCGGCGAGCAGTTGGCTTATCTGGCTGTTGGGATTATTTAGATCGCCAATCACACGGGCTTCTCCTACGCAGGTTTCGACACAGGCAGGCAGTAATCCTGCATCTAACCTATGGGCGCAGAAGGTACATTTGTCGGCGGTATTGGTGTCGTGGTTGATAAAGCGCGCATCATAGGGGCAGGCTTGCACGCAATAGCCACAACCAACACACCATTCATTGTTGACGACCACTATGCCGTCCTTGCGCTGGAAGGTCGCGCCCGTAGGACAAACTGGGATGCAGGGCGGGTTTTCGCAGTGATTACAAAGTCTTGGCAGCATTAAAAACGCAGGCGGAGTGGTATTTTCCTGCTGCGAGACTTCATACTGCTGCACTGTGGTGCGAAATTGCCCGAGGGGCGGTTGATTCTCGATAGTGCAAGCGACGGTACAGGCTTGGCAGCCCACGCAGCGGCGCAAGTCAATTACCATACCGTAACGTTTACCCACTTGCCCTTCGCTGGCACTGTGCATTTGAGGGCTGCGCTTATCATCCTGTGCATACACTTGCACGACAGGGATGAGTGCGGCGCCAACACTGACGCTGGCCATTTTGCCGAGAAACTGACGTTTACTCTTGTCCATACAGATTTCCTTCACTACTTGCAGATGGCGAATAAACTGGCTCATAGACCTAGAGTTAAGGTTTATGGCGAGGTTTACAGGTATTCTGTAAAAGGGGAGGCGGCATAACTATAGTGGTTTTCCACATATCGGGTGTGGACTTGATCTAGCGCAACAAATATCCGTTAGAATAGCCTTCAAAATGCTAGGGTTTTATTTTTTGTTACTTGAGTTTGGCCTTTTCTTAGCTTGAGTTGGACTTGATTTAGTGTGGGTGACTGGGGATAAAGGATTGCACTTCATGTTATTGAGGATGATGAAAACTGTGTTTCGCTTCGCTGTATCGGTCAAGTGGCCGTTATCGATTCTGAGCACTCCACATTCCGTGGCAATACCGAGAAAAAAGCCAAGGAACGCAGTGTTATTCCTATGTTTGCTGGCTTCAGTTAAGGTGTTTGCTGCGGAGCCACTGAATCAAAGTGCGCATTCGGGATTAACTGACCCTGAGGTTGTTGCTCAAGTTGCTATCGAAGAGCCCAGTTATCAAGTAGTCGATGTTGGCGTGTTAGCCATCCGCGGTTATAAGGCAACCATCAACCGCTGGCAACCTTTGATGGGGTGGCTCGAAACCCAAATTCCCAACAGTTACTTTAGGTTACACCCTCTCACCCTTGATGAGCTAGCTAAGGGCGTTGAAACCCAAGGGCTCGATTTTGTGATCACAAACCCAGGGCAATCCGTGTTGCTGGCGCGGCAATATTCCCTTACTTGGTTGGCGACCCTGCGTAGTCCGTTAAATAATGGCGCGGCAATGCAAGTGGGCTCGGCGCTGGTGGTGCGCGCCGATTCACCCTATCACACCTTAAGTGATCTTAAGGGACGTCGACTCGGGATCGTATCGAAAAATGCCTTCGGCGGTTACTTGACCTTAGTGTATGAAGCGCAGCTAAAGGGCATAGATTTGCCTCGCTTTGTGGGTGAGATCATTCCGCTGGGGTTCCCGCTAGATAATTTGTTGTATCAGTTAGATGATCAAAAAAGTGGTGATGATGCGGCGAAAGATAATAGACTGGATGCGGCTGTGGTGCCTGTGTGTCAGCTTGAGCAGATGCAAACGGAAGGTCTTATTAATATCGCCCATTATCGAGTACTCGATAATCAAGCGCCTGCGGGATTTAATTGCCAAGTCTCGACTCACCTTTATCCCAACTGGTCTATGGCAAAGACCAATCGCGCCTCCCAGTCTCTGGCTAAAAGTGTGACTCAAGCTTTGCTGGCGCTGCCCGAAGATCATCTCGCCGCTAAGTCTGCTGATTCTGCGGGCTGGACCACGGCCGTGAGTCAGCTTGCGATCGATCAACTGCTTAAAGATCTCGATATGCATCCTTTGCAGGCACCATGGTGGCAAAGGGCGTGGCAGTGGATCAAGTTACATCAACAATGGGCTTGGCTTGTTTTGGGGATTTTGGTTTTACTCAATGTGTATCATTTTTGGCTTGAATACCGCTTTAGTCGTCGTGGCCGTGAGTTGATTAACACTCAGCGCCAGCTCAATGAAAACCGCGCGTTACTGGAACATGCCCAGCGTATTGCTATCGCGGGCGAGCTTGGCGCGAGTCTCTCCCATGAACTCAATCAACCTTTGGCGGCGATTGGCCATTATTGTCATGGCGCCGAAGTGCGATTACAGCGGGGGACTAGCCCTGAGGAGTTGCAATCTGTATTGGCGCTGATCCAGCAGGAAGTCACGCGCGCCGACAATATTATCAGTCGCTTACGTAATTTATTGAAGAAGCGACCTGTGTCGAAACAACCTTTGTATCTGCATGAGTTGGTCAATGATACTGTGCCACTGCTTGCCTATGAGTTTGAACAACATCAGATAAACCTTGCCGTCAATGTAAATGGTGAACCCTATTTACAGTCCCTCGATGAAGTTGGCATGCAGCAGTTGTTGCTTAACTTGCTGAAAAACGCCTTTGACGCCTGCGTTCAGCGGTTAGAGCTTGAATCCAGTGGCACCGAACAGATCATCACGCAAAAGCCATACACGCCCACGATCGATATCGATCTTCGCTATCAAGAATGCACGCTCTTGCTGACAGTCACAGATAATGGCACTGGGTTAACCGAAGAGACCAGTCTGCTGATGCAAGCATTTTATTCCACTAAATCAGAGGGGTTAGGTTTAGGCTTAGTGATTTGCCGTGATATTGCCGAGAGCCATGGCGGGACGTTTAGCCTAGAAAGCGCTATGGGTGGCGGTTGCCAAGCGCAGGTTGCTATACCGCGTAAACCTGAACTCAATGGAGCACAATAATGAGTCTTGCCTTACCTGTGTATTTAATCGATGACGATGACTCAGTGCGTCGTTCTTTGCGTTTTATGCTTGAAAGTTATGGCCTTAAGATCACCGACTTTGATAGCGCCGAAGCCTTTTTTACCACAGTTGACTTAACACTACCGGGTTGTGCGCTGGTCGATGTGCGTATGCCGGGTTTGAGTGGTCAGCAGTTGCATCTTGAATTAGTGGCAAAAAATAGTCCGCTAGCGGTGATTTATCTCACGGGTCATGGCGATGTGCCAATGGCGGTAGATGCGCTTAAATTAGGTGCGGTGGATTTTTTCCAAAAGCCCGCCGATGGCGCTAAGTTAGCCGAGGCGGTCGTCAAAGCGTTGGAACATACCAAGGCGCATCATCAAGACAATCAGTATCTTGAGACTTATCAAGCGCTCACGCCAAGGGAGCGGGAAATACTCAACCTGATTGCCCAAGGCCTGAAGAACCAAGAGATCGCCGATAGTCTCTGTATTGCCATGCGCACGGTCGAGATCCACCGTGCCAATTTGATGAAAGGCATGCAAGTGGGATCGCTGGCGGAAATGATGCTGATCTACAGTCGGATCGCTGAACGCCTGCGTCTCGAATAAATCCGCTGGAATTTACCTTTTATCGCGCTAATTGCCGCTTTGTTAGCCGCCTATTTTGGTTAAGTTGTCGTATCATTGGCCGTTTGATTTGAGCCTAGCTATAGGGTTATGTTTTTGCTGAGCAATGGGCTGAGATGTGAGCTAAGGCATTAGTGCATCGCCGCTTAATTGCCAATACACTGTGATTGCCTTATTTTAGGGGCACTATTTTAGGCCACGATTTTTAACATCACTTTTTAGTCACTTTTTTAAAGTGTTTATTTACAGTGACGATTTTAATGTCAGTGGCCCTCTTGGATTGTTTTCTCTTATTTGTGTAGAAGCTTCTGCAGCTTAGATAAGACTCTCCTGTTTGCATAAGGAATGAAATGGCAAGCTTGATTCGTATTGTGCTGATTGATACGCACCTTCCGGGCGTGGTGGAACTCGCCCTTAATGGTCATACCAACATTTGTGGTACTAACGCCTCGGGTAAAACGACATTACAACGTCTAGTCCCTGTTTTTTATGGCGAATACCCAAGCCGAGTGGTGCCTTCGACCCGCGACAGTTTCGAGCGTTGGTATTTGCCACACGATTCAAGCTACATCATTTACGAATATCAAAAGGCCGATGGCTTACTGTATCAAGCCGTGTTGGCCTCGGCGGGCGATGGTAAGGGCGTTAACTATCGCTTTATCGCCAAAGGTTTTGAGCTAAGCGATTATATTAAATCGCAAAATGGCGACACTATTCTGTGCCACACCATGGCGGAATTAGGCCGTGATTTAAAACGTGCCGGCATCGCGACCACTAATTTGCTTAATACCCGTGAATATCGCGCCATTATTCAAAACGATCGCACCCTATTAAGCACGGGCAGCAACCGCAGCGAACTACGCGGTTATGCACGCCAATTTGCCCTGTGTGAGGGGGAGCATTCCCTGCGCCACATCGAAAAACTCGCTAAAGCGGTGCACTCCAAAGAAGGCAAGATGGAGACTGTCAAATCCATGATTGCCGCCATTTTAGAGGAGGACGGGGTTAATCCGCCTAGCTCACGCTTAAACCCACAGCGCGTTGAGGCGTGGATCCGTGAGAGCCAACTTATCCAAGGCTTTGAAGTCATTCGCCCTGAGTTTGAAAAACTCGAGCAAGAATTTAACCAACTGCTCAGCGCCGAACTGCGTTTATCGAGTCTGTCTCGCGGTTATCGCAACGATGAAACCTTAGAAGCCGATCGCCAAGATATTCAGCAAACCTTATCTAAGGAACTGAATTTAAAACTCAGATTGCTTGATGATGAATGGAAAGAGCAGCGCGATGAGCTCAATCTCGATTTATCGGCAGCTAAGGGCGATGTGGCAAAGTGCGAGTATGAGCTCGATGCGATTGAAGATCAGCATGCTGCCTTTTTAGATGCGAACATAGAGCAAGCCAAGGCCGATCTTGAGATGCTGCCGAACTGGCGCACCGATGTTGAAAATCTAAGTGAACGCCATAAGCTGCAAACCGAGAAGCACCAAGACATTGAGGCGGCGTACAATGCCCGTCGCAGTAAGATTGGCGAGCAGTTAAACCGCGAGCTTGAAGGTTTGCATGCCGACCAAGACAAGCAGCGTGAAGCCCGCGATAAACAACGTGAAGTGGCGCGCACCGATATCGACGCCCTAGAGCTGCAATGGCGCAACCAAATGGATGCGGGCAAGGCTAGCTTTAGCGAGCAGGAATACCAATTCAAACTCACTGCCGCCGAGCTTAAATTGCGTGTTGATGGCGTGACTTACACCGAAGAAGAAAAGCTGAGTCTCGCGATTTTCGACGAACGTATTCACCGCGCCGACGAAGAACAAGAAAGCTGCAATGCCAAGGTTGAACGCTTAAGCAGCGATGAACGCAAGCTCAGAGCCAAACGTGACCAAGCCAACGAAGCCTTGCGTATCGCTACCTTAAGGGTGAATGAGCGTCAAACTGCGCTGGATGAACTGCACCACATGCTGTTCCCGCAATCCCACACCCTATTGGAGTTTCTGCGTAAAGAATCCCAAGGCTGGGAGCAAAGTTTAGGGAAAGTGATCGCGCCTGAACTACTGCATCGCACTGATTTACATCCAAGCTTAGTGACTGAATCGAGCGAAGCTTTCTTTGGCGTGCATTTAGATCTTAAAGCGATCGATGTGCCTGAATATGCCGCCTCCGAACAAGAGCTGCGTATTCGGTTAAGCAAAGCCGAAGAAGCCCACACTAGTGCCCAAGAAATGCAGGCCGAGGCCGAATCTCAGCTGGTGGCCATTAATGGCGAGTTGGATAATCTCAGCCGTGAACTGACTTTTGCTCGCACGGCGTACAAAAATAGCCGTGACGATCTGCGTCGCCTATTTGATGAAAAGCGCAGCGAGCAAGAGAAAATCAACAAAGCATTGAGCGAGCGCAAAGCCCATGCGGGACAAAGACTGACTCAACTCGATGGTGAGCTAAAACAACTTAAACATCAGCACGAACTCTGGCTCGAAGATCAAAAAGAGCAAGCGCTCGAAGCGCGCATGGAAAAGAATGCCTATTGGCAGGAAGTCATCGGCGCGCTCGACAACCAACTCGGCCAAATTAAAGCGACTATTAAAGGACGCCGCGAAAGCGCCAAAATCGAGCAGAAAGCCTGCGAGACTTGGTACAAAAACGAGCTTAAATCCCGCGGTGTGGATGAGGATAATATCCTCAAACTCAAGCAACAAATTCGTGAGTTAGAAACCAAAATCAGCCGCGCCGAGCAGCGTCGCAGCGACGTACTGCGCTTTGACGATTGGTATCAACACACTTGGCTTGCGCGCAAACCTAAACTGCAAACTCAGCTTAGCGATGTGAAGCGTGCGGTATCGGAAATCGATCAACAGCTTAAGGCGAAAACTCAGGATGTTAAGACTCGCCGTCAACAACTTGAAACCGAGCGTAAAGCGTCCGATGCGGCGCAGGTTGAAGCTTCTGAAAACTTAACTAAGTTACGTGCCGTAATGCGTAAACTCGCCGAGCTTAAGTTACCGACCAATAACGAAGAAGCCCAAGGCAGCCTAGGCGAGCGTCTGCGCCAAGGTGAAGATTTGCTGCTAAAACGCGATTACTTGATGGGATCAGTGAAGCAATATGTGGAGCATTTCGATTCAGTGATCGCCAGCAAGTCAGGTTCGGGCCTTGCCGAAACCTGGGAGCGTGCCCGCGAAGAATCGAGCTTTATCAACGACAAAGGCATTCGTCTGCTGGATTACCGTAAGTTAGTGCCACAGCTTGAGCAATTGCTGAACGTAATAGTGCCGCAATCGATTACCGCGCTGCGTGAGCAGGGGCGGATTTTTGGTGTCGACTTAACCGCCTTCTACGATGTGTTAGCCGATATCGACCGCCGCATTGCCTCCCAAAGTGCGCGTATTACCCGCGAAGTGGGCGAAGAGTTATTCCTCGATGGCGTGTCTGAATCGGCTGTGCGTATTCGCTCGCGCATCAGTGAGTTAGAGTTCTGGCCTGAGCTTGAGCAGTTCGTCAAAGCCTTTAAACATTGGAAAGCCGATGGCTTTAATGGTTTGCCCGATGAGGATTACACCAACAGCATGCGCCGCGCCTTAGACATTATCGGCCGCGCCGCATTAACGGGGGGCATCTCTAAGTTGCTGGAAATCGAGCTGCGCCTCAAAGAAGGTAACAGCGACTTAATCATCCGCACCGATAGACAGCTTAACGAATCCTCAAGCCACGGTATGGCGTATCTGATTTTATGTAAGTTCTTGTTGGCATTCACGCGCTTGCTGCGTGGACGCGCCGATGTGACCATTCACTGGCCAATTGATGAGTTGGGCACTTTGCACCATACCAACGTGAAGAAGATTTTCGACGCCTGCGAAAACAATAATATTTGTGTGCTGGGCGCCTTCCCGAACCCTGAGTCTGAGGTGCTGAACTTGTTCGCCAACCGTTACATTATCAACAAACAAACTAAGAAGTTGCAGGTGGTGAAGCCTAAGGTCAACCCAATTGCCGACATGTTGAATAAGCGTTTGTCGAAGGAGGCCATCTAATGAGTGATGCAACCCAAACCGTATTAGTTGGCACTGGCGCTTTGATTGAGCTGTTACTCAAGGGCGAGTTTATTTGCCGCACCACCAATGAAGAAGGCTGGCGCGCCCTTAAAAATAGCAGCACCCGCGAGCGGGTTGAAGCCTACTTAAACCAGATCAACCGTACCGTGGCGTCTGCCGCCGAAGGTGATGTGTTCTTCTGCGGTTATTTGCAGCTCGGCGATAGCGAGCGCAAAGTGATTTCATCGCAGTTTAAAGATATCTGTCAGGCATTGATCCCGCTGGTGGAATGGTTGGTATTAGTGCAAGAAGCCAGTGGCCAAGATGCGCCGCTGAGCGAAGGTGCGCCCGTGCGTTTGACCGAGCTGCAAAGCCGTATCGAAGACACGCCGGCGTTCCGTGAGCAGTTAGCCAAACTCAGCCAATATCGTCTATTTGGCTCGACCAGTACCAACAGCGATGCGCAAATCAAATTAGTCTTCAAACGCTTAGTCGAACTCGGCTATTTAGTACGACCCAATGCGGAGAAGCAAATTTATATCGCCACGGGCAAGCTGGATTATCTGTATGAAGTTATTCGTTTTATCGACGAAACTGAAGGTTTAAGTCTAGAAGCGCAGGCGGAAACAGCGACCCAGCGGGACTTAATATAATGTTGGCACTGTTAAACCTAGGTAAAAGTTGCGACCAAGGAGGCCATGATGAGCAGTAACTTACATCAGGCGGGGGTTAAGCTGCTCAAGCAGTTAGGTCGCCATGCTGACATCATTATGGACACCTATTTGGCGGGCTCTCTTAACGAGGATGCGCACGATCCAAGCGTGGTCGAAAAGCTTAAACAGGCAGGGATTTTATGGCGGCCAGAGCCAGATCAGGAGCTGCGGCTTAAGCGTTCTGTGCGTGCCTTACTCGAAGAAGGCTTAAGTGATGAGCGCAATCGCCAAATCGACTCTAATGTCGGTTCGGCCTTAGCCACGATTAAAACCTTGGCCGACCACTATAAAGAGGCGCGTCATAGCTCAGATTACAGCGCGGCCGAGGCCTACTTGTCGGATTTGAGCGAGCATGTTTATAGTTTTGCCGACAGTCTGCGTTATTCGATCCGTGTGCTCTGGGGCCGCATTAATAACGAGTTCGGTTACGTTGGTACGATCAACGCTAAGATCCGCGAAAACGAATTAGCTCAAAGCCAAGTGTCTGAATTGCTTAATGGCTTAGAGATGTTCCAGTTTAGTGAGCTAGGCGAAATCGCTGGCGATATACGTGAACTGCGCAAACTCTTAGTGACGACTTTGCAGGAAACCATGAGCGACTGCGCCCAGGAACTGAGCGTAGTGCAGGGGCGTTTACTCGAACTCTTAGGCCGCTTCAGACAAATCCGTGGGCGTACCCGTTTGCTCAAGGGCTGGTTGCTCTACACAGACTTGCATCCGGATTATCGTCCTGCGGACCATGTGTCCCACAAGGAAATCCCGAGTCTATTCAATCGCGCCGAAATCTTGCTCGCCCCTGCATCGGTAGATGTGCACAACGCCAGCCAAGAGTTGGAGTTGATGGGGATAGTCGCGCATATCAAGGCCATCAGCCGCCATCCTGTGATTGCGGCGGTGCGTGAGCATGATGTGTCCGTTTCTATCACCCAAAGTGAAGACTTCGATGTGCCGGATAATCCACTCAAACAAGCGGTGGATGAGTATTTCGTCGATGTAATTGAGTCTGGCCTGCGTCAATCTGCGCTGGAATATCTGGCGGATAAGGCTTTGCCTTGGGACGCTGAAAGCTGGATTTATCAAGTGATTGGTGGCTACGAAGGTCTGCCCGATGAACACAAAGCTTACTTTGAGCTTGAGCCTTTGGGTGAACCGCATCCTATCTATAGCGGCAACTTTATTATTCGCGATGTGGAATTATGGCTCGCCTAGGCCAGCAAAAATTACAACTGTTGGAGAACGTTTTTATTAAGCGTTCTCCCAAGGTTAAGCTCACGGCTAACTGGCGTGCGATTTATCGCGAGTTAGAAGTGGGTGAGTTAGACGGATCCGAAAAGTATCTGTGTTTTGCGCCCAAAGATTTTGAACTGCTAAGGCAAAGCGTGTTGGCGTTAATGGGGCTTGATTTAAGGCAGCTTGATTTTAATGTCGATCGCATGGCGATGTCCGCCAAAAGTCACGATGAAAAGCTCGCTAAGATCCGTCCCGAAGCCGAATACGTTTTGATGAAGTATCTGGGTTTCGAATTTTCACCAACTGGGATTTCAACACGCACATCACTGCGTATTCCTTTGGATGAAGCACAAAAGCATTGCCATGAACTCAATGTCGCAGCCATCCTAGTGGTTGAAAACTTAGATGTATTTGATGTTATCCATCAAGCGCGTTTACCTGAGAATTTAACCCATGTGATGGTTATCTACCGTGGTAGCGGTCATCATTCCCCGATTGGCGTGCGGCATTTTTTGCAAGCGATGGCAGATAAATTGCCGATCATTGCCTTTACCGACTTAGATCCCGCAGGGTTACAAATCGCCCATACCTTAATGGGCGTGACTCATTGGCTTGTGCCACAACTTGCGCTGACAGCACCTGCTGAGTTATTGGCAATAGCACAAATTAATTCTACTGATGATTTCGACAAGCAAGCGAAACAGGCTAAGTATTTGCAAAATACCGAGTTAAAGCATTGGCAAAAATTAGCCGTTTGGCTAAATCAACACTGTATTAGTATCAAACAGCAGCACCTGCTGCATCATCGGCTTGAGCTAGTACTACTGGCATACAGTTAACCTTTATCCTTCTCCATATCTCTGTAAAATGCGATATAAGTGGTTTTAAATGCTAATTAAAGTATTTATTCAGTTTTTAAATCTAGAGTTATCCCAATAAAATCCGTTAATCGTGATTTTTTTGTTTTAATTCTGTTATTATTTTGATTTTAAAATAAAGTGGTCAACTGGTTGTTTATTATTCAGTTGTTTTTATTTTATTTAAAATCATATTGATATAAGTTTTTTGTGATGTGTTTTGCTTAATTTGAAATTAAATAAGTAAATTTATTCATTGAATTAACGGCTAGCATGTTTCACTATCCCCGCCTGAGCCAAAAATGGATTGGCAATTGTGCTCATCATGGAAGATGAATAACAAATAAATGACCTTTCTGGGGAAACCACAAGCATGATGAAATCACTTTCGACGCGGATCTTTATTGGTCTGTTTGCCGGCCTTATTTTCGGCACAATAGTGCAATACTTCTTAAACGATATCGGTTTTTTCTCGGGTAATTTAGTCGAGCTTGCCGGTGGCGTTGGCACTATGTTCGTCAATATGATCATGATGTTGGTTGTGCCACTCGTGTTCGTGAGTATCGTTTGCGGTGTCTGTGAGCTGCAAGATCTCAAAAGCTTTGGTCGTTTGGGCGGTAAGACCTTCGGTTTTTATATCATCAATACTGTCGTCGCAATCGCGACCGCATTATTAGTGGTGCTGCTACTCGAACCCGGTAAAGGTGTAGATATGAGCAGCACGGATGGCGTAGCGATTACAGCAACTGAATTGCCAAGCCTGATGGCGCTGGTGATCGACATAGTCCCGCGTAATCCTGTGACGGCTTTTATGTCGGGCAATATGCTGCAAGTGATCTTCATGGCTTTATTGCTGGGCGGCGTCATTAAGTCCCTTGGTGAGCATGTTGCGGGTGCTGTCCAAGGTTTTCAAACCGCCAATATAATCATGATGAAATTGATTTCTGTGGTGATGAGTCTTGCGCCCTATGGTGTATTTGCCTTGATGTTTAAACTCGGCGCGACCTTAGATGCCGGTGTGTTTATGAGTGTAGTTGAGTATATGGTGCTGATCCTCGCGCTGTTGCTACTGTGGATTTTTGTGGTTTATCCTATGGCAGTGGGGATATTTACCCCAATTTCAGCCAAAACCTTCCGCGAGAAGACCCAAGAGCAAGTGCTGTTTTCACTCTCGACCGCAAGCTCAAATGCGACGATTCCCGTGACCATGCGTACTTTAACGGACAAGTTAGGCGTGAACCGCGCTGTTGCTGGTTTTGGCGTACCGCTGGGGGCGACCATGAACATGGGCGGTGTGGCGATTTATATCACTATTGCGATTTTCTTTGTCGCCAACGCCTTTGGCATGCCCATTACCACTGAGCAATTGCCTTCGCTGTTATTTAGTGTCTTCCTATTATCTGTCGGTGCGGGCGGTGTTCCCGGTGGTGGCATGGTGATGATAGGCGTGTTAATCCATCAAATGGGATTACCGATTGAAGCCTTTGCCATAGTGGCAGCGCTGGATCGTATTATTGATATGGTGCTGACGTCCTGTAACGTGGTCGGTGATACTGCGGTGTTGACCATAGTGGATCAAACCGAGAAAGTGTATCAGCTTGAGTCAGCGAAGAGTTAATGTGCCATTAAGTCGTATTCTATAAAAACAAAAGCCACTGAAAACAGTGGCTTTTGTTTAATATTCACTATGCTGGTATTGATGTGTTGCTAGGTTAGCATCAACAATGTTAGCCCATTACTTAGTGCGAGTAATTTTATCCAGATAGCCCATGGCAAAGGCTGATAATACAAAGGTGATGTGTATTAACAGATACCACATGATTTTGTCGTTATCGATATTCTTCACATCCATAAAGATTTTCAGTAGGTGAATAGACGAAATCGCCACAATCGACGCCGCCACTTTGTTTTTCAGTGAGCCAGAATCTAATTTACCCAGCCAACTTAGCTTCTCACTGTCTTCGCCCACATCCAGCTGCGAGACAAAATTCTCGTAGCCAGAAAACATCACCATCACAATCAGGCCGCCCACGAGGGTGATATCAATCAAGGACAGGGTCACCAGCACTAAATCCACTTCAGTCATTTCAAAAATGATCGGCAGAATATGGAAGATCTCTTGGAAGAATTTAATGCCTAAGCCCAATAAAACAAAGCTGAGTCCCAAATAAATTGGCGCCATAATCCAGCGCGATGCATACATTAATTTTTCAAATATTTGTTCCATAATCCATTAAACCCTTTATCTAAAATACGGTAAAAAATCGAGTCACTAATGACTAAAACAGTAACATAATGCACTTTATGCGCGCTATTACCCAATCACAAGGGCGTGAGTTATATGCTGTTATTGTGTTTTTTTTGTAACCTCTGTAGTTATTTAACCCTATTTGGGTGTTAGTGGCGCCACATCGTTTAATTTGCTCTGCCTTTGATATGTCTGATCGTCGCTTTTTTCAACCTAATACCAAGCAAATTCAGCCATGGATGATCATTTTTCTCGGCATTTTAGGGCTTTGATGAAGGAAGTGACATTTGTCATCCTAGATTGCTGACAACTCACACTGCCGTGATGGAGATTTTACGCAGATACTTAAGTCATCTAAACAAGGAGGCTTAATCATGCAACATAAATCACTGGACCAACAATTAATCGAATATCGTCAACAACGTGCTTTAGCTATGCCTTTATCCGGCATGATTGTGTGGAGCTTATTGTTTGTATTGAGCTTTGTATTACCTCCTTCGCAGTTGGTGATGGCGGTCTTTATCGGTACTGGTTCTATTATCTACCTTGCCATGGGCATTTCGCGGCTGACGGGCGAGAATATCTCGTTTAAGAAAAGCGCTGAGCGTAATTGGTTTGAGACTGTGTTTCTCGCTGCGATGGGGATGAGTTTTTTAACCTTTAGCATCAGTATTCCCTTTTTTATGGAAAATTATCTGGCCTTGCCTTTCGCCCTTGCGGTGCAAACAGGTTTAATGTGGTTAGTCCACGGTGTTTTAGCAGCGCAAAAGGTGGCCATAGTGCATGCGATAGTGCGCACCTTAGCCTGTGTTGCAGCTTTCATGCTCTGGCCCGAGCTGAGCTTTCAAATTCAGCCTCTAATCGTGGTGTTTTGTTATGGTTTTTCAATTCCCGTGATGCAGCGCCGTTGGAAGATTCAGCAAAATCTGTGTGCTAGCAATTAGGGGGTTATCTTTGGGTTATTGTGTAGATTTTGGCTTTGCGGCCTAATGGCCGAGGTGCATCAAAGTCGTGGGGCTTCAGCCCTGACGCTTAATCAAGAGTCTAACAAGGTGATCTCGCCCTAGATCGATTTGTATGTCTGCCAGCGCACAGAGCTCAAACTGGCGTTATTGCATTATGGTTATTACCCTGCACTTTTTGCAGTGTGAAGGAGCTTATAATGCAAACCATGAAACTTACGTTCGTTACCGCTGGTGTTGTACTCGTTGGTAGTTTGCTGCTTAACGGTTGTGATAGTGGCAATGTGAATACTCAAACAGGTACACCAGACTTAACTGTAACAACCGAGGATGGTACTGGTGATGATATTAAAATTGCCACAGCAGTTAATACTGCGTTGATCGCTGATCAGCAGCTACAAAATTTAGATATTCAGATAGAAACCCGCAAGGGCGATGTCACCATTTCCGGCAATGTAAATAGCCAAGCTCAGAAAGACCAAGCTGAACGGGTGACGGCAGCGACCTCTGGTGTGCACTCGGTAAATAATCGGTTGGAAGTAAAATAGCAATGTCAGTAAAGCCGCCTGTTTGATGTATTCAATTGACAGACGACAAACAGGAGCGGCAGCTCTTATCTGGCTTTAATTCACCGCTTATGCCACAAAATACCAATCCCCGCCAACCATGCTGCGGGGCGTTGGCTTCTTGATTTATAAATGTGTGAGTCCAGCTATGGTCACTCACGCTGGCCTTGCGGCTGCTGTGGCAAATTTGTGCTTTGGAGTTTGTACCTGTCGTGACTTTCTTTGCGCCACATTTCGCACTTGCTACGTAGCTTTTGGCTTTGTGGCCTTACGGCCGAGGTGAATCAAGGTCGTGGGGCTTCACCCCACACCCGACCAAGGAGGACTGCTCGTCCCATCCTCCTTGGATTCTCCAAGACGCCCCTAGCGAAGTTACATGCCATTAGATACTAGCCTTGGTCTTATGGATAAATTGCTATCGCTTCCGAAGGCAACGTCCCTGTACCTACGAAAGCTAGCCGGACATCCATGTCCGGACTCACACAATTTATTCCAACGCCCCGCGGCAACTTCGCAGGGGAGGTGAACTTCTGTGATTTAGACGTTTTTTGTTAGTACGTTAAGTGAAAGGGGCGGCTTATACCTAAAGATATTGACCCAATAGGGTTACTACTATTTCCAACAAATCTCGGCTCCATTTGCATATAAATGCAATGGACTCTGTAATTGGATAGGAGAAAGTCCATCCCTCGGTTCTAGATGCAACCCATAGCAAAGAGATTACAGCATGAGTTATAGAGAATAATATTAACGATACTAAGACTATCTTCGCATAGCTTAGTTTCTTTCGTAGGTTTTTTCGTAAAATTGTAATGGCATTAAAGGCTTCCGTACTCTTCTTCTCAAGCCTAGCCATTAAGCTTTCATATTCAGCTTTAATCGATGTTATGGATTGTAGCTCAGATATAATCATCATTGAGAAGACAACTGACACAATAAGTGCTACCAGCCCTATACCAGCATTAGCTGCTATAATTTCGTCGGGTCTGGCACTTGTACCAGATGTAGCAACAGCCTGTGTTCGGGTTGATGTTAAAAATATGGTAGCTGGTATTGCAAGTGATTTTGCTAGCGATGCACTTACCAAATCATTAATTTTAACCATATAGTCTCTATAGCGTTCTTCGTATTCCTCGCGCAATTTATCAAATAAAAACCCAACGGAGTATGCCTGATAAGCCTCGTCAAACTTAAGGCTGAAAGAACTAAAGTTTTTAAGTAGATAAACTAATTTGTCTTCAGTTTCAATGTGATATAGAAATGAATGAAGAGTGTTTTGTAAAATATGCCCCTTCTCTACCTCGTGCTGTTTATCTTTTTGGAGAAGACTCAAAAATTTTACTTGACCACTACAACTACACTGTAGCTTTCGGGGGGAATGGACGCCCCATCGGAAGCGTTAGCGATTTTTGAATAAGCATGAAGCTAGTATCTAATGCATGTAACTTCGCTAGGGTCGCCGGGGGATTTCCAAAAGGGGAATAGGCGTTTTTCCCTTTTGGTCGGGTGTGGGGGAAGCCCCACGACTTTCTCGGCCGTAAGGCCGTATAAATACTAAAAAAGCCACTGTGATCAGTGGCTTTTTAGTTTAAGCGTTAACAACGCAAGAACTAAACTTCTGGGTTTGGCTCTTCGCTGTAATCAATACCGTGGTAGCTCAGGCAAGCGTCGACTTCGTTGCTACTGCCTAGGATGACGGCAACACGTTGGTGAATTTGTGTTGGTTGAATATCTAAAATGGTTTCATAACCCGTTGAGGCTTTACCGCCAGCTTGTTCGACTAAGAAAGCCATTGGGTTGGCTTCGTACATCAAGCGCAGTTTGTACGGTTTTTTAGGATCTTTATTGTCGGTTGGGTAAGTGAAAATACCACCACGGGATAGCACGCGGTGTACATCGCCAACCATGGCCGCAATCCAGCGCATGTTGAATGATTTTTCGCGTGGGCCAATTTTACCGAGCAGTAAATCGGCAATATAGGTCTGCATTGGCGCTTCCCAAAAACGTTGGTTCGACATGTTAATGGCAAACTCTTGGGTATCTGGGCTAATGCTCATGGCGGCGTTAGTCAGTAAAAACTCATTGGTTTCTGGGTGCAAAGTAAAGAGTTGCACGCCTTGGCCTGTGGTTAATGCCAGCATGGTTGATGGACCATAAAGTACATAACCTGCGGCTAATTGTGCGCGGCCAGATTGTAAAAAGCTGGTTTCAGTCAGCTCGCCAGCAGGCGCGGGCAGGACGGAGAAAATGGTGCCGACTAACGAGTTGATATCTATATTAGATGAGCCATCTAGTGGATCGAAACACACCAGATATTGACCATTTTGGCTGACTTCAACCACATGATCTTCTTCTTCCGACGCTAAACCGCGCACTGTACCGTCAGCTTTTAAGGCATCTTTGAGCATGTCGTTGGTGATGATATCCAGTTTTTTCTGGGTTTCACCTTGGACGTTTTCTTGCTCGGTCGCGCCTAACACGCCCGCAAGTGCACCGTGGCGAACGGCATGGCTAATGGCTTTTGAGGTGTCGGCTAAGGTTAAAATTAGGTGGGAGAGGGAGTCGTTCACTGCCTGTGAGGTCAGGTACTGGGCCAGAGTCTGCATGTTATGTCCTTTAGAGGTTCAACAATGAGGTCAATTTCGTTATTTGCCGCGAATGATAACTCAGTTAGTCGACAATTTCAGCGATGTTGCTGATGCTTTTAGCGAATATTAAGGCTTTTTGGGATTATTTGGATTGAGCTTGGCGCAAGGGCCTAATTTGTATCGGCATATTGCATGCTATTTCTATTTAGGGTTTGCCTCTGGCACAATGTCGGCTTGTTTTTAATCGCTGACATCTTAGGCGATTATGTTTCCAAGGAATAATAATGATTAAAAATAGGTTAACTTGGTTTCCTGCGTGCTCACTTAAGGTGCGCGCCGTTCCCCTACTGATAGCGAGCCAAATGGCCATGATTTCGACAGCTATGTTTTCAATTACCCCAGCTTTTGCAATGGAAGGCGGCAAACTGCCACTGACGATTGAGCGAATGAATGCCTCGCCCGCATTAGCGGGCACCAGTCCTCGTGGTTTGAAACTGTCACCCGATGGTCAGCGCGTCACTTATCTTGCGGGCCGTAAAGACAATCAAAACTTTTATGATCTCTGGCAGATGGATGTAAAGACGGGCAAATCTAGCCTATTGCTCAATGCCGATAAGTTGGCAAGCAATGAATTATCCGATGAAGAAAAGGCCCGCCGCGAACGCCAACGTATTTATGGCGAAGGCATTATGGAGTACTTCTGGGCCGATGATAGCCAAGCGCTATTAATTCCGGCTGCTGGTAATCTGTATTATTTTTCATTAGTGGATAACAGAGTCAGCCAACTTCCCATTGGCGAAGGGTTTGCCACAGATGCGCGCCTATCACCCAAGGGACATTTTGTGTCTTTCGTGCGGGATCAAAATCTGTATGTGTTAGATCTGGCGACCAAAAAACTCCAAGCTATGACAACCGATGGCGGCGGGGCGATTAAGAATGCCATGGCCGAGTTTGTCGCTCAGGAGGAAATGGATCGCATGACGGGTTATTGGTGGGCGCCCGATGAATCGGCCATCGCATTTACTCGTATTGATGAGTCCGGTGTCGAGCAAGTAACCCGTAACGAAATCTATGCTGACGGTATTAAACTTACTGAGCAGCGCTATCCCTATGCCGGCAAAAACAATGTCGACATCGCCCTCGGTGTGGTCACGTTAAAAGATAAGGCTATCAATTGGGTGAAGTTGCGCGAAGATCATAGCGAAGAGAATAGTGCAGACAAGAGCAAAGATATTTACCTGCCGCGGGTCGATTGGTTGCCCGATAGCAAACATTTGTCGTTCCAGTGGCAGAGCCGCGATCAACATCAGCTAGATTTGCAACTGGTGGCGTTAGATTCACTGGCTAAGCCAAAAACCTTAGTGAAAGAACGCAGTAACGCTTGGGTGAACCTTAATAACGATCTGCACTTTTTAAAACAGCAATCGGCTTTTATTTGGGCATCTGAGCGTGACGGCTTTAATCATCTGTATCTTTTTGACTTAAAAGGCAAACTTAAAACGCAATTGACTCAGGGCGAGTGGGCTGTCGATGCGTTGGAATACATAGATGAAACCGCTGGTTGGGTATATTTCACTGGCCGCAAAGATACGCCAATCGAGAAACAACTTTATCGCGTGCCTTTAGCGGGTGGCAAGGTTGAGCGGGTAAGCAAGCAAGCGGGCATGCACGATCCTGTGTTTGCCGACAATCAAAGTGTGTATCTGGATTATTTCAATAGCTTATCTCAGCCACCGCAAATCAGTTTACACGGTGACAAGGGCCAGCAACTGGCTTGGGTTGAGCAAAATGAAGTCAAGCAAGGCCATCCTTTATATGACTATGCGGGTCTGTGGCAACTCCCTGAATTTGGTGAACTGAAAGCCGAAGATGGCCAAGTGTTACAAACCCGTTTATTCAAACCTGTGCCGTTTGATGCGAGCAAGAAATACCCTGTCGTTGTGCGGGTTTACGGTGGGCCGCACGCCCAGTTAGTGACCAACAGTTGGAGCGAGCAGGACTACTTTACCCAGTATCTTGTGCAACAAGGGTACGTAGTATTCCAATTAGATAACCGCGGCAGCGCCCACAGGGGCACAAAGTTTGAGCAAGTGATTTATCGTCACTTGGGCGAAGTTGAAGTCAAGGATCAAAAAGTGGGAGTGGACTATTTACGGAGTCTGCCATTTGTCGATGCCGATAATGTAGCAATTTACGGCCACAGCTACGGTGGTTACATGGCCTTGATGAGTCTATTTAAGGCGCCAGATTACTTTAAAGCCGCGATTTCTGGCGCACCTGTAACCGACTGGCGCTTGTATGACACCCATTATACTGAGCGTTACTTAGCCCATCCTGAGGGGAATGAAAAAGGTTATGAAGCCAGCAGTGTGTTCCCTTATGTGAAAAACTATCAAGCGGGTTTGTTGATGTATCACGGCATGGCCGATGATAACGTCTTGTTTGAAAACAGCACTCGGGTTTATAAGGCGTTGCAGGATGAGGGCAAACTGTTCCAGATGATCGATTATCCTGGATCTAAACATTCGATGCGTGGCGAGAAAGTGCGTAATCACTTATATCGCTCACTGGCCGATTTCCTCGATAGGCAGTTGAAAAACGCCAAATAGCAGGCATAAAAAAAACCAGATCCTAGGATCTGGTTTTTTGTGAATCGATTCTTATCAAACCAATTAATGCGGATGTCGCTTAGCGGGCGATTAGCCTTCTAAGTTACCGCAAAAACGATAGCCTTCACCGTGAATAGTCGCGATGATTTCTGGCGTATCTGGCAAGCTTTCGAAATGCTTACGGATACGACGGATAGTCACGTCTACAGTACGATCGTGTGGCTTAAGTTCACGGCCAGTCATTTTCATCAGTAGATCGGCACGAGTCAAAATTTTGCCTGGGTTTTCAACAAAGTGCAGCATAGCGCGGAACTCGCTACGTGGCAGTTTGTAAGATTCACCCTGTGGGCTCACTAATGAACGGCTGTTGATCTCTAAGCTCCAATCATTGAAGCGGTAGTATTCTACTGAGCTCTTTTCTTCGACTTCAGCGCCAGCGCTGTTGACACGAGTCAGAAGGTTACGAGCACGAATCGTTAATTCACGTGGGTTGAACGGCTTGGTAATATAATCGTCCGCGCCAATTTCAAGTCCAAGAATTTTGTCGACTTCGTTGTCACGACCTGTCAGGAAGATAAGACCGATGTTGTTGATTTCACGTAGTTCACGTGCCAACAATAGACCATTCTTACCTGGCAAGTTAATGTCCATAACGACCAAGTTAATTTTGTTTTCCTGCATAGCCTTATGCATTTCTGCGCCATCATTGGCCTCAGTTACCACATACCCTTCTGCCTCGAAAATACTTCTCAGCGTGTTACGGGTAACGGCTTCATCTTCAACGATCAGAATGTGCGGATTTTGCATATTATTTACCTAAATTTTAATCAGTTTATACTAACCAATAAGAGCAACTTACTTCGGGCTCTTATATTCATAAAAGCGTTGATACTTCCTTGAACTGCTTTGTGCTCAAAAGGAAAATCTTTACGGTGACATCTATATCTGGATGTAGATTAAGTGCACGTTTAAGTGTAATACGAGAAAACGTAATCAGTACCAACTTCGATAAGCAATAGTTAGAATAAGTTCCTTAACTATTGTTTTTTTTAAATGTTTAAAAGACAAATCAAATGTAGAACAGATTTTAAACAGATGCCCGGTCAGTTCACGTTACTTTAAGCGATATATGTAACAAACTGTATTGAACGATAAGCATCTTGCTCAATCTGTTTCAACTCACCAGTACGTACATTGTACTCGTTTTAGTCATTTGTTAACAAATGAAATGTTAACAAATTTTAGGTGAGCAGGGGTTTTTACCATGATATTTACTTTAGCTATTGATTAGTATAACTAATGTATTTCTTATTCCTGTGAGCCAGTTCACGCCTCTTTGGATTTTACAATCACTCTGCTACACTAGCTTGGGTTCATTTTTCGACTAGACTACCAATGGACAATACGACTCAAAATTTGTGGCAATGTTACCAAGCGCCGTTGTTTTTGCTGACTCAAGCATTATCCTGTGATTTTTCCTTTGCTGTTATTACCGCTCATAATCCCGCTTCAAAGCTTCTCTCTCCTAGCCAAAACCGTTTACTCGATCGCCAACTTCTCCGTGAAATTGAATTACTCGGTAGCCCTTATCGTGCTTTAGTGGGCGCAGCACCGGATTTATCCCACATGGAAAAAAGTTGGGCCGTGTTTATCGATAGAACGATGGCATTGCAATTGGGTAAGAAATTTAATCAATATGCGATTTATGTTGTCGAACAAGGGGATGTGAGCTTAGTGCCTTGCACCTTGGATGGACATGATGAAGTGTGTTTAGGTAAATTTAGAGATTATGTGCAGCTGGTATACGAGCTACCCGATTTGAACACTTAGTTGTTTTCAAAAGATTTTATTTAAATTGTTCATTTGTTATGAAATTAGCATTGACTTCATTAGGGGTTTATTGCTACTTTTTTCGTCCCTTTCCTAGGAAAGGAACAGAAGAGGAGCGTTAACTAGGTAGTCGGTCAGAGGAGCACAAACTCCAGCGATGACTGATGAGGGAGATTAACGCCGAGGCATAGATATGGTTGCTGCATGTTTATGTCGGTCGCTCAGGCTGAATCCTGACGATTGTCACCTGTAATTGGTGGAGAGCTTCTGGTGACGATTGCTGTTTCCCTTCTTTTGGGGTGCGTTATCATTGAGCACCAGGCTCTTCGAACGAAGTCAGTTCGGAGTGTGATCATGTTAGTTATTCAATATCTTATTCAATCTGCATTTATTTGTTGCCCTACGTGTTTCACGGAGGTGCGCTAATGTCCCTCGTTGTTGCAAAATTTGGTGGCACCTCAGTCGCCGACTATAACGCTATGAATCGCTGTGCCGATATAGTGTTAGCTAATCCTCATTGTCGTTTAGTCGTGGTCAGCGCTTCGAGCGGCGTGACGAATCTACTAGTGGAATTGACCCAAGAATCGATCAACGACGATGGCCGATTACAGCGATTAAAACAAATTGCCCAAATTCAATATGCGATTTTAGATAAGCTCGGTCGTCCTAACGATGTGGCCGCCGCATTAGATAAATTATTGAGTCGTATGTCGGTATTGAGTGAAGCGCTTGCATCACAACGCAGCAAAGCGACCATGGATGAGTTGTTGTCCCTCGGTGAGCAATGTTCTTCAGCGTTGTTTTCGGCGGTGATCCGTGAGAAAGGTGTCAACTCAAGTGCCTTTGATGTGCGCCGAGTGTTACGTACTGACAGCCACTTTGGCCGCGCCGAACCTCAGGTCGAGCAGATTGCGACTCTAGCTCGTGATTATCTACAGCCACTGTTAGCGGAACAAGTGATTGTCACGCAAGGCTTTATCGGTGCCGATGACGCCGGTCAAACGACCACGTTAGGTCGCGGCGGTAGTGATTATTCTGCTGCGTTGTTAGCCGAAGCGCTACGCGCCTCAGCGGTCGAAATTTGGACCGATGTCGCTGGGATTTATACAACCGATCCGCGCCTTGCGCCCAATGCTTTTCCGATTGCCGAGATCAGTTTCAATGAAGCCGCCGAGATGGCGACCTTTGGTGCCAAGGTATTGCATCCTGCGACTATTCTTCCTGCCGTTCGTCAGCAAATTCAAGTGTTTGTGGGTTCAAGTAAAGAGCCTGAAAAAGGCGGGACTTGGATCCGTCATCAAGTGGAAGATGCGCCCGTATTCCGTGCTGTGGCTTTGCGCCGCGATCAAACCCTGTTAAATCTTCACAGCTTGCAAATGCTGCATGCGCAGGGCTTTTTAGCGGAAACCTTTGCGACATTAGCGCGACATAAGATCAGTGTGGATTTGATTACCACATCAGAAGTGAATGTGTCTCTAACCCTCGATAAAACCGGTTCAGATTCAAGTGGTCAAGGTCTGTTGAGTGAGGCATTGCTGCAAGAATTATCACAGCATTGTCGTGTGCGAGTTGAAGATGGATTGGCCTTAGTGGCGATTATCGGTAATCGTATTGCGACGACGCCGGGTATTTGTCGCCGTGTATTTGAAGTGTTAGAACCACACAATGTTCGGATGATTTGCCAAGGTGCCAGCCCACATAATCTGTGTGTGTTAGTGGCCGAATCGGAAGCGGCGCAAGTGGTTAAATCGCTGCATCAAAATCTGTTCGAAGGCGTTTAGTATGTTGCCGACAACATCGTCTCTGCAAATCGGGGAGCTTGCCGCAGGGCAAGCACTTACTTTGCCTATCTACCATTTCAAACCGAGTGACGATAAGGCGACTGGCCCCAAAGTGTATATTCAGGCCAATGTCCACGGTGCTGAAGTTCAAGGTAATGCGGTGATTTATCAGTTGATGAAGCAGCTTGAACACTGTGACATCCGCGGCGAAATCACCTTAGTGCCATTGGCCAATCCACTCGGGATCAACCAAAAAAGTGGTGAGTTTACCCTTGGCCGATTTGATCCTATTACAGGCGCGAACTGGAATCGTGAGTATTTGAATCATGCAATCGATTTGCCGACTTGGTATGGGGAACATGCCAAGCTGAGTGATAGCGAACTGATCCAAGCCTATCGCAGTACTTTGGTTGAAGCTTGTCAGCAAAAATTGCGTCATGAATGGGGCATTACTACTGGCCATCGGCTCGCGGTTAATCTGCAGATTATGGCCCACAGCGCGGATATAGTGCTCGATCTACATACAGGTCCTAAATCCTGTAAGCACTTGTATTGTCCTGAATATGACTTAGCTGCTGCGCAGTTTTTGTCGATCCCTTATACGCTCATTATCCCCAATGCCTTTGGTGGCGCCATGGATGAGGCGGCGTTTTGTCCTTGGTGGCAATTGAGTGATTTTGCAAAATCTCAAGGGCGCGATTTAGGGGTTGCAGTGTCAGCGTTAACCTTAGAATTGGCGAGTCAAGAGCGTGTCTGTCTTGAGGATGCGTTGGTTGATGCTCAAGGGATTTTGGCGTATTTAAGCCACCGAGGCGTAATAGCTGAAACCGTTGCGCCTGCTAAAATGTCGCGCTTTGGTTGTTACCTTAAAGACTATAAAAAGTATCACGCGCCAAGTTCTGGCTTAGTGGAATACCTTGCACCTGTGGGTGAGCCATTGGCTGCGGGGCAGCCCTTAGTGAATTTGCTGCGAATGGATTTATACGGTACGGCGGATGAGCTAAAAACGGTCAGTTTGCCGCAGGACTGCGTGCCGATTTTGCACTTTGCTTCGGCGTCAGTGCACCAAGGAACTGAGCTTTATAAAGTGATGACCACTGTGTTTGAGTTGCCAACGACATAATCGCCCGCTTAGAGCATAAGCATTAGCTCATAACATTCAGCTTATAAGAATGAACGAAAACAACGCCAATCCTAATTGATTGGCTTTGTTGTGTTAAGGTGGCTATAACCACTTAAATCGATAAAACAGCGCCATTTGCAGGGCGACGAGTGAGATTAATATGCCGCAGAAGGTGGCGAAGGCCCAAGTGTTGTCCGCGCCCGGTATCCCGCCAATATTGACCCCAAGTAAGCCTGTTAAAAAGCCCAACGGTAAGAAGATTGCTGACACTAAGGATAAGAAGTATAAGCGTTTGTTGAGTTGCTCCGACTGCTGACTGAGTAATTCTTCTTGAGTCACATTGGCTCTATCGCGCAGGGCATCGAGATCTTCAATGGTGCGGATAAGTTTATCGTTTGTTTCCCTTAGCTTGAGTCGCTCAGTATCTTTAAATAGGCTGAATTGCTCGGAAATCATTTTCGAGAATGCTTCGCGCTGTGGGGCTAAATAGCGGCGAATGGCTACAGTTTGACGGCGCAGTTCGGCGATATCGGTACGTAAATCTTTCACATTGCCTGAGACGACTAGTTCTTCTAAATCAGAGAGCTGTTCTTCCAATTTATCAATAAACTCGACTTTACGATTGGTCAGTCGCTCGCAGATTGCGACGATAAAGTCCCCCGTAGTTGTAGGCCCATTTCCCTCAAGGATCAACTCGGCGACATCTTTGACCGACTGTAACTCGCGATCGCAGGTGGAAATGATCCGCTGTTTATCGGCATAGATACGCACAGCCACCATGTCTTCGGGAGCAGAATTGGGGTTGAGGTTAACGCCGCGTAATGCGAGTAATATGCCTTCACCTGTAATCACAGCGCGGGGACGAGTGTCTTGGGCGAGTAGGGCATCACTTTCGACCTTAGGCAGACCGCTATTGAGTATCCAGTGGCGTGCCTTTTTATTGCGATAGCGAAGGTGTAACCAGAGTAGGCCATCCTGAGGATCCCATTTTTCGATCTGTTCTAGGCTCAAGGTGGAACCCGCTTGGGCGCCGCTGAGCACTAAACTGTAGATAAACCCTTCGTGCATATCGCATTCCATTTAACTTTCAAAATCATCCAAACAAACTAACTGATTTTGTCATGAAAATGAAGTCAGTACTTATGCTTAACGACATGAGAAAAACGTAAATTGACATAAATTTGATGTGCTGAGGGATGCAAGCAACTTAGCCAAGGATAGGTTAAAATTAGCATTAGTAGGCTTAGATCAAAGAGACAATAAAATGGAATACGAATTTCGGCGTAACAGTTTAACTGGCACTTTTTTGGCTAGCTTTAGCATGGATCATGAAGTGCTTGGGCAATGGTTTACGGAAGAATTAGGGACTGAGTTAGCTAAAATTCAGCAAGTGTTGGGTGTGATAAAAGAAATTCAAGCCGATAAACGAGGTTCATGGCGTCTTGTTGGTAATGATTTTACCTTAGAGTTAGAGCGTGAACAGGCCCGAGTCTTTGCCAATGCCTTAGGTTTTGAGCAAGAATATGAATTGGAAGAGGCTATGTCACTCTATGATGCTGAGTCAGAAGCTTATTGTGGCCTAGAGGATTTTGAGCTGGCGCTATTGAGTTGGCAGCAATTTATTGAGAAAGGTTTGTAATCATTTATTTAATCTCTATTTGATAAAAACATAAAGGCAATCATGGGATTGCCTTTATTGTTTTCGCGATACCAAGCTCATTTTCGTATCTTTAATTATTAAGGTAGCGCACCGCCATTTCGGTTCTCGATTTAGCATTGGCTTTACGCAGTAGGTTTTTCACGTGCACTTTAACTGTGCCCTCACTAATGTGTAAATGCTCTGAAATCATGCGATTACTTAAGCCTTCCGCCAGTTGCTGTAGAATTTGCAGCTCCCTTGGGGTTAGGCTCGAAATCCATTCTTGTTCATCGGTCGCATCTTTAAGTTCGTAAAGGTATTCTTCGACTTCATCGCTGATCACCCTGTGGCCAAGCATGGCATTTTTGAGTTTTTCGAGCAGCAAATCTGGCTCAGTATCTTTGAGCAAATAGCCGTCGGCTCCAGCACGAAGTAAACGGATAACATCCTGTTTTGCATCGGAAACGGTGAGAATTACTATGCGTGAGGTAACACCTTCTTGGCGCATGGCGTTGAGGGTATCTAGGCCTGTCATGCCTTTCATATTCAGATCGAGCAATATGATGTCGGGTTCATCGGTGACCACTGCGGTTAATGCGTCTAAACCACTACCGGCTTCGCCAAATAGGCTGAAGTCAGGATCTGAAGCGATGAGCTGGCAGATGCCTTTGCGCAAGAGGGGATGGTCATCGACCACCAGTACGGAATAAGGTTTACCCATTTGAAGGCTCCTGTTGAGATGGGAAAATAAGCGTCACTCTAGTGCCACTTGACCCTTTGCTGTGGTGCACAAGGTTTAATGGGCTGTTAGGTTTGAGTGCGTCGTCTTGTGCATTGCATCCTTGCTCAGTCGTGGTTGTCATAGCAGGTTTAAATTTCTTTAAATCATTGTCGCTGAACACGACTTTACCTGAAAGCTTACTGGCTCGTTCATGCATTATACCTATGCCAAAATGTTGATCTCGTTCTTTTAAATGTCCAATACCTATGCCGTTATCACAAACATCAATATTGACCATACCCTCGTCATCCTTATAGCAATGGATGTTAATGAGGCTGGCCTCAGCGTGTTTGATGGCGTTTAACGTCGCTTCTCGCGTGATCTGCAGTATGTGGATGTGTTGCTTTGCCTCTAGCCATTGTGGCGCAAGTTTATAGTCTAAGGTTATCTTTATATTCGTCTTTGTCCTGAGTTGCTCAAGCATAGCCTCTAAAGCACTTTTTAGATCGGGTTCTTTAATTGTGAGCCTAAAGGTGGATAGTAACTCCCTGAGCTGCACGTAGGCAGTGCTTACACCTTCGTTGATTTCGGTTAGCTGCGCCTCAACGATTGGACTGCGGCAACTGCAATCTAAGTTTTTGCGTAATAAGCTAATTTGGATTTTTAGGAAAGATAGCACTTGACCTAAAGAGTCGTGCAGCTCTCGGGCAATTACGCCACGTTCCTCCATTAGCGCCAGTTGCTGTCTTTGCTCTGTGGCATTGTGGATCACGATTGAGCGCGTCAGCATAATTGCGAAATTGTTAAACAAGGCGATATTGGGTGTTTGAGCGGCAATTAACTCTAAATAGCCTAAATTAGCCTGCTCAAATTGCAGTGGAAAACGGGTGCTCTCTTGAGTCATATCTGGCCAGCCGCCATCGGCCTCAATCACTTCAAGCTCTTGCTCGGGATACTGGATAATGAGTCTTAGGTAGTCGAGTGATTCATAGCCTTTTAACTGATTCAGCGCCGCCTTGAGCGCCTTATAATCGAGTTTATTCGCGTTTAATGTCAGTAGGTTATCATATAAGAATGCCAGCTCGTTGTTGGCCCTTGTCAGCGCTAAGGTTTTTTCTGCTACCTGCGATTCTAAGTTGCCATAAAGCGTCGCGAGTTCCTTCGCCGTTTTTTGTAGGGCATGGGTCAGCGATGTAAGTTCAATGTATTCGGTCTCGGGCATTTCAATTTCAAAATTACCTTTAGAAATGGTATTCGCCGACTCCATCAGTTTTTGCAGTGGGATCACCACTTTCTTCTTTGTAAAACGCACGGCCACAAAAGCGATAATGAGCATGACGCCTAAGCCTAATATTTGGCTGGCGGCAAGGAGCCTGAGTTTAAAGGCGGCGTAGTGCTCCATCTCTAGCACCAGTAAATCTATGGTATCAACAAAGTCCTTCAGTGAGGCGACATAATCGCGGGAGTTTTCTTGTTCTATGTAGTGTTTCATCACCAGCCATTTATCGATGACAAGCTGATATTGAGCGGCAATTTCTGGCGGACTAAACCAACTTTCCGAGGGCTTTAACGTGTCGGAATAGAGCGTATTTTCGAATTCGGTGATTTTATCCTGCGCAGCATCGCTGCCTGAGTTGGCGTAAAACATTAACCGATAGCTTTGCATCCTCAGCGACCCTGAGGCATTAATCGCCTTGGCGTCGCCTAAGCTGTAGGACAAATTGATGATAGCAAAAGTCGATAAACTACTAGAGAGCAGAATAAGTACTAACATTAATCCTAAGATTTTTGAGGTTAGACTACCTCGTTTCATTAATCCGCTGTTCATTTTGATGGCCGCTGTTATGGCACTTTGCAGTGGTTTTTACATTAGAAAATAATGTAATACATTAACAAAAGTATAGAAATGTGAACAACAACACCTTTACATTTTGATCTAGCGCAAACTTCAACCTAGATACCCCCTAAGAGGTATATTTTTAGCAGGGTTAAATCACTAAGTTTGACCATGGAGATGTCGTGATTTACAACAATAATGCAACACGGAGATGAGATGATGAAGAAGATGACAGGTAAGTCCTTTGCACTGAGTGCACTGGTTGCCGCCAGCTTCATGGCTGCGGGCGCAATGGCGAGTGATAAAACAGAGCCTCGCAACGAAGTTTATAAAGATAAATTTAAGAATCAATACAGTAGCTGGCATGATACCGCTAAAAGTGAAGAACTAGTGGATGCACTTGCACAAGATCCTAATATGGTGATCTTATGGGCGGGTTATGGTTTTGCTAAAGATTATAATGCACCACGCGGCCACATGTATGCGGTAACTGACGTGCGCAACACGCTACGTACAGGTGCACCCGCTAATGCGGAAGATGGTCCTATGCCGATGGCATGTTGGAGCTGTAAGAGCCCTGACGTACCTCGCTTGATTGAAGAGCAAGGCGAAGATGGTTACTTCAAAGGTAAGTGGTCAAAGGGTGGCCCTGAAGTGACAAATACCATTGGTTGTGGTGATTGCCATGAAAAAAGCTCTCCAAAGTTACGTATTTCACGCCCTTATGCAGACCGTGCTTTTGAAGCTATAGGTACACCTTTTAGCAAAGCGTCTAAACAAGATAAAGAATCAATGGTATGTGCTCAGTGCCACGTTGAGTATTATTTTGAGAAAACTGACGACAAAAAGAATTTTGTTAAATTCCCTTGGGATATGGGTACAACAGTTGAAAAAATGGAAGTCTACTATGACTCAATCCAATTTTCTGATTGGACACACGCCCTTTCTAAGACACCAATGTTAAAAGCCCAGCATCCAGAGTATGAAACTTGGAAAATGGGTATTCACGGCATGAATAATGTAAGTTGCGTTGACTGTCACATGCCAAAAGTGACCAGTGCTGAAGGTAAGAAGTTTACTGATCATAAAGTGGGCAATCCATTCGACCGTTTTGAAGAAACCTGTGCAACTTGCCATAGCCAGACTAAAGAGTTTTTGGTTGGCGTGACTAATGAGCGTAAAGCCAAAGTTAAAGAAATGAAGTTGAAAGCGGAAGAGCAATTAGTCAAAGCACACTTTGAAGCAGAGGCTGCGTGGAAAGCTGGCGCCACTGAAGAAGAAATGAAACCCATACTGACAGATATCCGCCACTCACAATGGCGTTGGGATTTAGCGATTGCTTCCCATGGTGTTGCAGCTCACGCACCGGATGAAGCATTGCGTATTCTGGGAACTTCGGTAAGTAAAGCTGCTGATGCTCGTGTGAAGTTAGCGCAATTACTCGGTAAAAAAGGCATCACAGATCCTGTTGCGATTCCTGATATCTCTACCAAAGCTAAGGCACAAGCAGCATTAGGTATGGACATGGATAAAATGAATGCAGAGAAAGAAGCATTTAAGAAAGACATGTTACCTAAGTGGGATGAAGAAGCGAAAAAACGCGAAGCCACTTATAAGTAGGTTTTAATCAATCGCGGTTGAGTTTTCAATATGAGCTAACCCCTCATGCAAACAAAAGCCCTCGCTGACTCAGCGGGGGCTTTTTTATGGAAAAAATATCGAGTAATGTCAGGCGTTGATCATGCTGGCCGAGTGAATACCACGGGCTAAATCGCTATTTGATCAGTTTTAATAACGCCCTAAATCGCTCGCCTTGGGCTTGATGTTGTAATTCAAATAATAGCGATTCCACGTTAGTTAATAGGGCGCCCCTGGCCGTCATCATTTGGATCCCAAGTTGTTTATTCTCAGCACTGCGTGACGATACGCAATCGGCGACTAAATGCACCGAATATTGCTGCTCGATAAGGTCACAACAGGTTTGGTAAACACACACATGGGTTTCAATACCCGCGACTATGACGTGTTTGCGATTCGTCTTAGTTAATGCCTTTGCAAACGCGTCACAGTGCCAGCCGCTAAAATGCTGCTTAGCAATGGGTGAGCTGGTTTTCGCAAGTAAGGTTTGCAGCTCAGTGCTAGTTGCTCCGAGTTTATCGGGTAGTTGTTCTAACCACAGTATTGGAATTTCAAATAATTGTGCGCCTTGGATTAAGGTCTGTAGTTGTTGATGCAGCTTGTCACTGTTATCCATGATTTGTGCAAGTTTTCCTTGCACATCGACGATAACGAGAACACATTCTTCTGGTTTTAACATCGGGCCTTCCTTCTGCGCTTGATGATTGTCTTAGTGATGATCTTCGCTTTTGTCTAAGAGCTTGTGTTGTGATGCTCAGATTTCATCTCGATTTACGCTTCCCCCAGTAGACCCTAATTTAACCTTGTTACCAATAGGCCTAAGGTCGAATAGCTGTCGCACTTAAACTGCTCACTAAAAGAGTGCATCGCACCAGTTCGTGCTCGATTATGGTGCGTTTTTAACCTTAAAAAATAGTGTTAAACAATTTAAACCAATAATAATCAATAGATTAAATTGTTGGCCTAATGATTGAATTACCTTTGATACAAGTTAATAACAATCGCGTTTTTTTGGAGGTCAGGATGAAACTAGTCAGCGCTATCATCAAGCCGTTTAAGTTGGATGATGTCCGTGAAGCTATCGCCGGAATTGGTATTGAGGGCATGACGGTGACCGAAGTGAAAGGTTTTGGCCGTCAGAAAGGGCATACAGAGTTGTATCGCGGCGCCGAGTATCAGGTGGATTTTTTGCCAAAAGTAAAACTAGAAATTGCCACTAAGGCTGAAAATCTCGACATGTTGATTGAGGCGATTACCACTGCGGCCCATACGGGGAAAATTGGTGACGGTAAGATCTTCGTCGTTGATTTAGAACATGCTATCCGTATCCGTACGGGTGAACTTGATACTGAAGCGCTATAAGGGGCTGACAATGGAAGAATTAACGAAATTAGGCGGCACAGTCACTGAACTACGCTTTGCACTCGATACCTTTTACTTTTTGATTTCTGGTGCTTTAGTCATGTGGATGGCGGCGGGATTCGCTATGTTAGAAGCGGGTTTAGTTCGCTCTAAAAATACCACTGAAATTTTAACTAAGAACGTTGTGCTGTACGCGATTGCCTGTGTGATGTATCTGTTGGTTGGCTATAACATCATGTATGTGGATAACACTGAAGGTGGCTGGTTACCGTCAATTGGCACCTTAATTGGTTCGCAATCAGCAGATGCGAGCCATGCATTAGAATCTGACTTCTTCTTCCAAGTTGTATTTGTGGCAACGGCGATGTCAATTGTCTCTGGTGCTGTGGCGGAACGGATGAAGTTGTGGGCTTTCTTGTTCTTCTCTGTGGTGATGACAGCGGTTATCTATCCAGTAGAAGGTTATTGGACTTGGGGCCAAGGTTTTATCGCTAAACTGGGCTTTGTAGACTTTGCTGGTAGCGGTATTGTGCATATGACGGGGGCGACCGCGGCGATTGCTGGCGTGATATTGCTCGGTGCGCGTAAGGGTAAATACGGGCCTAATGGCCAAGTGAATCCTATTCCAGGCTCTAACTTGCCAATGGCAACCTTAGGTATGTTTATTCTGTGGATGGGCTGGTTTGGCTTTAACGGCGGATCGCAATTAATGGTGTCGGATGCGGCGAATGCAAGCTCAGTGGCGAAAGTGTTTGTGAATACCAATACTGCAGCGGCTTTTGGTGCTATCTCTGCGCTTATCGTGTGTAAGATGATTTGGGGTAAAGCGGATTTGACCATGATCCTTAACGGTATTTTGGCTGGATTAGTGGCGATTACGGCAGATCCTCTCTCGCCTTCATTGTTAATGGCGGGTGTGATTGGTTTAGTGGCGGGCGGCGGGGTGGTGTTCTCGATTGTGGGCTTAGATCGCATTAAGATCGACGATCCCGTCGGTGCGATTTCAGTACACGGTGTGGCTGGTTTCCTCGGCTTAATGTGTGTGCCATTATCCAATGCCAATGCAACTATTACCGGACAGTTGACGGGGGCAGCGATCATTTTCACTTGGGTGTTCTGCTCGTCATTTGCTGTCTGGTATGTGATTAAGATAACCATGGGGATCCGTGTGACTGAGGAAGAAGAATACAACGGTATGGATGCTTCTGACTGCGGTATTGATGCCTATCCTGAGTTTGTTACTGTCAAAAATGCGGGCTGATTAAACTTGAACATTAACGCGTGATTCACCTTGATGCTTAGCTTGGATCGAGGGATAGTGAAGCAGAGCCTAGGCTCTGCTTTTTTATGGGTAATCACTGTGATTGAAGTTTTAGCACAGGGTCATAAGCTTAATTACTGAGCAATTCTGTTTTCTTGCATAAATTAAGGAGTGTTCTATGAGCTTGAATATAAAAACAATAGGTCAATTTTCGCGACTAAGTCTTATCGTCATTTCTGGCTGGATATCGGTTTCTGCCTTTGCAGGAGAAGTGATCGTTAATCGCTCAAGTGAGCCTGTCGATGCCTTTGCCGTGCGTGATCAAGTGCTCAAGGATTTTGAATGGCAGGAGTCGCTTCGTCGCCAGCAGCAAATCCAAATTCTGCAGGCTTTACCCTCAGGTTGCGTTACGGTCATGAAACCCTATCGACATTTTACCTGTGGAGAGCATAACTATCGGCCGTATCTTTATCAGCAGCGTGAGTTATACATAGAAGTTGACCGACCTTCGCAATAGTTAATTCGTTAAATTATTTGCGATTATTTTCAATCGATCGCGATTATCATTTTTTTGTAACCATTTTATGTCGTCTTTTTCGCCATTTGTAATAAGCTCAAATAGGAGCTAATGGTGTGGGAGGACGTATGTCGAAACTATTCCGAGCCGTATACTTGAGTACGATCTTGAGCGTTGTATTCAGTCAATTGTTTGCTTGTAGCTCGACGACCATTGAGCCTAATCCGTCGGATCTTGAGTCGTTACTTGCCGATTCACTGTTTACCCCTGTGGCCGATATTCCTTCTGTTGCGGATATTTTTTATCTGCCACCCGAGGTCGTGACAGACGTAAAACGTCGCTATGGGATATACACTTTGTCACACAATAACAACATGTTAGCCAATGAATGGTTAGCTAGTTATATCAATGCGAGTCAAACCAATAGCGCTAACATTGATTTTCGATATAAAGATAATCTGACCCAAATTGCCCGTGAAACCTATGCCCAAAGGGCGGGTAATTGCATGTCTTTAGTGGTCATGACTTCTGCGTTAGCGGACATATTGAATGTGAGTGCTGAGTATCAAGATATTGCGATAGAACCGGTATGGGATAAGCAAGGTGATTTCTATTTAATCAATGGGCATGTGAATTTACGCTTACTTCCACCTGAAAACGCACATTCAGTTTATGTGTCATCTACCGCAGTTTTAGTGGACTTTATGCCAGAGCGAGCTCTACGGGGATACGGTAAAACCCAAGTGGATCGGCAGACCTTAATCAGCATGTTTTACAACAATATGGCGGCAGAGTCTTTAGTGAACGGTGATTTAGACAGGGCCTATGCCTTGATTAAAGTGGGTTTAAAAGTCGGCCAGTTTGTTCCTTCACTCAACACGCTCGCCATTATTTACCGGCATAAAGGTGATGAAAAGCGGGCCGAACAGGTTTATCGCTATGCACTCAAGTTTGATGCGAAAAATCTGACAACGCTTTATAACTTAGCCTTGATTTTAGGGGAGCTGGGGCGGCTTGGTGAATGGGCCGAAATTAATAAAGTGCTTGAATTAGCGCGAATACGTAATCCCTATTATTACTATGACATGGGGCAGCAAGCCTATGATGAGCATCAATACGATGAAGCCTTGGCTTGGTATCAAAGGGCGTTGGCAAAAGCGGATTATCGTCATGAGTTCTTCTTCGGTTTATCTAAAACCTACTGGGCGCTGGGGGACGAAAAGCGTGCCAAACTGAATATGGATAAAGCCTTGGCTTTGAGCCGAGATGAGTCAGAGCGTCAACGCTATCAGAGCAAGTTACAAGTCATGTTACAGCATTAGCATTTGCCCGCTCTTTTCTATAGAGAGCTGGCCATCAATTAAGCTTATTACGGGTAAACATCTTTGCTTGCTAACATAGGGCGCCTAAATACACTTGCAGCAAATATGTTTATTCCTTTTTATCCGCCATATTCGATTTTGTTCATCAAGGCTGTGAGTTAGCTGGCATATTTGAATTTTGATTTTTTTTAAATATATTAAAACAATAAGTTATATTTGATTTTTTGAAATGGAGACAACTTGGTTGCATTGGCGCCTGAGACTCGATAAATTGAACTCAGTATTGCAGTTGAGATCCCTTATCGCAGCGATAGAAATAGCCTAAAACACCAGCGTTGGAGCAGTAAAATTATGTATTACCAAAATGATGATGTTCGCATTAAAGAAGTAAAAGAGTTACTTCCACCTATCGCGATTCTTGAACGATTTCCTGCTTCCGAAAAAGCCTCTGCGACTGTGTTTAATGCGCGTAATAGTATCCATAATATTCTGGCTAAGTCTGATGATCGTCTATTAGTGGTGATTGGGCCTTGTTCTATCCACGATCCCAAAGCTGCGTTGGAATATGGACAGCGTTTGGTCTCACTGCGTGAACGTTATAAAGATCAACTCGAAATTGTGATGCGAGTGTATTTTGAAAAACCAAGAACCACAGTGGGTTGGAAGGGGCTGATTAACGATCCTTACATGGATAACAGCTTTAAACTCAATGATGGTTTACGCACCGCCCGTAAATTATTAGTGGATTTGAACGACAGCGGTATGCCAACTGCGGGTGAGTTTCTTGACATGATCACCCCACAATATATGGCTGATTTAATGTGCTGGGGAGCCATTGGTGCCCGTACGACAGAATCTCAAGTACACAGAGAGTTAGCCTCGGGTCTTTCTTGTCCGGTCGGTTTTAAAAATGGTACTGATGGCACGATTAAAGTTGCTATTGATGCGATAGGTGCTGCCAATGCACCACACCATTTTTTATCTGTGACTAAGTTGGGCCATTCGGCGATCGTTTCGACTAAGGGCAATCCTGATTGCCACATTATTTTACGGGGTGGCCGCGAGCCCAATTATAGCGCGCCGCATGTCACTGAGATTAGCCAGCAATTGTTAAAAGCAAAGCTTGCCGACAACATCATGAACGACTTTAGCCATGCTAATAGTAGTAAAGAGTATCAACGTCAGTTAGTGGTTGCTGAAGATGTAGCTGGTCAAGTGGCGGCGGGAAATACTGCTATTTTTGGTGTTATGGTAGAAAGCCATTTAGTGGAAGGTCGTCAAGATCTTATTGAAGGTCAAGAGTTATGCTATGGGCAGAGTATTACCGATGCGTGTATTGGTTGGGATGATACCGAGCGTCTGTTAGCCATTTTGAACCAAAGCATTATCGAACGCCGTCAGGTTTAATTATCTGCTCGAGCGAACATAAACCGCAACTATACCTGAGTTAGCCGTTAACGATTGCGGGTTAAGTAAAAACAAAGGCGCTATCCCGGCGCCTTTGTTTTATCTATTTATTGCTTATTTCAACAATGTATTCATTTGCTTTGGCTAAGCTACCAAAGGCGGCAATAAGGTTGTTTCTACCTTTATCTTGTATCTCTGGATTGCCTGATTCGATCATCATCCACACCCAAGTTTGGATCAGTGGTAATGGCGGGTATTGAACTTTAGCGGAATCCAACATAAAGCTTCCTTTGATCTTAATTTAATTTGTTTGTCTTAATGTTCTCGCTAGAACTTGGGCGTATGAATCGCAAAATCTAGCGCGTAGAGGTTAACAAATTCTATTGATTTGTATAACCGCCTCCATGGCATTTTGGGCAAAACTGCAAAAATAATCAACAGCAGCAACTCTGTGCCAAGTCTTCTTCCATTGCACTCTTATCCTCCTACATACGGCTCTGAGGTTAAGTAAAACGGTACATGCCTGAACACAAATCAGTATAAATTCATTTATTGTGAATACGCCAGTGTAATGCGTAAGTATGATGTTTTGACTTTAAATGCAATCAAAATAGCAGCTGAGTATGTCGTGAATAAGTCTATTTGTCTGTCAGGAAAATCTGATTGATTTTATTCAGACTTTGCTAGTTTCGCTTAGCTTATGTTCGGTGTGAACTGTTACAATTGGCATAACTCATTCAAGGTTATGTCTTATGCGCCCAACGTTATATTTTGAAGGTCCAGTCGATAAATTAAACTGGCACGTCATGAAACTGCTTTGGCCTTACTTATTGGAATACAAAGGCCGTATTGCGTTGGCGATGTCATGCCTCATCATCGCTAAGCTGACCAGCGTGGCTCTGCCTTTTATTCTGAAGCATTTGGTCGACACCTTAGATGCCGATAAAACTGCGCAAGCCCTCAGTGTGCCCGTAGGATTAGTGTTGGCCTATGGCGCGGTACGTTTACTAACGGCGATTACGGGGGAGATCCGCGATACCTTGTTTGGCCGCGTAACCGAGCGGGCGATCCGCCGTTTAGGCTTAGCAGTATTCGACCATTTACACCGACTGGACCTCGACTTTCATCTAGAGCGCAAAACCGGCGGCCTATCCCGCGATATTGAACGCGGCACCAGCGGCGTGAGTTTCCTCATGCGTTTTATGGTGTTCAACATAGTGCCAACCTTGCTCGAAATTGTCATGGTGATCGGCATTTTCTTTTATAACTACGGCATTGCGTTTGCGGCTATCACTTTTGTTGCTGTGCTGGCTTATATTATTTTTTCTGTGGTCGCGACCGAATGGCGTACTGAGTATGTACGTGATGCGGCCAAGGCTGACTCGTTATCGAATACCCGCGCCATCGACAGCTTGCTGAACTATGAAACGGTGAAGTATTTTAATAATGAAAAGTATGAGTCGCAGCGCTATGACCAAGCGCTTGAACAGTGGGAAGTCGCCAAACGTAAAAACCGCTTATCTTTGTTTGCGCTCAATGGTGGACAAGCTGTCATTATCGCTTTGGCGATGACGGCTATGATGGCGTTGGCGGCATACAGAGTTACTTATGGCGATATGACCTTAGGTGATTTTGTGTTGATTAATGCGTTTATGATGCAGCTCTTTTTACCCCTTAACTTCTTAGGTTTTGTGTATCGCGAAATTCGCGGCGCGTTAGCCAATATTGAGCGCATGTTTAGCCTACTTGATAAACATCCTATGATAGTCGACTTACCCCAAGCACTCGATTTTCAACCCACTAAGGGTGAGTTGATATTTGAAAATGTTAATTTTAGCTACGATGAGCGGCAAATTCTGCGGGACGTGAGCTTTAAGGTTGAAGCCGGTAAAAAGGTGGCTGTTGTAGGTGATAGTGGTGCAGGTAAATCGACCCTGATTAAACTGCTATTTCGATTTTACGATGTGGACCAAGGTGCGATTAAAATCGATGGACAAGATATCCGCCATCTCACGCAAGATGCGCTGCGGCGTGCCATCGCTATCGTGCCGCAGGATACTGTGCTATTTAACGATTCATTAGTCGAAAATATACGTTATGGTCGCCCAAGCGCGACGGATGAAGAGGTGCGTAACGCGATAAAACTGGCGCACTTAGAGCAATTTATTGCATCACTTGCCCTTGGTTGGGACACAAAGGTGGGTGAGCGCGGCTTAAAACTCTCTGGCGGAGAAAAACAGCGGGTCGCGATAGCAAGGGCCATTTTGAAGGGCTCGCCAGTGCTGGTGTTTGATGAGGCGACATCTTCACTCGATAGTCGCTCCGAGCAAGCTATTTTGTCGGCACTGCGGGAAGTCGCTAAGGGGCACACTAGCCTAGTGGTGGCTCATAGGTTATCGACCATAGTCGATGCCGATCAAATAGTCGTATTAAGCCAAGGAGAAATAGTTGAGCAAGGTAATCATCAGACTTTGCTGTTGGCAAATGGTCTCTATGCCAAATTATGGCGGATACAAAATGAGCAACAACATACTCCTCTGAGCAGTTAATAGCGCAATACAGTTCAGTCTTTATTCAGCTTCGGCTCTCTATACTCAATGCCAACACATCAATCGGAAGAGATCTGGCATGGAAAATATTACACTGAGAGCTAATATTGAAGGCAAAGAAGAAAAAGTCGCCACTGATTGGTATGCCATCATGGCGACATTGAAAAAACGTGGTGTTGATTATGATTCATTGCAACGCATTCATGCTGAGTTGAACGCGGGCCTGTTGGTTACAACTCGGCGACTTACCTTGGCTAAAGTCAATCCAGAAATGGTGCTGGCAGGTGTGATCCGCGATATGAACGCGCCGACAAGTGACTTTATGGGTATGCGTTAGGTGTTCGCTAGTGCTTTAGTACAGTTTAGGTGTGTAGTGGTCAAGTAAAATTGGCCACGATTTTAGAGTCATTCCAATATAAACGTTCTGACTCATTTGGCGTTAACCCACCATTATATTGATGGGGTCTGGTCTCACTGTAATATCCAGTGATG
>Ga0172380_10000399_pt1 | contig 87050 bp, 83 predicted proteins | sample Leawe162metaG_FD_119747 | JGI IMG/M metagenome (GOLD analysis project Ga0172380, IMG submission 119747) | Leachate microbial communities from a municipal landfill in Southern Ontario, Canada - Leachate well 162 metaG | ecosystem: Engineered > Solid waste > Landfill > Unclassified | place... | reverse complement strand
CTAAAAAAGTGCAGAAAATCGGAAAAGAGGAACGGCATTCGCCGTTCCTCTTCCGATCATGTACTAAATACCCCGGCAATCGACCGTGGCAAAACAGCGGCAACAGAGCTTGGCGCGTGACAGTAGGGGTTCAGTGATGCTCCGGTCGAGAGATGAAAGAAGAGAGACCTTGGCCCCCTCCCTTCACTCCCGACCGGGTCAACTAACTCCTACTGGCTAGTTCTGTCAACAGCTACTGCAGACCGATCTCTTGATAATGCAGGCCGAATTTACTTGACGGTGAACTGCTGCACCACTGTGCCAACGGGCACACGGAAGTCGTGGCGCACTGTTTCATTACGGTCACTGGTGCCGATGGCCCAGCGATACAGCAGCGAAGTTTTGTCGGCTTCTCTTTTAGTGGTGCTCAAAGTGCCGGTGTTCTTCAACTCCGCATCTTCGATCAGGTGCACCAGGTGATTGGCTGGCAGCCAACCCGGTACCATGCTGCCGTCTTCCATGAGCTGCATGTAGTTGTAGTTGGTGCGATTGTTCATTGCGCCGGAACCCCAGATGAAGGTGCCGGAAATACCGTCAGAACTGCGCATGGCCACGAGCTTGATGGGCTTGGAGACCACGTTCTTCATGGTCACAAATTCGCTGATCAGGATGATGGCAGCCATGAATCCGAGAACGGAGCCGATGACGGTGCCTACAATAGCGCCGACAGCGCCGGCTAAGATGGAACCGATGATGGCGCCAATGACAGCGCAGGGTGGGATGGTGTACATTGTGAGTTCCCCTTTCGTAGGGAGTTGGGGTGCTTGAAGTCTGTAGCTTAGAAACCGACCGAATCAGGATGCATCATCGTCACAGAGCCAGCGCGGCAGCCGGCACTGTTGAAATATTGCACCTGGATTTGCCAGCCGCTAGCCCGGAGCAATGCCATGGCCATGTCGACCACGGCTTCCTCCGGCAGATCCTCGACGTTGATTGGCACATCACCCAAAAAGTGAAACGGCACCACATTGGCGTGATACTGCTCCTCGAGCCACTGAGCCAGAGTGGTAGCTCTGATTTCAATGCCATCGCTGTCTCCGTCCACAGAGGCGACAGTGAGCTTGCTGGGCGGTCGTGACGGCAAAGCAACAAGTGGAGAATCTGGCAGTTCGTTTTTGATCACTTTCAATCCGAGCGCGGCGCAGCGAGCAGCAATTTCGTCAGATTTGCGCGACATTTGATGTCCTTTCCTGTCGATTCAGAGACCGCGATAAGGATTGAAATTGTTGAGCCAGGCACCGAAACCTACAGCCGCCCCGATAAGCAGGCAAAAGTGCAGGTGCCCGATCAGTGCGCTCGTATCGAAGCCGACCAAGGCCAGATGCGAATTGGCGAGATGGAAAGACCAGAGCACCATATTGGCGATCAGACCAAAGGCGAGGGCGGTGTAGACGACGTACTTCCAGAGCGGTGCTGCGCTCTTGACCAGAGGTTGACTGACCATCATGGCGACGAAGAAAGCAGCAACACTGATGGTCAGACTGCTGAAAATTGCCTCGACGGCAAAACCGTTGAGGGCAATGGCGGCAAGAACGGCTGGGGTGGCGATGAAGAGAATGGACTTGATAGGTGAGGACATGGGTGTCTCCCTTTGCTGAGGTTGCATTTTAAGTGGACAGACGACCACAAACAGCCTTGGACGCCTTGTGGAAGTACGAAAATAGTGAACTACTACTGCTGCTGGAAATTCTCTCAAAAAATTGAATAGGGAAATATCACTCAAAACTAAGAGAATGACAGCTGCGATTGCAACGGCTCTCGATCACGTTTCTTACCGCAGACCCAAGTTATTACAAGTATTTACAAGCTTGCCTGGCTAGCGCGGCTACCGCCACCAGTGACACCACCAGCAGTACCAAGCAACAGAAGCTGGCTCGTTACCACGAGCCAGCTAGAAACAGCGAAATAGTTTTGTCGATCAAATTACTAGAACAAGAATAGTGGTCAGTTGTAAAAGAATTGTGAATTAGACCAACCCTCGGCTGAATGTGAAGCTCAAAGGTTTGGAATCTTGGCTCATATTTACGAAAAACCGGGCAATAGAGCTAGACCGACAACTAAGTAGTCGACGCCACCAACTTAATCAACTTTTCAGATGAGATCGGACTGACATAAAGGACATCTGTCCCTTTCACAGACAACAGCAATGCCGATTGGCCGCCGATCTTACCGACATTAGCAACTTGACCGCTCCGCAAAACGACCTGTCGCATGCTAGTTTTTTGTAGCGAAAGCAAACCAGTCGGTGCCTGATAACAGTCGATACAATCGGTTGAAGAGCCATCGGTGCAGCTGTAGCACATACGCACAAGGGTCTTGCCTTGAGCCGTTTTGACAATATCCGAACCAAACAACAGATAATTGCCAATGGTGATTTTTTGCACAGCAAATCCAACCTTAGGCGTCAGATCTACTGCATCTTTCTTGCCCACATAGTTGACGACATAGTTAGAATCTTCTGGGCCAGACGAATGATGCCCGATACTAGCTACTAAACTCTCGGCAGCAATTGAATTACCAAGCGAAGATAGGGGCGACCGGAACCAAGATAAAAACGTGGGAATGGTCAACGAAACTAGCAAAAGAGTGGCAGCAGCTCCAACTAGATAAGCGCTGAAATAGCGGCGCCTATTGTTTTTCTGATCTTGGTGCAAGGCTGAAATAATGCGTTTCTCGAAGTCAGCATCAGGTTTCTGCTCAGCAAGAATATTGCCAATACCTGCCCGGACAGAAAGTATTTGCTCCCATTGAGCCTGACATTGATCACATTTACTAATATGTCCTGCCACCATAGCAGCAGACTCATTAGCAAGTTCGTTATCACTAGCTGGCCCTAACAGCTCTCGGGCTTGTTCACAGTTCATTTGGGCCTCTCTTCTTGGATTGCAAGTTCTTGCCGGCCTTATCAGGCTCAATGGTCGTGTTCTTTTTTCTTTGTTCTTGCACGCTCTCTTGTGTGTTGCTGCTGCCGGTCATCAAATCAAAAAGGGCCTTGCGCGCCCGCGACAGGCGAGACATAACGGTGCCAACCGGAACACTCAAGTAGTCAGCAATATCTTTGTACGACATATCGCTCACTTCACGCAAAAGTAAAGGAGCGGCAAAATGCTCAGGCAAATTGGCTATACCAGAAGCAAGTAGCTCATACTCAATTTTTTTCGAAGCGACTAAGTCTGGTGTTTCACTACCATCAACTAAGAGATTCTCTAACTCATCATCTTCTTCTAATACCTTGAACTGCGGCCGAGTAGAAGACTGGCGCACGACATCTTTGATAACATTTCCAAGAATGGCATAAAGCCAGGCCTTCTCGCTGCTTCCCTGCTTAAAGCTGCTGAAAGAACGAAAAGCCCTGATGAAAGTTGTCTGCACCACATCTTCAGCTTCTTCGTGTTTGCGCAAGCGCAATAAAGCATAATTATAGAATTCTCGCGAATAGGCTTTTACCCAGCCCTCCACAGTCTTTTTTTTAGATACACTCTCTTGAAAAAACATGCTTGCTTTTTGCTCTTACAAATGGCGCCGCGGAACATGACAGCCTTGACCTGGATGCTTGGCAAAATAATCTTGATGATAGTCTTCTGCAGTATAAAAAGTCTGCAAAGGCTCAAATGAGGTGACGATTTTACCATCAAACTTACTTTGCAAAGACGCAATTGTTTCTTTGGCCTGTTTCAAGTCAGCATCATCACTATAGAAAATCGCTGAGCGATATTGATCGCCGACATCTGGACCTTGACGATCTTTTGTTGTTGGATCATGTATCGAAAGAAACTCTTTGACAAGAGCCTGATAGCTTATTTTCTTAGGATCATAAACGACTCTAACAGCCTCAGCATGCTTAGTAGAATGACTACAGACATCCATATAGGTTGGATTCTTTGTGACACCGCCGGTGTAACCAACTACTGTGCTGTGCACGCCCTTAATCGCCTTCAAGGCGTCTTCAACCCCCCAGAAGCAACCAGCAGCGAAGTAAGCGACGGCGAGCCCCTTGGCCTTTTCAGCAGCATCCTCAAGGGCCGAATACTTAGGCAAGTCGAGGTCATCGGCAGCTCTATTTTTATCGGAGCTGGCAGCGCCCGCAGCGCCGACAGCTCCAGCGGCTCCGTCACTTTTATTGGCTGCAGTTTCCGGAACACTGGCCTTGGCATCAAAGGCAAGGGAAGCCGAATTGATACAATAGCGCTTACCACTAGGCCCTGGGCCGTCATCAAAGACATGACCCAAATGCGCTCCACATGTGGCACACATTACTTCGTTGCGCTCCATACCGAGGCTGTTATCAGAAGCCACACTGAGACTGGCACCTTTAACTGGATCAGTAAAACTCGGCCAACCGGTACCTGAATCGAACTTGGAGGCTGACGAAAATAAAGTGCCACCGCAAGCAGCACACTGATAATTTCCTTTATCGTGATTGTTCCAATATTTACCGGTGAATGCCATCTCAGTGCCTTTCTCGCGAGCAACACGGTATTGTTCTGGAGTGAGCCTGGCCCGCCATTCCTTATCTGTCAATTGCTTCCATTCAATTTTAGATTGAGTTTTACTTTTGTCTTTGTCACTGTTTTTGCTCATATCTGTCGGTTTTTGCGACGCTCCAATTGATGGGGTTGAACAGCCCGACAAACAAATAGTAGTTGTAATGGCCCAAAACATCGTTCTTTTATAGATAGTCATTGATCACCTTTCCACAATTTGTCCGGGTTTGCAGAAGCGCAAACATGCCGTCAACTCTCCATACTGAACCGTCGCAAAATTTATTCCAAGAAGTTCTGGTGAATTAGGTTCCGGTAAGTTAAATTCTAGTCGATCACATAAGGTTGCTCACCACTGCCAAAAAATTTGTTTTTTGTGGGAATAAAATTTGCGGTGCATCGGTTTACGGAATATCAATCACTAAACAGGAGATTTTTCCGATGCAAGACAAAACAAAAGCCAAAGTAGCCGCAGCACTAGCAGCCACACTCGGACTAGCCATCCAAGGCTCAGCTAACGCCAGCCCCAACCCAAGCTTGCGAATCTTGGAAAAACCAGCGCTATTAAAAGTAAACCAAGCTGAAACTGCTGAGCAGTTTCTAGCTGAGGAAAAATCAGATAAGAAAGCCAAAGGTAAAGAGGGTTCTTGCAAGGGCAAAGAAGGCTCCTGTAAGGGCAAAGAAGGCTCCTGCAAGGGCAAAGAAGGCTCCTGCAAGGGCAAAGAAGGCTCCTGTAAGGGCAAAGAAGGCTCCTGTAAAGGACACGAGGGCTCTCACTAATCCTCAAAGCAAGGAGGAAGGCTTTAGGCTTGAGCATAAGCCTTCCTCTTTGTATTACTAAACATTTTTGTATCCCATTGCCTCCAGTCAATAACAAAGACAGCATCGAGGCAAAACATAGAAACTTCGCCCCCAAGCAGTTAAACTTCTTCTTTCTCTTCAATTGCGGTAACTGACAATGGTGGCACGTTTGCTTTGGCCTACAATAATTTTCGCTATTTGCGCTGTAAACCTAAGTATGCCGGTCGTGAGCAGTTACATAGAAGATGACAATCCTGACTTTGCTCGCTTACCGATTTACCCACTAATACTAGAAGGCAAATTCGAACAAGCCATAACTTGGCTCGATAACTCAATTATCAAAGATCCTAAGAACTTAACTCAGATAGAGTGTCGCGCCCAGTGCTATCACGCCCTCAAGAAATACCCCAATGCAATTAAAGACTTTAGCCGTTGCATCGCCCTCTCTCAGAACAACCTGTACCTGCACTACGATCGCGGTCAGGCCTACTCAGATATGGGAAGTTTTGAGAAGGCCCTGGAAGATTTTGAGCGCGTGATTCAACTGGCGGGTAACGACAAAACGCAGTTGAAGCGCTTCTACAGGCTCAAAGTCAATGCTTTAGAACATCTAAATCGCACTGCCGACGCCGAGATCTGGTGCTCAAAAATACTGGCAATAGACAGCAGCAACTTTGAAATTCTCTCTAAACGAGCTGGTCTGAGGCGAAAGCTCGGCCGAACAAAAGAGGCCATCGCTGATTACACTTCGGTGCTCAAATCAGTGCCCGATGACGCCACTATGCTCAAGCAAAGAGGAGACACTTACTGCGAGGCGCAAGATTGGAAGAAAGCAATTGCTGACTACTCAGCAGCCATAGTGGAAGAACCTGAGTTGGCAGCCTCGATTTATGGGCCTCGGGGCAAAGCCTATTTGAAAATTGGCGACTCAGCCAAAGCTAGTGCTGACATGGCAAGGGCGAAGACAGCTAAACAGTGAGCTAGCCGTGCACAACTGCGCTAAATCGTCGCTTCCTCGAAGCTTTCATTGCAAGGATTTTATTTAAGTGCCGTTGTTTCTTTCCTGCGCGTACGCGTAAGTTAAAGACCTCATTTCTTCTACATGCAAACAGAATAATCTTTAAGACACAAGAACCACCGACTAACCAATAGCCCCCTATGCACACTAGAGTGTCACACAGACTGCCCGTCAAGGACCGTCGCAGCTCTAGCTTCCTATCTCATCAACGCTTAGCATTAATGGAGCCTCTTATGGCTAATATCCACACTGCCACCTTGGACTATGAGCGCTGGTTCAGCAAGCACACGAAAATTGTGCAAGCCGACCTCGATCAGAAGCACAAGCTCATGCGCACCAGCCCTTTCATTTTGCTCAGAGGAACCTTCTACCGCTGGGCCGAGCTCTTTCCTGCCGCCCTGCCTGAACTGATGAAGGCCCCGATTGTTCTCTCTGCCGGCGATCTGCACATCGAAAACTTCGGCACCTGGCGCGACGCTGAAGGCAGGCTCAACTGGGGTGTCAACGACTTCGACGAAGCTCACCCTCTGCCCTTCACCAACGACCTCGTCCGCCTGGCTACATCTGCTGCATTCGCCATCGAAGAAGGCAAGCTTTCGCTCTCTCTCAAAGACGCCTGCAGCATCATCACCGCCGGCTACAGAGACGCTCTCGTGCGCCAAGGCCGCCCCTTTGTTTTGGCTGAGAAGAACCGAGATCTCGGCAAAATGGCTCACAGTCGTCTCAAAGACCCCCGTGATTTCTTCGAAAAGCTCGACACACAGGCCAAGACTTCCGGCCCCGTGCCTGCTGCCGTGGTCAAAGTGATCAATCAGGCCTTGCCACGCAATGCTTCCAAACCTGTCTACTTCCAGCGGCAAGCTGGTGTCGGCAGTCTCGGTCGTCAACGTTACCTGGCGGTCTGCGACCTTGGTGGTAGCCGCATCGTCAGAGAAGCCAAAGTGATGATGCCGTCGGCCTGGTCTATGCTCCACCCGGAGGATGGCAAAGAGCCGACTATCTACCTCAACGAGCTCTCTGAAGCTTGCTTGCGCTCTCACGACCCCTTCTTGCGTGTCGACAGTGGTTGGGTGATTCGTCGCCTTGCTCCCGATTGCGCGCGCATCGAGCTGAACGAACTGCCCGATGAGCGTGACGAAAGAGCCTTGCTCGAAGCCATGGGCGCCGAAGCTGCCAATGTGCATCTGGGGACACCCAAGCCCCGCGCCGCCATCATTCGCTTTCTCGACAAGAACAGCAACTGGCTCTTGCCAGCGGCGAAGAAAATGGTGCGCTTGACCAAGCAAGACTTTCGCGACTGGCGCGCCGGCCCCCAAGAGTAAGGCTCAAGAGTAAGGCTCAAGAGTAAAGCACAAGAGCAATAAGTAAGACTGGTCCACAAGACTTGGTCTATCCAGGTAGCGAAGGCAGGGTAAGACCAGCTTCTCGTTACTTGGATTTTTGCTTTCTTATACTACGCAATACAGTTACCTACCCCATAAAAAAACGCCCATATAGAAACTAGCTTCAGAGGGAAACCAATTGGCCATCACTAGATGGCGGCTTCCCTCTCATTTTAACTTTAGTGCCCTAGCAAAAATTGACAGGCTCACTCAACACTCAGTCAAATTTCTATCTAACATATCGTCGCTGAGCTTATTACTCTCGTTATATTCAATTGGCACATCGATGATGTGAACCCCTGATGAATTGAGGCAAAGTTCCAGTTGCCCGCGAAGTTCAGTCGCCTTATTGATGCGATAGCCTTTCGCTCCGTATGCAGCTGCAAGAGTGACAAAGTCAGGGTTGCTAAAATCTAAGCCCCAATTCTGAAACTTCATAGCCGCTTGTTTCCATTTGATCATGCCATAACCACTATCGTTCAAAATCACGATCACTATGTTGAGCCCCAATCGAACAGCAGTTTCAACTTCTTGAGAGTTCATCATGAAGCCACCATCGCCGCAGACCGCCAAGACCTTGTTTTCACTATTGATCAGCTTGGCGGCAATAGCAGATGGCAAACCAGCCCCCATAGTGGCAAGGGCATTGTCGAGCAAAAGTGTATTGGGCAAATGCACCGGATAATAGCGGGCAAACCAGAGCTTGTACATGCCGTTATCAAGACAGACAATACCATCTGATGGCATTGCCGCCCGAACATCAGCCACGACTCTCTGAGGCAGCATCGGGAAGGATAAGCAGTCAACGGCAGTTTGCATCTTACGATCATTGCACTTTTTCACCCGCATAAAATGAGCGAAATTCCAATGTTGCTGGACTTGAAGAACCTCTGTCAGAGCGCCTATTGAGAAGGCGATATCGCCTAATACTTCGTGATTGGGAAAGTAGACATCATCAACATTGGCTGGCGAGAAGTTAACGTGAATAACTTTGGCCTCGCTTCGCTCCATCAAGAATGGCGGTTTTTCCACCACATCATGACCAACGCTTATGATCAAATCTGCTTTATGAATTGCATCATGAACATATTGGCCATTGGTCAATGCAGCCACTCCAAGAGAGAGCGGATGGCTTGAATCTAAAACGCCGACACCCATCTGAGTGCTAAAAAAAGGAATACCTAACTTGTTGACGAATGCCTTCAGAGCAGTAGAAGTTCTCTTACGATTGGCACCAGCTCCCATAAAAATCAATGGAAAATGGGCTTTCTCAATCAGTGCTGCTGCCATGGCAATTGCTTTGGCATCTGCCGCTGGGCGTCTAGCCCTAACGACCTCAAAAAGCGGGGCAGTCACCTCTTCTGCGGCAACATCTTCTGGCAGCTCCAGGTGAACAGCACCGGGCCGCTCTTCTGTTGCCAAACGAAATGCCTCGCGTACCAATGAAGGTATACGGGTACCATCGACAATCTGACGGCTCGACTTGGTCACAGGGTGAAGCATGTCGACAATATCGACTATCTGAAACCGCCCTTGCTTGCTCTTTTTGATTGATTTCTGGCCGGTGATCATAACCAGGGGCATTGCCCCTAGCTGGGCATATGCGGCCGCTGTAACTAGGTTGGTGGCACCTGGTCCAAGAGTTGAAAGACAAACGCCAGGTTTGCCGGTCAACCGCCCATAAGTAGCGGCCATAAAACCGGCAGCTTGCTCATGACGTGTCAATATAAGCTTGATTGTTGAAGTTCTTAGAGACTCGATAAAATCCAAATTCTCTTCACCAGGAATACCAAAAATGTATTCCACTTTTTCGTTCTCAAGCGCTTTTACAAGTAAATCGGATGCTTTCATTTTATCCTCCGAATATAAATAAATTGATTGCCATTAGTGAAAGTCGTACACCGGGGGTGGTGCACCATCATCTTTCCACTCAGGCAAAGGGGTAGGGCGATAGTCTTTCAACCACTCGTCCGGATAAGAAACTGTTTTACCGTTGCCGTGAACGGTAGAGATGGTCTTGCCAGATTTCGAGACCCGCTCAATAGACTGCACGGTGGTGCCGTCGGCAGCAAGCCGTTGCACTGTTGCCGTGCCGTTTTTTTGCTGGCAGGTGACTGAGACAATAGTGGTTCCAGCCACGTCCATCTGAATTTCACAAGTCTGGCTGGCAGCAAAGTCGAAATACTCAACACGCAGCAGTCTGTGCTTGTTAGCTTCTGGCCCGATAGTTTGCGATAGGGTCCAACGCTGGCGGTACTGCATCAGCATTTTGCCGTTCACTTGCTTGTAGCCACGCACAGTGAGAAGACCTCCCATGCGACTGCCGTCGCGGTTTTGCACAAGATTACCCTGGCCGTCCAGAAAAATTTCTTGCAGACTGTAGTAATCACGCACATATTCTAGAATCATAGACTTGCCGTCGGCTGTGTAAACATGACCCTTTTCGCCATCGATGGGGTCGCGAGTGAAATCAGCATAAAGAGTGCCATCATCGCGATAGAGGGAAGTTTCGGTCTTGGTAAAATCGCCGGCCTTCGAATAAATCGAAGCCACTAGTGAGCCGTCAGGGCGATAGATTTTTTCTTGACGAAAGTGTTTCTGACCGTCAAAAATGCGCTCACGACTGACCGTTTTTCCGTCCTCGAAATAGAATAAAGACTGATAAGAGCCTCCGGTTTGCAACAGTTTGCCCACTCGCTCTAGCGTGCCGTCTGGTCGATAAACCGCGTGGTAAGTGTAAGTGACGCCTTCGGCAAATTTAGAGACACCGCGTTTGGCGCCTCTGATCATGTGAGCATCGCCCACTTTGTCATCGAGTGGATAGTATTCAACAGACGAAGTAACGATGTTTTTAGTAAAAGTAAGGTCTTCAATTAACCCGCTGTTCCAGTAGATAGTGCCCGACAATTGGGTGATACCATCTTTGGCAAAGCGAATAAGTTTCAACCTCTGCTGGGTAGCTGGATCTGGAATGTAAGCTACTTCTTGGGTCCTATCACCAAAAGTCACTCGGCTGATTTCTCTATCTCGGCTTGCAACCAAATGGCTTTGAATTGCGAACATGGCCAGGTTTAGAACAAACATGATGGCCAAAAATAATATGGTATGGGTAGGTTTATTCATGGTGTTTACTCCTTTGAGTCCCAGGTGCGTGGCACCAGGCTCTCTAAATCGCTAAAAAGTATCTCCAGATTGGCTTGACTGAGGGCCACCAACGATTCGCTAGTGCGATCAGCTCCGGAAACAAAAATTTCATTCTCTAAGGCTGTAATGACGCGCACTATCGTTTCAATCTGCCGGGAATCATCCTGAGGAAATTGCAGGCCAATTTCGGTGATAGTAAGCGCGTCAATTTGCGGGTACTGTGGCAAAGTAGCTAAGTAGACTCGCAGAGCGCGAGAACAAGCTTTTAGATGTTTTACTTTAAAGCCGTTAGCTGCGCCGTCCTCGTAGTTGGCATCGAAAATCGTCCAAGCGAGGCGATTGGGGGCAATTTGCTGGCGTGGGCGAATACGACTAAGCCACTTAAGCAGTCTTACACCAGAGTGGAGCAACATCAAAATCGCGCCCAGAGACAATGCCCAAACAGCCGGCCGTGGCAGGCGTTCGACTCTATCGCTCAAGTCACCTTCTTGCAGTTGGGTGCCATTGTCCACAACAGTCATCTTTGAGACAATAAAGTCTGGAGTGGTAAGAGGCAGCCAGTTAGGCGTTTTGCCGTCAGGCAGCATCTCGGCAGCGTAGCGAAGATCAAGATTGAACACGACGCTCGGTTTAAAAACTGCAGTCTGAACAATCAAGTTGATGACATAGATCTGGCGCCCGTCTTTAATTTTCGGACCCAATATTGATACCGCTGGTGGTTCACCATCTGCGGCTTTATACAAAGTAAAATTAGAACCAGCAAAGCCGATTACGCCTTGTTGCAGCAAAGTAGAGAAGTCGAGCTTCACTGCTGAATCGACATCCAGCACCACAGTCAAAGGAATTTTATCCATGATCGTATGGCCGAAATGACGGTGCGATGCCGGATTGCCCAAAGCGTCTGCCGGGGTGATACCGACAACCATGCGCACTTTGCCACCGGCACAGGTTTTGCGCACCGGGTTTTCTGGCTTGGGCTCTGGCGGGTCGTCACGGTTGGCCGCAGTATCAGCCCCTAGGCCTGGTGTAGGTTGAGGCCCTGAATTGCTGGCTGAAATACTAGCTGAATTTCCAGCCAAAGCACCAGATACGGCACTGCAAAGATCTGCACTCGCCATACTAAGTGGAGAGGTATCAGGTGGCGCAGCTGACACTTTTGTTGCCAGCAGCGCAGAAAGTAAAACAATTCCCAAAAGCACCTTAGCTATTTGAGCCGCAGGAATCGCTCCCTCCCGCAAAAATTTTCTAGTTATTAACATAATGATTCTCCTAAAATTAACTGGCAGATCGTCTGCTCACCCTGCCCCTAAGGCCGAATGCGATGACGACTGACATTAGTGCCAAGGCCGCGGCCAGTGGATACTGGAAGGCTGGATCTTGGTGATGCTCAGTTTTTGTATTACCTAAAGAGTGAGCCCACTGAATTTTGACGTCAGGGGGCGAAGCTGGGTCGAGGCGGATGTAATCTCCGCCGGTCTGCAAGACCAGAGTCTGCAAAGCAGCTTCATCAATGGCCGTTTGCACGGTCTTACCGTCTTCTTCAAGAAAGCCCACCAACTGACCATCAGCACTGTACTTGGGTATGGCCACAGGGTTGGAAGCGCCAAGACCGACAACAATAATTTTGATGCCGCCCTGACGAATGTCAGACAAAACCTTGCTCAGTTCAGACTGCTGGCCGGTAAAGCCACCATCAGTGAAGAGCAAAATCACCTTTTGCAAGCGATTTGGTTTTTCGTCTTTGAACATTTGCAGAGCGGTTTTGAGCCCTTCTGCATAGTCTGAACCGCCTCCTGGTGCCTGGTTGATACCCATGCGTTTGTTCATAATCCAATTCAATGCAGCATAGTCATCAGTCAATTCAGCCTGGATAAAACCCTGGCCAGTGTAGTTGACGATGCCGATTTTGTTGCGTTCAAGAGTGGGCATGATTTGCCTACGAATGACATACTTGGCCATGTCTAAGCGCATGCCGTAAGGGCCTACCACTTGGTCGGGGTTAACGGTCCTGAGCACGTGGCCCTTGCCGTCAGTGATTTCTTGAGCAGGCATGACGCCTCGATAGTCTTCGGCAGCCATGCTTGGAGAGACATCAACAACAGCAATTAGCTGCGTGCTGCCCTCTTTCACTACCTGCGGCAGAGTGCTCAGGGTGGGGCCAGCGGCTGCCACAATAGTGAGAGCAACGGCCATCAGGCAAAGGGTGGCTTTTACCAATTGGCGCCGAGGGCTAATTGAGCTAGTGAAACGCTCAATCAACTCTTCTTCACCCCAGGCAGTGCGAGCGACACGGTGCTGGTTATAAGAAAGATAGAAAAGGGCTGCCAGGACAGGAAGAGCCAGGGGCAGCAAATATAAATACTGGGGTTGAAGCCAGTGCATATCTAACATAAAAGCAGACATGATGGTGCTCCTTTAGATTGTATTAGGGCGACCCTTACCAGGCTGTGTGCTTGGATCTTCGCCAGGTAAGGGAGTGGTGCCATTGCCACTTTTGTCTTGAGGTTTGCCCTTACCCTGTTTCTGAGCTTGGGGCGGATTATTTTTGAAGACCAACTCAAGGTCGTATTTGGTCACCATGGCCGCTTCGTAGTACTGGTGAAATTCGGCTTCGGTCAACTGGCGACCGAGATAGAGATTGCCAGAATTTAGCTCTAGAGACTCTTTGAACGATTGCACAGCTGCTGCCGGCTGATTGGCGCGCAGCAGGGCTTTACCCTTAAGAAAAGCAGCTTGTGCCGCTAGCTCTCTGTCGGGCTTAGGATAGACGAAACGCTCCATCCAAGAATCGGCCTTGCGGGTTTTGTAGACCGACACACTTTGATCGGCAAACTTAATCGCTACCTGCATATCATTGGCGCGATAAGCGGCCATACCCCGGTTGTACAGGGCGTATTGGTCGTCGCTCCAGTGATATAGATATAGGCCGATAGAAAAGATTATTGCTCCAGCGACAGCAGTAGAAGTGACCGCCAAGCGCTGAGCGAAAGATTTGTTTTTTCGCATTATTTACTCCTTATTGTTATGAGAATTAGTCAGTCACAAGTGCTCGCGAAGAAGCGCACTGACCACACCTAAACCAAATACAAAGGCGAGCGCAACAGAAACGAAATATTGGTAAATATCTCGATAGGTAGCCTGCCGCTCCACTGAAACTTGGGTTTTTTCCAACTTGTTGATTTCATCAAAACCCGCTGCCATAGCCGCTTCATCGCCGACCGGCATAACCTTGCCGCCAGTGTCAATCGCTAGCTGCTTGAGGTCTTGTACCGACCGTGAGTCAATAACCCAACCCTGGGCGATGCCCAGCACATAAACGCGAATATTGCCCTGTTTGAGCAGTGTCAAAAGTTGCTGCTTACGCTCTGGCTGAATCGAGGCTTCACCATCGGAGACTATAATCAGAACTTTTGCCTTAGCTTCGCCCAGTTCTTTGAAGTGGTCGATAGCAGCTTGAATCGGTCCGGTTTTAGTGAAGCCAGCCTCATCCGGACCATCGAAGTTGGTGCCACCACCAGAGTAGCTACCCAGGTGCGAATTGTGCCGGCTGATTAGTTCTAGATCGGTGGTGAGGGGCCAGCTGAAGTAGGCTTCGTCGTCAAATTGGATGTAACAGATACGGTCACCAGCGCGACCAGGAATGAACTTGGCAATGGCTGCCTTGGCCACTTTCAGCCGCGAGTCTTTTGTTTTGTTATCTGTTTTGCTATCTACTGGACCAGCTGGGTCAGCTGGTTCGACAATACTGTTGTCTATTTCCAACTCCATAGAACCAGATACGTCCACAGCAATACAGAAATCACGGGTTTCGATAGTCTGCCTGGTGTGCGACTCGCTGACGACAGGTCGGGCAAGCGCTAAGCAAAGACTAATGAGAAAAGCGCCAAGAAAAATTGGTGGCAAGTGTTTCACCACTGACAGTGAACGTAATGTTCGCTGCGTCTCTAGTTGACTGTAACCGTAGCTGGCGCGGCGCCTGTAGGCCAGGTAAAGCTGCAGCAACAGAGCGGGGATGAGACAGAGAAAGATTGGGGCCATGAAACTAATCATGAAAATCTCCTTTCTATTTTAAAATTAGGCCGGTGACCATTTCGCCAAGCATCAGCGTCGTTAGCCATAGATCCAAAGATATTCACCAGCGCTATGATCGGCCGCACACAAGCGCAGCAAGCGCTTAGAAGTGAGTGACAGTTTGCTCGGGAGATGAATAGTCTTGAGTGGAAATGCCTCTGTATAAAGTCAGAAGGCGTTAAGCCGGTAAGACTTAAAACTTAGCAGTAGCAGAATCTAGCAAGCAATAGCTGGCGCGGCCGTTTCGCCTACCTAGACTAGGTCTGTGGTGCCAAATGATCAATAAAGTAATCAATAAGAAATAGCGTTGATGGCGCTGATCCTTTGGCCAAGGAACAATCTGATCCACATGGGCCTAGGCAAAGAATATTGCCGATTCGCGCCGACTCGCGCTGATCCTCTTGCGGCCGACGAACCTGATCCACATTGTCTTCAGGCCAGGTTCTTCAGCGCGAATTTTCCAGCAGTGCCGCCAGCTTGGCCACAGCCGACTCAATTTGCTCTTCCTCTAAGGCCCAGTAGGGCCACAAAAACTCACCCGATCGCTCTTTGCTCAAATAATATGGAGCAGTGGAAATCAGTGAAATATTGCACTGTGCCGCCAGTGCCATAACCTCGTGGTCACCGAGAGGTGTACGCAGACGAAAAGTAAGATGCAGTCCAGCTGATGACTCGGCCACAGTGACCATCTCGTGCAAAATAGTCTTGAGGGCAAATATTAGCTTTTGGCGGCGGTGCGAGTAGATGCTACGCATCTTTTCTATATGGCGCTCCCAGTGCCCCTCTCGAATAAAATCGTTGAGACAATACTGCTCCAGCATTGACAGATCATTACCAAGCACCTGAATCATCTCGCCAAAGACCTTGGTCATCCTCTCAGGCACGACCAAATAGCCCAACCTCGCCATCGGCCCCATGGTCACCCAGAAAGAACCGGAATATATAACCAGATCGTTTTTATCCATACCTTGCAGCGCTGGCAGGCGCTTGTTGTCATAAAAATATTGCGAGTCGAAGTCGTGCTCCCGAATAAGCGTATCTGAGTGCCCAGCCCATTCCAGCAAGGCCTGGCGACGATCCATCGAGAGTATGGCGCCGGTGGGGTCTTGGTGCGAGGGGCTGACACAAACGAGAGCGCAGCCGTCCATTTGAGCCGTCAGTCGCTCTACTATCATGCCTTGGTCATCCACAGGCACAGTTACCAGCGACGGACCATAGGCCATGAGAATGCGCCTAGAGACAGGATACCAGGGGTCTTCTATAGCGACAGTGTCGCCCACATTGATGAGCAAGCGGGCGGCCTGATCGGTTCTAGAGGTTGAAGTGAGAATTACTCGCTCAGGGCTAAGCACCAGGCCACGTGCCCTCCGCAGGTAATCGCACAGGGCCTCGCGCAAGGGCGGAAAGCCAAAAGGATCATCGGTGTAACTTAGAAAGGCATTGTCTGTGCTGTAGCAGCGGCGGTTTTTCAAAACCATTTTTTCCCAAGCCTGCACAGGCAACAGGTTGCCTGCAGGCACAGCAGCGCTAAAATCGCCGTGCCAGCCAATTTGCTCTGATGAAGCCGTGATTAGTCTTTGGGCATACTCTGACCATTTTGTCGCCCGCGGCTCAGTGGCCGGCCGGTCATCCACGCTAGCGCTCGGGCGGGTCATGGGAACCGCTACAAAGGTGCCCTCTTTAGGCAATGTTTGCAAATACCCCAAACTGGTCAAATAGGCATAAGCGCGCAGAACTGTCGCTGTGGAGGTGCCCTGCTGTTCGGCCAGTTGCCTAGCCGCTGGCATCTGGCTCCCCGGTGGGGCCGTACCAGACTCTATGGCCTCACGAATTGACCTTGCCAGTGATTTGTAGACGGGCTCGCCGTTAAGAGGATCACGTCTAAACAAAATCTCCAAATTCTTGACTCACAAAACACTCAATAAGGGAGAACCCAGTTTAACAGACCCTGCTGCCGGGAGGCCGGGGTCAATCTAAGTTTCGGGCTAAGTTTCGAGCTAAGCCATCAAGCCAGGCTTGGATCTGCTAGCCTCGGATCTGCCAGGCTTCGATCTGCTACGCCTTGATATAGTACTACGAAATGCAAAAAATCTGTCGTGGAGCTTCGCAGCCGTCGTACAGATTTTCTAAGTGTCATCTATTGCTCTCATAGTGTCTTTAATGCTTTCAGCTCAATTTAACTGGGCCAAAAATTGTTTAATAGCGCCGGTAAATATCGCCTCGTCAGCCAGATCAATATTGACATGACTGGAACGCGGACAGACAACAAAACGCTTGGGAGCAAGAGCACGACTGAACATTTCTCTTGAATGATCAATGTCGATGATACTATCCATAGCACCATGCATAATTAAGAGTGGCACGTGAGGTCGCTCCAGAATAGCGACATTGTTGAGAGCTGGGCCATGAGGGAAAAGCCAACTAGGATAGATTTTCAAAAACGGCACCTTTTCGTGAGCGATGCGCGGCAATGAAGCAAATCCTGATTGCAATATCAAACCTTTGGCCCGACGCACAGTAGAGACATGAGAGGCCACTGTGCTGCCCAAGGAGATGCCATAGATGACAATTTGCTCGGCACGGTAACCGAGCACATTGACCAAATAATCATAGGCACTGGTGCCGTCTTCGCAGATGTGGGCAATGGTTGCCACTCCTTCACTCTTACCAAAGCCACGAGGTTCGTAGGTAAAAACAGAGGCGCCTGTAGACAAAAGCAGTTTGATGAACTCTAGCCTTTTAGGAATGTCACCAGCATTGCCAGGACAAACAAGAAAAACTCGGTTGATCATGGCGCTACCGGCAGCAACGCCCTTGCTCGCGCTATCCGGCAATTGGAAAATCCAACCACGCAAATTACTGCTGTCTTTGGCTTTGAAAAGACATTGCTGGTTTGGCACAGCCTGGAAGCTATCTAGACGCTCAATATCGAGCTGTGTGCCCCGTTCTTTGTCTGGATGGAAGAGTTTGTGTGTGTAGAGCCCAGGCAGCATTCGTGGAGAAAGCGCTAGGTACAAAATGATCAAAACTGCAAGAGTTCTGATTAAGCGGCGCAGCCACACGAATACACGCAATGAGCTAATGGTCATAGCGCCAGTTGATTTTGATTTCATAACTTTAGGTTTTTAAATGAAAAAATGCGAACGCTTAGGAGTGCCGTTCATCTTTGAAAATAGCGCTGATTAAAGCCCACATAGTGGCGGCGCAAAGAATAATTACTGCGGTGTTAGCCCAAAAGCCCGGCTTAAGATATGCCTGCACGGCCAACATCAACACCATGCAGATGCCTACAACAGTGAATTCACGTTTCATGTTTGTTTAGTTTTTAAATTGATTGGTTTTAAGTGATTTGGTTGAGATTTCCTACAGATAGAAGAAATGAATATTTGAAATAGAGAGACTTTGAGCTTATGGAACACTCAGCAGCGGAGTCAAAGCAATTGCCTGGTCTAAGAGCTAAAAGCCCACCTACACGACTAAAACAGTTAAGTAGGTACAAGGCTGGCAGGCCTCGCGCGAAGTAACCGGAGCAATCTGAGTGAATGGTGAGCAAGCCAAAAGGTCAAATTATGCGCCGCAACTCAAGAATTTCACATGCTCGAATTGCGAACTGTGTACCATGTGGAGCGTGCTTTGCCATGCCGGATCAGGTCGCGACTTTCTACCAAATCTTGAACTCTCGCCTTGATTTTGCTGCGACTTTCACCAAGAAGATGCTCCAGTTCAGACATTTGCAAGCTACCTTTTTCTCTTACCAACTCCAAAATACGTATGGACAAGGCAGGCATATCACCTTCCAACAGGTGCTCCCTAGCTATCTTCTCTTTTAAGCGCTCCATCTGCTTGTGCATAGATTGCAGGAAGAAAAGCATCCATGGGTCCCAGTTCGGGGTGTCGTCTTTTAGCGTCTGTTGAGTCTTTCTAAGTGCCAGGTAATAGCTTTCTTTGTTGTCTTCGACAATGCTTTCTAATGAGCTGTAAGGGACATAGCTGTAACCTGCTTTTAATAAGAGGAGCGTCGTCAATACTCGCGAGAGCCTACCGTTGCCATCTTTGAACGGGTGTATAGCTAGAAATTCTGCAATAAATGCTCCCGTAGCTAACAGAGAATGAATTGAGCGTTTCTCAAAAGCTTCCCTCGTCCAGTTCACCAGATCTGTCATTTTGAAAGGCGTTTCAAACGGGCTTGTTGTTTCAAACACAATCCACTTGCGACCGTCTTGCGCAGTAGCTTCCACATGATTGGCTACTGTTTTGTATTGTCCTCGATGGCGATCATCTTTCACACTGTACTTGAGCAAGCTGCCGTGCAATTGCTTTATATGATTCTCTGAAATCGGTATCTCGGCTGCCTCTGCAAAGAGCGTTCGCATTACTTCAGCATAGCCCGCAACTTCTTGCTCATCGCGGGTACGAAAAGATTGTGCGTTTAGCCCGGAGAGCAGCTGCTCAACTTCACGATCGCTTAAGACGGCACCTTCAATCCTTGTTGAGGAGCCAATACTTTCTATTGTGGCAACCAGCTGAAGCGCAGCTAATCGCTCTGGTGAAATACTAGAGACCAAGCGCCAAGAGCCCTTAAACTCATCTATTTCACCAATAAGCTTCACCATCTCAAGCGATGGGCGGAAAAATTCCAGTCGCGCCAATTGGTCGTAATCCCGAACTGATTATCGATCCAAATACTACCACATAAATCCACAAACGACCAATAAGGCTATATTAGTCAAATTACGTCATGCAATACTTGACACACAAAGCATATTGACAATTGTTGCTAGACAACCTACTATCGACAAATAGTGATAGACGAGACGCGATGGCAAATTTACTAAGACTCTTTAGAGAAAGGCATTCAATCAGCCAGGCAGAACTTGCGCGCAGGGTGGGCGTGAGCAGGCAAATGATGAGCGCCATGGAAGTTGGAAATCAAGAACCCAGCCTTGGTTTGGCTCTGCGACTAGCTCAGGAGCTAGATCAGCCTGTCGAAAAGCTATTCAGAGGAGATGGCGATATGAAAACTACTGAGAAAAATTCACTGACAAAAGTTGAGCGATTGATGTTGAGCAATCAATACAGACTATTCGAAAAGTTGCATGAAGACGACCCATACGACAAAAGCCATTACGCTCGACTTGCTGAAATTTTCGAAGCTGGCTACACGTCACTTTATCGGCATGCTTTTAGCAAAATACAAGACCAGCTGCCAGAGCACATTTCAGAGGAGGTTCTATCAATCCTCGACATGCACCGAGCAATGCGTTTTTCACTCGGCGAAAAACCAGACCCTGCCTATCTAGAAAAAGTAAAGTTTATCGGCTTCGATGCCAATAACGAAGGAGAGCATCTTTCGTTTGCGCAGTTCTTTAGCGAAGGGGGCAAAAAGTATCCTGAGCTACAGATCTACAATAGTCATCATTCGACTTTGCCGCGATATAGAAAAATGCTTACTGAATGGTCTCGCATGGGGCGAGAGCCGCATCTTACACGGCCCCAAATCGATAGCATTGTCGAAGCGGGTACGTGAATCATTGATACTCGTAGAGCGTAGATGTCTAATTCTGGGCACAACTATTTTATGGACAAGCCCGTTAAGCTGGGTGGAATGTGAGACATAGCGGCTTGAGGTACAATCATGGTTGTTCAATCTAAGACAAAGAAATCCCAGACACCGCTTAAGAAAAAAAACTCTTTGCACTCAGAATCGTCAGCTTCCCAAAGACTGGTCGATTTGGGCCCCAAAAACAACTCTGAAATTTGACGCTGGTATCGACGAAACTGTAGCTTTTGAGCGCCAGCAAACCGCCCTGTGCACCAACTAAAAATTTACCGTGGGGGGGGTGGTGGGGGGAGACAGAGAGAAGGCTGAAATATCGCTGCCATCTATTTACCCAAACATCAGCATACCCAAACAGCCGCAAAACCAGGCAAGTTTTTCTACAAAGCAAGTATTTCCTGTTAACAAGTCAGAAACAACTAATTGGTTGCACGGCTTTACATTGAACTGGTTGCATGCGGTAATGCCAGGTGCGCAAATGACCATATTGATAAACATTGACGATACGTTGTCACAACCTATCTATCGACAGATAGTTGCAGAAATTAAAAAGGCCATTGAAGCTGGAGTTCTCAAAGCCGGAAAGAAGCTGCCATCAACAAGAGAACTAGGCAAAGCCCTTGGAATTTCACGCTTCACAGTAATGCGCAGCTATGATGACTTGGCCAGTGCCGGCTACATAAACATCATCACCGGCAGCGGTGCCGTGGTTGGAGAAAACTTAGACAAGACCGAAACAACTCCAAGGCAAAGTTCAGAGCTGTCGCAGCTATTGCCCGCCACGAAACCTGGCACAATCTCACGCTTCAGCCAACAAGTTGCACGCGCCGCACGCCTTCTGCCCTCAGCCAATCTCTGGCAAGAGCAGCTTCACCATGGTGCACCAGCCTCAGACTTACTGCCAATCAGCCGCTGGAAGGAAGTTCTAAACTGCGCCACAAGAGAAATCGAAAAAGAACTAACACAAACACACCAAGAGCCTTGTGGCAGTTTGGAGTTACGCCAAGAGATTGTAGACTACCTCCATCGCCAGAGAAGGGTGAAGTGCAACACCTCTCAGGTAATTACTTTTTCTTCTTATCAAAATGCCTTTGATTTCGTCGTGCGAATGCTGATAGACAACGGTGATCAATGCGCCATTGAAAGCCCTGGCCTGCCAGACAATTTTCGAGCACTGCTCGCCAGCGGCGCTACGCTGCATCCGATTAATGGTGATAGCAGTGGCATGTCGGCGCAAGAAATAAAAGACATAGGCTGCCCGCTCAAGTTGATTTGCTTAACCCCCTCGCGCAATCCACTAACTGCTGCAACTATGACAGTTGAGCGACGCCAAGAAATACTCGCTCTAGCAGAAGAAAAAAACTGCTTTGTTATTGAAAATGACTTAGATCATGAATTTCGCTACGGTACAAAGGCCATTGCTTCGCTACAAAGCATGGACAACCAGGGCCGAGTGATCTACATAGGCTCCTTTGCTCAAGTTTTAGGGCCGCTTTGTCAAACAGCATACATAGTTCTACCGGCCCATTTTGTCAGCGTCGGTAAGCAGCTAAAGTCACTAATAGAAACTGACTATGCCCCTATTGAGCAAACAGCTTTAGCAAAATTCATGCAGCAAGGCTACTACGAAAGGCATATCAAAAAGACCAATGAAATCTACGCTGAACGCCGGGCGGCTCTCATACACGGGCTAACTATTGCCTTTGGCAAGAATATAAAACACATTGCCTCACAGACAGGCACTAGTTTAATCGTATCTTTTCAGGCAAGCACTACTGGCGCAAGATTAGACTGCGATACAAGACTAGACTGCGCGCCAATGAACTGTGCAAAACTCGCTGAAGCGGCTCGCAAACACCGTATCACCATGGTGGCACTGAACGACTTCTGTAAAGACGATGAGCATAGAAACGAATATCTAGTAAGTTTTGGTCATCTCTCAGCGGCGCAAATAAGTGAGCGCGTCAGTGCGCTGGCACAAGAACTACTGGCGCAAGAGCTACAACCAAAGTTAGCAACCAGTTTGCACCCGCTGCTAACAACCAGTGAGAGCTGCATCACTAGGTAGCAACTCTATCACCAAGAAAGTCGTTGAATTAGCTTTGATTCGAAGGCCTCTACCGTCTAAGGTGTAGGTATCCCTTTCTACCAACTATATCAATCACCCCTTTCATTGGCAGGCCCACTCAAAGCAAACCCAAAGCTTCAATCGACCATTTTTTCGCGACAGTAGTGCTGCGCGAACAACAACAGCAACAACAATCGTCTCCAACCGGAGAAGAAAGTAGACAAGATCATGAACCACATCGCCAATGCGTCAGATAACGAATCGACCATCAAGATCGCTCTGGGCGACATTCTTACGGTGAGTCTGCCCTACGAAACAACCGTGCCAGGACAAACGGCCTGGACTTTCGGCGACAACTTCGACTTCAGCCAGTGCCTGAACTTGGGTTCTATCGGAGCCAAAGACGGTGTACGCACCATGCAGTTTGTCGCCTCCGCTATCGGCACCGTCGCCATCGAACTGCGGCAGTTTCGAGTGCTGGCACTGCAGACTGCGAGCAACATCACTGGCACCTACAAGCTCACTGTCACTGTCAGCGAAAGCTGAACGCCAGAGAATTTGACAGAGAGCAATTAGACAGGGAGGACCAACATGAAACTGCCAGAGCGAACCAAGCTGCCTCTGGCAGTGTTGGTCTTATCTTTTCTACTTTTCACAGTGCTTGTCCTCATTCGAAATCGAGAAAGCACTCCCTTCTTCCGCCCGCACGGCCAATTTGCCGTGGGCGTGAATTATCCCTGGCGCAACTACGGCGGTGACTTCGGAGCCACTGTTTGGGGAGTACACGAAGGTGCGAGCACAACTCAAGCCAACAAAGCAATTGACCAAGACTTTGAGCAAATCGCCAAGGTCGGCTTTCAGGTAGTTCGTTGGTTTATTTTTTGCGATGGCCGCGGAGGTCTAAAGTTCAGCAAGGAAGGCGGTGTGATTGGTCTCGATGAACAGGTGTTGGCCGACATCGGTGCGGCTATCGCTTTGGCAGAAAAGCACAAACTGCGCATCATCTTTGTGCTGCTCGACTTCAACTTCGCTCAACCACAGGTCTGGTACGCCGGTAAAAGGGTCGGAGGTCACCGCAAAATCATCGAGAAACCGGCTCTCACTACTTCCTTCCAAAGCAACGCCTTAGAGCCAATTCTCAAAGCTTTCGGCCAGAGCACTACTGTGGCAGCCTGGGAAATCATCAACGAGCCGGAATGGGTGATGACCGCCTTCCCCTACTGGCAAACGAGCAGAATTGCCAATGAGCGATTTGTGACATTTGTGAGGAGCACCGCCTTGTTCATAAAGGCGCGAGCCACTCAACCTGTCACCGTTGGTAGTGCCACTCTCTCTGACTTGCGCTACTGGAGCAATTGCGATCTCGATTTCTTGCAGTTTCATCACTATCCGGCCGCCAAGGCTAAACAGTTGGTGAGCACGCCGGTGGCCAATCTGGGTTACAAGATACCGGTTATTCTTGGTGAATTCCCCACCGGCAACACGCGAATCGACTCCAGCGTTTTCATCGACCAGATGCACAGTAATGGCTACTTAGGGGCACTTGCCTGGAGCTTCAGAGCCAGCGACAAATACTCAAACTTAGCCAAACAAGAAACCGCAATTTCGGCCTGGATAAAGCTTCATCCGGCCGGAAAGCCCTGACAAGGCAGATATCTCTGCTAGAACACAAGAAAGAGAAAAGGACTTCATTATGAGCTTTGGAAAAACCACCTCAAAAGTTAGCGGGCTGAACGAGACGCGCAGTCTGAAACTGCTAGTACGCATCCGCCCCGCTCAAGGACAAGCTGCGGCAGACTTCCGCGCGGTCTTGGTCGACCTGGAAGATCGCTTCCTTGCTCGCCGGGTGTCAACAGGAGAAGACCCTAGCAACAACATCTACACGGTCATAGTCTCGCTCTGGAGCAACAAGCGCGATCTGCTGGTGACCACACTAAACCAGCACGGTTACGCCATCAAAGACGAGACCGAACTCTAGAACCAGCAGTAAAGATTGCACCTAGCAATCTGAGACAAGAAAGGCTAACTTCAATATGTATTCACTAATCACACTCGCGGTGATTATCGGCATTCTCGGCTCAGTTGTTCTCAACCAACTGCGCAAGAAAGCCCGTTCCTTCCCACTGGGATTAACACTAGTTTTTGCCCTGGTCGCCTTAGTGATCGGCGGCATAGTCACGCAAGAAATTCTGCACCACTTTGTGCCGACCAAGCTGATCAGCAAAGAGTACAAGCTAAGTGCCATGCGCACCAGCAGTGGCACTTACGGCTCTTTTGCAATGGGCACTGGCACCACTAATAGTTTCACAAAATTCAGTCTGTACGTTGTCAACGACGACGGCAGTGTCTCACCCTTAGACATAGCCGCAGACGACCGAGTCAAAATCTTCGAAGACTCAAGCCTGAAGGACACCGGCTACCTAACGCACACGGTGAAAAAGTATGACTACTCGACGCCAATTGCCAACTGGGTCTGGCAGAGGCCAAACTGGGAAGAATTGGTCACAGAGCATCTAAGAGTGCCAGCAGGAACGCTTTTACACACCTTCACTGCCCAATAAACAAGTCGATCACCAATTCGCTCGACTATTGCTTTGCAAGCAGGAGCACCCTTCTTGGTGGCCCACAAGGGCCACCATATGGAGTAACAATGCCAACCATCAACAGCCCCTTCGACATCGTCATCAGCGCAGTCCTCGACATCGTCATCGTGGCGCTACTTTATGCAGCCCACAGAACCAACGTGAAACTTGCGGCCCACTGGTCAGGCAAGTTTATCATTGGTGGCGTCTGCAGCGGTTTAGCCACACGCTTCCAGGTGTCAGCAACATTGATCCGCATCATTGTTGTTCTCTGCGCCTGGGCTAGCGGCGGTGCGCACCTGATCTTTCTCTATTTCCTGCTCTGGGTCACTCTGCCCAGGGAATAGCAGCAAGATCTATCATTGAAAGAGGTGGAATATTCCAATTCCTATTCCACCTCTTTCACAACTATCTGAACTGAATATTTCCCATCAACTGTCGACCGAACAGGAACTGCCAAGCACACCAACTTTTTCTTATTTTTCAGCCTCTTATATTGTTTAGTACAACAATCATCATCATTTTGCATTTTCGGCCGAAAAATACATCATCCTTTTGGCTCAATTCTCCCGAAAACATCGATCAGACACCAAATTATGGCAAAAACAGTAAGAAGGTGGAAAAACATCAACAACAGCGCTAAAATCTGGCACATCTGTGCAATTAACATGATCGGGGTTAGTAAGTTGAAAAACGACACCAACAGCAAAAATCTCACTTTGGCCCACAAAGTCGCCGACGAGATGCTCAAACTTGACAAGCACGCTCAATATCTCGGCATGCAAGTAAAGCAAATTAGCCCCGGTTACGCTGAACTATCACTAGTCGTCAGAGAAGACATGGTCAACGGCCTCGGCATCTGCCATGGCGGAGTGACCTTCAGCCTTGCCGATACGGCCTTTGCCTTCGCTTGCAATTCGCGCAACAACCGCACTCTTGCTCTCAACTGCTCCATCACCTACAGCGCTCCGGCTCGCCATGGTGACGTGCTTACAGCTGTAGCACAAGAAACCGTTCTTAATGGCAAGACAGGGGTCTATGACGTCGTAATCTCTAACCAACATATGGAAAAAATTGCCTTGTTCCGCGGCGTTTCTTACCGCACCAGACAACAAATCGTTAATGGCTCTGCTGACGACTAAATTAGTGCTACGGCCCGTTCTTTTATCTCGCGCTCTTGCGCCTATACCAATCAGGGTCACCACCGCCCAGTGGCACAGTCAACGGCCCAAAGCTATTGCTTGAAGTAAACGACTGACCAGCATGCAGCATCCACTTGAAGCTTTCTTCTAACGACTTGGGTCGCGCCGCATAGCCGTTGGTCAATTCATAAATTGCCCAATCGCCTTCTCTAAACATTTCACTGAGCTTCAGGTCTGGTCGAGCAGCAAAGTCTTTCATGTGCTTGTCGTCGCCAATAATCAGCTGCTTGCGCCCTGATTTGGTCGGCCCATAAGACAGGCCATCGTCAGGAAGTGGATCGTTGACGACAATAAATTGATCAATGTGCGACATAGTATCAACTGGTCTCTTTAGATAAGTCATAAGCGATGGCTTAAAGGCGCCATAGAGAGCGATTTCTTCATGACAGTCAGGAATATATGAGGCCACTGCTTTCATATTGTCTTGTTTCTGTGCGGCAAAATATTGAAATGCCACTGGCGTGACATATGAAGTCAAAACGCAGATGCTCAGTGCCGCAACCAATAAGTTAGCACTATAACGCTTAGCTAAAAGTTCGCGTATTTGAGCAGCAGCACCAAGCAATGTTACAGCTCCGCCAAGAGCCAAACTCAGTTTTTGCCCAGTGCTTCCCGTCATAAAGAAAGCCAACAACGGCAGTATCAGAGCCGCACCAAGGGTCAAGAAGCAAACCAACCACGAGACTATGATGAGCCATAATCTATCCCATTTAGCCTGATCGTCAAAGGCAAATTGCCCAGGGCCATCAGCCAAGCGTGACATAGCCACTGCCACGAGCACAGAAAGAGGAGCAATCAATGGCATAGCATAAGTGTCTAGCTGTGTCTTAGACAGGCTGAAAAACAGAAGAACGGCCGTGCACCATGAGGCAAGATAAAAGACAGCACGATTCTGCAGCAAATCAAAATCTAAATACTCGCCCTTGAGAGCCTCCAGATCAGCTTGAGCTGGGTCTCTTGGCTTCATATCTTGAGCATATGGCCGGTACGATGATTTAAAAGAAAGTCTGGTGCCACCAAACCACACTTTGGCTAAAGGCTGAAAGAAGGTCAACTTAAAAGTCTGTGGCAAGAGCAAAAACCAGGGCGCTAAGCCGTAGGCTAGAACCGGCAAGTAATAGAAAAAATTAGATTTGTGCAAGTTGGTCTTGCCTTGAAAGCGGGCTAAATTTTCATAGATAAAGAAGACTTGAAGAAATAGACCCTTAGTGGCCTTCCACACCATGTAATACCAAGGAACAACCACGGCAAAAAACAAAGGAACACCAAAGATTGGCTTGGTGCTGGCAAACCAAAAGGCAAGACGCTTCCAGCCCGGCTTTGAAAGCAGCAAGTAAAGCCCTGTGCCAATGGCAAACAATAGAAGCCCAGCTGGACCTTTGGTGAGCATTGCCAAAGCGAGCGAAAGCCAGAGCACTATCCACCAATTGCGCTTACCAGCAAAGACACAAAGAATGAATGAGTAAGCACTGAGATTGACAAACGCAGTGAAGGCGGCATCGATGCAGGAGAGCTTAGAATACGCCACCAAAAGTGGTGCACTCGCTGCCAGTAGACCAGCAAGCAATGCTGCTCTCTTACTGGCAAAAACGCTAGTGACATAAAAACTGGCGAAAACTAACAGTGAAGCGAGCAAACCAAAGGGCAGCCGAGCAGCAAATTCGCTTACACCAAATAACTTGTATGAAGCAGCCGTCAACCAGAAAGTCAATATCGGCTTGGAATAGTAAGTTTGATAATTGAGGCGCGGAACAATATATTCACCACTCTCTATCATTTCGCGAGCAGCTTCGGTGTAGTAAGTTTCGCCCGGATCAATAAACGACCAGCTGCCTATACTGTTGCAATAAATGCCCAAGCAGACAGCGGCAAGAATTACCCAAGGAACATAGCCTTGCGTTAGCTTGCTTGCCGCAACATTAGTTGCTTTTTCATTGATGTCAGGCGCTGGCGCCGTACTTTCTTGCACCGCTTCATAATACCACTTCAACTTCAGGCACTCCCACAGAGACAGGGCTTAGGGTGATCCAGTACGCCTAGCTCAATTCTTAAGGCTCGAAGTTCAAAGAGCTGAACTTTGACTTGTCACCCGGTCAGCTACCCCGTATAGTATCTGCGGAGAAAAAAAATAGACGAAGAGGCTCCAAAACGGAGCCGAACTATCAAAGACCAGGTTTGCCAACCACAATCGGAGGCAGCCGTTGCTATTAAAGCTAGCGACTGCCTCCTTTGAGGATGATTAAAAGCGCCCGCACATTTCCATGCGCGTGGCAACGTCGTCCCACATGCCGTAGGGCGAAAAGTCTTTCGCTTCCGGCAGGGGCTGCGTCAGGTCGAGGGCGATGCTGCCGACCAAACGACTCTGCGGCAGGCTTCCAAGATGTGCCAAGTGCGGGTCGTCGACGTCGATCAGGTCATACTGGAATATGGTGCGTCGCTGTCGGTGCGAACACACATACTTGAGGTCGCCGACACCACCGTCGATGCCGTAGTAGCTTCGCGCTTGGCAGTGAGCCCGGTAGTTGCTTCGATCGAGCATCGGTTCGAGCTTGCTCATATCCATGCCTTCGGGGTCGAAGACATAATCGATGTCGGTCGGATCTTCCTTTGCCGAAACGAAACTACCGCCGACATGGGCCAGCTTGCAACCGGCGCCTTGAAGGCTAAGCAACGCTGCAAGCAGCCCTTGTGTTTGACGAAAGCGGCGGTCCGTCTGGCCGAAACGACCAACGAAATCGTCCCAAGTTGCATGGTGCATACCGGGAGGCAGGAGACCCTCTTCATCGAGCTCGGGGATGCCCTGGAGGTGCTGGCAGTCGCGATCGCTGTAGGAAGGGTCAAAGCCTAGCTGCCTCTGCCGTTCGAGAAAGGCATGCAGCTCGGGCATGAGTTTGTTCCAAGCTTCGTCGAGCGCAGCCGAAAGTTGCTCGATGTTGCCATCGGCGATGCCACCAAGGAAGCCGTAAACGCTCTGTCGCACATGAGATGCGGCCAGCAGTAGAGGGCTGTTGCGTACCACAGGATCTCTGATGTCGTTCACCAGCGCCAGCGATGCCTGCAGTTTTGCGTGTTTGCTCAACAGAATTTCGAGCTCTCGCTCTGCGGCAATGTTCATATGCACTCCTTTTGTAAAACCCCTGTGTCGGGCAAAATCAAAAAAAGTAAGCGAAAAGGGCTCCAGCTGGAGCTCTAATCGCTTACGCGAAAATCACCTAACCTTTATGCCGAGAAACAGCAGTTAGGCGTACCGGCGACGGAGAACCTCCCGATAGCTGTTCTCGCCCGTGTAAAGCGTGTGCCAGACCGGCGCCTTGGCGAAAGGCGATTGGACATGCCGGCTGACCAGCGAATCGGGAACCGTTGCCTGAACCGGCGACTGAAGCGGCTCTTCCCCTTCGACCACCGGCAAAGTGAAGTCGATGCCGAGAATGGCCAGCAGCTGCGGCAGCGGCATGTAGCGGTCACGAGCCAGCATCATGCCCCATTCCGAGCGCTGCTCAGGCTTGTTACCGAGCAAAAACGCCGGGTCATCGAACGCCATCATCGAGTGGCGACGCAAGCTGGCGTCCTTGCCGAGCATCCGCTTCCAGCCATAGCTGGGGATGACGAGAATGTTCGACTTGCCCAGCTCGATGCGGCGACCGAGCAAGAGCATGAAGGCAACCGGAGCAGCCTCCATCCAGCGCTCGGCCTCGTCGACCACCAGCACATCGCAGTCGAGTAGGTTTTCGCGCAAGCCATGCTGATTGCCGGTGGAGCCCATGAAGCCAGGCCCGTGTGCAACCAACTGATCTTCGGCGAAATACGAGGACACACTGTGCAGGTATTCGCTGCTCAGCCCGATGGCGGTGGCTTGTTGGCGCACCTCCATGGCAATGGCCGTCTTGCCAGTGCCCGCGCCGCCAACGAGCAAGAGGTTTTCACCCCGGCCGACGAAAGCGGCGGTGGCGATTTCATGCACCTGGGCCTGGTCGAGGGCGCCGTTGAAGGCGAAGTCGAAAGCCGCCAGCGAATGGGGAGAACGTGTGGAAGTTTGGTTCATAGAATCCTTGATGTCAGTGGAGTATCAAAAACATAGCCAACACAACCAAATGAACCACAGAGAAATTTCTTCCTCTGTGGCTGACGTCTAGCACAGACATCAATTACTTCCCTCGGTCAGTCGGGGCTTACTGCAAGCTCTGAGCCAGAGAGCTTACTTCTTCTACTTCTTTTACTTCTTCTACTTCTTTTACTTCTTCTCGACAGGCGCGACCGGAGCAGCGGGCACATCGGCCGGAGCAACACCAGACGCACTTCCGGCAGCACCGCCGCCGACCATGCGCAGTTCACGCACGGCCACCTGCGGCTGACGAGTGTCGATGAACGTGCCAGAGACACGGTCACCATCGCGCAGCAGGGGTGTGCCCGGATAGACCTGGGTGGTGGCATCGTAGTAGTGGTCGTCACCCACGATTTGGAAGCGCCACGACGTACCGTTGGGTGCGATACGCCAGATCTTGCCTTCGAAGGTCACCACTTCGCTGGCGGCCGTCGTTTGCATGCCATTGCTGCCCTGAGCGAGCTTGGTGGCATATTCGCGCAGCGCCGATTGCAGGTCGGTGCCGTAGGCGACGTCCGAGACTTCCTGCGAACGAGCATCCATGAAGCCGATGGCCGCACCGGTGGAACCGAGCGACTGGCTCTTGGTGTAGATCGCCACCCAGGTCAGATGACCGTAGATGTTGTAGAGCTCGAGGTTTTCGACGTCGTACTTCTGCAGGCCGTTTTCCCGGGCGCCGAACATCGTCTGCGTGACGCTGCCGCCGTGGTTGAAGCCACGCAAGCCCGGATAGTAGACCGCCTTGTTCTTGTCGGTCTCAAAGGCCAGCACGCCAATCACACCGTGATCCGTCGAGCTGCGCGAAGTCATCGGCACGATGAAGATGCTGTGCTCGTCCTTGGTGTACGAGAGCAACTGCCCCTCATCACCATCGGCTGGCGTCATGGCATCCTGCTTGGACAGGCCCAAGAACACCTGCAACCAAGCGCCGAAGCTCGACTGCGAATAGGCCTGACCGTAGAGACCCCAGTCTTTGGCGTACTCGCGAATCAGGTCGCTGGAGACCACGCGGTCGACCCACTTGATCTCAGGCGCACCTTGCTCGTGAACGGAGAGCTTGGGCTCTGCCGTAGCGACGTCGATGAGCAGAACCTTCGAAATCTTGCTGCCGACGATGTCGCCGAAAGCAGGGGTGATGTAGGTGATGCTCCAATGCGGCTGGAATTCATCATCGACTTCGAAGGTAGCGTTGGCCAGTTCACCCTTGTCGTAGCCGGCCATGTAGGCGAAGCGCGACAGGTTCATGCCCCAGGGCATGTCTTCGAACAGGGTGATGTGAAAGCCGTCGCGCAGCTGCGGATGGGCTTCTTTGTCTTCAGCGTCGACCAGCACATAGCCGGGGCTTTCGGTGCGGCCGCCGAAAAGCGGTGTCCAGAACGTGTCACCGGTGTTGGTGGGAACGAGAGGAGCCGCGTAGTAGCGGTGACCCTTGATCGCCTGCAGCGTCAGCTTGCCCACGGTGAAGCGGGTGCTGTAGTTGCCCTTGCTGGAGAGCACGGTACGTGCCTTGAGTTCGGCCATCTTCGGCGTCACCTGCACGAGATGCTGCTCGTCGGTGGGCGGGATGATGTCGGTGTCGTTGGCGATAGTGATGTTGGGCAGGTCGGCGAAGCGCTTGGCGTTGTCCGGGCCGATGCTGTTGAAGCTGATCTGCACCAGGGGAACGATGAAGAGAATCAGCACAGCAATTGCCGAACGCCAAATTGCCTTGCTAGTGCCACCGCAGCAGAACAAGCCCACCGGAATGGCGACCAGCAGTGCCACCAGCAGCGGCGAGAAGTAGCCGAAGAAGCTGCCGGTGAAGTTGGGCTGGAGATAGTAGAGGTTGATGCGCTGCAGCAGCAGGTCGATGACAAAGGTGATGATTGCTGCGGTGATGGCAACGGTGCGAGGGGAAACTTCCTTCTTGTCCCGTTGGTAGCCTCGGCTATCGCTGGTGGAAGCGGTGCTGCCGAGCCAGAAGGCAAAGGCGGCGGACAGTGCGGCGAAGAGCAAGGCCGTAGGCCAGAAATGCAGGTCGAATAGCATGTTTGTGAGTTCCTCTTTCAGGTTGTTTAACTAAAAGGCTGCGCACGGCAGGAGTGCCATAGAGAGCCAGAACTCCATTTCCCAATCCAAACTCAAGCGCGACAAAACACGTAAAGCTTCCAGCGCACAACAGAAGTTGCGTCAATTGAAGATTCAATTGCTAGTGCTGATTAGCTAGGTGTCTTGAAGTACTCGAATATTGAAAAAGGGAAAGGATACCCTTGACTACCAAGGCATAGGCTTACAGAGCAAGGGTTAATAAGAGAGATAACCTTAAATCCGCTCGCGCGAAGAAATTAGAGCTAGCTCATCTAGCGCTAGCTAAAAAACAAAGCTTAAATTCAAACTTTGAGTAATTTTGACGTATTTTCCCGATTGACCAGGGACGTCGTTTCACAATAATGGTGCCAGAGGTGCACTATGTCTGAGAAAGAAACTCTAACCAAGCCAAAACTCTCCAAAGCAGATCTAGCAGAGGCAGAGAACGATGCTGCAGCGACAGCGACACCCTCACCATTTGATGCCAACGCTCTATTTAATCAGCACCAAAAAAGCATTGTTAGAGTCAGCGACAAACTGAACCTCGGCGGCAATGTTTTAGACAACACAGTCGGTTCAGGCTTTGCCATCGACTATCTTCCTAGCAAAAATGACTCTAACAAAACAGATTCTGGCAAGTCCGCTTCTAGCGAAACTGAGGCGGCCTGCCGCTTTGCCACAGACAATCACGTTGTCGCCCACACATCGAACGATGCCACGGTCGAACTAGGCAACGGCAATAAATATCCATTCACAGTGGAATTGCGCGATGAAGCTAACGATCTAGCGATAGTAAGGGTGGAGAAAGTCAAAAAAGACGACTGCCATCCCCTAGAGATTACCGACCAAGAAGCGCCCCTGAAAGCAAACGACCCTGTGGTCAAAATGGGCGCTCGCAACGGCTATCCGGACTTCACAGAAGGGACAGTTCAAACCTATTTCACCAGAGAAGACGCACGCGGCCTGCCGCTTTTACCTGGCGAAGACAAAAAGCGCTCAATGCTCTCAGTTATAACTAAGTCAAATATCAGCCAAGGTGGAGACTCGGGCGGCCCCATGCTCGATGCAACCGGAAAAACAATTGCCGTGATGGACGCCGATGGCCCTTACGTAATGGCTGGCACACCGGCTCACCTCTTGCGCAAACACCTGCAAAAATTGAAAGCCAGCGACTAGTAATATTTCTTGCCGCTATGGGGAATTATGTGGCATGAAGCCCCATAATCCCAAAGCGATTGCCGACAAATATTATGGTGACCCCTTCTCTCGTAAAGCTAGAGAGGGTAAGCGTTGCTGTCTGTTTGGCCCATCTATTTTCAAGAGCGGAGTTGGCGGGGCCATGCTGCTCATAGACAAAGAAACTCTGACCAGATACGAAATTCATTCAGGGATGATGCGCTACGGCGACTTACCTTTTCTCGACTATGAAAACCAGCTTGGACTATTCTCTTGGCCCAGCGAGGGTGGAGCCCCAATTGCAGACGACGAAAAAATTCTTTTAAAACAAGTTGCCGAGCTTAGGCAATCAGATCAAAATTCAAAGGACGAAGATGCGCAACTATTCGAAGCACAATTGCGAGCAGATAATGACAGGAGTGGCGAGCAGTTAGAGGCAGAACAATTTCTCTTTGACGCCGCTGAAGCAGAAGATGCAAACAATCTAAAGCTAGCCGAAGATTTATATAGCAAAGCCATCGCTGTCCTACTCAGAGATGAGCCCAGTGTAACTCGCGACAGTTTTCTCATGCTGGCCTATTCGGCGCTAGGGCATTTGCTCGTAGGACAAAAACAATTTCTTGAAGCCACGAAAGCGCTTACCAGCTCTGTAACTTTCTTTCAGTCAAGCAATTACAAACAAGAACTATTGCTCACCGGCACAGTCTGCGTTCAAATATTAGCTGAATGCCTTACAGCACTGGGCCGCACCGATGAACTAGCAGCCTTAGCGGAAGTGCTAGATCAAGCAAAAGAATAGAGATACCCGAACAGTGGCAAGCCCTCCAACCAGTTTGTCGGCCCAGAGGGCAACCAGCGTTAAGCATACCCAATTCCAAGGGCTGATCCAGTGTTTCTTTAACAAAGAATGACTGATCATGCCTTGTGCTCGACCATGGCCAAAGAGTAATTATGAGATATCAATCCTCTCTCTATCCTTTTTGAGTAAGCGCTACCTCTAACCAAACAGCTACTAGATTCGCAAGCTCTCAAGCAACTTCGTTGTTTGGGGCGCCCGGCCGGTTAACTCGACTAACTAAGGAGACCATGAATTACCTAATCTACACCCTTCAATTTGTCACCTACGCACCGTGGGTGGTGATGTATCTCTCTCTGGCTATCCCGGCGATGGGCGCCCTCCGCAACCGCGATTCTTCGCCATCCAGCTATGTAGGGGCTTTGGCCGATGGCATTGGCCAGACCTTCTGCTTGATCTCGCTCGTAGTGGCTCCATTTCTTCTGTTTGCCTTAGCTTTGATATTGGGGCTATTTGGATCGCTGGGAATAACTATTTCTGGTGCGTGCTTCGGTCTTGCCGGTTGGTTGTGGGAGGAAAAGAAATACAGCTTCGCCTCAGTCGCGCTCATCTACGCACTTGGGGCCGTGGCCTTTTTCGTGGGCATAGCCCTGGCCATGCCTTACTCTGAATTGGCTTTGCGATTACCTCTGGTACTACAGCCTTGGTCTGGAGCCAATCGCACGTCTTAGTCTGTGGCAGTAACTCCAAAAACCAGAGAAAGAAAAGTAGAACAGTAGAAAACTAGAAAGGACATAGACAATGACATACGCCTTTTGGTCGACCATGGGCGGTTGTGGCAGCACCACTCTTGCTGTCAACTGCGCCTACTCACTAGTGCAAGACGGCAAGTCAGTTCTGTTTGTCGATCTCAATCAATTTAACTCACGGAGTTGGAGCTTTTTCGCCCCCGCTGCTCCCTCTGGCAGGTACATCGGCAATGAAATTGCCGTCACCAACTTCCAACCACCCCAAAGAGTGCGAGCGGTGAAAACGCGCTTTGCCCACCTGTGGTGGCTTGGTTGCCCGTCAAGCCTGCCTGAAATCAGTCAACAGCCAATCAGCTCACAGACAAGCAGCAATCCTGATCAGAAAAGGTTGCTACATGCGCTGCCTCATTGGCTGCGGTGTTTCGACGCCGTGGTCATCGACGTGCCAAGTGGCATCAATGCCGAGATCTATCAAGTGGCCGCGCTAGCCGACAAGCTTGTTTACGTACTCGATCAGCGCTGCCAGCATCTCGATAGCGGCATGAAGGCTTTATTGCAAGTGGCCAAACAACCGAACCGCAGCAAGCCACTGGCAATTTTCCCCTTTCAGAATCACGACGCCAGCATCGATGTACAGGGCAAGAGTAAGGTCTGGAGGGAGCTCCTACAGCAACATCTGGACAATCTCTTCCAGACTCTGTACGGCGAAAAGCTAGGCAGTGACTACTTAGGGCAAGCAACGGCTCTGTCTTCGCCCTATGCTCGCCTAGACACTCGCATCTCGCTGGAGGCAAATCCAGACGGCCAACACGGGGAGCTTTCACAGTCCCTGCAGCGCTTCTACCAAATTCTCACCGGCAACGAGCGCCCAGCGCTGGAGCAATAGCTGATCTGGAGCTGATTTCTAGCCGATCTTTGGTAGATCTTTGGTAGATCTCTAGACAATCTCTAGCGGATGTCGCTACACAGTCAAGGGCAGACTCAGGCCACAACCTGGCTCTGCCCTTGACTCTAAATACATCTCTATAGCCAGTCAATCTCTTTTTCCAACTTGATAGTAGACCGGTCTATTTACAACCCAAAAAAAGAAAATCATTTGCTGCCAAAACTCTAATAGCGTGTGGGTGCAAAGAGATGAAGCTCATCCTTACCCGGCTTGATCACTTTCGAACTTTCCACAACTTGAGCATCTAGGGCTAAATTGCCAACCACTCTTCGCATTTCTTGCAACGAAACACCCTTTAAGTCACGCTCTGAGACAACTATGTGCTTTATGCGCGAAAGCTTTTTCAGTAGACGCAGGTCAATCGAACTATCAGACAGATCAAGATATTGCAAATGCTCCAAGGCAGTCAAAGTGGGGAGGGAAGCATCGGAAATACCCGGATTATTAGAGAGATCAAGTATGGTCAGACCCTTGGCCGCCTTCAGAGCAACAAGCTGAGAGTCTTTGATTTGAGCAGCATGCAAACCCAAACCCCACAACTTTGGCAAGCGCGCAATCGGCCCCAAATCTGCGTTAGCGAGATCTGTGCAATCCAAATTCAAGTGCTCCAATGACATTAGTTTTCCAAGCACCGGCACGGTCTTGCCCGTAATCAGGCTGCGGCCCAGATCTAAACGCTGCAATTTTGGCAAATCATGGAGCCCTTTAGCACCCAAATCAGATACATCGCAATTTGCTAAATTAATCGTGTTCAAGTCTTTCAAATGCGAGATCTTGGCCACCAGCCTGTCAGCCAGAGCATCTTCACTGTCAATGGTCGAGGTAAAACTAAACCGGATAGCCCAAATATTTTCAGGAGCAATGGAATCAAGTAGCTGAGGATTTTTAATCAGGGTCGCACCCGGTCTAAAACACATCGATCGGCACTGATCCGCGGGCAGTCTGACTGTACCAATAGCATCTGCCAACTTATGCTTGTTGCTCGAAATGCGTTCCAGGCCAGCAACGGCACTCGGACCTAACACAGTTTCCAGCCTACCTAAGCCAGCAACATTAGGAAAATGCAGCACCAAGACTTCTGATTTTGCTTTCGCCGTACCTTCTGTCTTTGCCTTGGCTGGCCCACTAGACCAACAGGGTTGGTACGTTAAAGCAAGGCTCAGAGCGACGCTCAAGAGAAATAAATTGCGATCTGCTCTCATATCACTTCTATCACTTGCACCACTAGTTTAGCTCATTCCCAATGAGAGCAAGATCTAAAAAAGTGCTGGATTCAGCCGATTAAAAGTACGGCAACCTAGAAATACAGCACCTTAAAGGTAAGAAATTAGCAAAAAACCCAAGGACGACAGCACAATTGCTGCCGTCCCGAACTCCGAATCAGGTAGCCTAGAAAATCACCGGCTGAAAGGCAAGGCCAGCTTTGCTCAACTGCACAGAGCGGGGGATGCCGAGGCGCTTTTCGACGCGGCGATTGGGGGCAATGCTGACTTTCTGGCCCGCGACGATGAGGCTGCGTTCACGGGGGGTAACCTGGCAAAGATAAGTCTTGCCATTGATGCTCTGTTCGACGATGGTCATGTTGGTCATGTCAGTTCTCCTATTTGATTGGCTGATTGAAATACGTTGTTCTTCACTTCAGCACTGCTGAGGAGAAGAATGAGCTAGAAGCTAGATTGAAAAGGTGTTGGGAGCTGGAGACTTCCAAAGAGAGAGTGGGTGGATTGCGGGTGATACCTATACCTTAGACAGATCACCAGAGCGAATCAAAGCACCAACAACGATCTGCAGGGTGGTACTACGAAAGACTGGAGGTCGACACTGGTGTTACTGGTTAGTACCAGTTACTACCGGTTGGTACTGGTTGGTTACAGTAAGGCAAAAGTGGTTGGTTCCCAACCTGTATTTTGCAGCACAACGAGATAACCATCCGGATCGACAAAGATATTTCCTGGCCTTTCTCAATGAGGAATGAAAAGGTAAATCAGCCCACCAAAGCTCTAGTAACTGGATTACAAGAATAGTAAACTAACTTTCTCTTAAACGGGTGACCAAATGGACTTTCAACTTCCACTGGATCAAACCTGCGGAAAGCCAATATATAGACAAATTTCTGAAGGAATTAGAGCAGCAATCGCCAATGGTAGATTGCGCCCTCTAGAGAAGCTCCCCTCTACTAGAGATTTGGGTTCGACCTTGAACTGTTCGCGCTTCACTGTAATGCGCAGTTACGAAGAATTGGTGAGCGCTGGTTATATCACCATCGCCACCGGCAGCGGTGCTTTTGTCAGCGCCCAATCAGCCTTCCCCATCGTCTCTCAACTAGACACAAGTATAGATTCGACGCCCAACACTATCGCTATCGCTGATGCTAACTTGTCACACTATGGCAAAAGTCTACTCGCCGCAGCAGCTACAGAGCCGGCGACAGCCGAACTATTTGCCGAGTTAAACTATGGTGCTGCAGTTGACGAACTGCTGCCTACTACTCGCTGGAAAGAACTAGTAAACAAAGCCACCCGTACCACTCAAGCAGGCCAGCTCGGCTACGAAAGTGACCCACTAGGCTACTTCCCCCTAAGGCAGGCTCTCGCCGGTTTTCTAGGCCGCTCCAGAGCAATTCGCTGCACAGCCGACCGCATAGCCATATTTAGTGGCTCTAGCGGCGCCCTAGACTGCCTACTGCGCATACTTGTCGATGCTGGTGATCTCTGCGCCGTAGAAGAACCTGGCTTCCCCGGTGCACGGCGCTGCCTGCTCACGCACGGCGCACGTTTATTCAACGCTGGCATAGATCAAGGCGGAATAAGCATTGAACAGCTAAGAAAGATAAACGAGCCCATCAAGCTTATTTACGTTACACCTTCGTACCAAGATCCCACTGGCGCAGTGATGCCCCTAGAGCGCAGACATGAGCTTCTTCAGCTGGCAAAAGAAAAGAATTGCTACATAATCGAAGACGATTTTGGTTGCGAGTATCGCTATGGAGAGAAACCAGAGCCCGCAATTCAAAGCATGGATGAAGATGATCGAGTAATTTACCTTTCTAGTTTTTGGAAAACACTGTTTCCGCTAGTGCGTGTCGGTTACATGATTTTGCCAGAGCGACTAGTAGATGCCACCTACAAATGCAAATCTATAGTTGAACGCGACTATCCGCTTATTGAGCAAAAAGCGCTAACAGATTTAATTGCCGATGGCCATCTAGAAAGGCATATAAAACGCACCAGACCAATCTACGCAAAACGACGAGCCGCTCTGGTACAGGTGCTGACCAAAGAGTTCGGTGATCGTGTGGCAATTGAATCTGCTGCAGCAGGTATGCAAATGCTAGTTCGCTTTGACGACAGCTTCAATCATCAATCAATTATTTCAGCAGCCCTCAAGTTTGATGTTTCGCTAGTCGGCACTGAGGCTTACTACTCAAATACAGGAGCCTCACTCTCAGGAACACCAAAAAGAGCAAAAAATGAATTCTTATTGGGCTTTGCTCATATAACCGAAGAGCAAATCACCCAGGCGGTGCAAGCTTTGGGCCGAGAGCTGCTAAAGCCGTCAGCAGTTTGAGCAACTAAAAAAGCTTTGCTTGCATGGAGTTACTTCAATTGACCAATCAACCCTGTAAAAATTGCGGCAAACCACAGGTGACCACTAAATATTACTGCCCTTTACCGGCCTGCTCACAAGCTTGCTGTTGTCTTTGCCAACAGTCCACGAACATCCAGCTAGAACACGGCAAGGCAGCGTGTAGCGAGTGCCCTGGAAAGGACTACCGGCATTGGCTAACAAACGTTGATTCAAAGCATTTTCTACTCGCACATCAACTGATGCTGGAAGATATGGATATTTTTTATGGATTTTCTGCGGAATTTGCCAACCACCACTGATACCAACATTGGTCAAAGTCGGGGTGCGACCACTATGTTGGCCAAAGAGGGCTTTGTCAATACTGTTTTGCAAACCTGTCAAAACCTGCACGTCGCCCAAGACCCACCAGTTAGATCGGCCGCGATAACCAAGACCAGCAGTTGATTGGAAGCGTCTATCGTGATCGGGATATTTCGCTAATGGTGCTTCCGGATAATCATAAAAGCCACCAGTGACACCATGAGTGCCACGCAGATAGGCAACTTGTACAGTGTTAGAGAAAAAGCCATTGAAGCCATAACCATCTTTGGCTGGTTTGAGATCCATGCGCGTCTCTACACCATAGGCCTCTTGGCCGCTATTAGTGAGACGATTGTAGATAGGAAGATTGCCAATTACACCAGAGTCGCCAAAGTTGCGCAGCTTTTTATAGAAAATATTGGTACGGGTGACAAAACGGGGCCCCAACTGGGTTTCTACGCTAACATCTACTAGCTTGCCACGAGTTGGTTGGAGCGGCCGCGGTGTGCCTTGATAAATGCCATTAACAATGGTGCCTGTAATTGGAATAGGATTGAGGAAATAGTCTACTGGAGTAGGTGTAAAAATGTCAGAGTACGAGCCGCGCAAGACTGTATTTTTATTGATGACAAAAGCTAGACCATACCTACCGCTGGCTTGGGCGGCAGTAATGCGCTGTGTTTGAAAAGGCTTGAGAGAAAAGGGCTCAACCCCAGGAGTTTGCGCCAGTGTCTCGGCTAAGCGCTGAGCATTGCCAAAAACACTATGCTGCACATCGAGGCGCACGCCGGCATCGACAGTAAGGCGCTTCCAGAAACCTTTCTCTGGCTTCCAACGATCTTGCACGAAGGCGCTCTGCAAATATCTGAAGCCTTTGTAATTGCCAATATTTCCCTGCATCTGCGGGCCAGCTACCTGACCAGTAAAGGGGCTTAAAATGCCACCATAGGGAAAGGGATTAGTATTAATAGCATTGGCACCATCCAGGTCACCATCTGCCTGTAATTGAGCAACCTGGCCAAGAGCATCGTTTTGCGCTTGGGCAGCGCCAACATAATCAGCATTGAAATATGTAGCCTGAAAACTAGTTTTAACTGGTCTAACTTCGCTCAAAAAGCCCGTTTTGAGATGGTGCGTTTTGAAGGCAGTCTTAGTTAAATCGCCCTGGGCTGAGAAGATATAATTAAATCTCTTGGCGTGAGCAGCAATGGAAACTAAGGGTTGGTCAGCGTTAAAGTCAGGGTTGGGATCAAATACATTTGACGAGCGGAAGGAGTCAGCATAAAAACCGTTGAGTAAATGCAAGTTGAATTCATCAAAGAATTTAGCGAATTTATGCTTATAACTTAAAGTGAAATAGTCTTGGCGGTCTTGCTGAAACTGCTTGACACCAAACTGTCTAGATAAATTAGAAGTTGGCACTCCCAAGAAGCTTTCGTTTATAGCTACAGTCAAACGCAAAGTATCGCGCGGGGTCAACAAATATTCCAAACGAGCGAGAACATTTATGTCAGCGCCCCGGTTGTTAGCAAAAACTTTTGTGGGTGGCGCTATACGGATTGTCGAACCACGAAACGAGCCGGATGAATCAAAGCGCAGGCGATTGAGTCTGCTGGCTGGATTCTGACTAAAAGCACCGGTAGTATTGTAGTAAATACTACCAGCCAGAGGGCCGCCAATTTGTTGACCAATTGTGAAATTGGGCTTGGATAATATTGGCAAAGTCTTTAGGTGCGCCACGGCCCCTAGTGGCCCGCCGCCATCTTGGGCTTCGTATCCACCAATGTCAATTTGCGCCGACTGCAACGAGCGCGGGCTGACAGGCTGGGTCTGTTGCAACACACCGGCTGCTTCAGGAATAACCACACCATCGACAACATAGTTGATAGCATTGTGTTCGCCTCTGGTAATGATATTGCCGTAGCTATCATTCATCACACCAGGCGTGCTTTCAATCAGCTGCTTGAGGTCGTTACCGCTCTTATACTCTTGTATAAAGCGGTGATCAAGATTGGTCTCGCTGCCAATTTTTTCAGGATGGATTAGTGAGCGCTTACCAGTTACGCGCAAGACATCAACGGGCTCGATGTCTTCTAAAGCTAGGCTAAGATCTTGTACTTCGCCACCAGCAAGCTTTACCGCCTGAGTATGGGAGAGCATCTCTTTAGCCGAAGTGGTGATATGCCAGTTGCCTGGTTCTACATTATTGAAGTGAAAAAGACCGTTGGCATCAGTTTCAGTTTCAAACCGTTTGTGCTCATTGCCATCTTGAGTCAGTACTATCTGGGCGTCGGCAACAGGAAGCTTGCCTTCAGCCGATAAAACCTTGCCGGTAATCGAAGCTGAATTAACAGACTGCCCGCTTGCAGCCTTGATTGCATTGTCAACTTTGGCTTGAGCGGCCGCCTCGCGCTTCTCTAATAGGTCTTTGACTGAATCAGACTGGGCAGAGGCCCGACCACTTGTCAGGGCCAGAGAGAGGGCGCAGAAAAGGCCAAGGGCGAGCCTGCGACTACCTCTGCGGCTGAAGTCGTCGCTAGCGCCATGGCCCGCGGCGCTACCACGATCAACGCAGTCACTGTCACTGCTATGTTTGGGCCTAGTGCCTGCAAGAGACATGAAAAGATACCGCCGTTTCAAAAATGGAAATCATTTCCATTTCCAGAATGTTAGCAGCAATACAGAAAAATGGAAACGGTTTCCGTTATAATTTCTGTCATGAACTCAAAACGAACCCACTTTGCAGCCACCGCTTCCTCGGTGCTCACAGCTAAGCTACTGACCTTAGCCTTGGTCGCTACAGGCTTAGTTGGAACAGGCCTAGTTGGCGCGTTCACAACGCCAGCCGGTGCTGAGACTTTCAAACTGGGCACCCAAGAGTCTAATCATTTAATTCCCGCCGAGCCCCTTGACTGCCCCCAGCCAGCAATCACAGAAGAGATGCTAGAACAAGGCATCAAGACCAATTGCACTGCTAAGTTTGCCATTGCTCCAACGGGTAAATCGACAGTAGTGCTTCTCTCGTCCACCGGCTCAAGTGAAGTTGATGAGCTAACCCTTGGTACCCTACGCACCTGGCGTTTCCGCCCAGCTAGCCTGAGTGGCTCACCAGTAGCCTCTGTGCGCAAAATCAAAGTTGAATTTGAAGTAGACTAAATCTCTGGCCTCTTGGTTTTAGTCTACTGACAAAAAAAATAAATGGAAGTGCTCCCACTCGGCCTAATATTGGCAATTGCTCCATTGATAATGGCCGCCTTCGCCTTTCCAGCGATTTTCAAACTAAAATTCATAAAGCACAAAGTCTGGCTTGTGCTCCTCTACTCGCTAATTAGCGCAGCAGCAGCAACGGCAGCCATAGTGTGCGGCGCAATGGTCTTATATGCCTCCGTTTGGATGGCAATCGGCGGTGGGGCCGCTGGGGTTACTACCTTTATTGGAATCAGTGGAACGGTACTCTTTATCGTTCCCACTGCAGTCAACGCTTGGGTTCTGGCATCTTACGGCAAGATCTGCCCCAATTGCTTTGAGCCCGCACCAAAGAGTTCAATCATTCTCGCCTCCGCCGCAGTGGTACTACTGCAAGGGGCATTGATGCTGGTTCCGATTGCAATGGGCCCCGTGGCATTCAGCAAACTAACTGAAACGGTACTGCCGTTCGCCCCAAAAGCACCACGAATACTGTTTGGATATATCGACAAAACTGGAAAATTTGCCATAAAACCAGCCTATGGAGAGGCTGAAAAATTTCACAACGGACGAGCCATAGTCTGGCCCGAGAATGCCCAGACAGATTTTGTCGGCGAATTCGCAGCCATTGATGAATATGAGCAAATCGATAAAACAGGCAAAGTAGTTGCTCGATTATCAGAAAAAGAACACGACAAAATTAGGACCGCATTCAAATATGACAATCCAGAAGATTACTTCGAAAGCATAGACGGTAGCTCATCATTTGGCGTACTGGGTCGTGCAGTTGGCTGGCAACAATTTCGCGGTATTCCTTCAAACATATCTGAAAAATTCTTCGAAGGCTTGGCCACCAAACAGGGCTCGCATTACGGCAGGCAGTACTTCGACAAAAATGGCAGGTTAGCTATTGCCCAAGAGTTTCATGACGCGCTGCGCTTCAGCGAAGGCCTAGCCGCTGTGCAAGTGGGCTCAGGAATTGACCAACGCTGGGGCTATATAGACAAAACAGGAAAATTCGTCATTCAACCGACCTATGCCAGTGCCTCACCCTTCCACGAAGGACTGGCCTGCGTCGGCTCTTGGAACGACCAACACGACAATCGCTACAGCAACTTAGATTGCGACAATTTGCGCTTTGGCTACATCAACAAGAAAGGCAAATTTGTTATTCCACCAATCTTCATGCATGCCTACTCATTCTCAGAAGGCCTCGCGGCCGCGCGCATCGACGTCAACAATCCACCAGACGTGAAGAAAATTGAGACTAATTTGCTCAAACAAGAGGAAAGCGACAAAAGAAGGCAAGAAAAAGATCTCGCCAGTCATTCAACTTTGTGCGTTCAATCGTGGCGGGATGGCACGGCCTGGGCTGAGACAGCTGGCCATGCATCAGGCTGGCTAGACATGATCGCGAGCCTAAAAGAACCAAGTGCTAACAGCGACAAACTCTTTGCCTACGAAGCTGCCATCTACTCTATTTGCTATCCAGCTAAATTGGCAGAAGCAGAAAAGTCGGCTCTCAGAGCGCTGGCTATTAACAAGTCAAATGCTTTAGCTCACGGTGTTCTAGGCCACTGCCTTAGCCTGAAGCGACAACCACAAGCCATAGTCGAGTTTAGTCAAGCAATACATTTAGAGCCTCAAAACATAGAATGGTATGCCAATCGTGGCCTCTGCTATGAAGACAGCAATAACACTGACAGCAATGACAAAGCGATTGCAGACTATGCAAAAATGATTAGCCTGGCTCCACAATCAGCCTGGGCCTATGGTTCTAGGGCACACGCTTACCTTGCCAAAAACAAGACCAACGAAGCGATAGAAGACATCAACAAAGCATTGAAAATCGAACCCAACAATAACTTCAGCCTCAAGCAATTGGCTGACGCTCAAACGCACCTTGGCCATTTTGACGAAGCTTTAAAGCAGCTTGCACTGGCAGAAAAAAATACCAACCAAGACTCACCAGATATGGTGGAACTGCTCGATATGCGGGCTGCCATTCTTGAATACCAAGGCAAAAAAGCAGAGGCCCAAAAGCTACGCAAGAAGATAGCTGAGATGTGCAAGCGGTTTAACAAGTAATTGCGGATTAGGAGTCTAGTTCTTCATCTTCGTTGCTGAGATCGCCAATTTGAAAAAGAAATTCGTGGCCGTCAATTTAGTATTTTCCCCACGCCGTTGCCACTTCTTCGACACACCTAGCTCATAAGCTGAAATCACGAACTGACTTTAGCGATGAGCAGAAGGTTCTATCCACCTCAAGGAGTGTCCCCTATGCCAGCAGAAAACTTTGAAGCCGAACCCAAAACTTCAGCGGCTGAGTATCAAAACAATCTACTTGCTGATGCCTACGACTGGGCTTGCGACAACCCCGGAAAAACGGCTGGCATTGCCGCTGTAGGTGTCCTGCTACTAAGCAAAGGAAGAAGTTCTGGTCAGCTGCTCAAAGGCGCCGAGAAAGAAGCAGCACTAGACATAAGAGCCGAAATATTCCCATTGCAAGCACTCGGCGGTCATACGGGAGGGGGAGGAGCGGCTGCTGGAGCTGCCGAAAAGCAAGCCAAAGAACTAATGACCTCAGCCTTGGGCAGAAGAGATCTTTTCTTTGATGGCAAGGCACCAAATGTCAAAGCCGAAGAGAGCATAAAGAATTGGCTACAAAGTCACGGCCATAAAATTAGATACACAGACGATCTTTCCGGGCGGCTAGGCCAACCATAAAGAAGGTTAGGCCCACCTATAACTAAACAAACCGCTTGGTCATTCCAATGCAAGGAATACCAACACCGTTGCGCTCTTCACTTTTAAGACCGCCGGTGCTCTGCCAACCATATCTGATGTAAAAATTCTCGGCTGTCAAAGTGGCATTTAAGTGCGCTTCATCCCAGCCGGCACCCTGAACTTCGTCTTCAACGGCTTGCAAGAGCATGGCTCCAATGCCGCGCGCTATAAAATTGGGATGAACATAAACGGAACAAATCTCATCATCGTAGCAAGATGAAAAACCAACAATCTTGTTTTGACTGACAGCTACAAACATTGTCTCGCCGCCTTCTTCCATGGCCCAGCGGTAACGATCAACGTTGCGATTAGCAGACCAAGCAAGAATTTGTTCTGGGGTATAGTCGGGGGCGCAGGTTTTGCGAATGGCAGCGACATGCAAGTCTCTGATCTTCGTCGCATCTTCTACCCGCGCCCGGCGCAACTTCACTTCCATTTCAACTAGTTCTCTCAATTAACTCTCGTAACTAGATCTGGCAATTAACTCTCGCAACTATTTCTCGCAGAACTCGCCGGCCCACCAATCACTTAAAGGGTAGCAGGGTCAAGACCCAAGAGCTAGTGGTCAACCAGGCCGTTGCTGAGACAAAACTTGCTGAGATAGCTCCTCGATAATCGAAGCCCTTTCAATTTCTTTTTGCTTCTTGTCTTGCTCACGAAATACTTTCAGATGCTCGAGGCTGCGTCTACTTTCATTGGCCATACCTTCGGTCTGGAGCTTAATCTCGATTTCGTCAATTAGTTCGCTGTCTTTGCGAATGGCTCGCTCAGTGGCATCAAGCTCAAGCCTTTTGAAATAAATGGCGGTCTCCAAGCGCTGCTGACTTTCTTTTTGCGCTACTAACTCCTTCTGCTTTTCTTGTTGCGACAGACTGTTATTATTTGCTTCGGCTACTGGTGTTAGCCCTCTCAGGTAGCGGGTTTGCTCTTGCATCTGTCTTTGATTTTCTGTTTGCGTTTGTGCTTGAGGCTCAAGTGCACTAGCTTTGCGTCGCTCCATATTTTCACAGTAACCGATATAGGCGAGGTCAGCGATAATAATTATCGCTACTGTATACCAAGCGCGCCGCAGCTTGGTCTCACTCGAGAACTTGAAAGGTTTATCGAGTTGCTCTAGAGCATCATCTAACGGTGCCATCTTCTCAAATTTCTTGAAGAGGTCTTGCAGCTCGGCAACGAACAGTTGCAAAATTTGCTGCCACCACACCGGCGCCTGGGGTGGGTTTTGAGGTGGTGGTGGTGGTGGCGACGGTCCTGGAGCCTTTGCCGCTGTGGCCGACGATGGGTCAGACGATGGGGTTGTCGATGAAGTTTTCGATTGGGCTTTCGATTGGGCTTTCGATTGATTCCTTGCAGCAGGCTCTTTTGGTCCATACGGTATTGGCTCCGACGCCGTTATTTTGGCATCGAACCAATGTTTTTGAATTACCTCTTTAGCTTCGTTTATTAGCTTCAAATGCTCTTCTGCAGCAGCTTTATCGCGAGAATTAGAAAAACGATCTGGGTGATATTTTTTGACGAGTTGACGATAGCGAACCTGCACAACTTCTAGTGAACTGCCGACTGGCAGATCTAGAATTTGATAGGCCGCTGGCAGATTCATGATCATGCGCAGCTCCTCCAGGAACACTGCTCCTGGTTTAGATTATAGAGTGGTAAAAAAGAAAAGTGCGGCGTGGCAAGCGGCCAACAACCTTTCCAATATTACTACTTTTTCCTATCTGTGCGCAACAATTTTATTGAATATTTTTAGCCTACACAAATTCAACGCAGAACAAAAAAGTCGTTTATTCGCTCGGCAATGGCTTTCAGAGCTTTATCTTGAGCTGTATCGACACAGTCAAATTGACTGTCACCAGCGCCAACGCAAACACTACCAAGCTCGGCATGCTGCAACCACAGGTGAACCGCTGCCTCTTGCACCTCAACACTGGCAACCAAATCAAAAGTATCAAAAACACGCTGGGCCCCAGCCACAGCAATTTGCAGACACTCAAGAGAAAGATTGCAATCGGCCAAGAGCAAGCTTAAGCCTGCAATATCGCCCCGCTGCAAGCCATTGACCAACTGACAGGCAAAATCATTTTGCGCTAGGGTTAGCCTACTTGCTGTCTTCAGTATGCGCAATTCATAAAAAAACCGACGCTGCTTCTTTTTGCGATAAATTTCCTGAAGTGAGTTATCTAGAGCTAGAGCTGCATATTTACCAGACTGAATGTCAGTTAGTCTTAGGGGCATTTCTGAGGGTGTCATCACTAATTTCTCCGTGTTGAGAATAGTGTATTGATTTTTTGTGACCAAGTTATGACTGGCCAACAACTACTTATTCAATCACCCACTCACTCCTCACTTAGATTGAAAGAACTAACTCACTCCATTTCTTCTCATCGGCGAGTTCCTCAACATTGGCAAAAACTGAGCCTAGTAACACAATGGCCACAGCCAATTCCATGAGACTAGACCTAAAGGAGCAAAAGCTAGTAATAGAAACAAAAGAAGTAAACATTAACTATTCTCTCCGGCGGGCACTGGCCACGGTCTATCTGTTCAAGTTGAACATATATCCAAAAGGTATAAGTTTCTTACTCTCTATTAGCCTATGATGAATTGAGATCGGGCCAATAAGATCGGCTGAGCTCTTAAAATTCCAAGTAAGTGCTGCGCTAATCACCTTTTCTGGTGTCCTATAGCGTGATAAGAAATTGAAAACTCAAATACTAGCGTTATTAGAATTAGACGAGAACTCCGAACAGGTTGTAGAAAGCCTGAAAAATCTTGATCGCCGTATTACTGTTTGCAAGAAATTCACTAAAGCAATTGAGATCTTAGAAAAGAAGACTTGCGCCCTAATCATCTCAGATGTTCACCTAGAAAATGGTGGCAATGTCTTTGACTTTTTGAGATGGGCCAAAGCCAATCCACCGACCAAAGACACACCATTTGTGCTGCTTAGTTGCAAGCCCACAAAAATGGCAAAATACGTAGAAGACGGAGTAAGAACCACAGCTCGTCTACTCGGTGCCGATTTGTTCTTGACCTACGAGCACTTTGACTCAGTCAGTTTTTGCGATCAGATTGAACCACTACTCTCGAAAAATCAGATCACCCTTGAGCGACCTTCGAAATCGGCAAACCAGATGGTAACAAGCGGCAGAATCCTAGACCACCACAATACAAATCACGATTCGAACCACAATTTGACCGACCACAAAGAAACAGAGTGAACAAGATGGCAGCCAATGTTTTAGTAACAATGCAGCACGACAAAGAACGCAACCAGATCGGTGACTGCTTAGAGCGTGTTGGGCATGCCGTGGTAAAAGTAGACACATTTCACAATGCCATGGAAATTTTGCGTAGCACCGACTTTGACTTGATCGTCTCCGATGTACATTTGCAAAATGGCGGCAGCGTCTTCGACTTCTTGCGTTGGGTAAAAGGCGACCCGCATATGCATGCAACACCTTTCGTTTGCTTTAGCGCCGAACCCCCTGAACTTGGAAAATATCTAGCCGATGGAGTACGCACAGCCGCTCGCTCTCTTGGGGCGGCACGCTATATCAGCATGGAACAATTTGACGAAAGGCTCTTCCTTCATGAGATTGAATGGCTCATACCAGAAGAGAAAGTCGGTAACTATTACAGTGGCACAAGTAGTTCAGCAGAAAAAGTGAGCGCTGAACATTAGCTACTAGAGGTGGCTCGAAATCAAGCGACCATGAACTTTTCTCTGATTGTCAGAAGCTGAAAAAGCACTCGAATATGAGGCCGGTTGGCTAGCGGTTGCTTCAAGAGTTGCGCCAGTATAGGTGCTCACCAATTGTGCCTGAACTTTTTGCCAGGCATGGGCATTGGGCTCACGACCGCTGCCACTAGCCATCAACCTTCCATTAGCATCGGCGTTGTTCATTCTCGCAGCAGTTGCATGAGCAGCTTTCAGCTCGTTGGTGCGCTTTTCTTGCGCCCTTTGGGCCGACCGCATTTCAGCGTAGCTCAGTACTCGTGGCTTAGGGTAATGATATTGCTTGACTGTTTGGCTTTGTCCTGGCTGACGAAAGACCATGACACCAGGCTTTGCTGCAGTAATGGGCGACCAGTTAAAGCGCCGCAAGCCAGGGTTGCGCTTGAGTAAATCTTGCTCCCAGCCCTTAACTGTCACCGTGCCATGCACACAATAAACTGAACCAGTGACGCGGGAAGGAAAGGTGGATGAGTTGTGGGTGGTCTTAACGGTACTTGCCTGCGCAGCAGCACATCCGACACTAAAACTAGTAAGTATTGTCAGCGCCAGGGAAATTTTGAACCGCATAAAGGCTTTCCTTATCATCGTGGTGTGAGTAGTTAGTTCTATACACTCATAGTAAATTTTAGACATCTGTATATATTCAGCGTTTCCGCCTGCTCCAACGATTTCAAAAGGCCAACTAATCTGCTAGACTACCGATATGACTCTGATTGGCAGCAAATATGCAGAGACTCTAAAGCAATTTGATCACCGGCCATTCGCCATAGAGCAAACGCCCTGGATAATCAATCAAAGCTGGTGCAATCTGCTTTTTGCTCACTGGCATGTTCCGCAACAAGCATTGCGAGCACTAGTGCCAGAGCAGCTAGAGCTAGACTTATTCGAGGGCCAAGCCTATATTGCCGTTGTGCCCTTTGAAATGAGGGAAGTAAGCCCACGACTAATTCCGTCTATGCCTTGGCTTTCGTTCTTTCCTGAATTAAACGTGCGCACCTATGTCCGATACAAAGGCAAGCCGGGAGTCTACTTCTTCAGTCTAGATGCAGGTAACCCAGTGGCAGTTTGGCTTGCCTGTAATTTTTACCATCTCCCTTACTGCGATGCAAAAATGCAATGTCAGAAAAACATAGTGGCTGGCCAAAGGCAATATAGCTACACAAGTGTGCGCTTGGCCCACTCAAGAACAAAAGAAACAACCGCACCAAGCGCCAACTCAGCAGCAAGTCGTCATTCAGAGGCAAGCCATGACTCAGAGTCCAAGAAAGGCTCACCCTTGTTCAACCACAAGAAAGCAGAGCTAGACGTCACCTACGGCCCCACTGGCTCTGTGTACAACAGCACACCAGGTAGCCTCGAACATTTTCTCACTGAGCGCTATTGCCTCTTCACCGTATTTAGTGGCACAGTCTATCGTGGTGATATACACCATAAACCCTGGCCATTGCAACCAGCTCGGGCTCAATGGCGCGTCAATACAATGACTGCACCCCTTGGACTAGAGCTAAAGGACGAGCCCATACTGCACTTTGTTGAAAACATCGATACTGTTGAATGGCCGATCAAAGTGGGCTGAAGAAAAAAACGCAAACTCCATTTCCCACAAACTAGGATATTGTGTTCTTTCGCGACAATCCAACTTCTATGAAAACAAAGTCAGGCCTGGTACAATATTTTCACTCGCAAGTAGACCAGTCGACTACTGTTCTTTAAAATTTAAAAGAACGGAAAAAACACGAGTGCAAGCAAGAGAGAGAGGGCCACCAGGCTCCCTCTCTCTTGCGTTACTGCTTACAGTTGACCGTCGACCGCTTCTAATGTGGTGTTGAGTTCGACAGCCAGTTCGAGCACTGCCAGAAAGTCGATGAGCCCGCGAGCCATGCCACCACGCTTGGTGATCGACAGACCGTAGGCGATCTCACTCTCGTCTTCGATACCGGCAGCCAGCATGGCCGCCAGCGCCACGCGGGTATGGCCGATGATCAAGGGAGAGGCCATCTTGAGGATGAGCGGTGTCATGCCCTTGCGATGCTTGTTTGCACCGAGAGTGGTAGCGAGCATTCCGAGCGCCGCTTCGGTGATCTGCTCTTGGCGCTCTCTGGTCATGGCATAGTACGCTGCCGTCAGAACGCAGTCACGCATCTCCTCGGCCGAGCCGTCCAGCGTCACCGTGTCGATGTCGCCGAAGATTCTGGTTTGGAGAACGATACGGCTTGGCGTCAACTGCACCACCGTTGCACCAAAGCCGAGTTCGTACACCACCATGGCGGCGCGCGCTTGGTTCGATGTGCGCTGCTGCGTAACGAAGTTGAAAATCTCACCTTGTTTGTCACGCTTCTGCGCGTATTGAATCATGAAGCTGCTCCTATGTTGAACCCTAGAAAAAGAAGGCAGGCGGAGCACCACAATGTGCCCTCACCTGCTTGAACGCTCTGACCCGACTGGAGACTACTTCAGCCGACGAAGTTGCCGACGATGATCTCTTCAATGGTCTGGACGAAAGGAGATCAGTGCGCGGCCAACACTTACACCAACCAGCGCACCAGTGGTTCTTTGGTAGCGAAAATCAGCAGAATGGCACAGCCCCAGGAGGCAGTGACGAATACCGTGCCGAAGAGGATGCCGACCTCAGCCTGTCGCTTGGTGGAGCGCCCCTCGATCAAAACCAAATCGCCAGCGAAGCGGCCCCAACTCATGAACAGACCGTAGAACACTGCGATGATAGAAATAATGCCGACCTGCATGGCGGCTTCGTGAATGCCGACAAACGGAGCCATCAGAGCGGTGCCTACGGCATAGATCACGACGGCGAAGAGGGCCGTAAAGCCAAAGAAGCGCGGGTAGCCTTTGTCGATGAAGAGCTGGTTGAGCCGTTGGCTCAACCTCAGGAAAATGGGAACGCCACAGCAGACTTCGAGAATGCAGCCAACTAGCAGCAAACAAAAAACGGCGTACATTGCAATCATGGTTATTTCTCCGGTTAGGGAGCGAAGCCTTGCAGCTCCGCCCCAGGGACACCAGTGTTCGGAAACTGGTTGAAAGAAAGAAAGAAAGAAAGAAAGAAAGAATGCTGGTTAATGCGCGGCGCGTGCCAGCACTTCCATGACCTCGATGCGGCGCGTCAGACGCACGTGGCCAGCCACAACCAGCGGCATGATGGTGACGTCGAGCGAGGCCGTGGTGCGATTGCGCATGGCATCGCGGTCACCCACTTCGCTCAGCGGCAGGAAGGCCTGGAGGCAACCTTCCACCAGCACGGGCCAACCTTCGACGCCAGCCATATGCGTGATGGGCATGGGAATGCCACGGCAGTATGTGCCGGGCTTGAGGGTGGTCAGCCCTTCGAGCTTGTCCTCCGCTGCTTTCTGGGTGACACTGACCTTGGTGACTTTGGTATCATCACCCTCCTTCTTCAAGGCCCGGATGGCGACGTAGATGCTGTCACCGATCTCCACCGGCGCCAGCATCTCGCTCTTGTGCAATAGCGCCGGCAGGCCGTTCTCCAGTTCGACAAAAGCGCCGAAGCACTGGCCGTTCTGGTTGAAGGCGATGCTCGTCACCGTGGCCAGCATCCACGAGCCCAGCACCAGAGCCGCCAAGTTGGCCTGCTGTGCCGCCGCCGCTTCTTGCCGGGCCTTGAGCATGCGACCGTAGGTGATGCGGTCTTCGTTGAGGATGATGCGCGTGCGCTCGCCCTTGACGATCTTGCCGTCTTCGACCTTGGCTGCCACCATCTGCGCCTTGACCACCAACACATCGAGGCGGTAGCCAGGGCTTGCCATCAGGAGTTCGCGACGCTCGGCCCTGGCAGTGTTGTTCTTGCCCGCCAAAAGGCTGGTGGGAATGAAACCTCGGGGATTGCCCGGCACGTTGACGATGATGCCGCCTTCGGGGTGCTTCTCGATCTTGGCGACGGTGACACTGATGGTTTCACCGGCGGTGATGGACAAGGTCTTGGGGGAAGTCTTGGGGGAAGTCTTGGGGGAGTTCATGATTGTTCCGTTCAAGTTGAAGTAGAGATTGGTCGTGGAATGTCAGCTCTGCGGAGCGTCGGCTCTTTGCCGAACCATCGAGGAGCTCAACCACCCCGCCGACTCGGCGAGAGATCCAGATTGACTCGGCAGTGCAATGGAGGGAACGCCATTGGCATCCCAGCCGCAATTGGAGTCCCCCAAATCACGAACGAGAGCAAGCCGCTGCTGATAGGTGGGAAGCGGGCGGGACAGATTCCGGCCACCCGATGTGGACTGGAAACAAACGACATCGCTGCCGACAGCGAAGAGTGACGAGAGGAAGTGGTGCATTGTCATGGTAACCCTTTGTCAAGTTGATTCGATGGCACCGCCGCTCAATCGGAAAACCGACCAACCAGCGATGCTTGCTTGTACAGCCAGTCTGTCAGGCCCGCTTGTCCTGCTTCAGCTTCGCCTCGACCTGTGCCACCAAGTTGGCGACATTGAAGCGGCGGGTGACCTGCACGTACTGCCCCAGGGTGAGCGGCAGTACGGTGACCTTGGCCGTCCGATTGCCTTTCAGCAAAGCGGCCGGGTCGCCCTCCACGGCGGTGAGCGGCAGGAAGGCTTGCACCCCCTTGCCCTTGCCGATCTCCATGGTGAAGCCGTCGACGCCTTCCACCGTTGCCGAGCGCAGGTTGCGGCCGGTGGTCTTGCTGCCGACCTTGACGTCGTTGCCGAGGGCGAGCTTGGCCTGGGCCGCCTTCTGGCTGACGTTGATGCGGGGCCGGTCGCCGTTCATCTCGGCCGAGAGCACGCAGATGTCGATGTAGTCGCCTTCCTTGACTTCGCCGACCACTTCCGACTTGTGCAGGAAAGCCGTGTAGAGGGTCTCCAGCTCGACGAGATAGCCGATGTAGTGGCGACCTTCACCTTCGCTGTTCTTCTTGGTGCAGACTTGCATGACACAGGCCTTCATCATCGTGCCGACCTCGAGGGCCGCCAGGTTGAGCTGGTCCTCTTCCAGCTTGCGAATGAAGAGCACCGCTTCTTCGTCGAGCACGATGCGGGCCTTCGGCGCACGCTTTTTCGCCTGCTGCAAACCACTTTCGACGCTGTCATCGGGCAGCATGCGGGCTTCCTTGACGAAGGCTTCGATGGGGAACAAGCCGGCGTTCTCGATCAGGAAGGCACGGCGCGCCTCCTTGTCGCTGCGACGCTCGCCGATCAGCAGGCTGGTGGGGATGAAACCGTTGGGGTTGCCCTCGATGGTCACGATCAGACCGCTGTCGGGGTGCTTGGCGATGGGCGCAACGGTGCAGCTGATCACAGAGCCGCCGACGATGGTGATGATGTTGCTGGTGTTCATTTGAAACTCTTTCCAGTTAAAACTGCGATTGATGAAGATGTGCCTGAAGAATGGTCACCCACCCTGAGGAGAACGGGTGACCACCTGTTTAGGACTTACTCCTTGAGCAGGGCCGTCGTCAGAGCTGCTGCCGATTGAGCCAAGGTACCGTCGGTGCCGGGGCAGGGCGCGAAGATCGGATTGAGCACGATTTCGTCGAGTTCACCGAAGCCAGCGCGCAAGAGGATGACACCAGCGGTGGCACGGGAGGCCACCTGGGACTGGCTCAGCTCCGAGAGGGCGAGGCGCAGGTCGTACTTGACGGTGTAGCCGCAACGGATTTCAGCCAAGGCCAGCGCCACGTGCTCGGCAGTCAGGGGCTTGTGAAGACCGTCTTCTTCGACCCGCAGGATGGCGCTCTTGATCGTCGTCCAGAACCAGTAGCGGTTGGGCAAACGCAGCAGCAGTTGGGCCGCAGCCGGTTCGCAGAAGACGTGCAGCAGTTCCTTCCGCAAGATGAGGGAGCGCCAGGTGGTTTCGGCAGCGAGCTTGTAGAGGTCAGGGCCGAGCAGATCGTCGCCCATGGGCAGGTAGCGACCAACTTCGTAGATGTACTGGGTGGCGCTGCGGTCAGCGAGTTGGTACAGCCGCAGCAGCATGGTGGCTTGCTGGACAGCTGCCTGGGGGGCTTGTGCTGCTTGGGTTTGGGTCATGCGTAACTTTCGAAGGGTTTAGATTTGTCTGCCTGCCAAAGGGCGAACAAACGAAGGAGCGGCTCAATACCAGACACGAAGATGTGTCCTGGATGTGCCATGAGTGGAAGGTGGTGTTGAAAGAGGTTTATTGCATCTGCTTGTTTGATGTGAGTTAAAAGATAAATATATGCTAACAAGAAACTAGTATGCGATCCAAGACAAAAGACCAGGCACCACTACTAAAAGCCTCAATCTATGTGGTTTCTATGGGGTTTCTACGTGGTTGAGGTGAGATCAAAATTAGCTCGGCTCGCGATACCACAAAAAAGCAAAGCTCGCGCACCCTCACTAATTAATACGTTTTAAATTGACACAAAGGACATTAGCTCAGCTTCCCTCTTGAGAGAAACTAAATATCTTCAAAAGAGATTAACTAGCGCCATCTAGCACAAACGCTAAACAGTTATAAAACAACAGTCAGAATTTTCATAAAATAGTAATTTATCAATTATAACGAACAACAGCATCGCAAAGCCAGCAATGCATTCGTCAAATCAAGAACAGCAATTAGTGCAAATGGACTCTTCAAACGAAGAGTTGGTGGCACAAGAGCACCAATGCATAACTCAAATGAATAGCACCAATAAATAGCACTTATGAATAGCACTAGTATAGTCAGCGATTATGGGCTTTTTGTGGGCGCAAACATACTTTCAATTTTGCCCGTCATTGATCTGCAAATCAGGACGCGCAACCTTCATCTGCGCCAATAGCCCTGAAGGAAGGGGAACGTTTTCTAATTCTAGCGAAACAAGAGTTTTACATTTGAGCAGATTAGTCAAAGTAGAAACTTCCAACCGAGCGTCATTAAGATGCACAGCTCTCAAATTCGGCAACCGCGAAAGTGTTTCCATCGTTGTCACAGGCAGAAGCGTAGTGCGTAAATCAACATCTTCAAGTTGAGTTAGAGTAGCAATCGAAGCCAATTCCCGCTCATTCAAATCTACTCGTCTAACCGTCAAATTTTTTATATTTTTGTTGTGCTCAATTGCTTTGAGAATTTTTTCCGACTGAGAAACGCCTGCTAGGTGCAGCCCATCGAGCCGGTGCAAAACACCACTCTCAATCAAGGGTACAGCGGAAACACTACAATTGAGCAGACCTAGTGCCTTCAAGTGCTTGAGCTTACCTAAATCTCTGAGGTACGATTTCTCTAAGGTACACTGCTCAAAAGCGAGCGCTGTCAAATTTTTCCAAGTAGCCAAAGTGGCAATATCAGGGGGATGACTGGACTCCCTAACAAGTAATGAGTACAAGGCTCTATCATCAAATCGCTTATAAAACTGAGGGACATCACCAATTACCTCAGTCGCATCAAACATAAGCGGTCTATCGTGGTGGCAGATCAAATGCCCTTTGGCAGGCTCCCTATTGATGCCATTGACACAAATATTTCCCACCGCTATGTCGGCAGGGAAATCGAACTCTCGGCAGGGTTTGCCATTTATAGTAGAGAGCCAAGAAACCCGCTTCGTTTCATTCTTGAAAGAGTCCACTGAATGAACTCCTATATCAATGTCAGGCAGTGCTCTGTCACCAGTAATGTGCCTGGTCATTGCCACATTTGTCGGCATCACTACTTTCGCTTTATTCTGCTGCGTCAAAATCGAATACAAAGCACCCATAGTGCCCAACCCAATCACCAAGGCAACAGCAATGGCATAGACGGTACTTCTATTGCCTCTAGAAACATGACCAGTCGTTTGCCCGCCCGTGCCAGCAAGCGAACTTTCATTGCTAGAGAGCGCATCGCTAGCTTTTTCAGCCCTTGGCATTGTCGGCAAAGACCGCCGATAAATCGAACCGCTCCTTCGCACAGGTTCTAATGGACTAGCCTCACGAGACAAAGAATCTAACAAATCAAAAATATCGCTAACACTCTCAAAGCGGTCAGATGCATTCTTCTCCATACACTTAGCAATTATCTGCTCGATTAAATCAAACTCTCTATCTGAACAATCTTCACGCAAAATTTCAGGTGTTGCATCGGTTTGATGCATCATCATGGTCGAGAGCGCAGTCGCGCCTTTAAATGGCGGGCTGCCAGTGAAAGCCTCAAACATAGTGCAACCAAGCGAATAAATATCAGATGACATAGTCACAGGCAAACCCAAAGTTTGCTCAGGGCTCATATACAAAGGGCTGCCAAATATTTCGCCAGGAAGAGTGAGATTCTGAGCACTTTGTCCCTCAACGCCAAGCAAGCGAGCAATGCCAAAATCAACTACCTTAGTTGGCTTTAGTGGCAAGCTTGAATCAACCAAAATCAAATTTGATGGCTTGATATCTCGATGAACAATACCTTTGCTATGAGCCAGCTTCAGGGCGGAGCACACATCTAAAAATGACTGAATAAATTGAGGCAGTGCCATAGGCGATTCGCTTTCTAAAGCTTCGGCCATAGACTGCCCTTGCAATAGTTCCATCACGTAATAGGGGCAACCTCGCCCATCGACGCCCATGTTGAAAATCTGCACGACATTTTTGTGCTCAAGCTTAGCCAAAGTCTTTGCCTCAAGCTCGAATCGGCGCCAGTTAGCAGTGGTTGTTTGCAGCGGCGTTAATAATTTGAGAGCGTAGACTTTTTCTAGCTGCAAATGCCGAGCTTTAAAGACAACGCCCATTCCGCCCTTGGCAAGAAGAGAGGTGAGAACATAACTCTCACCCACAATATCACCAGGCTTATAGATATTATTGTCAGGTTGATTTTCGGGTGCAGCCATTAATTTGAGCGATTACCTCTAACACTCATGACTATATTGGCTCGGCCAATGCAATTCAAACCCTACGAACGCAACAATTTAGAGAAGTCTCCAGAGATTGCCGTGCTATGCTTTATCGATGAAGTTCACGATGGCGAAAATTGGAAAACGAAGTGTCAGCCTTTGCTTGGGCCTTTGCTTAAGCTTAGGATTAGGATTAGCAATATACCCTTTGGCCACTATTCAGGCAGGTCAGTGTTCCTCTCAGGCTTCTCATCGGGGCTTGAAACTAGTTCAATCCACAGAATCAAGTGGCATCTATGACGTCTGGGTTTCTGCTGACGCAATACGCGTATACTCAAGATCAAATGAGTACTACATTGCCGCTCAAGCCCCAGCTTGGCAGATCCAAGTTTGGCGTCCTGACCGCAAACAATTCGCCCAAATGGCATTTGAAAAGTTTATAAAATCTGACCTAGTAACCGCCAATCAGATTAGTTACTTAGCCGAGCTAACTGCACCAAATCGCACTGAAAAAGTCATACAGAAGAATGGCGACAAATTGCTGATCTATCATTTTCCTCCAATAGAAACCATAAACGGTAGCGGTCTCTTTATCGCCGATCGCGAAGACGGCAATGGTGTTGAAGGCGGACAAAAACTCAGACCTAAACTCATTTCTTTTGACAATAATTATGCCAGTCAAGTTAGCCAGATAGTAGGCAAAATATACAATGTCCCTAAACTCAAGGGATTTCCAATTTCGTCGTATGCACTTCTACCTAACAACAAAACAGATACTCTATTAAACTGCATAATTTCTAGTCGCAATTTTGAGTTTAAGGCTGCTGCACTTCAGGCTCCAGCAAACTACAAGAAAATTGCACTTGATAAAAAAATGTTTTTCACTACCCATCAATCAAACGTGCTCGATGAGATGACAGCAAATTGACAGTGCTAGAATAGGTATCCAAACAGAATTAGGAGTATGCGAGCGATGTCTCAAAGGATTTGCAAGAATTGCGGCAAATCCGAAGTAAGCACCAGAGCTGGCTCACTAACCTCATTTTTCTTCCAGCACAATTTCTGTCACTGCAAAGGTCTCCCCCAAGCCGCTCGCCAGCAAAACGATTCTCATAGCCCAGTCTGCAAGAGCTGCGGCAAATCGCGCCCAGAGAAGAAACGTGCAGGCTCATTCACATCGTTTCTCTTTCAAGAGCTACGCTGTACTTGCCCTGGCGAGACTCGCAACCCCACCGCCACACGAGCGGCACAACGGAGTCACTCTAGCAGTAGCCGACTAAACGCAAGCCCGGACCGACACCCAGGCGACGGCCTAGGTGATTCCAGCAAAGAAACAGTCTTTCAAGCAGGAGACATAATCGGAAACGCTTTCCGCGTGGAAAATCAAATTGGCTTAGGCGGAATGGGTGTAGTTTACTTGGTCCAGCACACAGCCCTCAACAAACAATTTGCCTTGAAAGTTTTAGCACCAGATTTAGTCAACGAGCAAAACTGGCTGCGTTTTCAGGCCGAGGCCAAGACTATGGCCTCTCTCAGCCACAGAACCTTTGTTAAAGTATACGATCTCGGCATCCACGCAAAAGCAGTCCCGTTCTATTCAATGGACTACCTCAAAGGTCGCTCCCTAGAGACAATCGTGATCGAGGATGGCCCCTTCCAATTAGAACAAGCTCTAGACATCTTCTTAGAAGTCTTAGATGGCCTTGCCTACGCACATCGCCACAACATTATTCACCGCGACATCAAGCCCGCCAATATCATGCTATGCACCGCTGGCAGTGCGAAAACCGCTACTACCGACTCTACTAGTCCATCTCCATCTCCATCTCTATCAAATTCGGCATCAGACGCCTTGCCAACAGCAGTAAAAGTTCTAGATTTTGGCATCTCCAAATTTGTCGGCTCCGATGCCAGCAAGAAGCAGAGCCTAACGGCAGCAGGTGATATCTTCGGCAGCCCTTTCTACATGAGCCCAGAGCAATGCCGTGGAGACACAGTAGACGCACGCTCGGACATCTACTCAATTGGCTGCGCCCTGTTTGAAGTATTGACCGGCTTCGTGCCCTACGAAGGGAAAAACTCAGTCGAAACCACAATAATGCATCAAGAATACGACCCCCCAAGGCTTTCTGATGTATCACCTGAGCTTGAATATCCTCCATCAGTGGACATAGCCATAGCCAAATGCCTAGCCAAAGACCCAGAGGATCGCTATCAATCAGCAAAGGAGCTGGCCATTGACCTAATGCGAATTAAAGAAGGCCAAGACTTGCGCGGGTACTCTGGTTCGTACTCAAACGATCACGCAAGCAGACCTGTCACAAGCAAAATAGCAATGGCATGCACCATCACCGGTGCACTAGTTGTCACAGCAGCAGCACTGATAACTCAGACGAAACTGTTAGCAACCAAGCCCCCAAACGCGTTCACCACAGCAAAGGGCATTACTACCAATAGCAATTCTATTGCCAACGTTGAACTCCTCGATGAAAAAATAGCCGAGAAGGAGCCCGACCTGACGGCCATAGAAACTGCACAAATAAAAAAGTTCCTCGCCAGCAGAACCGAGCCCTATTCAAGAACCGAGAACAGTGCCGGCAAGAAAGTTAGTGTCTTTAATTTTCCCACTAAATTTAGCATCGGCTTACTGGGCTGCACAAAGGCCGATACTCATAAATTCACAAGAGTCACGGCTCAAGGAAACGTAGCTACTGCTTTCGGTACACGGGTTCACATTAATGCAGAACAAAACCTACAATGCTTTCCACAACTGATAAAATTTTTCAGGCCCAACGAACTTGAATGGGTAAAAATAAACGACTCAAAGGCGCAGCCAAGCGACTTCTTTCCAGACCTCGTTAAGCAACAGAAACTGAGCGGGCTTGAATTGAGAAACTCACAAATAGCTGATTTAGACCTCCCATGGCTAGAAAAACTACCATCACTGAAATCGCTAGACATCGGCAATACAAGAGTCACAGGCTCAGGGTTAGCCAAGAGCAAAGTGCTAAAACAGCTCAACTGTATTCATGCTTGCAAACTAAAGAGTGCCACTCCATTGCTCAAAGCACTAGCGGAAACCCACAATATCACCGAGCTTAACCTCAATGATGTCAAACTCACCGCTGAAGATTACTCTCTGATTTCTCAACTAACATCTCTAAAAATTCTATCACTCAAAGATTCATCCATCGAAGACGCTGACCTAGACAAACTAACATCACTGCAAAACCTCGAAACACTCTATATTGATCGCTGTCATCGTCTGACCCTAGCGGCAGTGGATATTCTGCGAAAATTCAAGAAGCTAAAAGTGCTAAGACCACCAGATCAAATTGAAGATAGTTTCAGCGAAGAGAATCTGCGCCGATCTTTTCCCGGCTTGCGCTTAATGTAAATCTCTGGTTATGGATCACTTGCAGTTAACGCTGCCACAACTCTGTCATTTTTCAGGGCCATAATCACGGAAAAGCTCATAGAATTGTCACAGTCAAATCGGTAATTTGTAGAAAGCTCAATTCGTTAGTGTCTAAAAGACTCTTTTCTGTGTATATAGAGTCACAGGAGATAGTTAGTGTCAGATGCGCCGCAAAACGAGGGCAAAGAGAAGGAGGGGAAAGCCGCTCCTGATTCTCAGTTGCACGTCAATAGCGAGAAATTACTGGCATTGCCCAAAACTGCCAAGCTAGAAACGACACTGTTTGACCTAGCACAAAAGTCACTGGCTGAGCGCAGTCGCATCAGCGGCGAGCCAACGGCCAAAGACAACGTTTACCTTGAGCTGAACCGCGTCATGGCCCTGAACAACTACCCTGCAGCGCATCTAGATGGCAAGAAAAATATCTCAGACAAAGATTTGCCCAACAGCTGGAACGATGTGCGCGCCCATCAGCAGTTTGCCCTCTATGACAGCGCTGAATTAAAACCTGAAGCCAGCCTAGAAGAACGTTTAAAGCAAAAAATCAAAGACGAAACCAGCACTTTGCCAGTTGAGCTCGGTGAAGGCTATTTTCAAGTCTGGAAGCGTATGCATCCAGAGCAAAGCGATGATGAAATCAACAAAGAAGCTCATCGTATCAAGAAAATTAACGGTGATCGTGACGTTCTGATTGTAGGCGAACGGCTGCCAACGGCCACAGAAGAAGAGCGCGCCCGCGAGCTACAAAAGCGGCTAAAAGAAGCAAAAGAAGCAGAAGAGGCAAGCAAGCAGAATCCGAAGCCAGAGGCTGCTAAGCCAGACGAGAGATACGTTCCCAACGATCCCAATAAAGACGCTCCTGCTAAAACTCCAGACGGTAAGGCGCCAGAAAGTAAAACTCCAGAAGGCAAGGCTCCAGAGGCCAAAGACCCGGCCGACAAGGATCCAGCTGATACTCCCAAAGCAGAGCCTGGCAAAGACGCGCCCCAAGAGACTCCAACCACTCCAAAGACCCCGCAAGCTCCTCCCGTAGCTCCAGAAAAAGATAGTTCACCTAGTGAACCAGTGCAACCAGAGAAAAAAGACAGCGGCCCTGACTTAGGTAAAGTCTATGACGGCCTCAGTCAACAGCATCATCTCGCCCAAAAAGCCTTTAACCTCAACGAAAAAGATCAAGGCTTTATTGGCAGAACTTTTGACGCGGCCAAAAACAACATAGGAGCTAGCGGCGAAGGACGGCCCTGGTACGACCCCAAAAGCATGTGGTCGGGACTCTTCGACAGTGACTTGGGTTCAAAGGCAACTGAGCAAAAACTGGCTGTCGAAAGAGACAAACTTGCTCAGCTAAAACAAGCAGCTGAGGCTAAAGACACAACCAAGTTTGCAGCAACCTACAAAGAGCTTACCGGTCAAGACTTTGACCCCAAAGCAGCAGCCTCTCTGCAAGGCTCGCAAGCAGCCCGTTCCTTTGACCAATCGCAGCACAACGGTGTCGATGCCATTACTGATATTGGCGTGGCACTAGCCGTAGCAGGCTCTCTGCGCTCTGGCAAACTAGGCATGACCGAGACCATGCTCAGAGCCACCTCAAAAGGCGCTCTAATCGGCGGCATTTCTAAGGCCGGCATGATGCAGGCAGACGGCAAATATGCCAACCTCGGCCATGATCTAGCAATTGGATCGCTAATGGGTGTCACCGTGCCGTTAGGCGAACTAGGAGGCGCACAACTAAGCCGAGCCCTCGGCAAGAAATTTGGCTTAAGTGTCACCGGCGATTTACTCGGCGCCAAAATTGAAACACAAGGAGCCACAATCGGCACCAAACTCATTAGCGCCGCAGCTAAATCAGGTACATCTGGTGCCATATTTGGTGCCACAGAAAGCCCTGGGCGTGAGGCCATTATCGCCTACGAGCACGGCAAGCAAATCACAGCCGGCGATCTAGCCATGGCCAGCCTCAAAGGCTCAGTCGTAGGCTTTCTTGGCGGAACAATTCTTGGCGGTGCGGTTGACGGTGTCAGCAACGGCTTCCGCTCATATCGCCCCGGTGCGGTCACTAACATCAAGAACACCATCAATGGCGTCGACGTTCCTTCTTCAGGCGCTGTTGGCCTTGACGATGCCGCAAAAATACTCAACACCGATGCCAACAAACTAGCCCAACTAGCGGCTGAAAGTCCCTATGAAGCGGTCTCTAAAGCAATTAACCTATACGAGAAAACTGGCCTCAATATCAAGAAAGTTGATGCAGTTACTGGTGAAAGCATTCTGCCCAAGGCCTTTGACGATGCTCTTACCACCGTACAAAACGTTGATCTGCTCACCGCTGAAGCCAGTTTAAAATTAAGCGGCAAAGTCAAAGTTGTCCAAGCCACTGACGAATTTCTCACAGCCAATCCCACTGCCGTCCAAGAACCCCTTGCCCGCGTGGTGGCCGACCCTAATTACCAGGAAGTAATTAGACTAAAGACCGCTCAAGGCGGCCAACCGGCTGCCGATGCCTTTGAACAAAATTTCCGCCAAGGCTTTGAAAAAGACCTCAAGACGTCAATGGCGGTGCGCCAAGTCAATGCTAGGGGCTTAGAACCAGCCGAAGCCCTAAAATCTTCTGGCCCAGAAGTTGAAGCTGCCTACAAACAAAAGGCCGCCGATTACTTCAAAGACATGACCGACCCAGCTAAGCGTCAACAATTAAACGAACTAGTGGACGACATCTACGGCAAATTCAACCCCGAGGGCTTGAGCAAAGGCGACTTAGAGACGATACTACAGGGAGTGCCAGCCGCTGACCGAGAACTAGCTGTAGCACTACTAAACGAATCGGCTGGAACATCATCGGATAGCATTCTCAAAGCGCGCTTTCAAGCCCTTAAAAACGACATTGCCGATCAAGTGGGTTCATCATCACCAGACAATGTTTATACGCTCTCAGCCGACTCATCAGCCAATTTGCTTGGCTACTTGTATCGCAAGAGTAACAGTATGAGCATGAGTATGAACAATATCGACAACTTGGTCGAGCAAGTGCAAAAAGGCAATATACCGAACAAAGTAGTACTTTTCGATGATCTTTCTAGCACGACCATGGCCCCTGCTACCCTTGAAGCATTGAAGAAAATACCAAAAGTATTTGTTGTCGATGTCGGTTCATTCGAGCGCGCCATCAACGTAATTGATATAGCCAAAGGCCCTCAGGCCGTGGCCGAGAAGTTATCGGCTCTACTGACTGAAGCAAAAGCGATCAAAGCCAAGCACTCCGACGGGCTCTTTATTGGCTCTATTGACTCTAATGTGGCGAAAATGACCATGAGAGAGAGCTTTGACGCCGCAGCCGAAGCGATTGGACCCAATGTTCATGTGATTAGACCAGCCCAAAATTTGACTATTCCAAACGCCACCGCCGCTGGTGACCTAGCCAGCATGAGCGATATCGATGCCCTGCACACCCAATACAATGTGCCCAAAGCATCGAAAGAACAAATTGCTAATTTTCTCTCTGGCTATGTCGGTGAAGAGCGCGAACTGGCTGCTCGCATGCTAGCCGAAGGGGCCGTGCATAACTCTTTCCCCGTAATGGTAAGAAAAGCTGTCGATTTGCACACTAAACTATCAGCGGCCTTGCGTGAAAGTGGCCTAGGCATGAGTGATTTGCTGGTGGTCTCAGACAAAGACCCCGGCGGCAGCACTCACCTAGTAAGCTATCTCTTTGGCAAAGCCAATGGCATGTCGTCAGATAACTTCGTCTCAAACCAGCGCCTCAACAAAATGATTGCCAGCGGCCAAGCAAAAGGCAAGGCTGTGGCCTACTTTGATGACACTATCTATTCAGGCTCGCAAATGGCCAGCAACTTAGAGGGCAATGTCTCGAGCTTAATGCCATTCAAAAAAGTCTTCGTAGCTAGCCTGGGGGCCTACGAACAAGGCGTAAACAAAATCAAAGGCACACACCTAGGCTCACTGGGCAAAGTCGAAGTAGCTACCTCTAGCACTCACCAGCCGTTCTACTCTCAGAGACATCCGTTCTACTCAAGACTAGGTTCTGGCCAGCAGTACACCGTGAAAAATATTGGTGGCTCAGAGGGCTTTGGCAACGTGCAAGGTTCGCTTATCTGGTCGTATATGTATCCCGATAACAATCTTACTTTCTTCGGCTCGAAGTTCTCGGGGTCGGTGCTGCGGTTGCCGGGGCCGTAAATCAACAACCTCAGATTCGATGACTATTCTGTATCTTTAGCGATCGACATTCAGCAATCTGATCTCGAAGATAGACACTATCTTGATCGTTCACTCCAAAGACTGGCTCATGAAGGGCAAGGTTCTTTTGAAAGAACACAATGGCTGACTCATACTTCGCCTGCTGCTTGAGTAGCTCGGCTAGCTTGCGATACTGGTTTCCGCATTGAAAATCGTTGCCATCATTGGCTTTCAGCAGGGTAATTGCTTGTTGCTCAGAGGCTTCAGCGTCAGCGTAACGCTTCTCAATCTCGTAAAGACAAGACAACGAATCAAGACTTTCAATCATGCCAGGTGCACTATAAGACTGACAAACAATCTGATGCGTCTGACAAATCTTGAGAGAGCGCTTGAAGGCGGCCTCAGCAGCAACGAAATTTTTGTCAGTTATGTATGAAAAACCGAGCTGAATCAAAGTCAGACAGATCTTAGGTGAACCTTTACCATAGACCTCTTCCCGAAGAGCTAGCGATCGCTCAAAGCAATTGGTGATCTCTTTCATTTGACCAGCAAAGTGATATCTCAACCGCTGTTCATCAATCAGATTGGCACGCATCAACGACGGGTGAAGGCTATAAACCAATGACACGAGTCGTTCGACTTGTCGTGGATCGCTTTCCAGTGAGGTCTTATAGCGCAAGAAAGACTGGTAGCCTGTAAAAAGATGAAATGCATTGAAAGCAAGAAGGCTAGCGCAGGCAAGAGTTACAAGATTTTTGGTAACTTTGGCTTGAGACATCGGTCGATCAAGCTGGCTCGTGTCCATCGTCAATTCTATACCCCAACTGCTTTCTTATCGATTCTAATTCAACAAAAGAGAAGTGCAAGTTATTTCAATAGACAAGCGGCCAATGCCTGAGCTTCACTCAATAACACCAGCAGTTCGCAGAGTATTTTCAATGGTGGCCATGGGCAAGAACATCTTGCCTGAGCTATCGTGAAACCTTAAGAAGCCGTGCTTGGCATAGAAGCCAGTCGGATTGCTATTCTCAGAAATCAGAACATCCACGACAAGCGCCCAAGAAGCCACCGACCGCGAAGCCTTCCAAGCAGACAACATGGCATGGAGTAAAAGATGCTCACCAACTCGCAAGCGACAACGATCGCGCTGCCAATCCTCAGCAACAGCAAGCTTGCCCAAAAGTGTTGTACCGATCACTCGGCAACTCAACTTCTTACTAATTGTCGCCGGTAAACCCTCTATGGGCACGACCAGCGAAGAAAGAGAATAGTAGCCAACGATGGTATTAGGTGAAGCTTTAAGAGTCAAAACAAAGATGCGTGAAAGATTCTTCTCTGAATCGCTAACAGCACGATCCCGCAGATAGTTATCTAAGTTCTCAACACCGCAGTGAAAGGCCTGGCGATCGTGCCCTCGAGTGAGTAACTCAATACCTCGCAGGTCAGCGAAGTCCATGAACTACTTTCCCGTTCTTGCTTTGAAGCGCTTGGCCGCGGCAAGCAGCTCTTTGTTTGCCGCTGGTGGGTTGAGTATCGCAGAAGCAAAAGCTTCTCTATCTCGCTGACTAAGCTGCAAGACTTCGTTTTCCTGCACTGTTTTATCAGCGTCAGCAATAAGCGTGCTGATGACATACGAAGTAAGATCTAAGCCTTTGAGATCTGCAGCATGCTGAATGCGCTGCTTCAATTTCGAATTGACCCGCGCATAAATCCGATCGTCAGACTTCTCTTCCTTCTTCTTTGCCAGTGCCATGACTTATTCCTCAAGCAGGTAAACTCATTGTACGCCCACTTGGCGTACATGACAAGGGCGGTATGATATCAAAGCAAATGGAAGAGCATCCAAGGAGCTTCGGCGTGCCAAAACTACTGAGGTTAATGGTTCTAGCCATTTCGATTGCGGCATTGCTTAGAGCAGAACCAGCTGAGGCGCAGCAAAGAAAAGCAATTCAGCCGAACACACGCTACTTGCTTTTCCAAATCTTCACCAGTGACAGAAAACCTGGGGTAGGCGTTTTTCCGCCATCAGGCCACATTGAATCGACAGTTCAAGACATAACAGCAAGAATTGGCACAAAGGGCGATAAAAAAAACAAACTCGGAATCTGCCTTGGCCCGCTAACGCTAGGTGATAGCGAAGAAGAAGTTTGTAAAATCATTCGCGAAGGGTTCGACATCGCTAAAAAAAACGATGTGGCAATTGCTTTTCACATAGACGACCAGATGTTCTGGGAAAATAGCAAGGATAAAAGAGATACCCTCAACTCACGCGCAAATATCGAATGGACCGATTGGAACGGCACAACAAGTACAGGACGGCGCCTCGACTGGTCTGAGCATCCGACAAAAGTGGCACCACCGCTATGCGTGAACAGTGGCGCGGTGCAAGTCGCTGTCACAGCCCGCGCTCAACTGATAGGGCACGAACTGAAGAAACAAATTGCTAATTTGAGAAGGGAGGGGAAAGAGCATTTATACGCAGGTGTAATCGCTGGCTGGGAATCGATGATTGGTGCTGATTTCGCCACCGGCAAGCACACTGGTTATCACGCTCTTTCTAACAAAGGCTTCAGTGCAGCAAACCCGCCAACACGAATTGACTTAGAATTATCCCAACTACTTAAACAATTCATTGAGCTGTGGGCAAAGCAGTTGGTTGAGGGTGGCGCGCCCCCTGACAAAATCTTCTGCCACATCGCCTTCACTCCACAAGGCTTGGGGCGGACCGACGTCAAAGTGACAGAAAGAATGGGGTTCGCCGCACCTGACATTGCTTTCAGCAAGTGGTATCAACCGGGCTTTAGCTTGTATCCGGAAGGAAATACGCTGGAAGTGATTCGTGAGCATCTACAAAAACATGGCGCACCACACTGGGCAATGAGCGAGGGCACTAACGTGGTGCCAAACGGGATGCCCGGCGAGCCCACAATGGAATCGTACCTAGGTAAGCTGTTTAATCATGGCGCTGTTACTGCGAATATTTATTCGTGGGGAATTGGAGGCAACGCCGAACGTGAACGCAATATCTTTCGACGTGCCACAGAGAATCCTGAGGCACTGAGCGCCTACCGAAAATTTCTCAAGGGAGAGAGCTTGGTAGAGGCACAAAAGACTAGCGCAGCCTCTTCTAGTGAGCAACTGCGAGCGAAAATCGATCGCGTTCAAAGGCAGCTGCCAGCGTGGGTAAACGGAAGGCCTGAACGAATGCAGACAGCAAAGTTGATGATGGAACGACTGGAGGGCGCCCTAAAGTCGAACAACTTCCAACAAGCTGATGCTGCAGCCGATGAGTTTCTTAAACTTATCACGAGATAACGAGTTAATTGTTACCGAACTAAGCCTAGTTGCTCAGTCACCAATCGCTGATAGGGTGAGATGTCTTGTCGTTTGCTTTCGGTAGGGAAGAAAGTAAATTGGCTGGGCGTAAACGTAAGGCTCCTGCGAAACCCTGCAAACGCAAACAGACAAACCGTTTGGTTGAAGTACCGTTTGGTTGAAGTACCGTTTGTTGCCAGATACGACCATTGTCTTCAGTTCAGCGTCTCACTCCTCCAGTGTCACACCTTCGTGCTTCGCGGCCTGCTTGTATGTCTCCAGCAGGCTCCTCGAGGAGTACGCAGTGTTAGATACTTCCCTTATCAGTTTATACGCCTGAGTAATATTGACCCGCCGCTCGTCCTTATCGCGAGAGCGAGTGTAATTGAGATAGCAATGAAAGCTCATTTGACTGCCAACGCAAGTGACCCAGAAAAAGAGTTTGCTCTGAACTATTTTCCTGAAACTAAAGCGTACATGCTGAACGCGATTAACAACGGCGTACACCCATAACAACTGGAAGGGAGTGGTATTTACCACTCCCTTCTTCCTTCAATCGATTCGGCTCCTGGTACACGCCAGTTCTCAAGAAATTTTGGATCAATTTTTTCGCCTCGTATCCGATATTTCTCAACACGATTCTTGGCGAATACCAAGTCAAGTAAAAATTCCTTTTTCTCATTTTTTTGATTTGTAGACAGAAGCCTGTAGGTAACGGCGGGCCTTTCATTGCTACTCACGTAATTACCATCGCCCCAGAGTTCATCAGCTTCTTGCGCGGACAATTCTTTCAAGTGTGGCACTTGACCATATACAAAATATTGGGACGGATTGAGCACGGGCGGTGCTCCATCCACTGTGCCAATAACTGCCGAAAAAAGCTTGGTATTTGGTCTTGATACCATGTACCAACGGGTTAATGGAGCAGGAGGTGTTTTCTTATTGATTGTAAAATCGCAGGCGAACAACAACGAGGACGGATGGACAAAAACCCTTTTGTTAATGGCGTCCATTTTTATTGAACAATTTTTCAAATCTGTTGCGCGAAGAGATTGAGGCGTTGTGCTAGGGTCCTGCCATTTACGTGTAATGGCGAGTTCGTTGTCTTCAGGACTAATTTCAGACAAAACAGTTGTATAAACCCAGAATGGCACGACATCGACGTAGCCCAGCACACGACCTTCCTTGTCATAGACACTTGAGGGCGGCGGCGCAATATTTGGCTTATCCAGCTTGTTAGATACTGATTGCTTGGCATCGGCTGAAGTATGAATAATGTTGACTAGCGCAAGAGCTGTTAAGAAAAAGAGTCTATTCATTTCGAAGTCTCCATATTCAGCATTGTTTCTATAATAAACGAGCTCTATTTCTGTTTGAATATTGGAGCTTGTGTGTCATTCCGGGAATCCCAACACTACTAAAAGCCTTGTAGTGGCTATGGCTTTGCTCGCAGGCCACAGCAATGAAAGACGAACCTGATGCTCAATATGTTGTTGCTTTAGCTTCCAGTGTAGCGGCACTGTCTGCCAAGAGTTTTTTGTCGAGTTGATCGGGCAGGTTTAGTTGATCCAAACGACCGAGCATCAATAACTTGATCTAAAACTTCAAGGTAATAGCTCATAGCCTAGATTCTCCCGCATAGTAACGACGGTATTGTTAGCCACAAGCGAAAAACTCCGAAATCAACTCTCACCTTAGCATATCCAAAAATTGACAGAGAACAAAATATAGACAGCCCAATTCTCCCCTAAGCGTGTAGAATTTCGTAAGTCTTGCGTTTATGAGCACCTAAACTATTCCTATGGCAACCTTAGACAAACTTCTAGCCGGCCTTGAGGCCGACCTCTGCGTAGCATCAGGGCTTGCCGCAGGTTGCCAGACAGACTCAGTAAACCTCAAATTCGCTGAGTTAAAATCTGCCGACTTAAATATAGCTGGCATCACCACCGACCCTGAATTGTGCCAAAAAAACTTTCTCTATGTGGCGGAAGAAAGTGAAACAGTCGACAGCACTCGCTATGGGGTTAGGCTAGACGGGCGGCACTATATCGACCGCGCCCTTAGAAATGGAGCAACAGTGGTTCTATCCACACCTGACACAAAACTTCCAGAGGGTAGTAGCGCCACTCTACTGCATCACCCCATTCCGCTATCGATTCTTGGGCCAATTTGTTCAGCTTTCTATGGTGAGCCGAAACCAAAAAATATTGCGCTAATCACCGGCACCAACGGCAAAACTTCTACAGTCAATTTTTGCAAAATGCTTTGGAGCGCAGCTGGCTTAGAGAGCTGCTCTGTGGGCAACCTCGGTGGAGTGCTAACCGATGGCACCTTAATTTGGGATCGCGACCCCACTTTATCTGTTCCTGAAACAGTAACATTGCACACCATGCTCAACATGCTGGCTTTGCGCAGTATCAATCACGTTGCTTTCGAAGCCACTAGCCATGCTATTTTCGATTATCGCCTGCACGGCGTTGCCGCCAATATTGGAGCCTTCACCAATCTTACTCGCGACCATCTCGACTTTCATTTGACTATGGCAGAATACTTCCGCGTCAAAATGATGCTTTTCAACAATATATTAGAACCAGGCAGCCATGCCATTCTCAATGCTGATGCCGAGTGGTTTGCTCCAGCTCTAGCAATTTGCCAGGCTCGTAAGCACAAGATAATCACCTATGGCAGGAAGGGCGAAGATGTACGATTGGTCGAGAGTCTGCCCCAACCCTTAGGTCAAAAGCTCACTCTTTCAATATTTGGCAAAAGCTACAAATGCAATTTCAATCTCTTTGGTGAATTCCAAGCAAGCAATGCTCTCTGTGCTCTGTCTGTAGTAATTGCCTCTGGTGTTGCTGTAGAGGCAGCCGTGGCCAATATGGAAAAATTGAGCGAAGTAGAAGGCCGCCTGAACTTAGTGGCGACAGCTCCCCTGGGCGGCAAAGTGATAGTCGACTACGCCCACTCGCCAGACGCCATTAGAGCCGCTCTAGAAGCGTGCAGAAGCTTTACCCCGGGCAAGCTGACCATCGTCTTTGGTTGCAACGGCGAACGAGATCTAGGCAAGCGCAAAGATATGGGCGAAGTGGCACAGTCTTTGGCTGACCATGTCATTGTCACCGACGGTCATCCACGCTCAGAAGACCCAGCAACAATAAGACGCGATGTACTTGAAGGCGCACCCAGAGCCAGAGAAATTGCCGGTCGTAGTGATGCTATTGCCGAAGCTATAAGCAATCTTGCCACTGGCGATACGGTTTTAATTGCTGGCCTTGGCCATGAAAACTTCCAATCAATTGGTGGAAAAAATCTGCCGTACTCAGACCGCGAGACAGCAAAAAAAATCGCAGCAGAACTAAGCAACCGCTAACAATTTATGCTGAAATTCACCACGAAGTAGCAACAGATTAAACCACTCAAAAATGATAGGACTACGCCCCTAAATTGCCAAGCTTTGCGAGGTATTGTAAGGCTATAAATATTAGATCATCACCCCCGGTCTAACAAAGCGCTAGGTGCATTGAAGTGGCTGACTTCAATGCACCTAGCGCCGTTCACATGTCACTACCTGCGGTGGCGTCACGCCAGCTGCGCTAACACTTTTTAGTACAAAATCTATCTGAAACAAATGCTCATGATTGCTAACGGTAGCTTAATTTAGTTACTGTTTTTCTATATCTCCTAACTCTTCTCAAGAAAGTCAACCGCCAGCAAAAACTCAAACACACCGGCCATACCAGTCATACCTTCCTTTCGCTCAAGCAGCTCGCTGTTAGGCACAAGACCATCTTGCCAGTGCCGAACAGACGAACCTTCGAAATTTCAGCTAACCTTGATTGGAACGACAATGAAATACGTCTTCGGTTTTCTCCTTGCCATGATTTTCATCCTCGTCATACTGCAACTGCTGGTCGGCGCCGCAGTCACAGCCGAGGGCCTCTACATCTCGCTCTCCCAGGCCTCGACGGCTCATCAACTGACCTTCGCTGTCATCATCGGCGGCACCATTCTTGGCGCAATCGCTCTCGTGTTCGCCGCCACCAAGCCCTCGCACTGCTATTACGGAGATTGAACCTTTCAACTTCGCAGATTCGCAACTTTCTCCCCCTAAGCAATCAAGAAACGGAACCATCATGTTCGCAACCAAGAAGCACATCGCCGGCAGCGAAGGCACCCACAACTACGTGGTCATCTGCCAAACCTCGCTCGGCCTGGTGGAGAAGGCCTATTCCCTGACCACCCACAGCTGAAGGGAAACTATGAACAAACAACTGGTAACCCCGCACAGCGAGCTGCAACGACTGGCCTTCATCAACGGCGGCAAGTGCGAACCGCAGCGCATTTTCCAACAGGCCATCAAGCTCTCCGACCTGCCCGCTTCAACCTTCGCCCTGGCGAAGTTTCTCAAGCCGGGCATCGAACAAGAGCAGATGCTGCATGCTTTCTTCAGCACCGAAGCCGTCGGCGTCATGCTCACTTTGCCCAACCAGTACTGGTTCTGGAAGGTGGCTCACGACGCCGTCAGCTATGCCGGCGCTGACGCCAACGTCGTCATTGCCGCCAAGGCTGTTCACCTGGCCATTGCCTGCAACCGCAACGGTCAACTGCATCGCTACGACCCGACCGAAGAGCTGGAAGACCTCACCAACGACGAAATCGGCGACCGTCTTGAACACGGCATTTGCCTGATGCAGTCGCCCGCTCAGCTGGTACGCAACTGGATGTTCTATCCGGCAAGCTGAAGAACAGGCATAAGAGGGACAGGCATAAGAAGAACAGGCCAACTGCTAACCAATTCAACTGAGTAGGGCCAGCCAAGGCAAGAGAGCTAGCGAGAAAACAGGGGCCTGCCGCCTCTGTTTTCTTTTTGATTAGTTGCTAATAGACCAGTCTAATTTACAATCAAAAAAGTGTCGAAGCTGCGGGAAACATCTCAACTTGCTCAAGATAGCCGGCGAACTCCCTTAGTTTCTTCGCACCGGGTTTACCAGGAGTCACCCCCACCGCTGTCACCGGAGCCGCCGGAGTCAGAGCTGGAGCCGCCAGAATCGGAACTACTCCAGGAGCTGCTACTGCTAGAATTGGAACCGCTCCAACTGTCGTAGTTATTATCGTAGTTATTGTTGTTGTCATAGCTGTTGTACCCGCTGCCGAAAACAGCTCTCCTGGCTGAGACTGGTTCTTCCTTGAAGCTGGTGCTTTGACAAGTGCAACCTTTCCGACAACCACACATGCAGCTACAGACCGGGCCGCAACGGCAGCTGCAATTTGATTGCGACTTTACCAATGCTGCGAGCACAAGCACAAAGCCGACAATAGCAACTATCCACAGCACCACCTGCACATTGTGATCTAGCGAGGTCAGGCTCTGCAAAATACCTGTTTTCTTGTTCGCGGTCGCGCTACTTGGCTGAATCTGGCTGGATGGAGCGGACAGCGATATTTTGATAGATACCCCCTGCCCTGGTTGCAGATCATGAGCACTAATTTTATAGCTTCCGCTGGTACCGGCAATGGTGGCACCAGAAAGACTATCTGCTTTGACTGCAACGAGCGACTTACATACAGCAGGGCTTGCGCCGTTTAGATTTACGGTCATGGTTTTAATCGGCATTTGCCAGTTCTTGCCGTTGGGCGACCATTCATAACTGAGGGTATTGCCAGAATTTCTAGCTGGGTTTTTAATCACATACTTGAGGCAGTATGTATGTTTACCGGAGATAAGAACCGTTGGCTCACCAAGCTTAAGCTGTAAAGACTGATGCAGTTGTGAAATAACTCTTGGGCAAGCTTTACCGGGCGGACATTCTGCTGAAATCAGATCTAGCTCGGCATTGTCTGAGGCAAAGTAGGTAGGAATTTTTCTCAGCAGTCCGTGTTTTTGGTTCTTACCGAAGTCTACGAGAATTCTTTCTTCGATATTCAAGTCACCAGTGGCTGCCACTGTTGCTTTGACCGTAAAGTCACTGACTTCCTCGGCATACGCAGGAGCCGCGGTCACGAGAAAAGCACAAACTGCAAAGATCAGTGACGGTCTAGAAAAATGACGCATCGAGCAACCCCTTTGAGCGATCTCTTGACAACTTTAGTATTTGCTTCGGCCGGTTAAGGGACGGTTATGGAAGTGCCCAAGCAGGGTCGGTTTAAGGATTATATAAGATTTCTGAGACACCGTTAATCTACTCGGTCAGGGCGAGCCTCTAACTTCAGTGAGGTCGCAGGTGTGCCTTGGAATGCAGTCTTCCTTGTGGCACAAAACGTTCGACACCCTCCAATCAACCCTTATACTAAAAAGGTTATCGACGTACTAGGACAAATTTATATGGCTGAAATTAACGAGCGCATCACAATAAACTCAGAACAGTGCGGCGGCCGGCCCTGCATTAGAGGAATGCGAATTCGTGTTATCGACGTTCTTGATCTCTATGCAAACGGTCTTACAGCCCAAGAGATCTTAAATGAGATGCCAGATCTAGAAATGGACGATCTAAAGGCAGCTCTAAAATATGCTGCACAGCGCCTTGATCATCCCATTGTTGCGGCATGATTATCTGGCTTGACGCCCAGCTATCGCCATCTCTTGCTCCATGGATTCAATCTACTTTCATGGTGGAAACACACGCACTAAGAGACGTCGGACTTCGCGACGCAACTGACAGGGCAATATTCAATGCCGCGAAAGCTGCTGGAGCTGTCGTCATGACAAAAGACAGTGACTTTGTAACGCTGCACCATCAACAAGGAGCACCGCCGCAAATCATCTGGCTGACATGTGGCAACACTTCAAACATATTCTTACAGACCCTCCTAAATTCAACGCTTCCACAAGCACTAAGCTTATTGCAGACAGAGGAAGATCTCGTCGAAATCAGCGCGCTCTACTAAACCAATTCTTTTTAGAAACCAGCCACGACGACACGCTAGAGCGCTACAGCCGCGCCATTATCGCTTCAATTTGCTTGCGGTGAATGCTCTGATGCGGAGCAGCGAAGACCAGCCACTGATAAGCATTAAGGGGCCCGAACCAAGAATGCGGATGAGTCACTTTCGCCTGCACATCAATATTAGCGGCCCCAGCCTCACACAAAAAGCGCTCCGTCATTTCCTCAAACTCTTCTATGGAACGAGCTGCATCAGCAGCCGCAGCAGGCTTTACTTCAGCAGTTCCCACGACCTTAAGAGCGTTGTTGCCTTTCGCCAACTCAACTACGACGTGACACATCAAGTTTCCCACTATTGTTAGATGGTCTAGGGTCATTGCCACAGACCAGAAGCGCGAGCTGTCTTCTAGGCCCTGCAATCGAGCTATTAGACGCCTTTCAATGAGCTGCTCAGAGCTGAGACCGCTGGCTAACTTTAGTATCTTGTCAGACTGCTCAGCAAAGTCTGTCAATGCTTTTTCTTTGCTGGAATTTTTGAAACGCTGGGGGAATATTATGTATTTGGCCACGGCCCATTCAACAAAAGGTAGACCAGCCCCAGGTTTATCTAATTTTGGCATTGCCAATTTTGCATCGTCCGCCTTCGGCTCTACTGCAGCGCACATTTCTCACCCTCCCAGAAACTACTTGCATTTTGCAAGCAGATAATACGACAAGCACTTGCGTTTTGCAAGCGGGTGCTAAAATAAACCCATGGCCAGCAAATCAATGACTCCTAAACCGGCAACAACAAAATCAATTCAGAGATCCCCTTGCGTGGTCAGCAATGTGCTTGAGATCATTGGCGATCGCTGGACACTTTTGCTCGTCAGAGATCTCCTATTTTTCAACAAGCACGAATACAAAGAATTTCTAGCCAGCCCCGAAAGCATCGCTACAAACATATTGGCCGACCGCCTCAAGAAACTGCTCAACGAAGGCCTAGTGGGCGAGATTACCCATCCCGAAAACAAGTCACGCAAACTCTACTACCTCACCAGCAAAGGCAAAGATCTAATGCCGATCTTAGTAGAAATGGTTAAATGGGGAGCCGCCTATTTGCCAGAAACAAAAGAAATGAAACTGATATTCGAGAGAGTCAAGAACGATCCAGAACAACTCAAGGCTCAGGTTTTAGAAAGTCTAGAGCAATGGGAAAAACAGATGTTGAAAGCATGAATGGAACTCAATTTGCCCAAGGTGAAATAATCGGAGGGCGCTTCAAAGTGATTTCCCTCCTGGGAAAAGGCGGCATGGGGCTGGTCTACCGCGTCGAACAAATATTTCTCGGCGAAGAACTTGCACTAAAAACTATCCACAAGTCTTTTCTCACAGACACTGCCATCAAACGTTTTGAGCAGGAAGCAAGGACGGCCTTTGCCGTCAATCATGCCAACATTATTGCCGTCAAAGCATTCGGCTTACTCGATGACCAGACACCATTTCTTGCCATGGAAATAGTAAATGGTGAAACACTAGCAGAACTATTGCAAGACTCAGGGCCACTACCAATAGAGGCGGCCCTCCCCATTATCATTCAAGTTTGCTTTGGTCTTGCCCATGCTCACGACTGCGGAATAGTGCACAGAGACATTAAACCGAGCAATATCATGATTTTAAAAGATCTGCCGATTGGCACCGAGGGCAGTGTCAAAATCTTAGACTTTGGCATTGCCAAATTTAGTCACAGAGAAGGTGGCGAAATTCAGGCGCTCACTAAAACCGGCGAAATATTCGGCAGTCCACTCTACATGAGCCCTGAACAGGGCCTGGGTACCACGGTTGATCACAGATCTGATATCTACTCGCTTGGTTGCGTCATTTTCGAAGCTTTAAGTGGCAAGGCACCATTTGTTGGCAACAATGCTCTAGTAACATTGATGATGCATCAATCCGAGCCTCCGCCGAGCTTGGCGGAAGCCTGCCAGAAAGACGACTTTCCGCAAGAGCTTGAAAGTATAGTAGCAAAAATGCTAGCTAAGCAGCCCGAAGAGCGTTATCAAAACTTAGGCACGGTAGCTCACGACTTAGCCGCTATAGTCAATCGTAACAACTCATCAAAAATATCGCGTCCTCTTTCCCAACCGGCCCAAGAGCAGTCAACTGAGAGCAATTCGAACGCTCTGTATAAGCGTCAGATATTCGTCATATTGGCTGCAATATCGCTGCTAATGATTTGTGCTATTTGTACTGTTTGCATAATTAACTTCCTCTCTCATCGCCCAGAAAAGGTTGAGACAGCATCTAAATTTGAGCGAAAGAAACCAGAAGAAAAGTTAGATCAATTAGAAACCACAGTCAAAACTGAAGCGGCTAAAACGGCTGTCCTCAATGAGATAACGTCGTTTCAACTAAAGAAAAAACTGGCGGCAGCTGACAACGATTTTCAACTGCGCCTGACAAATGTAACAGCCCAAGCGCTAGATATTATTGCTACAGCAAAACACATTAAGAATATCGACTTCCTCGGCAGCACCATCAGCAATGAACATCTGAATAAACTCTCGAAACTAAACCTAAACCGCATCACACTGACCAACTCCAATTTTGATGATCTTGGCGCCCAGAAACTGGCTCAAGTTCAAAGCATACGCATTATTAAAGCAAATGGCACTCTAATATCAAATCGAGGCTTGGCCTATTTAAAGAAACTCAAGAACCTCTTTCAGTTAAAGATAGAAAACACAAACATAGACATCAATGGAGTGCGCAATCTCTGCCAAAGCAAAACATTGAAGACTGTATCCTTAGCCAATTGTCCAAAAATCCAAGAAGCAGAGCAGAAGCTATTGCAGCAAGAATTTCCAGCAATTAAGTTCGAATTTGAAGGCAAATTCAACATCTATCTTTAGATTATTCCAGACATTTAGATCATTCCAGAAATTTAGGTCATGCTAGGCAAAATAAGTAGCTACTGTGACCATTTTTTCTTAGGGCCTAGTTCTAAATACAGTCTCTTTATACGTGCGATCTGTCGCGGCTTTCACGGCTGCACGGTCCTTCTGCGCCAGCTCCCTTTTTCCCAGCTTATCGTACATAGAAGCTCGCAGAACGCGCACCTCTCGCTCCACTAAAACATCCATGGGACCTATCCCTGTATTGCTAACCATATACTTCTTCAATTGCAGACACTTTGAAAGATCCTCTATGGCCTTCTTAGGCTGATTCATTCCCGCATAAATTTGAGCTCGCAACAAACGAAAGCTATAATCGTTTGGACTCTGCTGCAAGATCCTGTTAGCAATGGTCAATGCCTTGTTCCACTGCCTAGAACGCACATAGCATTCAGCTAGAAACTTAAGTCGAATTGCCAGGGTCTCGTGAGCAGAATCAACTTCCATTTCTCGTGCGGCCCCACTGAAATCATTGAGATTGTAGAGCGCATGTGCCTTGCTGTAGCGCAGTCTGCGCATGTAAATCGTTAATCCAGCATCTTTTGGCAGGCCGGCACAATACTCTAGGGCTTCGGTGCTGACAGCCACAGCCTCGGCAGACTTCTCACAAGTATTGAGCTTGTCGGCACAGGCGAGAGAGGCATCAAGCCAGTGAGGACTAGCTTTGATAGCCAATTTCAAATATTCAATGCACTTTATATCTTCAAATTGGGCATCCACGACTTTGGCTAAAACGTAGTTAGGACTGGCCCATTGGGGATGAGCACGAAGCGCTCCTCTAGCCAATTTTTCTGCAGCAACATAGTCGCGTGTACTCAAGAAATAACGGGCAGCGTCGAAAAATGCTAGTTGATTGTTTGGTTCGTGCTGGTAAACGCTGGCAGCCCGGCGCAGTATGCGCAGATCCAAAACCTCGGGGACATACAGGGGCATCCCTCCAGAGTTAGATGCCGTTGCCGATGATTTTGCAGCGGCAATCTTAGCTGCGCCTGTAGCGGCAAGCTTAGCCTTTTGCTCAGCTTGCGCAGCAGTAATACCATAGGTAGCAATGCCATAAGTAGTACTAGTGCCAAAAATCGCAACAGCAAGAATGGCGCTTACTCGGGGCCTTGGGGCTCGTAGACCAGTATCTCCCTGATCTCTCCATCCAGTACATCCCTTACAGCTATTTTTCTGAAATTGCATAATGCACGGCTTCATAAGTATCTTCATTACATCACGTGCACTAATCAACGTCTTCGCTAACTGAAGATCGAAACTTCTTTACCTCACCTTAACTACTTTAGTCGATTCTATACCCATTCACCTTTTACCTTTCCATACAGCAACCGAGTAATCACGCCACACTTACCAGCGAGTATTTACTATGTCAATTTTAGTAGCCGATATTGAGTTTTCAGGACCTTACCGCACACCAATCGAAATCGAAGATAAGGCCGGCATCTTTGTTGTAATGCAACAATTTGATGACCAGTATGAAGTAATCGATTTTGGCTATAGCGACAGCCTCAGAGCTGATCTAGTTGATCCAGATGAATTTGAGCAATGGACCAGGCAATATCCTGGACTGCTTTTTGTAGGGGTTCACTACATCAACCAGAGTGAAAAAGCGCTCTCGGGTTCGCTTGTCAAAACCATAGAAGATTGGTTCGAAAATGCCGAGCCGCCTCTAGTGCAGACCTTGCAGTTTGCCTAAGCAATCGATGACTAGCTGTCTCATGGATAGTCATACTTTTGAGCACCAGAGCGCAGTAATTGAAATTGGCCCGCTCGATTTCGACGGGCCTTTCATTTCTCACCTTGAGCTCAAAGAACAACCGGGAATTTTAGCGACATTAGTTCGCTCAGCAGAAAATTACGAACTTGTAAACGTATACTCAACCGCCAATTTACGCTCCGCTGCCCTGCTCGAATTGTCATGCGTTAGACAGAACAATCCCAGCATAGTAGTCGCTACATATTCCGGACCTGACTTAAAACCAGAAATCAGCGCAGCCATGGCTTCACTTGTCTGGCAGTCTCTTGAATAGTACAAAACTTCCTCAATTCGCCTCTCGCCCGCACCTTATACCAGCCACACAGAACATCAGCCACACCTAACACCACAAAAATACTAAGGCCTCAGCTTTGATTGCTGAGGCCTTAGTATTTGCATGCCTTAAGCTCTTTGCAAGCACCATTCTCTGGGCCTTAACCCCACCATAACCTCAATATGCTAGCACCTCCCGTGGTGGCATGCGCCAGCTTCGCTAGCGACTGAGATCATTACTTTCGCTCATAAACCATCTACTAAAACCGGCACAAATTGTCAGGAAGCGCTCTACTGCGGGTTCCAAACACTATCACGGAGAGAAAACATAAGTCATAGAAGTTTGCACAAAGCCTTTCGCTACAAGAACCGAAGCTAAGCATTGGTAGTTTCAGGTATCCCATTACTCATCCAATTCTTCAGACAACCTTTACCGAAACCAATCAGCTAAGCCACATGCAAACAATTCTAGTTCCTCGCAGGAATCAGGGCGGGAGTGGCAAAAGATGTGGCAAGAGTTCGGCCGTGGTCTGAAAGAGAAGATGCAGAATCTTGGGCCTTTCTTTCCAACATTAACTCAGGAGGTACCAATCATGAGCGATGCAATGCAAACAACTGTAAATGCAAAGATTTCTATGCGTTATCGCAGCATATTTATCTCTGATGTGCACCTTGGCACCCCGGGTTGCCAGGCGGCTCTGCTACTCGATTTCCTCAAACACAGCGAAAGTGAAAATCTCTTTCTAGTAGGCGACATCATCGATGGCTGGCGTCTAAAAAGGCGTTGGTTCTGGCCCCAGGGCCACAATGACGTCTTGCAGAAACTGCTTCGCAAGGCGCGCAAAGGCACCAAGGTTATCTTTGTTCCAGGTAACCACGATGAATTTATTCGCGATTACGACGGTCTAGTTTTCGGTGAAATCGAAGTGCGCAACTCCACCGAACACATCACTGCGCGTGGCTTGAAAATTCTCATCATCCACGGCGACGAGTTTGACGGCGTCGTACGCTATCACAAGTGGTTGGCGCACCTAGGCAGCTGGGCCTATGACATGACTGTAGTTTTCAACGGCTGGCTCAACTTCGCCCGGCGCAAACTCGGCATGCCCTACTGGTCACTGTCCGGCTACATCAAAAGACAAGTAAAAGAAGCGGTCAAGTTCATCACCAATTTTGAAGAAGCTGTCTCAAAGCACGCTTTTGAAAATGGTTTTGATGCTGTTCTTTGCGGCCACATTCACCATCCCGCCATGCGCCAAATCAATGATGTTCTCTATTTGAATGACGGCGACTGGGTGGAGACAGGCAGCGCCCTGGTGGAAGAGATGGACGGCAGCCTGGCTGTGATCAAGTGGCAATTGGGCTCCGAACCAAAAGTGCTCCATCGCCATCCCCCACTCCCACCCAATCTTCAATCTAGCGCTGCTTAAGCCAACCGATTCGAATTAGCCAATTCGGCCAAACACTCGAGCCAACGCTTGACCTAACGAAAGTACGAAATCATGAAAATTGCAATCATCTCGGATGCCTGGCATCCTCAGGTGAATGGAGTCGTTCGCACCCATACACACCTGCTAGCGGAGCTGCGCAAGATGGGGCACGAAGTGCTGCTCATCAGCCCCGACCTATTCCGCAACTTTCCCTGCCCCACTTATCCAGAAATAAGGTTAGCGGTTGGCGTCAACAAGAAGCTCAAGAACATGATTCATGAGTTTGACCCCGACGCCATCCACATCTCTACCGAAGGCCCGCTGGGAATAGCAGCACGAAAACTCTGCCTGCGTCAAAAATTCCCCTTCACCACGGCTTACCACACCCGCTTTCCTGAATACCTCAAAGCTAAGGCGGGCCTACCCACTAGTATTACCTACGCCCTACTGAGGCGCTTCCATGCCCAATCGAAGGCAGTGATGGTGCCCACAGCCTCAATGAAAGAAGCTCTTACTGAGTGCGGCTTTGCCAATGTGGTGGAGTGGACGAGAGGTGTGGATACTGAACTATTCCACCCGCGTGACAAATCATTCTTGCAACTGCCGCGACCAATTTTTGCCTACATCGGCCGCGTCTCTGTGGAAAAGAACATCGGTGCCTTCTTAGATTTAGATTTGCCGGGAAGCAAACTAGTAGTCGGCGATGGCCCGCAATATAAAGAGATGGTAAGCCGTTACCCCAATGCCCACTTTGTCGGCAGCAAGAGTGGCGAAGAGTTAGCGCAGCACTATGCAGCCGCTGACGTCTTTGTCTTTCCTAGTCGCACTGACACTTTTGGACTGGTCGTATTAGAGGCCTTGGCCTCCGGCCTTCCGGTGGCAGCTTATCCGGTGACAGGACCAAAAGACATTATTGGCGGAACTACACTTGGCGGAATTATTGTTGGCTGCCTCAGCGAAAACTTAAATCAAGCTGCTCTGAATGCTCTGCAAATCGACCCTGCCGCGTGCCGCACCTTCGCCGAGACTAAATCTTGGCGGGTCTGTGCCGAGCAATTCTTCAGCCACCTTCATCCAAAGAGTAAGTAAATTAAGGCTGAAAAGTTTGATGCGAAGCGCCAAACACGCCGCTAAGCAAAATCAATGTCACACCACTTGTCCTAGCGATAAGTTAGCGATAGATGGCGCATGCGTAGATTCCCCACCCCCTGCCGCGGCCGGAAAACTGTCACAAACAAACGGCCCAAAAGCGCCCGTCAATAAATAGCGAGAACGCCCACCCAGCTATCGACGCGGACTTGTCAAGAAGTGTAACAAGAATGACTTTTCTGCCCGTAACATTACTTACCTTTCCCCCATGGCCCCAGAACTGGTAGCCATTAGTTATCTCTTTCAACTCATCTCACCTCCGGTCGTTTTTCTCTCCAACCAAGCCAATTCACCGCCACCACTCTTTCTGCTAGCAACCCAGTTGCCGGTAGAAACACACCAAAGAGCAATGGCACGAAGAAGCGAAGTTGAGGAGCGAACAATCTGAGCTGTCTGGTTGACGAGAGTTTACGCAAACTTTAGGAGTCCCAATGAACAGATTGCAAACAGTCTCCACAGTCGTGGCGATTGGTGTTGCTCTCATGGTCGGTGCTGCGTTTGCTCAAGGTGTCGAATCGACATCAGGTGTCAAACCAACCCATGTGGAAGTTCGTCCGAACCCAGCCACTGGCCGCACAACCGAACAAGAGAACATCGCCGGACGCTACAGCCGCGACAACAAGCCGGGCTCGGTCAAGCACTTCTATGTGCTCTCGCCGAAAACCGGGGCCGTCATTCTCTACTCGAGCGTGGAAGGCAAAGTCACCTCCGGTGGCAAACGTCTCACCCCGCGCTCTTCCATCGAAAAGTACGACTGCGGCAAGGATTGCACGCACTACGAGGGCATGCGCATTCTCATCGGCGGCGAGGTGCAAATCACCACCGAGATGATGCAAGACGACGGCACCTTCGGCAGTTCGGTGCCCTACTTCTACTGGTTCGACACCAACGGCCGCTACCACCAGCACTTCTTCACCGAAGGGCAAGTGATCGCCGTACTCGACCAGCCCCTTGTCGGCAAACGCGTGATCTTCAACGCCGACATCCCCGCTCGCAAGTAACGAGCAGTTCCCTCTCAGCTCAGATCAACCCTGATCGATCCAGATCAACCAACCTTTACAGGACAAATCATGAAGCGCTCACTCTCCCTCATCGCCATCGTCGCCGTCGCCTCCATCACGCTTGCCGGCTGCAACGAAGACGCCCCGCAGTCCAGCTCGGGCGTGCAGAAGGCCACCGTGCACGTCGCAGTCAACCCGGCCACCGGTCGCACCGTCGAACAGGACAACATCGCCGGCCGCCTGAAGATGGACAACACCCCGGGCTCGGTCAAGCACCTCTACATCGTCGCCCCCGAATCGGGCCAGACGATCATCTATTCGACGGTGCAGGGCAAGGTCACCAGCTCCGGCAAGCGCCTGAGCCCCAAGACCGTCAACAACTCCACCCGCGGCTTCAACGTGCTGTTCGGCAACGAGACGCACTACACCAACGAAGTGCTGCAGGACGACGGCACCTACGGTGACTCGGCCGAGTACATCTACTGGTTCGACGCCCAGGGCCGCTACCACCAGCACTACTTCACCGGCGGCCAGATCATCCACATCTCCGACCAGCCCATCCAGGTGAAGAGCGTCATCATCAACATGGAGCTCACCGCCGCCCCCGGCGTTGTCGTTCCCGCTGCGACCCCGGCCAACAACGGCGCCGCCGTCGCTCCCGCCCCTGTCGACAAGAAGTAAGCACTTCTTTCGGCACTCCCAAACAGCAATCCGCAGTCAACTCAACACAACCATTTAGGAACAGATCATGAACGACAACTGGAACAACATCGACCCGTCCAAGAGCAAGGGCCCCATCGGCTTCGGCATGAAGTGGATCTTCATCATCTTCGCCCTCGTCTGCTTCGGCGGCGTGCTCAGCTACTCCGCTGGCTGGTTCAGCGACGCCGGCCAGGTGGCCAAGGAACAGTTCGGCCCCAAGGCCCTGCTGCAGAAGTACGAGTGGTTCAAGGACGCCAGCGCCCAGCTCGACGCCAAGGTCGCCAACATCGACGCCGCCCAGGCGCGCATCAAGTCGATGGACGAGACTTACAAGGGCACGCCGCGCACCCAGTGGGCGCGCGCCGACCTTGAGCAGTACAACCTGTGGCAGAACGAAGTGGCCGGCCTGAAGGCGAACTACAACAACCTGGCCGCCGAGTACAACGCCGCCATGGCCAAGTTCAACTACCGCTTCACCAACGCTGGTGACCTGCCCCAGGGCGCCACCAAGGTGCTCCCGCGCGAATTCAAGCCCTACCAGTAAGGGCCTGAGCCAAGGGACCGAAAGTCCAAGAAGTACCTAAGTCCTAAGGCTAAGTACACGTAGATACCCGATAGCAGTGCGTAACAGCAGGGTGAGCGTGCTCACCCTGCTGTGGTCCAAACCACACACATCCGTCCATCAATCAATCGTCTTCAAGGAAACTCAACCATGTCCACCCTCTCCATCGCCATTCTGCTTGCCGTCGCTGCCATCGCTGCCGGTGCCATCTTCTCGCCCAAGTTCCGTCAGCTCCTCCGCATCCGCGGCGGCAAGGCTGTCGACGCCGGCACCACCGCTCTCGAGAAGGAGCAGGACCAGTACAAGGTGCTCGTCGCCAAGATTCCCGCTCAGCGCACCTCGGTTGCCACCACCAAGGCCGGTGCCGTGATCGCGAAGAACAAGCTCAACGCCCTCAACACCAAGCTCGGCGCCATCGAGACCGAGTTCAAGCAGGCTGACGCCCAGAAGGCGCCGGCCAACGTCGTCGCTGCCATCGAGGCCGACTACGCCGCCACCGAAGAAGAAATCAAGGCCCAGACGGTGATCGCCAACGAAGCGGCCCAGATCGCCGACGAAGCGCTCCAGGCCCTCGAAGCCACCACCAAGGCCCTGAGCAAGTTCCAGAGCCGCATCGAGCAGGACGCCAACAAGGTCGAACTGAAGAAGTCGCTGGAAATGGCCGCCGCCGCTCGCCAGGAGCTCAAGGACATCCAGACCGAAATCTCCGGCGCCGGCCAGGCCTCTGCCGAGATCGACAAGGAACTGGAAATCGCTCGTGCCAAGAACGACATGAGCAAGGGCAGCTCCACCGACCAGGCTCGCGAACAGCTCGCCGAACAGGCCGCTGCCAGCGCCGCCGGTGCTCGCCTGCGCGCCAAGCTCGGCATG
>Ga0172380_10000398_pt1 | contig 87129 bp, 158 predicted proteins | sample Leawe162metaG_FD_119747 | JGI IMG/M metagenome (GOLD analysis project Ga0172380, IMG submission 119747) | Leachate microbial communities from a municipal landfill in Southern Ontario, Canada - Leachate well 162 metaG | ecosystem: Engineered > Solid waste > Landfill > Unclassified | place... | reverse complement strand
TGGTATGGAAGTACCGGGCGCTAAAATTTCAGAGTTCGATATTAAACTGCCTCAATCCAAAAAGTCTTATACTAATTCGGTTCTTCTGGAAGAAACGCATCTTAACACTTCAGGCAATCTTAGTAAAGCAACATTGATAACCCGTGGCAATTTAGCATTCAAATTACGTGCTGAAGTTCCAGTAACCAGAGATATTGATATTCTGTTAAATAGAAATGTGCCAAGTAATTGGCGCGATGAAATAATAAACAATTATAAAATTGGGGAAATGGAAGGTGCACCAAAAGGAGTCGGTGCCGAGTTCACTTCAAAGGGATTACGGACAGATAAAGTCTTCTCTGTTAGAGATGTGCAAAATAAAGTCTCAAACGATGTTGGCGATATCATTAGTGATACAGGTAGAACTATTCCTATCGGTGAAGCTGGTCCAGAAATAGGTGAAGTGTTAAAAAATCAGAATAGGCAAAAGGCGAAAGTTGAATATCCTCAAGATTTGCTTTCTACACCTCAAGATAGAGCTATGGCTAACTTTAGAGATTTACAATATAACGTCTTAGGCGATAACACTGTTGGTAGTGCAAGAGCACCTGATGAGGCTTTAACTTTACAGCGTTATAATGAAATTACAAAGGGTAGCAAATCAATTAAAAAACCATTTGAAGGATACCTGAAACTTGATGAAAAAGGAACTGTTCTCAGAGATATAAATAATAAGCCAATCTATGAAGCTTACAGTAGAGGTTCTAAGACAGAACAAATTATGAGCACTACTGGTAAGCCAGCATCGGTTTCTGAACGTAAAACATTGTATGTTGATGTTCCTAAGAATTTGGTTTCGGTTGATTTGGTGGCTAGCCAAAAACCGTTAAACCTTTCAAGCGCAAGTGGCGCTAACGTAGCAAATAAACAAAATAAGCAACAAACCTATATGCGGCAAGTCGCCACATTTGATGCTTCCATTACTGAAGTATACGGTGCACAAGGGCAAAATCCATTTACCAGCTTCAAAGGCAGAAGCTACTATAAACCTAATACCCGTAGCGATGAGGACTATGAATCTGTTTACACAAGTTATCCACCTAGCGGTTTAGCAAAACCGAATGATCTTCCATTAGTAACTAGCACAATTGTTTCTTCACAAAATAATAATGTTGACCGCCGCCAAAACTTAGGTGGCGTATTAAGCGGTGTTCGTAGTATTCCTAATGAACCACAAATCAATCTGTCTATTGGTAAAACCCAGAGATTTGACCGCAACATAAGAACAAACTATTTCTTCAATACTCGCCGTCGTGATATAGTTGGTACTTCTTCAGATATAATTAATGTACAAACACCAGATAATGCTGTTATACAAACTCCTGATCTTATTATTACTCCTATTCAAATACAACCTATAGTTCCACGTCAACCTGATCCGATAGTTCAAGATACAAGAACTGGTAGGGTGGCTTCTTCTGGCTTTGATAATTTTGGTAATACATTCTTGCCACCTTATGGTTCTAAGTTTGAAGGTGTTGGTGGCAGTTCAAGCGGTGGCGGCAAAAAGACTGGTGTAAAAAGTTACAAGTTTGTTAATCCATTGCTTGAAGGATTCCAATTATTAGGCGAGAAAGAGTCGGGGGAAGAACAATCACAAATATTCTAAAGTATCTTTGTAGATTTCGTTCTAGCCGTTCTGGCTTAAGTTATGTGTGGATCAGCGCTATCTGCTCACTCGTTTTCATCCCGTTGATTGTGTGGCCTTTGAACACTGCTTTTGTTTTGTTAGAGGAGAGTATTAATTATACGTTTTCTGGACCTGAGTTATTTGCGTTTCAGGTTATGGGTGCTTGCACGGGATATGTGCTAGTCTTCATTGTAATCAGTGTCGTCTTCAAAACTTTGATAATGTCAAAAGCAGAAAATCAAAATGCGGAGTCATACTGATGAGAACTTTGTTATCTGATAGGGCTGGTAATTTTTACACTAATCTTGTCTTAGTCATTGTTCTATTCGTAGCAGATATTACATATGTGGTTATAGCCTATACTGCGAATACATTTTTTGACAGTTTTGCAACTTACACCTTGGGTAATTTGAATCTTGTTAATTTACAGAGTACGCTTCGGTATGTTGGTCCTATTACGATTGTGGCGATTAATGTTGGGTTGTTGATTTTGATTGTGGTTTCTGCTTGGAAGCGTGGCACTAATGAAGTGGAGGATCTATCTCTTTGACCGTTTGGACTGAGGAAAGAAGGCGTGAGCGTTCTGAACAGATGATTGAGTGGCATAAGACTTATACTATGAGTGAGGAAGCTAGGCAAAAAATGAGTGCTGCCCATAAGGGTATCCCAATGAAAGAGGAATCTAAGCAAAAACTATCTGCTTCACAAAAAGAGCGGTTAAGACTTAATCCTTTTGATGATGAATACAAGCAAAAGCAAGTGGATGCACACAAAGGAATACCATTAGGTCCAAAAAGCGAAGATCATAAACAAAAAATTTCAAAATCATTAAAAAACTTTTATGATTTACATCCACTTACGCAGGAGCAAAAACTTGAACCACGAAGATTTCAAAAAGGAAATAATAACTGGCTAGGTCTGCATCATACAGAAGAAACAAAGAAGAAATTAAGTGAAAGCAGCAAGATAACTTCATTAGGTAACAAAAGTAATACTGGTAGAAAAGGTAAATTTACCCCTGAGCATCTTCTTCATATGAGTCAAGGAATGAAAGGGAAAAATACTGGGAAACGCCCACCATTTTCTGAAGAGTGGAGAAAGAAACTTGGAGATGCTCAAAGAGGTAAACCTAAAAACTTTACACCAGAGCATAAACGAAATATAGCGATTGCTCACTTTGAATTATGGACAAGACAACGAGTTTCAAAACCTCAAAAAGAATTATTCCTATTTCTAAAACAAATCTTCCCAGATGCAACCATGGAACTCCCAGTCAAAACAAACCGAACATACCGCTTCGCAGACATAGGTATCCCATCAAAGCAATTAGACTTTGAATATGATGGCGAATACTGGCATAATGAAAAACGTGCTCAGTTAGATAGAGATCGTGATGCAGAAATGGCTGAAGCTGGATGGATGACATTTAGAATTAACAAAGATATCTTGAAAGCTTTATGTAATCAAAAGACAACATTGCAGGAGTTACTTAAAAAATGAAAGGCTTCATAACCATGCTATTCCTAGCGGTTGCATTGCAAAGCGCATGTTTTCTATGTGCTGCTTTCCAAGTGTTTGGTCCAACATTAAACTATCCGATGGGCAATACTGCTGATGTATTAAGCTTAAAAAATCTATTTCAACTTACGCCTTTCACTGCGCTTATGGGTATAGGCGGTGCAGCGGCTGTGACAATAATTGGGATTTTGACCCGTTCGGGGACGTACGCACTGTATGCAGTCTTAATATTTGGGATAGGTGCTTTCTTTCCCATAGCACAATATTTCTTCCTATCCATACCCAATACTATCGGAGCTATAGTTACTGCCACTGGCGCAGGTTCAGATATTACTGATCCATTAATAGTTACATTAGGATTATGGGTCGCAGTATGGGTTGTACTCTATCTCTTTGGGTTAATATTCCAGCGTGATATTCACACTTAAAAATAGTTGAGACATAAACCATGTATAAACCAACCGGTAAATATCCAAAGTTAGCTGTTATCTTAGCAGTAGCCCTTATAGCAACTATTATCGCTAGTATTTATTTTGTGGAACCAACAAGAGCAGATACCGCTGGTAATGCTGGTAATTGGAATATGCCAGCTACTGGCGCTATCACGGATGTGTATTTTGAATTAGTTTATAGTACACAACCAAAGGCTTCGGCAGTTGCAGTTTATTTTGATAATAAATTTGTAGCTAGCTATACTGATACTGGTCTTGGCATATATAAAACCGCGACGGTTGATATTGACGATGTATTTACTTATATGGGTGATCCACATAATATAACTACTGCTGGATCAGATGGTGTAACTATTGATGCTTTTGATGCTCATGTAATTTATACACCTTATTATCTTATCGCAGTAAATAGTGCGTATGATTCTCCTACTTCTTCAGCTTGGGTTGTATCAGGCGGCAATTATACTACATCAGTAACTAGCCCAGTATCGGCAGGTAGCGGTGCTCAATATGTCTGTACAGGCTATAGTATAGATAGCGGTGGATCCACAGCGGGAACAAATTACACTTTTACTTCTATTACAGCAAATCATACTATTACTTATAATTGGCAACTTCAATATCAAATAACTTTTGAAGCGCCTTCTGGCATGAACTCCACCTCTTCAGGAACAGTTGTAACTGTTGATAGTGTAGCGAAAACTTATGCTGATTTGCCATTTATTAAATGGGTAAACAATGGCACTTCGGTAAGTTTTACCTATTCAGATCCAGTATCAAGTTCCATCGCGCATTATCGATATGCCTTATATTCTTCTGCTTCTTTGCCGCAAACAATTTCTGCACCCACATCATTTCCATCAACATACATTCTGACGCAGTATGAGTTTCTAGTAACTTATTCTGCTTCAGGATTAGATGCATCCTCATCTGGCACAGTTGTAACTGTTGACGGTGCAGCTAAAACCTATGCTAATCTGCCATTCTCGAAATATGTCGCTTATGGATCTTCAACAACTTTCAGTTATGGCAGCACAGTAGCAAGCTCCACTACTGGCAAACAATTTGTTTTATCCAGCAGCACCGGTTTCCCGCAAACAATCTATGGAATAACAACTATTTCAGCAACATACTTAACACAATATAAATTAACAGTTTCAACAGCATACTCTTCTCCATACCCCGCTGCGGAAACATGGTATAATGCTGGCAGCACAGTTTCATGTACAGTAACTTCAGGAACCGTCGCGGGTTCAACTGGTTATCAGTACGTTTTTGCTAGCTGGACAGGGAGTGGAAGCGGTAATTATACTGGCACAAATATTTACCCGACAAACATAATTATGAATGCGCCTATCACTGAAACCGCTGTATGGACAACCCAATGTTACTTAACTGTAACCTCAACCTATTTTGTAACTAATGGCACAGGATGGTACAATCAAGGTGCATCAGCATCTTTTAATTTAACTGCTCCAGTAGCGGCTGGTACGGGTGCAAGAATAAATTTTAATGGATGGATAGGCACCGGCACAGGAAGCTACACTGGTTCCACACAAGGCTACACTGTCACGATGAATAATCCAATCACGGAAACAAGCAACAGTTACGTTACTCAATATTATCTTACAGTAACTTCTGCCTATGGAACCACAACAGGAAGCGGTTGGTATAATGATGGATCAACAGCATACGCTGGATTAACCAGTAGCACAGTAAGCGGAGGTACTGGGATACAATATAGTTTCCAAAGTTGGAGCGTAGGCGGAACCAACGCAACACAAAGCAATGCAATAACTATATCAGCACCTACCATGGCTACGGCTAGCTGGATAACTCAATATTACCTCACAGTAACCTCCCCTTATGGTCTACCAAAATCCGGCGAAGGATGGTATAACAGTGGCGCAACAGCATACGCAGGAGTAGCAACTAACATCGATGGAGTACACACATTACTCGGATGGACAGGTGACGCATCAGGCACAAGCATAACAAGCAACCCCATAACAATGAGCACCGCAAAAACCGCAACTGCCGCATGGTCAACTGGAAGTACCCCATCAGGAACAGCATCATACAACGTAACAATAAATGGGCCATACTACGAAAATGGAAACCCAGCCGCAGGCGAATCCACCACCTTCACCTTATCATTCGCAAACAACACCATCTACCAAAACACTTTAAACAGCAGCATCGGAGTAGCCGACTCAATATACATCGCCAGCACTAGCCCATTTACGCAATTAACATGGAACGCTAGCAGCACAAGCAGTACCTTAAACGGAACCAGAGTTTACCGATTCGCCAGTGGCTTAACAGGCATCAATGATACAGTAGTAAACCTATACATTCTTGACCCAACCGCGCCAGCATACCAATACACTTTCAGCGTATCAGACTATTATGGCATGATAAACCCATATCTAAAAACAAGCATCTCACCTGATGGCAATCATAGCTATACCGTAGAACAAGTAAATCTTAACGAAACTGGCGGCTACGTCGTATTCGTAATGCAACAATATCAAATCTACACTTTAACATTCATATGCGAACAAGGAAGCTACAGCCAAACATTCACCGCCGCCACCCTTGGAACCCCAGGGCAACTTGCAATCAGCTTAAACGTGTTAGCTGGAAACTTTCCCACAACACAAACAACCAATGTAATAACAGCATACGCCAACCGAACCGCATCAAACGTAATCTCAACCACATACTTAGATCCAACAAGCAACACAACTTGGGTAGCAATAACAATCAGCCATTTACAAGGCACCACATCAGTAACAGATTATACCTCTAACAGTACCGGTAATAGTGTTACTTTCACTTGGGGATCAGCAGATGCAAACACAGCATACTATATAACAGTCACCTCATTAAGCGGTGGCGTATCATATAGTTTTACCTTAACTGTTCCATCCGAGGTCTCCAGTAACCCATGGGCACAAATCGACTGGGATAATCTAGGCAGCTATATCCCCACATTGCCAGCGACATATACGGGGTGGGGTGGGATAGATCCAACACAACTTTTAGCTGCAATGCTGATTCTATTCGCTTTAGGTATCGGTAGCTTCTATAGCACTGGTGCATCATGCTTAATCGCTTGGGTAATCGGTGGGGTACTGTTAACTTTGGGTTGGTGGCAAGGCAGTATACCATTATTCGCATTAGCTGGAGTCTTCACGGTTCTAATATTATTCGAGGAATACAAGAAGGGAAACTTTAACCTATGACCACTAAACACTTAATTCCCACAATAGCTTTACTAATAATACTAACCTTAACATTATCCATAGCCACCGCACAAGTATCCACCGATTGGACTATCAGCGACGACTTCGATATGGGCGGAGCATCCTCAACATACACAATTATCTATTCAATAGGCACTGGCGGTTCTATTACTCCTGATTATCCAGGGGGCATTGTTACTGTGGCGGCGGGTAGTAATATTACCTTTCTTATTTCCGCCGACTTGCATTATAAGCTGTCTAATGTAGTTGTTGATGGTTCATCAGTTGGCGTTCCTACTAATTTGACTTTTAGCAATATTTACGCGGATCACACTTTTGAAGTCTACTTTGCATTAGACGTTTACTATATTACTGTATCAACTGATGCCGGATGCACCGCTACCCCTACAGGATTAGTATCAGTTAATTCTGGCGATGACCAAACAATTAGTTATAGTGCATCTACGGGTTACGCGATTACTGGAGTTGCCGTGGATGGTTCAGCAGTAGCGTTATCTTCGCCTACGGGTAGCTATACATTTGGTGGGGTAGTAGCAAATCATACTATCGCTATCACCTCTACTTCAACTGCTACACCTACACCCTCTCCATCACCTTCGCCGGTTCCAAGTAGCAACATCCATAATCACCCTACTACAACACTTAACCTCTTCATGCGAAGTGACACCTACAATTACAGTGACATATCTGCCTATGGATTAGATACAGACTATAACAATACCTATGTCTCAATACCAGTAACTTCTACTTCAGATAATGCAACAGTCACCTATGGCTTTAGAGTTTACATCACAAGCGCCCAAGCAACCTATACGGAGTTAACAAGTGGTATACCAGCCGCGCAGATTACGGTGTCAAGCAACTTTACTGGTCAAATATCATCTAGCTGGACTTGCCCAGATACTACTGTTGTTTTAGGGAGTCAAGTTTTGAAGGTTGCGTTGTATGCGAAGGTTGATAATGGTAGTTGGACATTGCAAGCTATCTATATCACAAATCCATTGATGACTAAAGAGTTGATGCCAGCAACTTGGGCATTCACGCTTCAGACAACAATGACTCAATTAATAGGCAATACAACTTCAACTGTAACTTTTGGAGATACAAATCACCGCAGCACCGTAACAGGTATCGTGATAGTGGATCCGAATTATACTGATATTCAGATGTGGCAGTGGATGCGTGGTGACATCGTAGGTTTACTGCTCGGATCATACTTGCATGTGTTAGGTTCAACATTTTATATTTTAATATTCTTGATGATTTTTGGTAGTCTTTGGCTAAGACACCGCTCAGTTTCACCGATTGTATTTGTAGTTACGATACTTGGAGGTTCGGGCGGTTTAAGTATTTGGATTTTTCTCGGAGCGGCTAATCCATTAGCGGCAACAATTTTCAGTGTACTAATAATTTTAGCAGTTATGTCGCTCATATTCAAGGTAATTAGATAGGAGACAAAACAGAAATTGGAAACAGCAACTTTAAGTCAAGAGAAACTTCAGCCTTTGCCTGTGAATATTGATCCTCATAAGGTGGATAAGTATTTGCCGAAGTTGACGAATGGGGAGGCGTTTAAGATTGAAACGTGGCTTCCCAATATTCTTTCGACGGGGGGGTTGATGGAGCGGGAGAAGTATGATTATCGTATTGGCCAGTTTAAAGCTAAGGATAGGGTGGGGTATAATAGTCGGATTGCTGTGGTGTTGCAGAAGTTGGAGAAGATTAAGTTGGATAGGGCTGCGTGGGAGCGGCAGTTGGAGTTGGATCGGTTGGATTTGGTTGCTGCGTTTGGGGCTTTTAAGGTGGCTGTGGATGGGCATCATGAAAAGTTGGGTAAACAAGCGTTTCTCTGATTTTTTTACATGTGGCTATTTAAGGTTTACTCCTCTTTTTACATTTTTTAAAAGTAATGCTTAATAAACTATTTTGGTTAGGGCTAGCTTAAGTTCCCTGCGTGTCAGTGGGGAAAACACAAAGGTCAATCAACCATGTTCGGCAAACTCCTACGCAACAAGCGCGGGGTTTTAAATGTAGTTATGGGTGCAAGAGGATACCCATACCGAGTTCCTACACAATCTTAGCAGTAGTCATTGCCGCAATTTTGATTATGGTTTCTGCGGAAATCGTAGCCAACGTTGCAAGCTCAATGCCAGCTACAACTGGTTCTGCTAATACAACCATAACTAACATTACCAACGCTACATATGGTGGTCTACAACTGATGACCGTGCTCCCTGTGGTCCTTGCGGCTGCTGCAATCATAATAGTTCAGATACCATCTGGATTGTGGTTAAATCAGCAGTTGTCGGTGGATTCATGGTGCTACGTACTCGTCAATAAGTAACACTATAGTTCCGTTTTAAAACCTTCGCTGGGTCAGGGGCAACCCAAAGATATTTCACTCCCCTTGCATCATTTTTAATTTTAATTATTTAATTAGTAACCTAGTAAGCGATAGCTTTTAATACTATATGTACTTAACGTTGTGTATGACAAAATACACTGAACCTCAAAAGAAAATTATATATGCTAATAAAGCACAAAAAGAAAAAACTTTAAGAGCGCAAATGACTGAAGACCAAAAAAAAGAGTCGCAGTCAAAACATAACGAATATGTTAAAAATTGGTACAATAATCTTTCTACAGAAGATAGGTTAGATTACGAAGAAAGACAACGTAACAAACGTGTTAAGAAATGGGCCGATATGACTCAAGAAGAAAGGTTGAAAGAAATAATGCGCCATAGAGAGCGAAGGAAAAATTTCACGTTTGAACAGCTAGATTACGAAAGAGAAAGAGGTAGAACCGAAGTATTAAAAAAGAAATTGAAAATTTTAAATCATTATTCGCATGGCGATATTCATTGTATGAATCCAAATTGCGAAGTGATTGGTGGTGCTAGAAACATATGGTGCTTATCCATAGATCATATTGATGGAGGCGGCAGAAAGCACACTGAAGAATTACATAAAGAAGGTGTAAATTTTTACTCTTGGTTAATAAGAAATAATTATCCTGAAGGCTTTCAAGTTCTCTGTATGAATTGTAATACAATTAAAAAGGTGCAAAATAAAGAAGATTATAAAACTCGGCAACCTAGGCGTGTTATAAAAGAAACTTATTTTGGGGAGACATTAGTTTGAAGTTATTTGGTTTGAAGCTGATTTATTGGCTTCTTATTTTTGTTTTTTGTAGTCACATCTTCATAGCCGCGATTGTGGGAAACTATACTATTTGGGACGAGTGCTATTATAATGACAGTGCAAAAGCTGCTATTCAGGGTGTGGCTTCTAATATTGAGCATCCTCCATTAGTAAAGATCATCGTGGGCGCTTGTATTGCGGTGGGTGGAGATAACTGGTTAATGTGGCGCTTACCCATCATACTGTTCTCGGTTGTGGCGGTTGCGTTGACTTATCTAATCGCTAGACGTTTTCTAAGTGAGAAGCTTTCGTTGTTTGCTGTTGGTTTGGTTAGTTTGTCTACTGTGTTTATGCTGGTGGGTTCCTGTAACATTTTGGATATGCCTTGTATCGCATTTGGGCTAGCCGGATTATTCTTTGCTTTGAAGGGCCGCTATGGATTGAGCGGGTTGCTTTTCGGTTTGAGTTTCTTGTGTAAGGAGCTAGCCGTGGTGATGTTTGGTGCAACTTTGATCTATCTATTATTCTCTAAAGTTGGTAAATGGAAGCTGCTATTCTTTACAGGTGTCGGGTTTGCTGTAGCGTTTTTTGGTTTATGGATTTATGATTTGGTTTGGAATCTTTATGGCGCGTATGGTATCACTAATCCCGTTGAGCATCTTTGGGTTGTAATAAGTTATCAGCTTAAACTTAATGGTGTGGTTCGTGCGGCTTCGGATTTTGCTTGGTATGCACCCTGGACTTGGGTATCGCCCTTTGGAGAAAACGCATTGGTTCCGTTGCGGTGGGTTTGGTTGGAGAGTGGGGGAAGGATGATTTACTGTTGGAGTTGTCAATCAAGCTGGGCAATCGAGTACCTTACATTTCCATTGCTAGCCGTATTGCCTGTTGCTTATTGGGTTAAGCGGCATAATTTGGCTTTGCTTAGTTGGCTCTGGATAGCGTTTAGTTATTTACCATGGCTCATCGCTGGATTAGCTGTAAAGACAGAGGCAAACTTTTACATAGTCTACGCAGTGCCCTTCCTAGCGATTGGATGCGCCTACCTCTATAGCCAAATAAAGAATAGGAAACTACGATGGAGTTTAGCATGTACCCAGCTAGCGATAGCATTGGGGTGCTTCATCTATTATTTTCCTATCTCCCTTTTTTCATAATCACTTATACACCATTTGTCTGCCAAAAGTAAACCTTAAATTCAGAAGCTATCTAACTTGTCTAATGATAAGTATGCTTCCTCAATCTTTGTCGTTTAAGAAGCCTTTGGCGTTGGGTAGTGTTTCCACGTTAGTTCTGGGATTGTCATTAATATCTATCCCAGCTTTAGCCCAGGGCATTTTTAGTTTGTTTGTTTTTGCTTTTGGTAAAAATATGGATTTGCTTTTCTATGTTAATGTTATGAGTAACATGACAGTAATTAATGCTATCCCTCCAGTTATTGGCGGAGTATTATTGGCTTATGTTGCTTCACGGTTTATCCGCGCTCATTATCGTGTTGATTGGGGTAGAATGAAGAAGCAGAGTTTACATGCTTCTAGTTGGCTGTTTATTGCTGCTGTTACTGTTAGTTGCTTTGTTGCTTTTGGCTTACCCACTAGTAAAGCTATGAATACTGCAACCACTGGTTATATTCTTGATACTCCTGTTTCAGATTTTGATTTTTTGATTGGTAATTATAGTAATGGTAATATTTATGCGATTAATGGTAGTAATTGGGATAATTTGGTTGGTGGTATTGGTTCTACTGCTTGGGCAGCTTATACTGGTAATTACACGAAGATTGAAGAGTTAGCTTTGCAAACTTTATCAACTGGTGGTGGTGGTAAAGTTTTTTGTAAAAATGTTGCTTTCGATTTAGCGTTGATGGGTAGTATTCCTGTTAATGTTATTGTTGTCTGTAGTTATGGTAGTCAAGAGTATGCATATATTAATCCATCTTCCAGCGTTGGCGCTCCTTATACTGTGAGTATTGGTGAAGGATTAAATGGAGGATACTATATTGCTGAAGATGGGAAAGACTGCATTTGTTATGCTTCATTATATGGAGAAATAATCATCAATAACGCTATGAATGCATTAACAACTGGTCGCACTTGGCAAGAAACAGTAAAAGCAGTCGGCAACTTTACAGTTGACACAAGCTACTACTCCAATTATCATCCAGTCGGGGATGCTACACCTTGGAAGGCAGCCCTAAAAGTTCCAGGTTATACTTTTCTTGATTTAACCGAAGCAAGCATAACCCTGAAAAATAATGCCTCAACCGTTGCGGGCTGGCCTAGCCAAAAAAATATGATTATCGCCAGCACCCATGATGGCACAGATAAATTCATAACTATCTTGGGCGGCGAAATAAACGGCAACCACATAAACCAAAACGTAGGTGATAACGATGGCGAAATCTGCGTTAACTCCGTCTATGGTATCCAGATGCAGGGCGTAAAGAATTGCACAATCGACGGCGTATTCATACACGACACTGGTGAAACCTCCATTGCCTTTGAAAACCCCAGTTCTGATGTTGGTAGCGGCATCATAGTACGCAACTGCAAATGCCTAAACAGTGGTCAAGATGGCATCGGAAACACGGCTAACCAGTATGATACAATCTATGAGAATAATTATGTTGAAAACGCCGGTATCAATCGCCCATCACATTGGACTGTTAACGGAAACGGTATAATGGCTGATGGTCAACGAATACAAATCAGAGGCAACACTGTTATCGGTAGTTACTTAAATGGTATACAAATTCCAGATGCGAACAACACAGCCGGAACAAGGTATCATGGAACACATTCAGCAGATATTCTAATTACCGATAACACTGTGTTAAAGAATGGTGGAGATGGCATTAACGTTAATTGGCAAGACTCAGTTACGCCTCAATTTATAATAGTCACTGAAAACACTGTCTCATCAAATGTTGAGCATGGCATTTTCTTCTATGGCTCCAATAGCATGATTACACATAACACTGTGACCAATAACGCATTTAGCGGCGGTCATTTTAGCGGGGTTGTTATAGCGGGAGGTTCCAATGTAACGTTTGCAGATAACATAGTTGGTGACGACCAAGCCAGTAAAACACAGGAATATGGGTTAGCAGTTCAAAACCCCACATTCCTAAACGCTCATGATAATATCTTAACTGGTAATGAATTGGGTGCGTTCTTAAGGTATGGTTCTGCATCCAATATTAGCTTATCTCGCAATTCTGGCATGACTACTGGTTTTAGGGGTTGGTATGCTGTTGGTAATACTGCGGTGATTGCTGATTGGTCCGATAATAGCACGTTGACAAGCGGTGTAACTTACTTTAATGATGGTTCAGCTAAAACCTGGTATGTTTTAGGTGGATCGGTTACGAATATTTTGGTTGATGGCAGAACTATTGGATTAACTAATGGGACAATAATCTTGAAGTATGGTAGTACGTTGCGTATTGATTTCTCGGTTCAACCAACAATTGAACAACGAATAGAGTTTGATTAGTTTGAAGGCAATACAACTAGTATTTCTAATATTAAGTTGTTTAGTACTCTCTTTTTTCTTTTCTTTAGTTATGGCTCAAACAATAACTATTTCTCCCGCAAATGTTGTCTCCAAACAATCTACTACTTTTACTTTTGATAATGCTTTTTTAAATCTTAATACAACCGGAACTTATATTTGGAGTTGGGGCGATGGTTCCTATAACACAACAACTGCAACAAATGTGGCTAGCCATACTTATTGGGAAAATGGCGTTTATGTTGTTGCTGTCTCTGTTTCCACTCCCTTGGATTATGGTAGTGATTGGAATGTTTCTAGCGATTGGGGTAGCGAATATTTAGGGACATTTGTTAGTAGTGTTATGGTTTCGTCTGATCCTCTTGTTTCTAATGTTTTTGATGTCAGTTCTGCTGCTTTGGGTATGTTTGTTATTGTTGTTTTTATTAGCGCAGCAGTGACAATTGTTAGTGTTATTATGATGTTGCGTTACAGTGAAACTATTGATCCGAAGTTAATTGTTTTAACTGTTATTACAGTTGTTGTTATTGATGTTTTTATTTGTGTAGCTATTCTGATTTTAGATGGGGTTCAGAATGCTATTGTTATAACTCGGTTTTTAATGTTTTTTGCTTCTCATTTTTAAAGTGAACTTTTTTATATTTGGCTATTACCAAAACTTAGTAATTAAGAAACTGTTATTATCTGGGGGTGAAGGTTTGAGGCATCATGAGGGTTATAGGCATGGTGAGAAGGCGACTCATTTAAGTAAGTTTAGCCATGAGTTTGAGGAAATGGCGGAGGAGCATTGCCAGCGTAAAAAACTTTAGATTTGGCTGGGGAGAGTTTTGCTTCCCTTTATTTTTATTATCAATATTGTTATGATTGTTATAATTAGATATGTTGTTATTGTTAGGGTGTTTGTTTCGGGGATGGTTGGGTTGGGGGTTGATTGTGTTGATGGGTTATTTGGAGTGGGGTTGTTAGTGGCGGTTTGTGATGGGGTAGATGTGGGTGGCTGTGTTGGTGTTGCGGTTGGGTAGGGTGTGGTTGTTGGTTTGGTTTGGAACTGTTGCCAGTCGTTTACGTTTATGCCCCAATCTTCATTGGCGGTGGCTAATGGAATAATTGTTAGTAAGATTGTTAGTGTGATTAGAGTTGCTGTTTTAGTGTTCATTGTGTGTCTGTATTGTTAATGGTTGCTTTTGGTATTAAAGTGCTTTGCTTTTATGGATTGTAATAATTATGCGTAATTATCGAATAATTGTGATAATTTTGATTTTAGCATAATTTTATATACTTTAAGCGCCAAATAGGTAAGTATGAAGAAGCCCTTGCTTGTATCCCTTGACCATCATAGTGAAGTTATGCAGCTTAAGGCTAAGCTAAAGCTTAAAACCGTCGATGACACTATAGGTAAGTTGCTTGAGGGAAAAGAGAGGATACACTAAATGGTTGATTCGCTTACTATCATTATGTTTGCTGTCCCATTAGTAATCGCAATCATCTTCACATTACTAAGCATCATGTCATTAAAAGATAAACAAGCTGATGTTGTCGGCTTCTTCAGTTCCTTAGTCTCTGCGGTCTGCTGGTTTATTTTCTCCTTAACATGGAGCGGCATCGCTACATCCGACATATTTCTCAGTGTTTCTTATCTCTGGATGGCATTAGGTTACATCTTTTCAATAATCACCCTCTATGTTGGCATGAAGATGTTAGTCGCTATCTTTGGCGAGAAACCAACCAAACCATTATTACAAATGACTCAAGATGATGAGGTTTAGTAAATGGTTAATGTAATTAATGCTCTTAAAGAAAAATTCGGTGGCAAACAAATGAATCAACGGTATGACCCAGATTCAGCCGCGTTCGCCCAGCAACTTATGGCCAGTCAAGATCCACCGGATGCAGCAAGTCAAGCTAGCCGTGATGCCCTAGAAATTAATATTCACACAATTGAGGATGATGGATTACGTCGGCAGCTTGAAGCATTGAGCATTATTCCGGCGCAGGAGCCAAAGATCGTTCGCATGTATAATGATCAAGGGGCGGTTACTGCGGAGATTCCGGTTGCTGGTACTCCAGCGCGACCTGTATCTTGGGCTATGGCGTTACGGGTTGTTATTTCATCGGTTACACCTACACGGTTCATTACGCCACGGCAAGCGATTATGTATAAGAATCAATTGCGAAATGATTGCTTAAAAATTAAGCGTGATATGAGTCGTGAAGAACGAAAGTTATTTACTCATTATATTAATCAGATTGAACGTTATGGCTGTGAAGCTATCGATGATTCTGTTAATGGTAACAAGATGTTATCGTTGAAAACTGTTGGTAAACAGATTGGTGTTAAAGTTAATAATAATGCTCCTATCGGTGGAGGAAATTAAGTATGTCTGAACAACCTTTAGCAACTCCTATTCAATACATAGTTGATAAAAGTCAATTAGATTCTATGCAATCCTGGATTATTATTGGCGCTATATTTGCGGTTTGCTTTTTTGTATTGCTTATCTATTTCTTGCAAGATAAGTATCGAACACCTAAGCAAGCTACCAATTTAACTACCGCACATCGAAAGCATATTCCAATGATACTGCTTGAGGGGCTAGATGGTTTCACTGATTTAATTCCTCTTAACGAATTTATTGCTCAAGTATTGGAATCTAAACCGTTTGGTAAAGGTAAAAAGAAACATACTTATCGGTTTGCTTTGCCACAAAAAGTCAACGTTGATGAGTTACCTATTGATGTTGATACTGAAAAGAATGAACGCTTAACCAAACAAGTTATACAAAGCTTAAACAACCAGAATAATATGAAAATCAATTTACGCGGTGTAGATGCTCCATTTTTTGTGGGTTCTAAAAACCGCGCTATCGCCGCGAGATTTCCATTTCTTACTTCGCTAAGTTTACTTAATAATCTTGAAAGATTATCTAAGGAACCTGCGGCTATTCAAGCGTTGAAAGCTTCAACTAATGCGAAGTTTAGAGAGATAGGTACAGTTCTTGAATCATTATCATTAGGTGTTAGCGGTGTAGATTTTCATGCAATGTACAAAGAAATTGACATAAACTATGACCCTACTATTCAAGAGAGTATCAGTGAACGTGATCAAACTACTGGTCGATTAGAACGTGCTGAAGATAAAGATAAGCCAACTAAGATTGTGCTATATTTGATTATGGCTACGTTTGGTTTAGGTATCTTGTTAGTTGTTGCTGCCTATATGTTGGGTGGCGGTGGAGGAGCTTAAAATGAGTAATGAAGAAACTGAGTTTGAATCTGATAAACAAGTTGAAGAATACGCGGATGAGCTTAATGAGATTTCTAAGGCTCTTGCTATTGAGCCTGAAAAGTTTCCAGATGGACAACCTATTGAGAATGTTGCTGAGGTAATTGAGAAGCCTACCAAAAAGAAATCTGCTGAAGTTAAGAAGACTGATATGCCAGCACCAGTTATTGCGCCTGTAATAATTTCACCACCGGTTCAGCAAGAGGCACAAGCAACTGAAGTTAAACCCATAGAACCTACCCCTACTGTTCCACAGGAAAAACCTATACCTGAAGTTAATCAACCAGAGCCACAAGCACCAGTATTCGGTGGCATAGATAACTATATTGAAACAACCGCTGAAGCCATAGGTCAAAACGCAAAAGAAACTTTTAGACAAAACGCTTACCGTAATCTTCTAGCCGTTGTAAATGGCCAAGTTAGACTTGTGCCTATTCAACAAGAACCTGAACCGCAACCAGAACCACAACCAAACCCCTTAATTCAACTTCAACAAATCGAGCTTGCCTTAAAAGATCCAGCGAACCAACAATACTTCAAACAACTAATCCAACGTAAATGCGAATTACTGGGAATACCGTTTGATGAGTCGATGCTCCAACCAATAATACCGCCACCGGCTGTTCCGCTAGAGTCGAAGCCACCAGTTAGTTCAAAACTGTCAGAGCCTAAGAAGGAGAAGCCTAAGCGTTCTAATATGTCGAAGTTAAAGTTGATTGGGTTATCGGTATCGTTAGCGTTTGTTGTTACTGTAGCTGTAATCTTAGCAATAGCAATGCTATCCCATTGATGAGGTGTTTAAAATAAACCATTGGTATAAGCAAAACAGTTTCCGTTACTGGAGATGCAGTGCTTGATACTGCTGGTTTGTTTTATTTTTATAGTCTCTATTATTATTGGTTGTGTTGGTCATCATATATTGATACAGGGCGTTATAGATGAGATTAGTTATCCTTTAGGTAATTGCGATACAAGTATATTTGAAGAAGTAATGGAAGAGAGAGGAAAACAAAATTGATAAATTTAACAAATTCGTATACTGCGGCAAATAATTTTCCTATGAAGATATTAAAGAATGAAGAATTAATGCGGAATATAAAAAATGGCAAAGTAATTCCTTGGCATTTACAACTTAACATCACAAATCGCTGTAATTTTCATTGCGACTTTTGTAGCTGTGAAAACCGTGATAAATCATTAAGTATGCCTTATACTGAAATGGAAGAGATGATGCGATTATACAAAAAGTTGGGTATGGCGTGTACCACTATAACGGGCGGAGGTGAACCAGCACTACATCGTGACTTACCTAAACTTTTAAAACTGCTTCACTCCTTAGACATAGAAGTTGGTTTAGTATCTAATGGCAGTATGTTACATCGCTTAACAGCTTCAGATCTTAACAGAATAAAATGGTTACGTATAAGTTGCAGTGATGTTTTACCTAATCAGTTTCCTATTGAACAATGGTTTAAAAATGTCGATGCTGCTGTCCAAAAAGATTCTTCTATTGATTGGGCCTTTAGCTATGTTGTAAGCGCTAACCCTGATTTTAAATTGCTGAAAAGAGTAATTGATTATGCTAATCTTAATGGATTCACCCATGTTCGACTTGTCAGCGATTTATTTAATATAGATTCAGTTCCAGATATGATAAAGATTAAAGCTGGATTAATTGATTTAAACGTAGATATATCCAGAGTGATTTTTCAGGGAAGAAAAACATTTGTCCATGGTGAAGCACCTTGCTATATCAGTTTGCTTAAACCAGTAGTAAGCGCAGAAGGAAAATTGTTCGGTTGTTGTGGTGTTCAATATGCTCTGGAAAAGCCTTCAAAGGATTATGAGAAAACTATGTGTATGGGTTCATGGCGTGATTTACCAAAGCTTATCGAACAACAAAAATTCTTTAATGGTTCCAAATGCTATCGCTGCTACTATTCAGAGTACCAAATATTAGGTGATATATTAAAATCGCTGGAGCATACAAAATTTGTCTAACCTGAAAATTCTTCATGTAAACGATGCAGCCGGTGTCGCTGGTTCATTAGCTAAATATCAAACTCGGCTAGGTCACAATGTTTCTGTTGTTGTTCGAGATGGTTATGATTCTTGTGGATTGCAGAGATATTATTCTATGTCGGTTGTTGGTCCTAAACGTCATAAGGGTATTCTGTGGCGTTCTTTGAGTGTATTATGGTTTTATTGTTATGTGGCTTGGTGTGGAAGAAAATTTGATGTTATCCATATTCATAGTCAATATTTAGTTTGGTTCTTTCTGCCATTCAAGAATAAAGTGATAGAGTTTCATGGAACCGATGTTAGACGTTATCCTTCTAAACGTTGGGGTATAGATATAGCTGTTACTAGCTTATTTCTTAAGTTATATAGTAGGGGATTTATACAATGAGAATACTTCATGTTTCTGACTGTGCCGGTGTCGGTGCGGTATTAGCTAAATATCAACGGCAACTCGGTCATGAATCTTGTGTTGCTAAATTTGGTAATTGGGATGGCAGAGGTATCGACGAGTATTATAATATTAAAACAACTTTTACTCCACAAAGTTCATCAGTTTATAAAGCTGCTAAAAAAGGATTACCTAGAAATCGTAGTCTTCGTAGAGTGCTCTTTAAGTTATGGAGTATTTATCCTTCCCTGAAATTATATTCATTTGTTTTGCACGAACTAAAAAATTATGATGTTTTACATATTCATGGGTCTTGGGGTATAGCTTTATTCTTATGGCGGCAACCGCATGTTTTAGAATTTCATGGTGATGATGTTCGTAAATCGCCATCGATGTATAGTTGGTTTAGGAAAAACACGACTAAGTTGTTTGTATGGGGTTATGCTAAAAGAAACAAAATCTATGTAAGTACCCCAGATTTGCTTGATGATGTTCCAAATGGTATATGGATTCCGAACATAGCAGATACAGATCACTTTAATAATTCAGTATATAAACCGAAAAAGGGCACTGCGCTTTATAGCAAAGTCTGGTATGAAACTGGCGCTCATGCCCAGAAATTTGCTGAATATAATGATTTAGAATTAACTGTTCTTGATCGTAAAAATCAATGCTGGATAGACTTCCGTGATTTTCCAGAATACATGGGAAAATTTGAATATTACATAGATAGGCAAGCTATTCATAGTTTAAGTAAAACAGCTTTAGAAGCCTTAGCTATCGGATGTAAAGTTGTAGATTATAATGGTAAAGTTATTGAGAATTTGCCTTCTGAGCATTTGCCTTTAACAGTTGCTAAATATACTATAAAAATCTATGAAGAAAAACTAAATCGGAGAAAAAGAAAATGAGTTATCAACGGTGTACTAAATGCGTAATGGATACAGATGATCCATTAATAACTTTCAATACCTCTGGAGAATGTAATTATTGTGAGACATGGCGGCTTCAGAGTAATAGAATGGGAAATGTTCCTAATGGTTTAGCTGTTTGGGAAAATGTGGTATTGCCTAAAATAAAAGCTTCTGGTATTGGCAAAAAATATGATTGCGTAATCGGTATCTCAGGGGGAATTGATAGCAGCTTTGTAGCTTACATAGCCAAGCAATATGGATTACGTACCTTACTTGTTCATGCCTCAACTGGATTTGATAGTAATATTTCTAAACGAAATCTACAGAGAATCCTTGAATATACTGGATTTGATATTGTTTATCCCACTGTGGATGCTGAAGACTTCAGGAGTGTACAGATTGCTTATCTAAAGGCCAGTGTATTGGATGCTGATGTTCCCGCTGATTATTTAATTGAAACCTTTGAGCGTAAAACTGCTTTAGATAACAAAGTTAAATATGTATTAAGTGGTGGTAACTTTTATGCTGATGCATTCATGCCTTATAGCTGGACGTATCCCAACAAGCAAGATTATACAAATCTAATAAATATTAATCGTGCTTATGGTTTCTGTGATCTTAAGAGTTTTCCAAAGTTTGGCGCATGGCAAGTTTTAGTTGCTCGATATTACAAAAAGCTAATTTATGCAACACCGTTAAATTATGTTGGTTATACTCGACCTAAAGCTTTCAAGATATTAGCTGATAAATTGGGCTATGAGGATTATGGTGAAAAACACTTTGAAAATATCTTTACAAGATTCTACCAAGCCTATATCTTACCAACCAAATTTGGAATTGACAAACGCAAAGCAAACTATAGCAACTATATTCGTAGTGGCGGATTAACCAAAGAACAAGCTCTGAACAAACTTCATGAACCAGCTTATCCTACCGAAATGTTTGTGGCTGACAAAGCTTTTATTCTTAATAAACTAAAACTATCCGATAAAGAGTTTGATGACATAATGGCTCTCCCCATAGTATCTCACAAACATTTTGGTTCTGATGCTTGGATATATAACATCGAAAAGCCTTATCTATTATGTAGACGGCTAGGTAAAAAACTGTTGAGGTATATTCATGTTATCTAGCGGCAAACGATTGATTTGGCGTGGCTTCTATTATATGCGCGCTGGAGCTAGCGTGCTTGGTTTCGCCTTTACGTTTCTTACCTTTATCACAGTTACATATGATAACCTATCTTTCGTCAGCAATTTCTTCGGGGGATTTATACAATTTGCTTTAGTAACGAGTGGATTTGTTGCTGTAGGCTTAGCACTATTTGGTCATTACTGGTTAAAGAAAAGTCGTTTCTATAAAGAAGAAATCGAAGTTGGTGTAGAAGCAAATCCTTACCAGAACTGTAAAGTTTCTCCAAACGGTGTGCCATTCTGGGAAGCCATGGTTCAACTTATGGAGAAGGAAGGTATTCCTTGTGAAGATGCAAAAGAGATGCTGCGAAATTCAGGAAGCAAAGTTTACAAAAAGGTTCAACCATGTTAACACTAGATATTGGCTGTGGCGTTTTACCAAGAGGCGATGTGAACTGTGATCTATTCACAAAATCTAATATCCACCGCGCCGGAGATTGTAATCCTAATATTATTCCTAATTTAATTAAATGCCCCGCAGAAAAACTTCCTTTCAAAGATAAAATATTTGATGCGACTTATAGTAAAGCAATGTTGGAACATGTTGATAACCCATTAGTTGTACTGAGAGAAATGGGTAGAGTTACCCGTAAAAGAATAATCTTAATTGTACCCCATAGATATCTGCGTGATAATTGGAGCGCTTTTAAGTATGCTCAAAACAGTGGGCATAAAACCTATTTTGATTTAGGTAATTTAACAGGATTAATTAGATATGCATTTCCCGATAACTGGTTTATTGTATACACAAAAAAACGGAGAGCTTTTGAACATTTACCAATTGATTTTCCTCATGCGTTATATGCTGAAATACGATTAGACAAAAAAAATGGGGATACAACAGTTATGCCTATTGGTAAACAGTTTATTGAAAGATTATCAGGATTGGATGTAATATGGGAATAAAAACTGAACAAAACTGCCCAGCAGAATATCCGCCGACTCAACAGTTTAATCCTAAAACTTTTGAGCCTTCTAAACTTCTTAAAGAACGAATAGATATTATAAACAAAAATTTTCCGCTATTCTTCAGTGGCCAACGGCTACTTGATGTCGCTTGCGCTTGGGGGTATTTCTCTTATTTGAACTGTAACCATTTTGATCAAGTGGTATCATTCGACAATAACTATCAGTGTATAAAATTCGCGCAAGAAACATATCCTTCAGATAATATTGACTTTCAATTAACTAACTTTAGAGACTTCACAGATATATTTGGATTCGATAAAATATTCATAGGAAATGCGCTTCATCACATTTTTATGGAGAATAAAGATTGGTCTTTTCTTGCAAAGCTATCTGCTTTATGTGATGGTGAAGTTTTGATAGAAGGGGCGTTCAACTGTGAATGTAAAGATATGCGTGATTTTATTCCAGTAGAAGCTCAAGCAACATATAATAGGTTCCAAGAAGAGATGTCAAAATACTTTACGCTGAAACTAAAAGTTCCATCTATCAGTTACACACCAGACCGCTACTTTTCTCTATGGCAAAAGAAAAAACTGCCATCTTATGATTTAACTAAGTTGAAAGTTAAAAAAGTAATTAAGCAAGAAGGCAATCAGATTTTTAAAACTGATAATAATTTAATTGCAAAAGTTGGTAGACCCGAAGATAAAGTTCGCACTCGAATAGCCGCTTACTCTCCATATAGTAATGGAATGGTAGGTGAAATAGTTTTAGAAGGTCGTTGGACTGGTTGGTTAGAAAAGCAAATAGATGGCGAACCGCTCTTCTATTTTGAGCAAGAATCATCTGTGTTGAAACGTTGGTTAGAGACACAAGTATGGTTATCACGGTTAGGATATTCAGATCAAGATTGTGCTACTATAAATTTTGATAGAAATCTTTTGATTTTTGATAAGGGTTCTATAGTTCCATGTCATGATTTGGAGCTTCAGCATTTTCTTATTAATTTCAATAATAGTTTCAGAACTGTTAATTATGATATTCCATTAAAGATAGTGAGAGGGCTGAAGACTAAATTATCTAGAACTATAGAGAAGACAAGTAGGGAAGTTTTATGTCAATTAAAATAAGCGTTGTCATTCCGGCATATAATGCTGAGAAATATATTGTTGAAACATTAGAGAGTATTAGAAATCAAACTGTTCAACCTGGCGAAGTTATTATCATAGATGATGGTAGTACAGATAACACGGTTCAGGTTGTTGAAGATTATATTAATAAAACTGGTTATTCCATCATTAAAATTCATAAATCAAAATTTAATGGCGGAATTGGAATGGCGCGTCAAAAAGGCGTGAATATCGCTAGGACTAGTTATATCGCTTATTTGAGTGCTGATGATTGTTATGCGCCTACTTTTATTGAGCATTCCTTAGCTTTAGTTAAACCCAATACTGCAACATATACAAGTTATTATCAATGCAATAGTCTGTTAGAATCTCAACATGTCTTTAGACCACCAGATTTTAGTCGAACTTCTATAATTAAATGGGCGCTTGAAAAGAATATGTATGTAAATTTTAGCAGCATTATATTGCCTATATGGATATTTGATAAAGTTACATTTGAGGGATCGCTTCGTCATGGAGAAGATCTTATCTTTTTATTGGATACGGTTATAGCTGGGTTGCAATGGAGGCTTGTAGATGAGCCTTTGCTATTTTATCGGATTCATAATAAGGCGGGTTCTTTTACTCAGAAGCGTGAAGAGTTTGAATTGCTTTGGCGTTATCTCCGTTTAAGATTACAAGCGCTTGATGTACCTCATCAATTAATTAATGAGGCTTATAAGAAGAGTTGCCGTCATGCATATCCTTGGTATCCCCGCCGATTGGTATCGAAGCTTTATCATAAGGTAATGGCTTAATGATTAAATTGCGTATTGATGTAGATTATCCTTATCCGTCTAGGGCTAAAAGTTTTCTTTACACTTATCTAGGTTGGAGAACTAAACGTGGTTATTTGGCTTATGCTAAAATGCTTGCTGATTTAATTAATAATTCTATACCTGAAGTGAAAGCAATGTGGTTCTTTAACATTCATGCGCTTCCAGATGATGAAATGCTTGCATTGTTAAGTGGTTCTCAGCATGAGATAGGTTTACATGTTGTAAATAATCCTGAAGAAGAATTGGCACAACTTGAACAAGTTTCTACAAAATCAGTTGAGTATTACACGATTCATGGAACAGAACGTTTACTCGGCCAAATTGTTTGGCATAGACCTTTAGGGCAGAAGCAAGTAAAAGTGCCACAGGATTTTCGCTTGAAATCTTATCATGAGTTTCCTACTAACGGGTTAGATTGGTTATGTTACAATACCGATGCAAAAGCGGCTTTAATTATCGCCAATGATTGGGTTAGACAAGGTATCGTTCTAGAGGCACATCCAGAATGGATAATTAAAAAAGGCAAGATCAACCATCGCGGACCATACAAAGAAGTGCTCACTAAACTTCTCCATGCTCCACCAGTTAGTGTTGAAGTGTCTGATAAGCATAAGGTTAAATGCTAACTTAGTGCTATTAGGTTAGTGTTAGGTGTGTATCCATTTGAGTCAGGATAATCAGAGTCAGTTGAATCCGTTGCTTCTTATTGCGGTTGCTATTTCTATTATTGCTTTAGCTGTTGGTGCGGTTCTTCCTCAAGCTAGCGATATTGCTGTTGATTTAGGTTTGAATGATTTGAACGATACTGTTATTGTTTCACCGAGTAATAATCAGGTTTTAGTTTATAACGGCACTTACTGGATAAACTCAGCGGTTCCTATTGGCGCATCTAATGGTTCTTTGGTTCCAACTCGTTGGGATGACTTAAACTTTCCAGCTTTAAGTTTAGCGAAAAGTGCAAACCTTGCTCCAACGCAGGGGGTCATATTTGCTTCTGGGGCTATTGAAGGGTTACTATTTAATGGTGCCACTCAAGTTAACGAGGTCTATGGGTCAGGCGAAGTGTTGCATAGTTACATGGAAGGAAGCGATTTACATCCTCATGTTCATTGGATGGCCACCACAACGGGAGCAGGCAACGTTACTTGGTATCTTGAATACAGCGTTGTAAAAGTTACAGGTGTCTATAGCGCCCCCGTAACTATCAGCGTTTCGGCGGCAACTACGGGTACGTCTTGGACTCATATCTTAACAAACTTCCCAACTATTAGCGGAACAGGATTAACGATTGGTAGCCAGATCGCTTTTAGATTATACCGTAATGCAACTTCGCCTTCGGATACATACACTGACAATGCGGCGCTACTTAGTTTCGGCATACATATGGAAATGAACACCGTTGGTAGTTCTTATATCAGCGACAAATAGACTGCCGGTTGTTATTGGTCTGATGAAAGTTTAACTGAGTATGTTTGCGACTGTTACTATGATGTAGGCGCAGATTTCTGTTATGAAAACTGCCACTATACCTGAGCATATTGCGGCTATGATGGTTTGTGGGTTATTTTGGTTTCGGAATGCTGCTAAAGAAATTATAACAACGGATGCTCCTATGATGGTTGGGAGTACGGCAAAGATTCCTATATCGTTGATTATTGTTAGGTTGATTGTTTGTGCTTGTGTGGGGTGAATGATTACTTGGTTTGTGTAGGTGCCGATGTATTGTTGCCAGTTAGTTGATGTATTCCAGTTGTCTCCTAAATCTATTGTAGCTGTTACATCTATTGTTATTGTATATGTTCCTTCTCTATTGTATGCGTGGTTTGCTTGAGGGGTTGTGGTGGTGGTGTTGTCTGTGTTGTCTCCCCAGTTCCATAGGTAGGTTCCAGTGGTGTTTAATTGCAGGAATGCGTCGTTGAATGTGTAGGTAGTATATTGTTTTGCGGTTACTTCTTGAGGGTTGGTTGTTATGGTTTGTGCTGAAGCTAAGGGTAACATACCCGCTGCTATTAGTACCAGCAACACTATGGTTAATTTAGGATTCAAGTAAGTAACCACTAATTCTTTAATTGTTGGGGTATATTTGTTTTATATTTAATTGCAGATTAAAAGCAAACCTTAAATCGTTATAGATGCTAAGTTTTCATCGGTAACTATGCTTCCTCAGTCTTTATCAGTTAAGAAGCCTTTTGCGTTAGGCAGCCTTTCAACTTTAGTTCTCGGTTTATCTTTAATCTGTATCCCTGCGCTTGCTCAGGGCATTTTTAGCCTCTTTGTTTTCGCCTTTGGTAAGAATATGGATTTACTGTTCTATGCTAATGCTATGAGTAATATGGTTTGGCTTAATGCTGTGCCACCAGTGATTGGCGGGGTATTATTAGCTTTTACTGTTTCACGTTTTATTAGGGCTCGTTATCGTGTGGATTGGGGAAGAACACGGAAGCAAACTTTACATCTTTCGAGTTGGGTGTTAATCGCCGCTGTCGCTGTTAGTTGTTTTGTTATTGTTGGTTTGCCTACTAGTCGTGCTATGAATACTGCTACTACTGGTTATATTCTTGATACTCCTGTTTCGGATTTTGATTATTTAATCGGCAATTACAGTAATGGCAACATCTATGCTATCAACGGCTCTAACTGGGATAACCTAGTTGGTGGTATTGGTTCTACTGTTTGGTCATCTTACACAACTAACTATACAAAGATCGAGGAACTAACTCTGCAAGCTATGTCTGGCGGCGGTAAAGTTCTACTTAAAAACGTGGCCTTCAACTTAGCCTTAATGGATAGCATCCCCGTTAATGTTACAGTAGTTTGCTCTTATGGTAGTCAGGAGTATGCTTATATTAATCCTTCTTCTAGTGTTGGTTCTCCTTATACTGTGTCTGTTGGTCAGGGTTTGAATGGTGGCTATTATACTGGTGAGGATGCACAGGGGCGTATCTGTTTTACATCAACTAACAGTACATCTTTAATTGATGATGTTTCTACGGTTTGCTCAAACGGTGACATTGTATCCGTAAAACACGGCGTAACTTATGTAACCTTTACTTTCGACTCAGACGCTCTTCTAACTGTTCAAACAGCGGGAGTAATAATAACTGTCGGGCAAGTTGTTTTTTACGATTCATCAACAAATAAAATGGCTCTTGGAAAAGCAGATACATCAACGACGATGGGTAAAGGTTACGTTTATCTCGCAATGAACAGCAATGTTGAAGATGGCAAAGTTTTACTTCTTGAAAATGGTGTAATTACAAATTCTGCATGGACTTGGACAGCAGGCGACACATTATATGTTAGTGCTTCAACCAGTGGTTTACTTGTTGCTGATTTCCCCTCTTTAAGCGGCAATCAAGTTCTACAGGTAGGTGAAGCATTAATTGCCACATCAATTCACTTCCAATCTTCAATACAACTAATAGAAATATATTAGGAGGAGTTAAGAATGAACACAATAAAAACAAAAGCCTTGGCTATGGGTTTAACTCTTATTATCTTATTAAGTTGTATAGCATTGTTTCCAAACTTTATCCCTACCGCAACAGCTATAACTCCAAAATCGCCGCCATCATTCTTAACTTATGAAAATGTAACTTCCAGTTGGGGTGATATTGCAACTACAAGCAGAATCTTTATGGCAACATCTACAGGAATTTGGTTACTTAACACTAACTCAATTTATAAATCAACAGATGGATTATCCTTTAATTCCGTTGGTACAGTACCAACATTATATGGGGTAGCAACTAATCTGTATATTACATCAAATAATGTAATTATGATTACTTCTAATACATCTACATCTTACTATTTGCTCACATCACATGATAACGCCGTCTCTTGGAATGTTGCTTTAACTACAGATTACAGTTTAAGATGGTGGCAGCCAACCAGTGTATGTGACAACGGATTAAACATTTGGTTTGGTTGCTATAGTGCGTTACCTGGAAAAAACGCTTTGGTATTTCAAAGCTCAGACAATGGCACAAATTTTAATCAAATATACAATTATAGCCTTTCCAATAACGTAGACCATGTGCATACAATTAATTACGACTTTGTAAACAATGCGTTACTCATAAACTGCGGTGACTCACCTAAAGGTGTTTATTCATTAGATTTAGCATCCAACGTTTCATCGTTGATAACGGATATTAATATTTTTACTGCAAGCAACGTTGTTGGTGACTCAGTATATTACTGGATGGAAAACGCAGTTTATGGTGCAACGGGGCAAGTAGAAAAAGTAATAAAATATAATATGACAACGCAAACATCAAGTACACTTTCATTCGTTAATGATACTTTAGGCTTAGAATTATCAACAAGTGAGTTATTTTATGGTTTTGCCTCAGATAATAATTATAATTTACAAGTTGTTTCGACCCGTCGAGGTGTAGGGCATCAAGGAGCAACAGGCGTTTATTTGCTTTATAACGATAATTGGTACACGTTAATTGCAAATGCATCAGATACTTTTGGGTTCTATTGGCTAACCATATATAACGGTTGGATATACATTAATTTCAATGATAATTCACTTGATAACGCCGATATGTCAATAATGCGGTTACGGGAACCTACTGATCAAGAAATTCCATATTTATCTTCAATAAATGGAGAGCAAACAAGTAGTGTGATTTTAGCTGAAAATTATCCACAAACCGTGACGGTATCAAGATTTAGTCCCGATGCCTCAATATCCATAACTGGCGCTGACATAGTTAATCCTTTTCTAACTTACAAGGGTAATTATATTTTTGAAACAGGTACAGACGGTGGAATATATTACCCAGCTGGCACTACGCATTCAATAGTAACCACCGAAGCTTATCAAGGTGAATACTGTTTACAAGCATCAAGAGAAAGCGCGGGTAACCTATTCATAACAACTAATACCACTTTTGGGGGAAATAGTTCAGACCCAATTATGACTGGTGACACTATTTTAGTAATGGGTAGAATAAAAACAAACTCAAGTGTACAAATACCTATAAATGCTAAAATCTTCTATACAGATGGCTCAAGTGATTATACACCAACTGTCACTATTACAGATACAAACACTTTATGGACACCTTTTACATGCACGAGAACAGCAACAAAAGATGTTTACTATGTAGGTTTGAATGTTGGAAACGCAACTCAAACAAGCTACTTTGATGCTATACAATGTTGGGTGGCTAATAATAGTTTGGTTTCTATGGTTCAATCGCAACCTATATATTGTGACCCCGCTAATTTGACAACAACTGTAGCGTACTCAACAAGTATAGACGGATTAGACATAACTTTTGATCCTTTAAAATTTTCTGGAAATTATGTAAATGTCACCTATCAAGTTAGCGATAATTATATTTCATTAAATGCACCCACTGAAGAAATAACTCTTAATGATCAACGTATTTATAGTACATTAAGGGGATATGACGCAATATCTTACACTATTCTTGATAATGAAATATTTGGAATCTTTGGAACTTCAGACAACACAAACAACATAACTGATATAGGCTACTCTGTCAAAGAACTAACATTTTATACAAACAATAGCGGTATAGCCACATTTCAAGTGTATATAGGTACCAAATCATCTCCCCTTGCCGTTATAGGTGCTACAGCATGGAGTTATACAGAAGTTACGCATATTCTTAGTTTATCTACAAGTAATAGCCAAAATGTAACTATTTACTGGGAATTTAGCGGAACTATTTGTGGTGTTCCTATTGATAGAATCGCAAAAATTAACGGCGTATCATTTAATCAGGTAGCATACATTAATGGAGTCCCTCAATAAGGAATAATCGTTTTGGGATGCAAAATGCATCCCTATGATTAAGTACAATCTTCATGGCTTGGAACGTTCAGGTACATACTTGGCTTCCCTTTTTTTATTTTAAATTAGACATATATCCATTTTTGTAATATGTATTTAAGTCAGTTAGCGTTAACTTTAGTTTTGGTGTCCAATACGCCAAGACGTAAACCAAGCCTCAAAAAATATGTGCCTTTACTTTGTGGCAACTGTAAAAATTTTAATCCTTCTTTATCTGAGTATAAGTATCCTTGTTTATTTCGCATTAAAATTCCCCGTGTTTTTTGCAGAAAGCAAGATAGAGTGAAGATTGATGTTGTGGTTTCCTCTTGTCATAGTTTGCCTTCAGTTATGGCTGTTCGTCATGCTATTGAAAGCGTGAAGGTTGAATGTTATCGTGTTTATTTGATGACTGTTTATTTATGTGGCGCTGCTAGGGCATGTGAAATTGCTTTCAATCGTTCTTCTGCTGATAAATCTAGTGGGTACACCATGAACTATGGACCATACGGTGATGATGCTTGGTTGGATAATACTGAGCCTCCTGATCCACAATGGCTTGATGTATTGGAAATGTTGCTATCAATACAACAGGGTAGCATCTCTATAAAAGATGCTATTACTAAGGCGAAGACACGGATTCCAGTTGTGGTTTTTAAAATCAAAATTGCGAAGACACATGGGTTAGTTAAAGGTGAAGAAGCTCCTTATCGGCTAGTGGCTTTACCTTTATCAGAGGACTTTGAGCCATGGACAAAAATAATTTATAAATATTTTCAGATGCATAAGGGTAAACCTGTTTTTCCTTTTAGTAGGGCTGAAATTTGGGATTATATTAGTCGTAAAGATCCTGTGTTTAAGGGGTTAACCTATCGTATTAAAAAATATACATATAATGATGCGAGTGATGAATTACTATCTAAAGAAGATCTTGAGGGCATTAAGAAAGGGTTATACAATGAACTTATTGAAACTTCACCAAACAAGATAGGTTTAAAGGTCATATCTATTGACGAGTTTGAATACCGAATGGATTATTATGGTAAAATTTATCGCCGCCAAATATACAAGGTACTTTCACATCCTAAGCCTTTGAAGATTCATGGTTTACGGCATATTCGTACTGATGAATTAGTGAAGTATCGGGGATTTGATGGTGTAGATTTAGTTGCCTATGTTGGATGGTCTGGTAGGGGTGTTGCGTTGCCTAATCAAGCTGGTAATTATGCGGAGCTTCGTGAGTGTTGGCATCGGTATATTAAGAAGTTATGTGTGGAGTTTAGTTGTTGACAGTTTCATCGTAACTGTCGGTGCATGGAGAAAGCTAGGTGTGTCTAGCTTCCAATTTTTTGTTTCTAAACTCTATTAGTTGGTCGGCTCTTGTTGGGTTAGTTTTTCTTACGGCCTCTATTATTTCGGTTGCTTCTTGTTCTGTGATTGTTGGGGTTGCTAGTTTTTGTGCTAACCAGAATAGGTGGGCTGTTTGCCCTTTGTATATATATGATTCTGCTTGCATTTTAAAACACTTCTTTATCGTTAACTCGGTTTATGATAGGTAGTATATAATATGTTGTGGTAGTCATAGTGCAGTAACTTATGACAAATCTTTTATACTACTTGGGGTAATATGGGGTGAGCGAGAGGTAACTTGGATGACCGAAACAAACCCTAAGAAACATATATTTACAATTAAAATTGATTCAAGAAAAAGAATGCAATACCCAAAATATGTTACTGATTTGCTATCTCTGAAGGGTGGTGATGAAATAACATTTGAGGTAATAAAAGTAAATGGAGTGGAGGTTTAATTATACGCAGAAATCATTAATTGATAATTACCCAAAAATAGTATATAAAAATGTTCAAACTGAATTACCCAATTTGGATGATGTGTTAGCTGAAGTTCCATGTATGGTTTGCTCTAAAAGCTTAACTGAAAAACCCTGTGATGTAAATGGCTGTGCTAAGTTGTCAGCTTGGGCTGCTGGAGGAAAACCATAATGACATCTCAAGATATCAAACAAAACCGTCGTTTTATCTGTGCTGACCCAGAGGCTTGTTTTTTCAAAAGTGGTATAGCTGATTCTGAATGTATTGGATGTCCAAGATTGAGAGTTGAATAATATGTTAGGTATTGAAAATTTAGCTGTTAAAGTTTCTGATATCCGCAGTGTAGGCGCTGCTGGTTTTAGTGGTAACACAATGATGGTTCCTTTGGTGTTGGCTAATTCAAAATTAAAAGAAGTGCTTGATGCTAACCAGCTTTTACTTAAAGAAAACGGAAAGCTTGGCAAAGAAGTTACAGCTTTACGAGTTGAAAATGAATCTTTGAAGAAGAACAAGGATGGGATATCATAATGGATGGTGGCTGTATGAATTATATGCGTGAATCATGTATATACAAAGTTACATGTAAAGCGTATTCTAAAACAAGCTACACTTGCAACCATATGGGAGGAACTTATTGTGGGACATTTAAAGCTAAAGAACGCGCTAGAGGAATAGAATTATGACTCAGAATGTTTGTTCTATAATTAATAATTGTAATGGTTTAACTAAGATGAATTGTGCTAGCCGCGATTTTTCTGGTTGTTTCTATTTTAAGCAAGCCCTCGGTGAATATTGTAAGAAGATTCATGAAACTTGCGGTAAATGTAAGTATGTGGCTAGTTGTACTTTTGAATCTAAACGAACGAGGCGCTATTGATGTTAAGCAAATGTTGCGAAGGTTGCGGTCAAATGTGGGATTATAAAAAACGTTTCGCGCAAGTAGGCAAAGGGGAATTTGTTTATTGCCCCACGGGAGATCGCTATCTTGTTGATTAAATGTTTACTGTTAAAACAAATAGTTGCCGCCGTTACTTTACTTTGTATTCCGTTTATGGCTGTTCTCTCAATTATCGCTTGGCCAATATTCTATTACGCTAAACAAAAAGTGGAACTAAAAAAGTGCGCCCAGGAGGAATCAATATTAAATTAAAAGCGGAACCATCTAAAGAAAACTTTAAAACATTAATGGAATGGTGCCCCTCAGACGAAAATCTAAAACTAGCCGTTAGAGCTATTGCTCGAAAGCGTAAAACTATAACTTCAGATGATCTTCATCAATTAGATGAAAGTGTATTTCGGTTAGGGCGTGATCGGCGAGTTTATGGTGCAATTCTTAAGGAATTAGCTCATCAAGGATTTCTGAAGAAAGGCAATTATGTATCTAGTTCAAGATCGACTTGTCATAATCGCCCTGTTCTTGAATGGCATCATGTTGAAGGAACATAACTGTTGGAGATGTAGATATGCGTCGTTCTGATAGTGATGGTTTCTGTAATTGTTGCCAAGCGAAGATTATTTGGTGTAGAACTTGTGTAGGTCATAATAATTTTAAACAAGTGTATTCTAATGATTGTAAACCTGCATTGGTTGCTTCTTTTCAGAGTTGCTATGATATAATTCCTAGCAGTGCCGCTAAATAATTCTATGGCAAATCTTATTAACACTTTATGTCTAAGTAACTATCCCTAAGCAATCCCTTGGCTGTGTCTCCGTATGGCTATCAACCCAAATCCCAATAGTTCAGGTAAGGTTCTAGGTAAGGAAGGTAAGGTTCTGGGCAAGGTAGGAAAACTTTCTGATGAACCTTTAAAGTACCAACTTTTTGCATGGCTACGTGACAATCCTACCATACGGAAACGTGGATACCTCAAGAAAGCAGCAGTCGAATTAAAGATCCCTTATAAAGAAAAGAAAGAACTATTATGGCGGTATGCTAGCGAATTTAAAACCGACATCCGTTCCTTACCTCAAAATGGGCGAGGCTCATATAATCGTGTTTGTTCAAAGCCTGATAGTCAGCATGCGGTGTTTGCGGAGGTTGGTGTTCCTGATTGTTTGAGTAGGGTGAAGTTTTATGGTGAGGTTACGGGGTTGGCTGTTGAGGTTGGTTGGCGGTTGAGTAAGAATGTTAATCATAATTTGATTTGGGATAAAGAGCAGTACACGGTGGGTAGGATTCAGTGGTGGGTGAATGGTAGAGTTCGGGTTCATTTAGTTAATCCAAATAAAGCTACTGAACCGATAGGGTTAGTTAAGCAATTATTGTATAATGCGTTTATTGCTTCTGGGTTAATTGCGGATTTAGTTATAAGTCAGACTTTTTTGAACGATGTGGTTTGGTATGATGCTCATGATGTTTATAATTATGATCGCCCTTTGCCGTATAAGATGATTACCACTTATAAGGAACTTGGTATGCCTGTTATAGTTACGGGTGATATTAGTCATAAAAGAGGTTTAGAGGTTCATGTTATTAAACCGGATATTGTTACAAAGTTTGAAAGGTTAGTTGATGCTGTGAATAAAGCGTTTACTCAGAGTGAGCTTGAGAAGGCTGGTATGGCTAAAATCTTAGAGCAAAACACGTTAGCTATCCAGGGATTTAACAGTTATCTTGCGGAGTTATCTAAACCTAAAAGTGATTTGAAGCAGTTGGGTAGTTTGTATGAGTAAGAAACGGTTATATGTTATGTTGCTTAGATTTTTTAGTGTAGGCGTTAGGGGTGGCCGCCCGTTTCACTTTCACTCTCAAGTCCATTCTAAGATGGCGAGCGCCCTGTCTACCTTTAACATTTCTTAGGTGATTGTTATGTACCCAAATGCATATTTGATAAAAGTCGATAAGGCATCTGGTTATTTTGAAGTTATAGATATTCCTCGTTGGATGAGTAAGCGTGATCGTGAACGTTTCAATAATATGTGGAAGACACAGTTTAGTGATTATATGTTTGCTATCGGTTATAGCGCTGAAGAAATTGTGGCTAAAATTCTGGGGGTGCCTATGTGACTGGCACGATTTATCGCTGCCCGTATTGTAAAGATGTCTTTTTCTTTTCTCAGCATGATTTGGATGCTCATTTGAATGCTGGTGTCCGTAAGCCAGCACCATGTAATGCCACTGCGATAAATGAGGTTGATCACAGGAAACATTTTGAGTATTTGCATAAGGTTATAGAGATGGGTAATCCCTACGATTACTGCTAGCCGCCAGTTTGTCTGGAACTGGCAGTAAAAATAAAAAGAGGGGCTATGCCTCTATTTCAGCTAGCTTTAATTCTTCAATCAATGGAATTAAGTCAGCGTCTTTGTCAGCGCAATCTTTAAGCATCTTCTTAGCTTGTTTTCTAGTTCCGCCTAAACATTCCACCAGATTATCTAGTGCCATGGATGTTCCTATAATATTCATTTTCCAGAGTAACGGTACAACTCTAAATGGATACCAATTGTTTTGGTTGTTGTCGCCTGGGTAGTGCAGTAGTATGATGTTGCCGATTTTGTCAAGGCTTATTTTTTCTTCGATTATGTCTAAGAAGTATTTAGCGAAGGCTGCCATGCGTTCTTGATTTTTATCTTGATTGTTTAGTACGCTGATCATTACTCTATCGTCTTTGGTTTCGATAATGTAATCAGCCATTGTTATTCCTCTTTTGCTTCTGGTTTTTTGAATTTACCGGTTTTGATGTGGTTTTCCCATTTCTCGAACCAATCTGCAAATTCTTGAGCGCCTTTAGAAATTGGTTTATCTTTATGTGCTTCTTTCCATTCTTTGGCCTGTCTATCGATGTTCTCTTGTATTTTGGATTTCTTTTCTGACAAAAGTTATCCCTCAGTAGTTTAGAAAGTTTTCAATAAGCTGCTTTGCTTCAGTATAAGAAATTCCTTTAGCCCAACTATGTTCCAGAATTTTGCGTTCTCTCAGTTGCGCTGTATTGCATTTGTCCATTATAGTTCACCTTTGTTATTTAGTTCAATCTCTTCTTTGGTGGGTTTTCGGTGTTCTAGTTCTTTCCAAGACTTGTCATCTACTTCAAACTCTCGATAGAACTCTACGGGGTCTGTGTATTCTTTGTTGCCTATTCTGAAGTGTTTGCATTTGATGATTATGTTTCTGAGAACTTTTTGGTCGGTAGCACATGGTTTCCATTCATAACTGATTAGTTGATTTATGAATGGTAATCCAAAGGCGTAATAGATTTCGTCTTTCTTTTCGTCCACTCGTTGATGGAAATAGACTGCCATGGTATTTGGTTTAAAACTTAGCTCTGCGTTATTTAGCAGTTCTATTAGTTCTGTTTGGCATTTTAAACAGGGTCTGAAATGTTCGCCATATAGCCGGAGCCAGAAGCCAACGTATTCGACTTCTCTTCCTTCTGCTTTGACATACATTCCGTCTTCATCAATATAGATAGATTCTATTCTTTTTTGTCTAAACACTGTATCGTTCATTCTTTCAATCCTCTCTCTTCCGAGATTATACAATATTCAGCGGTTACAGCTTAAAAGCTTTGCCATCCATGCGGTGACACTTCTTTTTCAACTGTCAGTATATTTTTTATACAAGTTACCGCCATATTGTAGATTATAAATATAGGAGACATAACCATTTGAATACAAATCAGCGGTCAGTTTTATGTAGTGTATTATTCGACCAATCTATCCCTGAAGATGTAAAAAACCGAATCAAAGAAGATACACGATTTGATGGCTAGCCTAATTTGCGATCATGATGGAGCAAAACTAAAAGAGGAAATTAACTCTAAATCTGGAACTCTTTACAGATGCAAAACATGTGGGTGCTTATACCGACTTATTCTGGTAGCTAATAATAAAGACTGTTTTGCTAAACGATATCCCGCTAAATCGCAACCTATTGAAAAGAAGAAGGAGCGCAAACCCAAACGCATTACATGATACATAGCGCCCTAGCCGTATCAACTGGGTTTGCATTGATTATATTCTTAGGATACTTCTTTGTCGCATTCATTGACCCAGCATCACAAATATATGGTCAATTAGTCGGTGTGGCCTTTAACGCATTTCTTTTAATGCTAACTTTATTCCAAAAAGAAGAACCGGAGAAAACTTAACAATGGAACTTATTGAACCAACTCCACAATTAATACGAGAGGCAATTGAACAGATAAAAGATCCTGAAGTACGCATGTTCACAAAATGTGCCTTAACTTTTGGAGGTAGATCCGTAGAGTTTGCTAATAAACCTTGTAATGGCGAAAAAGCGTATGGCACAATTGGCAAAGGATATGCTTGGATAGATGAATATCACCCAGCCGCAGTATCTACAGAAGAACAAACCGAACGTTTAAACCAAATTAATTCAAACCCTAACATGTCAATGGGGCAAGTTATGGCCTTGATGATGATGCCTCCCTCTCCCAAAAAAGTGGCCGTTTTCAAAATTCCTATAGCTAAAAAACATTTATTGCAAGGTGAAACAGTTCCTTATCGACATGCTGCAATACCATTTGATAAAAAGTTTGAACCATGGGCAGAGGAAATCTATAACTACTATCAACAAAGAGGCAATGAACCATTATTCCCATCTAACCGTAAGCATTACTTAGACTTCATTGAAACCAGAGGATGCTTCAAACAATTTTCTTATCCTGTAGAACGCTATACTGTAAGAATAGTGTTGGGTAAATTGGCAATTATACCTGAAAATACACAATTAAAATCTCCAACAAATGGTATTATATACCGAGAATATAAAAAACTCAAAAAATCAGATGATATAGCACAATATGATACAACTCCACAACATGACCATAGTTTCAAACTTCATGGTCTGCGGCATGTGCGTACTAAGGAGCTTAACGAGTTCTACGAAATTAAAGATACTTTGGCGCTTTGCAGCTTTATCGGTTGGGCACCAGCTAGAGGTGCAAATACAATGATTGCACGATACGGTGGGATTTATCAGAACTGGGGCGCATATATTGGAAATCTCTTTAAGCCAAGGCGATATTAGAGCGCGGCTAATTTGAAGACTAAAACTATCCTTTATCTTTCAATTATTATCTCTTCTTTTTTTGTAGGCAAACTCTTCAACCCCATACCAGTAACCAACTATGCTTTGTACGTGATTGTTACTGCTTTGTTTATGCCCTACTTTGGTAAACTAAATTGCGTAAAAATTGTTGTTGTTTTGCTCTCTGTTTCTATGGTTCAGGATATTCCTTTTTATCTTATGTTTTATGAGCAGTGGCCCAGTTATTATAATTCCATAATAACAATAGCTCAGTCAACGGTTTCAACAGATTCAGCGTTTCATGGGTTTAGTGTGATGCAATCAACTTTTAATCCAGGTATCCTGCAACTTATTCCTAACATGTCAACTAGTCAAGCTATTGGTGTAACAGAAGCTTTGTTATCGTTTCAAAGTAATCCCGCTGTAGTTTTATCTATATTTGTTATCGGTGTTTATGTTGGTTTGTTAAATGGTTTATTGGCTTTGTCGAAGTTGTTTAAGAAGTATGGTGTTTATAAGCGGTTAATGTTTTGAGGCTGAGCGGCAAACTGCAAGCGCATACAGGTGTATGAGTATGTGCTCTATATACTTCATGGGCTGAAAAACTTCCTAAAAAAGAGAATCTGAAAATAGGAAGCTAAAACGCCTGCCCAAGATTTCCATGGGCAACACATTATGTAATTTGCCGACTCAGCCATAACTATTCATGGGTTGTTATTGCATTTAAGTTTTATCATGTACCGAAAATTATTTATATATTTAGCGCTGACTTGATTATTGCCTTGGGTTGGCGAAGCTACCAGTCGGAGATCCCTTGTATGTGTTGCGGTTCTTGCGGTGGCAAGCTACACGTTTGCCACAACCTTCTCCTATTTTGAATGACAGTTCATGGTTAACTTGCGGCAACCATATTACCCCAAAGCTTATATTCAAATACCTTACTTAGTGATGTAATGTGATTTAAAATGGTAACAGGTTCAATTAAAGAGAGATGGAAAACATGTTCTTGTGGCTACGAGTGGTTAGCAAGAAATCCCAACCCAAAGAAATGCCCTCGTTGTCAAAAACCAGTAGGGGCGAAAGCATGACTGAAAAAGATTGTGATTCCTGCAACGGTTACTTTGCACCGTTAGATCAAGAACCATGTGTATCATGTGTTTTTACCAGAGGTAACTGGAGTAACTGGCAACCGGCTACATCAGACACCAGTTTGTGCTCATCTGGTAAGGAGAAAATACAATGACTCAAATTAAAGAACTTCAAGATGGATCTAAAAGAGTTAGTTTGAAAGCTCAAATCGGAGAAAAAAGTAGCATTAGAGAAGTTAAGTCACGGTTTAAAGACGAAACCTATCGGATATGTGATGCCACAATAATAGATGGCAATGGCGACTCAATGAAATTAACTCTTTGGAATGAACAAATAGATCTTGTTCAGAATGGAGATTGGATACAGATTGAAAACGGTTATGTAACTAGCTTCAAAGGAGAAATGCAACTTAATGTTGGCAAGTTTGGCACTATGAAGGTGGTTCTATAATGAGAAAACTATTGACCGATGAGGAACTAATGCAGCTTCTTATTGCCTCAAGTAAACGTGAAGGTGTTTTTCCAAAGGTGCTTCAAGATTTGGTTCTTACGGGTGAACGCTTAAGCGAAGTAGCTTTGCGTCATCCTGAAACAAGCATTCATGGGTTCGGTCTTTGGCTATCTAATTTGGCTTTATCTACTATAGGTAGGTCGATTGTGCCTCATGATATTCGCAAGAAGGTTTACTGGTGGGCGCTTAATCCATATTATGAAAGATACATCGATGAATCTGATGTCCCATTAAAATGGGGGGATAGAGCAGTCGCTGATGGTTTAACAAAATCTGGCGGTGAATGATAATGAAGTGCCTTAAAGTAAAAGAGCCGTGGGCTAGCAAAATAGTTTTAAGATTAAAAGTCTGGGAAATCCGGCGACAAAAAACCTTTATCCGTGGCAAGATCGCCATTGGATGCGAAGGTAAAGTAATAGGTTATGCTGAGCTAGCGGATTGCTGGTGCATGAAAGTAGAAGACCTAAAGAAGTTTAATCACTTCCATATGGCAAATGACTTTTTAGACGTTTACGCAAACGGCAAAACGCACCTCTTCGTATGGCACTTTCAAAAAGTAGAAGCTGAAAGAAATCCTTACCCATACTCATACAGCACAGGTTCATGGTGTAACACGGATGTACCTTTAGAGTTTGCGCCAGGATTAAACATTGGGTTACAATCTGATAGTTACGGCAAAAAAGTCGGAGAGAACTAAAATGAATAAACCTACTATGATCAAGATAATAGTGACAATATTTTTTGTATGTTTAATTGGTGGTTCGTTATTTTTATTTAGCGCTAACCAACAAACATACGATAGCGTAAAAGCAAAATTATTAGCGGAGGGCTTTGATATTAGAACTGTGTCGCCTGATATGTTCACTATTACTGAGCGTTTAAGTTATGATGCTTTTGTAGTTAAGGCTCATAGTTGGAATGTTACAACTATTGATACTGATGGAAAGATTTTTGCTGTCGGTAGGCTTCTTTGTGAAGATCCAAACGTGTACGTGGGGTACTATCTTGGTGTATAACTCTCCATGCCCTACCAGTTGTGGTAGAAGTGGCGGGAATAAAATGTTAAAAGAAACTAATCCAACAGTGGAGGGTAAACAGTGATACAGCAATTACTCACACCAATCAAATACTCCAATGATGCTCAATACTGGCTAATCCCTAAAGACATCTTCGAGCCATTAAATTCAGAGTTCCATTTTGATTTTGACCCATGCCCCTACCCATACAAGCAAGACGGTATAGAAGCAACCTGGGGCAATGTTAACTGGATAAACCCACCTTTCCGAAAGAAAGACGCACTCAATAACCATGGACCTACGGCGTTTGTGCGGAAAGCTATCGAGGAAAGCAAAAAGGGAAAAACAAGCGTAATGGTTCTGCCAACACAAAGCTATGTTAACCTAATGTTAGAAGCCGGTGCAGAACTCAGGTCAATGGGCCGAATCAGATGGATAGATGCAAGAACTCAAAAGCCCTGTACTTCACCTTCACCGATTACGCTTTTTGTATTAAAAGGTAAACCAGATCGGAGGTTTTAGATCGATGAGTATGGAAGAATTAAAAAAGCAATTAGCACCAGTTCATAAGAAACTTAACGAGAATCTAAGCAAGCAACAACAGCTACTTCAAGAATACGAATCTTTGTTACAGGAAAGCGTAGAGTTAACGGATGCTTATTTTCAAAAAATAAAAGCATCCCTTAGCGGGGTGTGAATTGACTAATGAGTTCTAACCAACCCCACATCCTTGATGCTACCGCAAGTTTCCGCGCCATGTGGATTGACAAGAAGGACCCCGATACAGTCTATATGGATAAGCGCCGTGAAGTTAAGCCAGATATTATCTGTGTCTGGCAAAACCTCCCCTTTGTTGAAGGCAAATTTAGAACAGTAGTTGCAGACTTCCCGCATATGCTCTATGTCTCAAAGGGTAAGCCAATGGGCTTTAACTTCGCAGAAAAATACGGCCTACTTGAACCTGAAACGTGGCAGCGTGATTTAAGACAAGCATTTGACGAATTTATGCGGGTGCTTGAACCATTAGGAAACTTGCAATTAAAATGGAATGACAACCATATTTCTAACGGGCGCTTCTTAGCTTGCTTCCCATTTAAGCCCAAGTTCGGCAGCCAAGTACGTTTTTCTAATGGAGTAAAGCGCAAGGGCAGCACAGAACCGCGCAGTGTTACGTCTTGGTTCTATTTTGAAAGACCTAAAGGAGTTACAAACTAATGAGCGTTACTTGTCTGGAAAAAGCTAAACTTACTGATAGGCAAACAACTGCGCTACTAACAAAGGTTGGTTTTCTTATGTTGAAAAAGATGGGTTGTTATGCTATTTCAACAGAGATAAAACTAACCATGCGTGACCACCTATTACACGATGCTGACAAACATTATATTATCGACGTTCTTGGGGTATCCAAAAAATATATTCCCTATAAGGAGCAAAAAAATGAGAAGGTCAAGTATGGTGAAGTAGAGTATGACCAGAAAATAAAATTCAATAACATTTTACGTGGATTTGAAATAAAGGTTTCACGGTCAGACTTTAAAAACGGCTTCATCCACACAGGATGCAATTATAACTATCTCCTAATTCCTAAAGGTCTTATCGAACACTCAGAAGTTTCTTCAAGTGTTGGCATAATCGAAGTCGATTTAGACAATTTATTGGTGGAATATCCCCACTATGTAACTATGGAAAATCAAGGGTTTCACTTACATGGTATAAAAGTTAGCCGTAATGCAAGGTTTAACCGTATTGAGGATTGGGTAGTTGATAGTTGCTACAGACAAATAGCAGAGACATTGACCAATCAAACCAAAAGATGGTTAGTTCAGGAATTAGCCCCTAATTCGTTGCTTCATGCACAACCGATAAGCGAGGCAAAATTATGAATTTAAAAGAAATATCTACAAAAATAGAGAAAGAGTATCTTCAAGCTTCAATCGAACAAGACATATGGGATATACTACTGTTAGACCCTGACTTACAATGCACCTGTGATGAAGTCATAAGAGAGACAGACATCTACCAAGCGAAAGGCCACTATCACCACTGTATGCTGTATCAAGTTGCTCACACTGTAGAAAATTGTTTTAGAATATGGGTAAAGCGCGATGGCTTTGTTTTTGATGAATCGGGGAAGTCTGGCAAATTCGAAACGGATGGCGCTGATTTAACAACTAACCCCAAATCTTAAATACTACATACACCACACTGTGGTATTGTACCACAAAGCATTAAGTGTGGGAATAAAGAATTAAGGTGTATGAAAGTGACCGAATCCATAAGAATTGAGGACAAAGTAAAAACCGAATTAATCAAACTCGGCGGGGAATTTCAAGCTTCACTTGGTCAACCATTCACGATGTCCGACACAATAGATATGCTAATCAGATTTTACCGTGAAAAGAAAAAGGAGGCTTAGATGTGCGAAGTTGGAATGTTACAACATCCCGTTTCAAAGGCTCATATAATGACTTTCACTTACAACGCATAAACAACCTCATCCATAAAAAAGATACCCTGATGAATCCGTTTAGCTGTGAAATACTTAATTCATCCACATGGAGCGCAAAAGATCGCCTCAAATGGGCTATTGACAGTTTCGCAGAGTTAGAGTTAGGTGAAGGCTTCACGTTTGGCGATGGTTCTGTAACATTTCGGCAGGCATATTTCAAGGGTCAAATCTCCTCATTAAAAGATGCTCGAATGTGGCTTAATGTTCTCAAGATTGAACTGAGTGTTAAATGTGTTCAAAACGATAAAGAGGCCAAACAATGAACATTAAACAAATCACACCTGGCACTCTAGTTGAGCCTAATCTACTTGCAAGAAAGATGTTCAAGTTTCCTAAAGATATTGTGTTGCCTTGGAAGGTATTAAAAATACTTAGTGGTGACGAATACGCTTATGGTGTTGTTGTAGCAGTAGAAAGGCAAAGTAGAAGAGGTAAATATTACCGCGAAAAATGGTCGCCTAATTTCTTAAAACTATCGGTTGTACAAGAAAAGACGGAGGCCACCCAATGAGCGACCAAGCATGTACTCCCCTTAAAAAATTTGTCTTTCGCATTCGCCAACGATATTTTGACAAAATAGTGGCAGGCACAAAAACGGTAGAGTACCGCCGAGATACTGCCTTTTGGCAAACTCGAATAAAAAACGCGGTTCCTTACTTAGGCTGTGAAGTCTTTGATAGCTCTAACCTTTTCCGAACAATCGGAGATTACAACTTAGCTATCGCTGTCTTTATCTGTGGTAAACGAAAACACGTTCGCTACTGTAGAAAAATAGTACGTTGCCCAACCCCCGAATATTTCAGTGAGCAAGGCAAACAAGACGTAAACACACCTACCTGTTTAGCATTCCAGTTAGGCGACGTTTACGAATCGGATGTATCCAACAAGTCGGAGGACTCTAAGTAATGGTGAATTTTACTTATCTTCTATTTCGCTTACATTGCCCAAAACATACAGAAGCTGAACATGATGGAAAAACCTTTCATAAATGCTCAAAATATCTGCGTTTTTGTGGTGAAGATTGCCCAGACTATCAAGCATCACTTGTAGATGAACCGATAACGGAGGACAAAAAGTAATGTCTGATAAATTTGATAGATGGCTTCAATGTCGAAGTTGCGGAGAGCAAGTTCACATTAGAGTTTGGCTGAATATAAAGGGCATTCCATTAGTTGAGGTTGTATCAGATGTTCCCGATTTAACAGAGGGGGCTAAATCCAGTGAGTAAAATAATATGCCCTAAATGCAAAGCCGAATTCACAGACGGTTTAGTATTCATGGATCACCTAGAAGAAACAGAGCGCCATCACCCAGACGAGGGCTTTAAACTCCTAGTTCAAATGGTGAACGAAGGAAAAATTAAGGTGGTTATAACATGAGTGAGCCGCTTGTTTGTCCTTTCAAAAAGAATGTTGGCTTAGGCCAATGCCGCCCCTACGTCCGAGATCCCGCTAAAACCCCAGAGGTACGCAACGGTGTTGAATGGCATAACTGCGTAAGCTGCCTCCGAGTCAAACCGACTATAGATAATAAACAGTCAATAAATGGTGAACAAAAGAAGGAGGATTCTTAATTGAGAACTGTTGAAGAACAAGTAAAAGAAATTATTGAATTATTAAAAAAGGGATATACTCTTTGTTATGGTTATGCCACTGAAGAGTTAGCTAACAAAGGCGGCCATAAGGGATTAAGTTGTTACCGCAACAATATAGCATTCTGTTTCCAAAACGAAGCTAAAGTATTCAAACAAGTACAGGCACAAACAATACTTAGAAAACTACGGACAAAAAAGGAGCTAGCACCATTTAAAGTAGAATTGTATAAACTCGAAACAAAAGCGAAGGCACCACCAGTTATCGGTAAACTGACGGCGCATGGAGAAGACAAAAAATGACTCAATACAAATGCGGTCACTCTCAAGACCTACTAATACTTGACGATAACCCGCTATCAATAAGTGCTTATCTCGAATGGAATGAAACAGTTGGCAGAGATGGAACCAAAGAACAATGTTTTGCCTGTTGGAAAAAGAAATTATGGGAGAATGAACAAAAATGACTTTAATTACAGAACAAGTAAACGGCACGGTATTCAAAGAAATCCATAAACTACACTCAGCCGCTATTATTCAAATAGAACACGTATTTCCTGAATACGCATATATGCTTATACCGTTAGTTCCTGGAAAACTTGTTTTCAAGGCACAAGTTGATCTGTGTGAAAAGTCTGAACTCATGGCTGAAATCACTGCACTTAAATCACAAGGAGAGAAAAAACAATGACTTACCCTTATGAAAAGAAATTTGTTGTTACAGTAAAAGGCGACAAACCAGAAGTCTTAGCCCTAACCTCAAGAGACGCGATGCTCAGCAGTTGGCGCATTCCAAAAGAATGCGAAGCTATGGAAGTCGATTACTTTGAGAACAGCGAAGAACTACATCGACTCAGAATTCAACTTAACGATGTAGAAACATTCTTGGATATGCTTTGGAACGAGGATGTGCTCTCCAGATTATTCAGATATAGTTTAGCTAAAATGCGGTGTAAACTTTGCGACATAGATGATTGTTCAGTTAGAGATGATCCTAATGAATGCCTCAGAATTATGGCAGGTATTGAAAATCCTAAACCGACAGTTAACGGCAAAGTGTCAGAGAATGGTGTAAAATAGATTTGCCTTACCCAAAACATTACGTTGGAGATTACCCAGCCTTAGCCCAATGGTTAAGCAGTAATGGCTACAGGGTTTATCCAATGGAGTTTTGGTGTCCTTCAGTACATGTTAACAATATGCCATTCCTTTACTGGAACAGATATGATGACTGTGAAGAAGTAGCATCACTAGACCAACATGACCTTTATGGATTGGTAGATGTTGCCGCTTGGAAAGATGGAAAACTCTGGGCTTTTGAAGTCAAACATATAGGTGATAAAGTTAAAACTGCTATTCTACAAACTCAGAATTACGCACGTTACTTTGATTATTCTTGCGCTTTTATTTGTGACTTTAAAGAATTAATAAAAAATCGGAAAGCTTTTCAAGATTTAGGCGTAGGAACATACTACCCTGATGCGAAGGGCATTTCTGTTCTTGATGAACCAAAATTGCAAACACCAGTTAAATCTGAGCATGATCGTCTTTATGATAAGTTCTTAAGAAATACTGGTATGAAAAAAGCAACAGTTGTATCATCTAAAGCAAACTCGTTAGCTCGAAAACTTTTATTTCAACGACAACAACAATCTATTACACAATTTACTGAGGTAATTAAATGAAAATTTTAATCTGTGGTGATAGAAACTGGAACCATGTAGAATTGATAAAGCATTACCTTCAATCTTTAACACTAAATACCTACCCTAAACAGATAACAATTATAGAGGGGGGCTGTCGAGGCGCTGATAAAATTAGCGGTTGGCTTGCTAAAGATTTAGGGATGAATGTTATTGAGGAAAAGGCTGATTGGTTCAAGTATGGTAAAGCTGCGGGACCAATTCGCAACCAAATGATGCTGGATAAACACAAGCCTATCTTAGTTGTTGCTTTTCATAACGACCTTGAACACAGCAAAGGAACCAAAGATATGCTTGAACGTGCCAAAAAAGCAAATGTTAAAACTTTGCTAATTAGCTCAGAAGTAGAAGGCATAGTATCCCTTGATGAACTGACAGTTAGTGATATTTCGGCATCCCACGACAAGGTTTAGTAAACCCTTTTATATCAGGGTAATGGTTTACTATACTAATAAGGAGTAAACAATAAGTTGCCCTACAAAAACAAAGAAAAACAAAAGGCTTATTGTAGAGTGTACCAAACACTTGCACGGTCAGTAATAAAAAATTCTAATCAAGTTATCCGACGATGCCAACATTGCGAAGTCTTAACTATCCAAGAAAAGTATGAAGACAATTTCAAATGCTTAAAATGCGAGGCATTAACATAATGACCAGCGCCTCAACAAAATATCGCCATAAACAAATGCTGATAGATCCAGATTATAATCATAAGCGAAATTTAAAAAGAAGAGCAAAAAATGATGCAAAAACTCCCGACCAAAAAGAAGCAGACCATAAGAAAGCAAGACAATACAGACAAGAGCACGCTGACGCTTACGCCAAATCATATTATAAATGGCGATCAAACAACATGGATCATTTTAAAGCACAAAGATATGCCTATACATTTACATCACTAAAAGATAAATGCGAAAAATGTGGTGCAACAGAGAACCTAGTTAGGCATCATGATGACTATACCAAACCACTCACAGTAACAACCCTTTGTAGAAAGTGCCATGGTTTATGGCATAGAGATAATATACCAAAGGGAACCCCAAAAGATGTTGTATCCTACTTCGCAAATAGGCATTGTGATAGCTGTAAAAAGATTTGGCCATCTTGTGGTAGATTCAAAGTATCCATAAATGGGCGGTCATGTAATAGATGGGAACATACTGATAAAAATAATTTGGCAGGAGAGAATAAAAATGAACTATAAACTAATTGATATAAAAGACATGCCAAAATTCAATCCAATAGTGAAAAATGGCCTAACATCAGTTTCAACTGGCAAAATCTTCTGGACAGAAAATAATAAAGTAACTTGCAAAGAACATGGTGCTTGCCTATGTCTTAACAAAGATAGAAATCTCTATCGTTGCCCAACATGTAATGAAGGGGCATATGTAATAAGAGAATTAAATCTAAAAGAAGTTTATCACAAATTATCACACCAACAAATTAAAGAACTTCTAGCAGAAAACTTTGGAGAAATAAATTCAAGATACCATACCTTAGACGAAATTCCATTCTATAAACTACTTAAGAAGGTCAATACATGAGTGAAAAATATTGTCGGACAGAACTAGAACCATCACCGCTAGATGCCCTAAAACATTTAGCAAAGAAACAGCTAGAACCGGTAAAACGCATCCAACCCAAAAAAGTCTATGAAACAGAAGACACCCCACACAACTTGGCACAAAAACTAATAGACATGGCCAAAGATAACGCCATCAATAATGTAGGCAGAATAACTTTAGCTGAAGCACGATTCGAGCTAGCAGACAAAACCTTACAAGTTAAAGACTTAATTGCGCTCATTAACCAGTATGCCCCAACCATAGAAGTAGAACCGCATCCAGGCAGCACACTATACCTAAAATTTGGAGCGCAACTCAAAAGAAGCATCAAACCAGTCATCCCACAGCTACCGCCAAAACATATACCGTAGCATGTTATGTTACTGACATAAAATCTTATAAGTAATTAACGCTGACTTGAGAACTATGTCAATACAATTTAAACCATGTAAAGAAACAGAAAACAATTACGATGAATTTACAAAAATTCTTAGAAACGCAGCACAAAAAGGAATAGATAATAATGGTGAAACTGTCAAAAGAATGATAACTTCATTGGATTATGATTTAGCCAAACAAGGAGAACCATAAATGGCAATGACCTTTAACGCAGGAGTAATACGGGCATTCAGCACCAAAGAATTTGCAGACAAATCAAGAGAAGCCCTAATAAAACTCTTAAATGAAAACATGAACAAAGCCATAACGGAATCGCAAGCAACCTACATACTAGCTGTCTTTGATGAAGGTTACGTAAATATCTATTCTGAAGAACAGGGAAAAGAACGATCTAACCTAAGTTATCCACCAGTTCCCAATGAACTGGCAACTCATGGAGGAAAATAATAATGCGACAAAATGATGGTAAACTATACAAAGATATTAGGAAACAACATGAAGATAGCTGTGAAAATGACGGCCAAATACACTCTTTATCTGTTAACACTGCCGGTCTTTGGTGTGTACTTGATATGGCAGAGCAAGAGTTTCCAGTAAGTTTTGCTACAGACGGCGAAATAATTGTTGATGGCAAAGCTGCTTATGAATGGTATGAAAAATGGTTTGGCACATGGGCTAAAACACACCCAGAGTTCTTTCCATCAGTAAAAAGAGATTGCATACACAGGATCAAACGAGAAGAAGATGAGGGATTAAGCACATGGATAGAGTGCAACAAAGGGTTGTATATGGCTGAGCATGATTGCTGCGCTAACTGTACTGATTATTCACCAGTTCCTAACAAACCGGTGACATAAAAATGATAAAGCTACAACTTGAAGTAAGCGCAAGAGTAATTCAAAGAATTAGCGAATTGATAGATCACAACCAAGATGATATGACTATTGAAGAAAAAGCCGCTGTATTGTTAGAAGTTGGTTTGAATTTTGCTGAAGACGCTGACAAGATAAATTCACCAGTTTCACACTAACTGACGGAGTATGGAGAAATGAAAGAAGAAACTAAAGAAAAACTTCACCGGATACTACCCTTAGTTATGCTCTGGGTAGGACTTTATCTTTTGTTTAAAGGATTAGGATTAATTTAACAAGTTCATTTGCTGCCGGTTCTGCCTGAAATGGCAGAAATTATTCAGTGTCACTAGTATAGAATAACTGTAACAATCGTATTGTCTATTACGGCTAGTTTTACCTTAACAGAATTATTGTAAGGATTATCATATGTTTCAGTGACATTCCACCCAAAGGGGCCACAATGTAATTGTGTAGATGAAGATGGGCAGGGCGTAAAATAAGCGGTGCGCGCTGTTTGATTAACAAAAATATTACCAGTGTAAGCCCAATAGATTCCATCTGGCGCATTATACCAGTAATCCCCAGGTCGAGAGTGTTCTTCTAAAGATTGTATATTATAATAATTTGTGGCAGTAGCTATGCTACAAATAAGAATAGCGATAGCGACCAAGACCGCTAAAAATCTCCAATCATACCACCATGTCCAAACGCCGCCTCTAGCTTCATCACTCAAGTTTTTTCCTCCTTAGATTGATGTTGTGTAAACGATATTATGCTTATACCGCCGCCTTGCTTTTTGAAGCGGTTACTTTGGTCAATTAACCATTTTCTTCTTATTCTTTTTTCTGCCTTTTCCCAAGGTGCTTCTTCACTCATGTTGATTGAACCCCATTTCGGATTGTATTAATAGGCTTAAAAGTAGAACAGGTAAACCACCGTTCGCGGATAGGGCTTACATCAGCATTATGACCTAAACATCTCCAAGTTATCACATAACCAGGAGGATAAGTTTTATTTTGGCATTGGCTACAAAGAGAAAATTTAGGCTTAATTTTTTTAGGAGTCTTACGAAGCTTTGCATGACACTTACGACATAGTGTTATCACTAAATCCCATTGCGAATAATCAGGATGATGTTTTTGTAATGGAACACCTGTAGCGCCACAAGCGGCACATTTTGTATCAGGTTGTATAAATCGCCATGAATAATCCCTTGCCCTCTGTTTTGAAGGGTCTTTATAATAATTTTTCATTACTGCCTCTCTACTTTTTTGGGGATTAACTTCTCTTTGGCGTTTCATATATTCAATGTTTTTTGCAGTATGACAATTTAGGCAGATAGCATCAACACCATAAGCAAAGTATTTTCCTTTTCGGGGTTTAAACAGTTTAAGGTCATCGAGTGTTTTGGCTTCAAAACCACATGTTAAACATTTTCTAAAATAATCTTGTCTAATACTATCTTTTGAAAACTTCATTAACTTAATAGGACGATTAAATGTCTTGTGGCAAATATAGCATTTTGTAGGCTGTCTTAATCGGTATACTTGGCCTTCTTTTAAAATACTATCTTTAGGAATTTTAGCGAAACAATCAAGACAATAGTACAAATTTTTCATCTTGTCACCGACAGACTATTCCGATTCGTCTTGAAATAAATAATAAATTACAGTTCTAATAATCAAAGCTAAACCGAGTCCGGCAAGAATATCTAAAAAGTAAGTCACCATATTTTTCAATCTCTTTTATTACGATTCAACCATGCTTTACATTCAGGTTTATTTTCACAGAACCAACACTTACCAACTAGAATTAACCATGTTGGGCACCTCATTTTGTTGGCTCCTTTGATTGTTGGTTCGCATCCGATGAAATAAACGGGGCTTCCTTGATTCTTTGTGAAAACAGTTCTATCCAGCGTTCTTTGATTCTTTCAGCATCTTGATGTCTGCCTAATAGGTGAAAATAATCCACTGTTGGGTTTATTTCTTCAGCTTCAAAGATTGATAGATTATCTAATAATTGTTGGTATGCTTGGTTGATTATGTCGTATTGTTCTTCTGCTTTTTTTCGTCTCTCATACTCGTATTTTCTTTCAAGTTTTTCTATTTCTAAGTCACTCACTTGGAACCCTCCGACTTTTCAACGCAATCCGACTTAATTTTGAATACTTGCCTACCTTTAGCAGTTTCAAAAGCAAATTCATCATTCTTTAATGAAGGGTCAATCTTTATAGGCATATCAAAAAGCTTTGGCTCAGCACAAAGTGATGCTTTTTCAAGTGGACAGAACAGAGGGATTAAGTCTAAGATGTTTAATTCCTCACCGTAATCCTCTTGCTTTTGGCCTGTCACATTATATTCGCAGTAATAGGTAGGTTCCTTAGAGTGCCAACGGGTGCCAAAATGAGGGCATTCAGTACAAGACTTAACACGGATTATTCTTTCACTCATTTTTTATCGCTTTCCCACTAATAGTCAAAGCTATCACCGTCATACGCCTCGTAAGCTGCATCTTCATCTCTAGCTTCTTGTTGTAATCCTTCCTCTTCACACTCATACTCTTTAGGACAGCCATCGCAGTCTTGGTTTTCACAGTGAATCTTAATGAGTTCTTGCCGTATTTCCTCGGCAGTTTTTTGCTTTTCACTCATGGTCTTTTTCTCCTATCGGTTTCGATTTACTAATCGGAATGCCAGCATCAGAGTGAATGTTAACATCCCAACAGTCCTTAGTTTCCCCGCAGATTTCACAGCGCCCGTGGCTTTTGAATATGAACACTCTATCGCCGTCTTGTAGGCAATCGTCACAGATCCACATAGTTAAGGCTCCGTTGTCTTTTGTCTTTCTAGCCGTCTTTTGGGTAAATAACAAAGTCGCCCAACATGCAACGCCTTTACTTCTCCTGTTGCAAGTATTTTACAAGGCCACTTTTTACCAGTCCCAACACAGGTACTATCTAAGATTTCAACTGGAATGACTCCATTATAGAATCTTAATTGAGGTAGATTACTATACTTTGCTGGCTCAATTACTTCCAAAGCATTATGGCAAGGATTACATAGGGTTAAAACCTCTAAGGGTTTGCCATAGTCTTTGTGGTGTCTTTGTAATCTATCAATTCCTCCACATATTTCGCAAACGGGTTTTAGGGGAATCAATCGATGAGCAATCATTTGCGCTCTTTTCTTATGCCGATTTCTAACAATCCAGTTAATACCTGCCTCATATTCTTTACCTGGATGTTCAACCTTCCATTTTTTATTTGCTTGCAGATACGCACCATTACTTAAAGCATAGTTTTCTCGATGCTTTTTTCTTACCTGTTCATTTGTCTGCATTTCCATTATCTCCTGTTAAACGTGATTCATCCGTCAGTGATTCACCAGTATATTTTAGCCGCCATGAATGCTGGTGTTTGGTTCGGTTTTCACATGCTGCATTATTTAGCATTTTGCAGAACTCTTGATAGGGTAGTACATCGAAGCCAAAGAATTGTTGGTGCATATTTCTGTATAGCCACATTAACCCTTGTGGACTTCTTCCTCGCCATCCGTATATCACCAACATTTTTTCTCATCTCCTATCGTATTTTTACCATCCGATACTCTTCGGGGCTTGTAAGGCCGCACCCGCTTCTTGTCACGGTTGCCCCGTTTGTGGATGCGATCATATTTCCGTTTGAGAGGTCTAAAGGTTGCTTCATCATCAGGTGTCCACTCATCACTCAATTTGTTTAGCTTCCCCCATAACTTAGTGTGAGGGCTTCTTCGTCTAGTTTTAAGAAGAGATTTCTTAACATGTAGAGATGCCGTGCATGAACTTCTTTACCATCAAATTTTATGGTGGTAACTTTGCCTCTTTGTACGGTTACTTCGAAATAGTCATGAAACTCTTCATCAGAGTATTGTGCTTTTTCAGTTAAGCAATATGTTAAGGTTTGTTGATCTATTTTGTTTACTTTTAGGTCAGTCATTTTTGTTTTCCTCACTATCCCTTATAGTCGTTGACTACTTATATATTTTGTGGTCGTTGACTAACTGTTGGTTTCTGATTGTTAATCGAAGATGGTCGGGGGATGGGAGTCGAACCCACGCCTTCCCTTTGACTTAGGGTGTTGTCCCTCTTCTCAACTACCCCCGCCACTGTTTCTTTTGGTTTATTTAACGTGAGCGTATCGGTCTTTTCATCAAACTCCCCCACAATTATCCCACCTTTAGGAACAAAACCGATAAGACTTAAACCCACATACATTTTACCAGTGGCTACATCAACAGGACAATAGACATCAGGACCACCGGATGCTTTCCAATCACGGATAACTTTAACATAGGTGTTAGGCATCATGGGCGATCCTCCGATTTGTTGTTGACATCCGATAGTTTATTACCCACCCACTCAAGAACTTCCTCAAAATCAGATAGAAATGCAATCATAAAACCCGTAAAAACAGGAAAAATAATAGCATACCATGTTAAGGTTAAGTCAACCTGTGAATAAAATATCACTGTAAGGGCACTCATTAAGACTGCTGATACTGTTGTCGTTAACCCAAAAACTTTCCAGAACTTCATATTATTTACCTCCAGTTGGTTCTTTAGCATTAGTCTGCACCCCGTATTTTTCGGGATGTTCTTTTATATCTCGGCATAAAGATGGATTTGGGCACATTTTGCAATCAGCCAATTCCCCGAATTTTCTACCAAAACAGGGAAACTTAGTTTGTAGCTCTTTTAGATTCATTCCTTTTTAGCCTCCAATGATTGTTTTTTGGCATTAGTCGGATTATTATTTAGTGCCGTTTTGAATCTACCCAACACATCCAATAAAACCTCGATACGTCCTTTGGTATAGAGATTAGGATTGTAAGAGTAGTTTACGTCGGCAGTTGCTAACTTAGCAGTTAGCTCGGCTAGGAAAGCTTCGCGCCATCGTTTGCATTCTCTAACGATTTCAGAAGCATCTACGCCATTTTCCTCGAAGCTCTCTATATTTGGAAAGTTATCTATACCTGTGTTCATTCTTGTTTTCCCTCAATCTTCCTCATAATACCCGCAATCGCAAAAGAAAGTACCGTCTAAAATTCCTTCCTTTCCACACTTAGGGCATTTCTTTTTATAGTTTGGATTTTTACTCATGGACTTTTCCCTCTGTTAAACTATTTCCATCAGTCAAAAGTATTTGTCGCAACCGCCCAAACATAGCGGTCTTTCCCCAGACACTTTCAAAAGCATCTAACGCTTTGTTGGCTTCTGCAATCTTTAGGAACTTATCATCGTTTAATTTTGTCACTATAATTATTTGGTCTAGTAGGGCAAACTCTCTTTTCTGTGCTTCATCGAGAGTAATCCACATCGGCTTTTCAAAGTCAAATTTAGCCTCAGTGATACCCAAACCTTTCAAGTCCCAATTCTCTGTCCCAAGCGCCGAATCTATAACTTGCCGTGTTGTTTTTACCTGTAATTCTAAACTCATACTTTTCCCTCTGACAATTTATTAACAAAAGTCGGCGCATGGACTTTATCGCTAAGAATATATCTTAACTCTTCAAGGTCTTTAATCGGCATAATAACAGTGGAATCTTTCAGCCCTTTAGGTAATGGTTTCAGTAACTCACTCACCTTTTTGTTTGCTTCAGTGATCTTGGAATATAATTCATTTCTTTGGTCATACTTTACTCGGTAAGCTGTTTTAGCTCTATCCAGTTCCCTTTGTGCAATATCGAGTCGTATCCATTGTTCGTCTATTTTGTTGCCGCCTTTTAGTTTCTGTTCGCCTTGGCAGTTTTCGTTGAGTATATCTAACGTGGTTTTAGCTTGAGTTTTGAGGTTCATCGTATTTCTCCTTATGTTGACTTTTCTGATTCAACTGGCAACGGTTTAATTTGTTCTGTTGGGGTGTTCATCCATAGTTGGAACATGTTTTTGGGTGTGCTAAAGTTATGTTCTTTTGCTTCTATCGAGAAATGCTTTGCTACGATTGGCATAGCTACTTTTACGTTTTTCCAGTTAGTTTCTCCCACTTCATCGTATGCATGTTGTAGCGCTCGAATTATCTTTTCCTGTGTCATTGATGGTAATTGGATTTGTGGATCTCTGGGTAGCTTGGGCAGTTTTGGTAAGTCTATCTTTTCTTTAAAGAACACTTGGTTCTCATAGTCTTTACCTACAATGCCTTCTCGCCGGTGGCGTTTGCACCATTTCATTAAGGCCGCGATTTTGCTAGCTAGCTCCTCTTCACTGGTAGGAATAAAGAAGTCTACTGCTTTGACGATTGGAATCTTGTAATGGTATGCTAGCTGGTATAACTGTGTGTAGCTGATGTAACGTTTTAGTTCGCAATCCCAAGCATCGAATAATATCCATTGAAGTTTTTTTCGTCTGGGTTCTATCCGTGTTGGGCCTACTTCTTTTAGAAGTTCTCCATAGAGAATATAGTTGTGATGAAATGTTAGTTCAGTTTCGAGTAATGTTTTGACTTTGTTGTATTCTTTGGTCGCTTTGAATCGGTTGATTATGTCGGGTGCTGCTTCTTCTTGATTGTGTGAACTAATTTGTAGGTTTACCATACCTATGGGGATGCTTGCGTTTACTAAACGAGTTGATACGTTTTCACCATCTCTTTTCTCTGTAAGGGTTAGGGTTTTTCCTATAAGTTCTCTACCCTCATTTCGGAGTCTTCTGATGGGTTCTAAATCTTTGTAGCCTATCCAAGTTTGTTCTGACATATTCCCTCTCTCTCCATTACACTGACTTTTTCTAATTAAGTGGCAGTTTTTTTATCTGCCTTGTAATCTGCATATGTATCTATCCATGTGTGATGTGTTGAGTCATAGATCATTCTTCTATCGTTCACGGTTTTGCACCTCACGGATATATTCTTTACAAGATTCTTCCAAAGGACATGGGCAGGTTCCTGCAAAACCCTCTTTTTTGCACATTATTATTTTTCGATATTTTGGATTATTCATTTGCTGTTTTCTCCATTAATTGTTTTATTTTGTATTCAGCCCTTATATGGCTGGTGAATTTTACTTTGCCGCCATGCCAAGCGCATGGTGCTCCTGATTTGCATTTAGAGTAACTTGTCATTTAATTGTTCCTCTTTTATTTTGGTTTTTGCTTGTTTGATTGCACGGTTTCTTATCATTCTGCAATCTAGACACCATGCTTCGCCCTTGGTTTCTCCACAAACTACACAGTGCACTTTGTCCATATCATTGGGTGACTCCTAATAATTTGTTTAAAGATTCTCCTAAGTCTTTAAAGGCTACACTTGCCTTAAGTGCTAATATTTGTTGTTCTATTCGCGGTAATTTAGTTATTTCAGAGACTACCGGTAAATCTTTATCGCAGTATAGTTTTTGAGTTATTAATAATCTTGTTGTAGCTTGTCCCCCACAGACATCGCATTTCTTATTAGCCATAAGATTTCTGCGTCTTCTATCTCGAAAATAAGCTCTTTGCTTGGGCGTTTGTTTGTATTGTTTTTCTTGGGGTTGAGGTTGTTCTGTCATAATACTCTCTCTTTTATCTGTACTTTTTGTTAATAAGACTTGCTATAACTTGGCAGTTTAAAGGTAATATATTATAACCTGAATCTGCACATTTGCTGTTATGCCTAATCATCCGATTAAGAAAGGCCCTGAAGGGGGAAGATACCAACATAGCCGCGCTGGAGATCGGTACTTGCTCGATAAAGCTGTTAAGACTGGTCCTCAAGGGGGTCACTATCAACTTTATGATGGTGGCGAAAGGCGGTATCTTCTTAAAACCAACAAGAAGTAGCTTCAATTCAGTATGCCTCCAACTACTATTCTAAATACTACTACGAATAGTGCCCACCAAAACGCTACTGCAACAACTGTTATCCATGTTATTGTGCCGCTGGTTAAGGCTCCATAGGTTACGGCTAGCCAGATTAATGTAACCATCGCACCGGCGAATGCGTCTAAGAAGCTTACTGGTTTTTTTGGTTTGAAGCATTCTGGTATTAACTGTGATAAAGTTACTGGCTTATCTTCTTTTATTGGTGCTCCACAGTTAGGACATTTAACGGTATCGGCATCTATTTTTATTCCACAATATTTGCAGTATTCGGCCCCTTGATTATGGTATGTGTAGTGTGCAGGTTTATTGGGGTCGCCATCATTAGTCATTGTTTTTATTGGTGTGCTTGATGGGTTGATAAGTGGAGATAAGGCTTTACCGAGTGATTGAAAACTTTGGCTTTGATTAAGGGCATCTATTAGCTGTATTATGTTTGGGATTTGTTCTATTTTGTTTATTACTGTTGCTTGGATTTCGTTGATTTGTTTTATTTCTTCTTTTAATTCTTGGTTATTCATGTCTGCTTCATATCGTTTATAGGCTTCTTCTTCAGTTAAGGATCCAGCTAATGCTTCATCTATAGCGGATTGATTTTCATAGTAGTTAAGTTTAGAATCAAGTAAGCTCAAAAAATCGAAGGCTTGGTAATCTATGTTTCTCGCTGTGCAGGTTTTTAGGTAGAAGCCTGTAAGGTTGTCTAGTTCTATCCAGGTTAGGCTGTGGGGCTGGGTTGTGTATCCGGCTTTTTGCCATGTTTCCCAGACTTTAGCCGTTAATGTTTCTCTTGGGTTAACGCTAAGTTGTAGCATTTGGTTTTATCTCCATTTTGGTTCTATACCCAATAAATAACTTGGGTATTTCGTTCCATTCCAGGAACTCATCAGGAACCTACCAATCGTTCCAAATCCAGTCATCTATTTCTTGTACATCTTCCTCTCCGAAGTCAAAGAAGGGGTTTTCCTCTTGTTTCATTACCATATTTTTCACCTCACATTTCCTTTTTTCTTTCATTCTTTTATGTACCCAAACGCTAAGTTTCGGGGTATGTCACAGTTTCACGCTAGGAGACATTAAACCATGTTCGACTTGGTGATTTTTAGTTCTTACTAGCTTTCTTATTTTCAAAGTATTTTGCTTGTTCTGGGTAGTCTTCTTGTATTAAGATTTCTTCTAAGCTGGGTTTTTCTTTCTGCATGTTAATCACCATCCTTCTTTATGTATTGCGGATGCTGTCTGTGCCTGGGTGATATAATCGCCGGTTTCCGCGTTCAAGATTTCTTTGAACATTTTTTCTTTTATTTTTTTAGTTGACATACTCCACGCCTTCTAAGTTGGTTATGTTGTCTCTGAGTTTTTCTTGGTTGGTTGTTTCGGGGTCATATTTTATGACTAAGATTAGGTTCTGCATGTTAGACACCACTGATGTTATACTGGCAGTTTATAGTGGTTCATTATAGTCTTTTATCATGCTCTCTAATCGCTCTAAAGTATTCACCCAAGATGGATGAAAATACCCCTCGCAATATTCTTTTAATTCTTCTATTGCTTTGATAGCTATCTGTTTTTTCTTTGTCATTTTTCATTATCTCCATAGATTGACTATTAGATTTAAACTGGCGAATTATGGAAGTGTTCGGGTATCTATTCCGCTATGCCACAGTATTTCTCCGAGGTCATTTCTTTCTCGAAGTAACACCCTGTTTTCGGCTGATAACTCGTTTACCTTCCGTAAGTCCCATTCATTTTTTGAGGTTTTGATTGTCTGCATGTAGGATATGTTACTTTCCAACTCTGCAACAATTCTTTTGTAAAGTGCGATTAGTTCATCTTGCATCATAGTTTTTCACCGATTAAGATTTAACTGGCGATTGATGTTAAATGAAACACTCTAAGTTTTTTAGTTCTTTTTTATGTGTGGTGTTTAGGGGTGAATATGGGCCTTTGTCAAAGTATGCAGTTATGATAAACTTCGCTAGCAGATAATTGCCTTCTTTGGTTACGTCTTCGCTTAAGGCTCCAGAGGTTAACGCTTTTTCAACATAGTTCTTTAAGATGTCTTCTTGAGCGTTAGCCATTAACTCTTTTATCTGCGCTTGTGTCTCTTCTAATTTAGTCAAGTTTTCCACCTCTTGATTTAATCCAGTTTTCTAGTTCTTCTTTTAGCTCTTCATAAGGAGCCATTGATACAACTCCGCTATATTCTGATATTTCGCAGTTTATAGCAGAGATTAGTTTTTTTGCTTTTTCTTCTGTCAGTTTAAATTTTGTTTTCATTTTCCTTTTACCTTCTGACTGTTTAGTCGTAACTGGTGAATGATGGAAAAAGGGTTTAATTGGTTCTCCAATAAACCGTTCCGTTTTCATCGTCTAATGTGTTAGAGGTTCCATCATAGTGGCAAAGTAAAGATTCCCAACCGTCATTATCTATAACCATTTTGTTCCAGTCATCTTTTCCTAAAGTTGTATTTCCCGCTTCAACCGCCATTTTCCAAAGTTCGTCATCGTCATCTAAATATTGCTGTGCTTCTTCTTGTGCCTCTGTATCGTTTCTTCTCCAAGTAAATTCCTTTTCACCGCTTCGCATTGTTCTGTTTCCCTCATCTAGTTCATGCAGTTCGGTAAGGTTTTCGGCTGCCATTATGCCCTCGATAATGTTTTTGGTTTCCTCTTCAATGTCATTTTCCTCTAGCATCGTTTTAAGATTTAGAGTTGGTTCTCCAACTCTTTCTCTGAGAAGGCTTAATGTTTCTTCTTTGCTTCTTAGTGCACCGTCTTCTTTGAATAACTCTGTTTCTGTTAGCTCTAAATTGCTATTACTTGAAAAGGGAACCTCTGAAACTTCAGGCATTCCAGCGAAGGCATGAAGGTACATTTCAACATTACAGTTGCCATGTACTGAACCATTAGCGAATATGTGAACATGCCAACCAGCTTTTTCTAATCGAAGTCTGACATCATCTACTATTTGCGCTTCTAAGTCGGCGGCTATTTGGCCGTGTGTTTTCTCATAAGGTTTGTGATCTGGGTATGTTGCTTTGCTGTCTTGGAAATGTCTAGCTTCACTTAGTTTTGCATATGTTACTATAACGTCTTTATCGGTTTTTAATTCGGATAGGTTAATTTTTGTTGGATTAATTACTTGATGGTTTTCATATCCGTTCTCATATCGGTAGTTCATTTCTGGTTTGTCTCCGTTTGGTTATACTCTTATAGTGTTAAAGGTTGCTAATAAAGCTTTGCACAAAATGTACAACATGTTTTTAATGGAAAAACTTAGAAAAACAAATAAAAAAATATTGGTTGATCGTTGGCCTTGACAGTTCAGGTTTAACAGTCAGTATTTTAACTCTTCAAATTTTATTAGTTTGTAGGCAATAGGCAAACTTAGCGATATATGCCGGTGCTAAATTTGGTAAGTTTTGAAGCCAGTCGGAAGGTTGCGCTAATCCGGGTACATCTATTTTTGCCCACTTTTTAACTTTTAAAAAGGGGCTTCTAGCTGCTAAATATTGTTGAGCGTGTCGGGTCGCTATTGCGTCAAGATTCCATACTTTAGTATTGGGGTCAAAACATAACAAGTCTAAAAGGATAATATCGCCTTGTCTTGTTATAGATTGAAGTTTTGTTTTTGTTTCCATTTTTAGCACCTTGTTAATTTAATTTGCTTTTAGTAATTGCCAACGGTTATTTTTTTGGCGAATAAAACAACCTTCTAGATATTTGTTTAGTTTGGTATTAAATGGTTTATTGTCTTTCGTTATAATCCAGTTAACCGAATAAAGTTTTTTATTGATTAGTGCGGTTAATGCTTCTTTGCTTGAGGCCGAACCAACAACTTTAAGATTTTTCATATTAGCCACCTAAGAAAAAAAGCTAATTAAATAATAGTCGCTCCAATCATTAGGCTTAGCCCCATTAATAGGGATAAATAGATAAGACTTATTCCAATACATTCCCCTAGCCCAACCGTTCCCCTTTATTTCTTGTTTAAAAAACCGCGCTGCCGAATAATTTGCATTAGGCATTAACGCTAAGTTTTTCTCTGCAAAATCTCGGAAATGTTTTTCTAAGGATGAGCCAACCTTATTAAATTTTTCACCTACTGCTAGCTTGTCTTGTTTTAATGTCCTTCCGCCTAGTTCCGGCGGATAAACGCATTTATAGAGTTTTGGTATGTTATCGCCTTGCATCATTTCGGTTTAGTCTCCATATACCACGGTGTGCAGTATTTCGCTAGGATCTCGCTAGCTCATCAGTGGAGTTTTATTTTACACCTCAATGGGGGTTTAGCGTCCTTTACATCTCAACGTCACCGACACACCAATAAAATAATCTTGGCGTGTTTCGCTAGATTTGCGCTAGCTCATCGGGGTGATTGACTGTTTAAGCTTAACTGGCAAATTATAGTTTTTCACCCCAAGTTCCACAAGAGCAAATATACTTATTTTTCCCTTTTTCTTTTTTCATTATTTTACCGCAATATGTACATTTCATTTTTAACACCTGGCGGTTTATGTTCAATCGGCAGTTACTGTTAGAGTCTCCCACTTAGAAGTTTAAGCGATGCCCCGAAGTTATCGCCCACATTGAACTTCTCGCCTAACTCTTTGTGATATTCGTCTATTACCTTTGCTTTTCCTTTATTGCTGATATTAGTTAAATAACGCTTTTCAAACTTGACGGCAGCAAGTAATCCCTTAGCTAGCTTTTCTGTTTCTGCTATTACCATGTCTTCTTGCCAAACTTTGTAACCTTCCGGTGCTTGCTCATAGACGGGGCCTGTATAATCCCCACAGTGTGCGCAATTAAAGCCGTAAACCATGCCTTGCTTATCTTGATCGGCATATGTTATGCCACCATGAACGGGCACATAGGTTAAGATACCATCATAACCCTTTTCTCTAAATGGACGTTCTTTAAAGCGTACATATCCACAGTAATGATCTCTTACCCATTGGATACTTAGCGTTAATTCTTCAAATCGCCAAACTTTTTTTGCGTCTTTTTCTGGATAGATTTGTGTTGACATTTTTTATTTCTCCATTATTCGCCAGTTCTTAGATAATTGTCAGTTATTCCTCTGGGGTTGCGGTTACGTCATCTTCGTTATATTCTGTGATTAGGTTACGGGCAATAGTTATGGCGTTATCAGTATTGGTGGAATAAACCATAACCTCGAAAACAACTTTGAAGGCTTTTTCAGTCATTGTCTTTTTACTCCTTTGTAATTATGGTGATAACGGGTTTGCCGTTGACTACTTTTTGATAGGCGATTTTTGCGGGGAGGTTCGGGAGTCTTTGTACTGGGGTTGGTGGTTCTTTGTGGTATGGACTGAATCGTTCTAGGGCGCGTTGCGTTTCCATGTTGGCAAATTCAATAACCGCCATTTTAAACGCTCTCCTTGACCCAACCACTGACACCATATAAGTGTTCAATGGCGCGGATTAATTCTTTTTCTGTCACCATCTTGGGGTTATAGAATAATTTTATTGGGAGAGTTTCGCTTTTTACGATATTGCTTTTTTGGTTCATGATTGTTTAGTCTCCGTTTGCTTGTTAACATTGAACAAATTGTACAATAGAGTATTTAAAACCTTGCTACCTAAACAGCCCAAAAAATACAACTAAGTTAAAGCTCTATTGTAAAAACTACAAACAAACCGGCGCTAACCATCAATAACCCTAAGAGCACGTTATCTAAATTTAAGATAAAAATAGGGGGGAAACTTAGCAATAAATTACTAAGTTTTTAATTGCTGAAAAACTCGGCAACACTATCTTCTTCCGAGTCTTCCGATTGAGAAGCTTGGCCGCCATGATGCTTAGCGTAATAAGTCGCATTATTGCGCCTACGTTTTTCAGCTAGCTTGGCTGGGTCACTTGTTGGCATATGTTAACAAGTACCCCGAATAGATTTAAGGATTATCTTTAAACCGCAAGTACCCCTATTTAACAAATTGTTAAAAAACAGTATCCCCCAGTACCCCATGGGGGCTATGGTTTTTCAGTATCCGTCAGTACCCCATATGTATGGATAAGTCCATGCGCTGACAGTTTGCCCAGAACTGGCAGTTGTTGGAAACACCCCATTAAGCCTTTGTTAAAGTATAGTTTAACAAGACATACATGCAGACGGGACGGCTGCCGAACAGATGCTAACATATATAATATATTATATAATTACACTATATGTCGTTTCGCATTTCGCATTTTAAAAACGAAATCCGTAAAATGAGATCATGCAGGTTTACGTTTATCGTACTCAGACTCTGGAATGTGTACTTCTTCGGGGTGCCATCGTTTTAAAGCATTGACTCTATTAATCTCCGCTTTATCTTCTTTAGATAGTTTAGTTTGTTTACTGATCTTCTCTTTATCTTCGGCCATGATAGCAGTTAATCTACTGAAGCCCTTCTCAGCTATATCTAATCTTGATTCCCAATACTTTTTAAAGCGCGTGGTGTCGATGCCCGCTAAACATGCATGTTCCCTAAAGAACTCCTCACCCTTGTAAGTTTTGCCTCCTGAATAGAACGTGCCTGACTTTAACTCAGGATCAATTATCAATGCTTCGGGAGTAGCTGGAAAAGGTATCTCTTCAACTGTGATTAATTTTGCTAAATCTCTGGTTGGATCTTTATAGTTTGTTAACCAGAGCCAGCGTCTATAACTATAGTGACTTTTTATGCAATCGCTAGTTCCATCTGCATGATCTAAGAAAACAGGTTTGTAACATCTTATGTCGGAGGTTATGTCTTCTAGTATAAAGCTAGCGACTTTTCTTTTAATGACGCAGCTAAACTCGAAGTTTGCGAAAACTGTGCGGACTGCTTCCCAGCAGCTTTGTAATTCGCTATATAGTTTTCGTTTACTGAAGTATAGGCTTTTTGGGAAAATCATTGCTATGTCATCTACGCCTACCCAGGGTAAACATTTTTTGTTATCTATGGCATATTGGATTAACTCGAAGAGTCTGTCTTGATCTGTAATAAAATGTTCAAGGACTTTATCGAAATCTTGCCATAAGGCTAATCCGTGTTGTAAGAGTAGGTTTGATTTTAGTGTGCCTTTAGATCCTGAAATACAGGTTGATTCCCACCCATGGTGCAATGCTGCATATCGCATATAATCTATAGCTGACCATCCTGTATGAACTACCCCCATTTGTGTTGCTGTTTTTAGTAATTTGGCAATTTTTTGTTTTCTTAATTCAGTTTGTATTTTTACATCGACATTTATGGGTGATGACATTAGTTTTACTCCTTTTCATTTCGCCAATCATTATCGTAACCAGATGAATGCTTAGTGTACTGTAATGCAGCATCAACTGTTTCATCTAATATTTCCGCTATCTTGTACGGGCTTTTTCCTTGGTATGCCATATGTAACCCAATTGAGTGCCGCCCATAGTGAAAGTAAATCCGGCGTTCTTGAGGTAACTGGTTGTTAATTTTTTGTAGCCAGAAGAATGCGTTTTCTTCTTTCATGTATCCACCTATCTGTTCATAGGTATAAGCTCTAACTTCTTGTTCTCCTTTGCCATTTGTAAATTTTGTTTTAACAACTTTAGTTCTGGGCTTAGATGGACAGGGAAAAATATAGTTGCCCATATTTTTGATGTATTGGGCTATTTCAGGATCGCTTTCTAATCTTTTGTCATAATCATCTAAATAGCTGATTATGTATGGTATAGCTTTGTGTTCAATTGTTCTTATTTTTTGGTAAGGTTGTAATTCTATTGGGCTTCCTCTAGCTCGTTTTTTTCCTACCATAAATTTTATTTTTATATCGCTTTTTGTGAATGTAATGTCTTTGCGTTTTAAGCGTAGTATTTCATTTATTCTTTTTCCAGTTAACCAGTCTATGGCTAATACTGCACAAAGCCATCTTTGAAAGGGAGGTATTTGTTTGGCTTGTGAATAATCTATTTTTGACGCTAGGTCTATGTATGTTAGCCAATCTTCTGTTGGGACTTCATCTATGCGTTGATTTTTTATAATTGGCATATTATATGTTTTGTTAAAGTAGAAATATAAGGCTTGCCATAACAAGCCTGATTGGGATTAGATATGGCTGCTTGATTCGCCTAATGCTTTTTGGGATGGTACGTTTTTCTCTGTGGCTAGTGTACTTGTGGGTATAATACCTAGTTGTAGTTCACTGAAGAACTCTGATTGTAATATACCTTTTAATTCTAGGTTTGCTGCTTGCAGTTCTCTATTTGTATATTTGGTGCTTACATAAACCCAATATTCTAATCTGTTGTATAGCGGTTCAATTTTTTCTTTAGTTGCCAAAAATCTTACATCGGTAGCAATTCTTAGCATTTGTCCTAGTGCTTCTGGGTATTTGCTCATTGCCATTAATTGGCCTAAGAAGTCTGCGTTTTTCATGAGTAGGTCGAGGAAGACTTTTCGTGGTTCTGGTGATGCATTCTGAAAGGTGCTCATAGATAGAGTATTGCTCAGAAAGATTTAAAAGGTTTTGCTACAATTTGTTAAATAATTAAGTAAAGCATTATTATGTAAAGTGAAGTCAAGTATGGTAAAGCACAGTAATGTATTGTGCTTGCATACTTTTTTTAATCAAAAAATATCGTACGGATGTTTTGCTTCTTTTTTACTGTTTCCAACTGGTGCTGCACCCCAGAATGATCCGAAGGGATCTTCTGCTTTTTGTGCTGTTTGTTTAGGTTGGAAGGGTTCGCGTATTGTGACTTTTCCACTTGGGCTTATTACTCGTTCTCTCATTGGGGGTGCTGCATGTTGCCGTGGTTCTTCTCCAAATCCTCCGAATGCTATTCCGCCACCGATGCCTCCGCCGAATCCGCCAAAGATGTCTCCTGCTGCTTTTACTGGCGTTCTTGTTCCGCCTCCGCTTGCTCTGCCTGCTTGTGCTGGTCGCCCTGCTGGTGTGATTCCGCCTGCGCCTTCAATTTGGCCGCGTTTATATTGTCCTTCACGATAACCTTTATTGTATTGTTCTCTGCGTTCTAGTCGTTCAGCTTTGTTGTATGCGTGTTCTGCTTTTGCATTGATTATTGCTTCTTTTGCTTTGCCTTTTAGGTAGCTGGTTACGCCCATGGTTTAGCGTCTCCGTTTGGCGAGTTTTTCTTCTGGAGCGTACATGTCGGGGATTTTGTTTATGGCTGCTTGTGCTGGTTCAAAATGTGGGCTGGATGAGCCGATTACTTCTTTTGTGTAGCGTTTGGTCATGTCTGAGGCTTGTTCTTTAAATCCGGTCATATCTATCTAAAATAGAGATGGCTTGCTTATGCATAAAAAGGTTACTTTTAGAAGTGAAAAGTGAGTGATATATCCCACTCCATTAGCTAGGTTAAAACCAAAATGAAGATAACTCAAGGTAGAATATTGGCTTGCAAAAACGGAGATTGGTAGCTAACATCACGGGCTTAATTATCACTCAACAACCATATTGGCGCTTATTACATTTAAGTTTTATCATATCAGCAATGCTATGAATAAACTGACAAACACGTAAGGCAAAAATCGTACATGACGATCACGCATAGGCACATTTTTCTGCTTTATTGATGAAACCCCAAATGACAGCAATGCTGACACTAAAATCACGGCTAGCGGATACATCATTATTGGCAATTGTATATTGAAGGGTGTAAGTGGCATACTGGCTGCTATTGTAAGAAATGCTTTACCATCAGCGCCTCCCATGCCGCCGACGCGATCAAGAATTAATACTAAAACAATTGTTGCACCCATACTGAGAAATGACATTAAAGCGGTTTCTGGATTAAGATAAATTGCAATAAATGTTAAACATAACCCAAAAGGAGCATAAAGCCATGTTTTATTTCTAACTTCTCCACCTTCAACCATTTTACCATTATGTTCAAACTTTATGGTTACTGTGTGATCTTGCCAGGCGGCATACCCAATTACTGCAATTAGGGCGGCTAGCCGAATAATATCAAAATATGTCATTATTCATTTGAACCTAAGCTATTTTTGGATAATCGTAGACAAACAATATAGCATAATATGCATGAGATGACTGTGACTGTTGCGAGAATTAGGTAACCTGAATCGTTCATATACCTTTTCGCTTCATTTGGTTTTCCATCTTGTTTAGGTAGGTGTAATATTTTGGGTGCTCATTTAGGTGATCCATGGCAATTTTTTTAGCTACGGTTCGGCTGCTGGTGTGTTCTAATTCGTGTTGTGTTCCCATGCGTATTTGAGTGGGGCTAATTTTTGGTTTTTCTGTTTTCGGCGTATTTGTGTCACCTCTGGTATCCATCTAGGTAGCAGTCTTCGCAGACTGAATTTTCGGTAGATACTTTTTTGGTTCCGCATTTTATGCAGTAATATTGTTTAGCATCTAAATCATTTAGTTTTTGCATATATATTTCTCCATGCACTGACAAATCAGAATAAACTGGTGAATCAACGTTTTTTAACCTTTGGTTGCAATCCCTCTGGATACACCAGCGAGAACCACTGGTCGCCACTAGCCGTCTGAATCTTATAGGCGGGGATCTTTACACCGTAGGTTTTTTGGAGTTCTTCTTGTTTTCGCCGCGCTTTCGTTTCGTCTTGGATTGGAAAGCGGTATTCCTTATACATGGTATTACTTCCGGCGTTTCTGTGCGTTCAATGCGAAGTTTGCCCGTTGTTTAAGTAATGGCGTTACAGTATGACCATGGCTGTGTTTTCCTATGTTGGTGCCTACGATGTCATGTAATACTTTTTTGGGTATGGGTTCTGTTTGGCTGTAGCCGAGTTGTTTATGGAGTGCTCCTTTTGTTGGGGCTACTGATTGAATCCATTTATCTTTGGTCATTATATATCAAGTTAACGTTTGTTGGTTTATGCATTTAACTTTTGCTTTTATATTCCTTAGTTGTTATACCCAAAACCTTTTAAGCGGTGTACATATACCTAAATTACACCTAATAAACGGAAGAGAAAATAAATGAGCGAAACAGACATTATCTTGCCATTATTGGCAATAGTAATCCCTATAGTCATCGTACTATTGGCAGTAAAATCAAGCTACACCGTAGTACCCCCTAACGAAGCGCATGTAGTCGTAACCAGATCAAAAGGTAGACGCATCTACTGTACCCGCGAAGGCACAGGCTATTCAGGCTCAAGCTACTGGCGCATACCAATCATACAGCAAATCTCAAAGATACCATTAGAAAACTTACAAATCAAAGTAGACAACATCCCTCTACGCGATATGAACATGGCAAAGTTCGCAGGCGATGTGGTAGCATGGCTAAACATAACCGATCCGCTTCAAGCATCAGAAAGAGTCAGCACAAAAGTTAGCCTAACAGAAGTTGACAGTGATGTAAGCAACGTAATCAAAGCAGTCACCCGAAACATGTCTATGGGTTACACAATCATTGACATTATGAAGAAACGCAAAGAATTTAGCGAAAGCGTAGAAAAAGCAGTCAACGAAGAACTTGGCGAATGGGGCATGAAAGTAATCGAATTAGAAGTCATCCACTTCTCAGATATCGAAGGCTACACAGTCATCCATGACTTAGAAGAAAGACAATCAAGCATCATCAACGCCGAAACCCGAAAGGCAGTCGCCGGACAAGAAAAAGAAGCAACAATCGTAGAATCAACAGCTAAAAAAGAATCAGAAGTAAACAAAGCAACAAACGAAAGAGCTTACAGAGAAGCGCAAATCGCAACACAAGAAGCCATCGGTATCAAAGAACAAGAAAAAGACAAAGCAGTACAACTAAAGGCTAAAGAAAAAGACTTACAAGTACAAGAAGCAACCGCCAGAGCAAACGCCAAACAAATCGAAGCCGAACGCGCATTAACAGTGGGCCAAGCCGAAATCGACAGACAAGCAACAATCACCAAGGCTGAAGGAGAAGCATCAGCAACATATCAAAAAGGGCAAGCTGAAGCAAAAGTCAAACAAGTACAAGGTGAAGCCAACGCAGCAGTAGTTCAAGCCACTGGATTTGCAGAAGCAGCCGCAACCGAAAAACGCGCCGACGCAATGAAAAAATATAACGATGCAGGTATGGGCTTAGAAGTAATCAAAGCAACAGTTGAAATCAAAAAAGTACAAGCAAACGCATGGGCAGAAGCGATGAAACAAGCGCAAATAAAAGTCTACAGTGGTGCAGATAGTGGCATCCTTAATCCTCAAACTGGATTTGGCGCTGGCACAATGTCCGAAGTAGCAAAAGATATGGGATTAGACATCAACAAGATCCTAGAAAACATTGGCAAGAACACATCCCCAATCCTTAACGCAACTGACACCGTTGAAAAACTTGCAACCGCAGCCCCATCAGTTACCAAAAAACCAAAAGCCGAAACCAAAGGATCAAACACTGGATATGATTCAGACATAGTATAGGAGAACCTAACAAATGTCTACAAACCAAAAAACCATAAACTTGGGCGATTTAAGCCCAAGAGCTTTATCTATCCTGACGGATCTAGCAAAAACCACAGGACTAAACACCCCTGAAAGAACCATAGAAGAACTATGCTTCACAATCCTGGAACTAACACAAATCGTTGACACGCAAAAAGATCCTCTCCTTGAACCAGAAGCAGCCAGAAGACAAATGGAAACCATGCGCGGAATACTACAAAGATACAAACGCTTCGATAAGATGTCCTGAGATATGCTTCCAACAACTTCCAATCTGCCACATTGTTGCCTTAAAATATGCAAGGCGGAACCCCATGTCCACTTTGCTAATTCAAAAGGCATCCAGCCTCAAAACGGAATCAACGCCTAAGACCAATCTTGCATCAAGGTCTGGATATGCAAGCTTGATTCTCTCCTATCATGGCCGTCAAGTGTGGCTTTGCGGAGGCTAGCGGAAGATACAGGAGAACATCTTATCACACTGAGGTTTAAAATATGCCGAAACAATCTGTAAAAATCATTGAAGCGACTGAGAAACGTATAGTGCTTGAAGGTATCTTTGGTAATGATGGGCGTTTAGCTGTGCCTAAAGCAGCTAGAAGCTTAATTAAGGCTGAAGATAAAGTTCGAGTCACTATCGATAAACTCTAATTTTTTATTTTATGGAGATTTATCTATGAGAGATTTAAGAAAAGTTGGAAAAAATCCAGAACAAAAGCAGAAGCCAGAACCTACTAAACCAAAAGAAGATTTAGAACCAGAAGAAGAACAAGAAAATGAAGAAGAAGCAATTGAAGAGGAAACAAAAGAATACAGCTATCACAGCGGCTCAGTTAGTCCTTCTGGCATAAGCATTATTCCAATTATAGCGGTTATCTCTATTTTTGCCTTAGCGCTTATCATAGGGACTGTACTTATTTCTGGTGCTGGAAACAATATTGATTTAGGATTACCAACCGCACAGCCTACACCTACAATACAAATAGGTCATTTTACAGGTACTCTAGCAGTAATAACTTACGATCAAACAGGCTATGGCGGATCAGTATCTAATACTCATATATTATTTTCAGATGGTAACAGTTTTGTAATTGAGGGCAACGCTAACTATGCTATTGGCCTAAACTATACTGTTACTTACCAATACTATAAAAATGCTGATAACGGAGATACTGTTGTTACACATACTGACGATGTTCAGTTAGCTCCTTGACTTCTCTTTTTTTATTTGAATATCTTTTTAAGTACATTTTGTCCTATACTATTAGCATGTCAACAATTGATTACACCACTCTCGGATGCATGACTGTCTTCACAGTATTCGTCACAAACATTGCAAAAAAACTTTATGATATGCTTGCGGATTACATCCATCGATGGCGTGAACGTGTAAAGATTACAAAGAAGTTATAGTTTTATGGTAATAATTGTTTTTAATATTTAAATCAAGCAAGCGATAGCAAACCTTAAATGCGGTCTCGGACAATAAGGTCTTAGACAAAAAAGGATGCTAACATATGGAGTTATCACCTGAACAAATTAAACAAGTAATACGCCAAAAATGGCGTGATGACAAACGTGTCTATCGAGCTAAAAAGAAACAGGAACAGAATCGACAATGACTGAAGCCCTTGAAGTTATCCGTGAACAATCTAAAGCCGAACAACAAGAAAAACTAGACATCATCGCCCCATTAGTTAAGCGATTACAGCTTCGCAATCCAGAAGTAGATGCACTCCTAAAATTGCCTAAAAAGAATCTTAAGGCTTTAAACAAGAAAGTTGAGGATAGATTAAATGAGAAGATTCATAAGACCACAGTTATTCATGATCCAACCAAGCCCGCGAATCTTTTATGGGCTGTTGCTAAACAAGCATGTCCATCTGATGCCAGAGTAGTTCCTAATAAACGTTATAACGCTAATTTATCTGGTGTTCAGGTATTAGCTTGTTTTGCTGCCGCTAAGCAGCTTTATGCATTAGCACAAGAAAAGAAAGATGCTGCCACCACTTCATTGTCAACTGGCAATAAAACTGTGGAGGAACAAAAGTAATGAAAACAAATAATATAATGATTGGCGGAATCGTAATGGTGATTGGTAGCTTGCTTCTTTTCGGCGCTAGCTTCGCAACGTTCCAGGTAGCATTAGACTATCCTCAAGTTAGCAGCGGGTTCCAGAACATTGGGAACCTATCTTTTCTCGGTGGCTGCATATTTCTCTTTGCTGGGATAATCTTTACTATCGTAGGTTATTCTCAGAGGAATAATCCTGTTTTTGCTTCAAACGGTGTAGTAACCGACAGTTCAGAACTTACTGGTGATAAAGCTAAGGAGATAGTGAAATGAAGTATCAATGCCTAAATAACGAATGTAAGAAAACCTTTGTTCATACAGCTAAACAAATTCGCTCAGGTCTTGCAGTAGGCGAAACAACATTAGAGAGTTATGTTTGCCCATTTTGTCAATCAAAAGAATACACTGAGTTTATCGAACCAGTTACCGTTACTCCACCTAAACAAGTTAGCAATGTTTTCATTTATGAGTTAACAACAACAGGAGCGCAACCTAATCTAGATGCGATGCTTGCAGATGGTTATGAAATAGTAAACCGCTTTAGTAAGCAGTATCATCTTGAGAAACCCAAACTGGCTGACAATAAAGTTGAGGCATTTCGTAAATGGCTCAATGATGATGGGATGTATAATATCGAACATGCCCAGGGGTTACTTGAATTAGTGAAGGATCAATTCAATTCTCTATTTCCATCAACTGACAGAATTACACCAACTGGTGAGGGAAAACCACAATGAGCGAAGAACCAAACTTTACGACAATTCTAAATAGAAGGGGTTGGCTATACTGCCGACTTCGCAGAAGTGAAGATATATGCTTCACACGAAGACAGAAAGAAAAGCTGTTCTTTGAATCGGAAGTCAAAGAGGCTATGGTGGAGTGGCTTAATGGAGAACGTGAATACTTAGTTCGTATATCATCTAACCCTGTCTATGCTGCAACCGTAGTTGGGGATCTTATTGATTCATTAAACAATTACGATAAACCAATTAAGAAGGTAGAATCATGAGCGCCGACTGGGAAAAACTTGTTGATAAAGAAGCCGAGAAATTCCGAGAACAAGCCTATAAAGCAGCTTATCGCTTCTATGGATCAACTTATGCACATGCTACCGCAGACGCTTTAACTGATGCTTATATCGCGATAGTAAAAGACCACGAAGCGCCAGAAGCGATAAAACGAATTTTTACTCAAGAGTTTCTTAATCCGAAACAATCTGACAATTCACTGCCGAGGTAGCGATAACCTTATTAGCATTAATAAGCAAATATTGTGTGGGTGCAAATAATGTCTGACAAAACTAAAGCACGATTTAGAGGATTACACTCATATTATGAACCTACAATTGATACTCACTTCGTTTATGTTTATGATAAAGTGACTAAGAGTGTAAAAGTTAGTCTAAAGATTACTGGCGACCAAATACAAATTATTTCAGGGAAGCTGACAAAATGATACCAGAAACAGTGTGGGCTTATCTAGCTGGCTTTGTTGATGGCGAGGGTTGTATTAATATCTCTCAACGTAAACGCAAGATAAACGGAACAGACCGTTTAAGTGGCGAGAGTCAATTTAATATTTCAAATATGAACCTACAAAATTTGCTTGACCTACAATATCTTTTAAAGTTGGGAAAGATACAGGAGCAACATGAAGTCGGAAAAGTTCTTACTTACTATCTACGTTTCCGTTCAAATGAAGCAAAGATAATATTACCTAATATTATTCCTTATCTTATTCAGAAAAAGGAAATAGCTGAAATATATCTTGAATGGGTTAATCTTTTAGAATCGAATCATGTTCTTAATAACTTAAATATAAAGCAGAGAAGAAAAGAACTTTATGCTCTGTTTGAGATGGCTCAAGAAAAACAGCAATTCTGGAAATATTATCGTTTACCAATTTGGGATGGTACTAAATTTTCTCATTCAACAAATCATTATAAATGGTATAAAAAATCTGTGCCAACAATACTGCTAACTGGCAAGGAGGATAAACAATAATGGGGCATGAATGGGGATTTTGGGATGAATACGGCGGACTTGTTATATTTGCCGCAATGATTACTATTATTGTTGTATTATGCGGCGGTCTTTTCGCCGGCATATATGCTACTGCAAATAATCGTGATACAGTTAATGCTCAGGCAAAGCACGATCTACAAATTCAAGGCTATACAGTTTATGATGGTGTTGTGAATAGCCCAACAGTTATTCAAACCACAGACGATTATGTTTACTTCACACGACAAGTTACAACTGAAATGCCAGTTTATCAAGCATATATTAGTAACGTCAAAGGATACATCGCTATATTCAACGAAACCTACGGGCTAGCCTACGAACTAGAATATAAAACGAGTTATTTCTGGGGGTTTTAAATAAATGACTGAAACGATATTAAAAGAATATCACAATCTGTATGATCCGCTTACCAAAAAGTTAGATAAGCGTAGAAACATCCGATGGCTATTATCGATATGTAGTATTCCAACGATAGTTATACTACCACCACCTACTTTGATCTTTATTGGGTTGGCTATAACTCTCCTATGCATCACTGTAGCTTTCGCGTTGAATATGTGTGATATTGATAAAACATATGGTTGGATATTAGCTGACATCGATAGAAGATATAGTAACATTCACGACACCAGTTCCACAACATCTGGCAGTGTATGTATGGAGGATAAAAAAGAATGAAGAAAATAACTTTGATATTACTATGTATCTCTCTGATACTATTTGGGATAGTGTTAGCGCTTGCAATTTCGGCAGTTTGGATTGCTGACTATAATACAATTAGCGGAAGTGGCTTTACTCAATCTAAAGCCTCTATAGGTTTATCAGATAAATTGAACCAAACCGCTTTGATATTAACTCTGCCTAGCGCAATATGTTTTATTTCTGCTATTACTACAATTGAGAAAATCGAGGTTGAATGGTAATGATTTTAGCATTTTTAATATTTGACAGTTTGTATCCATCTGGTAGTGTGGAGGAAAAGAAACAATGAGCGCAAAAGATAAACTAATCACAGACTTAAAACGAGCTAACCAAAACGAGATGGCTGCTTTCATTCTTAGCAATAAGCAACCTGAGATGGAAAAACTAATTGAGCAAGCCATGGAGGGTAAACACTATTTAGTGTTCTGCAAAACCTGTGGTAAAGTATTCGTTAATATGCCTTTCAAAGATTATTATAAAGCCCACACTTTTCCTGAGTGGGATATATGGTTCTGCGATGCAACATTGCATTGGGCTGAAACAGAGGGTAAACATTCTATCTATTGCTTTAGTGATGAGAAGAATTATGACATTAGCGGTTCAAATTCGTCTGCATGCCATAACGAGTCTTGGGCTAAGATCCATCGAGATATGAAGGCTGTTGTTACGATGCGTGAAAAGTTCATGAAGAATAAAAACAAGAATAAGCTTTGGGTAACATCAACTGCCAAATGTGTCCCAAAAGTCAGTAATAAAGAGGAAGAAAAATAATGAGTGAAGATACTAACCGGCAAGCTAGAATAACAGCAATTAAACTCTGGGAAAAACAAGACCACAGTTTCATAGAGATTGTGGCTATATATAATTCTACATTTGGCACTAAACATTTTCCTGAGTTGTTTAATTCTCAAGCTGACTTAGCATATCAGAAGACATTACCTGGTAAACGTACCGGTAAAGAGTTTGCTAAAGATCTGCAAGATATATTTTTGGGAGATGGCTTCTTTGGATAAAAAGAATCTCCTCAAATTAATTTTAGTTGCAATTGCTTTGGGATGCTCAATAATACTGATTACTAGCTTTATTGTTACTTGGAATGGTGTTCAAGGTACATCAGTTGAAACTACAGAGTTAGTGATGTTGATTTACGTTTCTGCTTCTGTTCCTGTGCTATCTGTTTGCATGTTTTGTGTAGCACTTTATTTACTGATTAATTCGGCTAGCCAGCAACTAAAAACCGATGAGGTTAATAAATAATGGCTGTCTCTAAAAATCGGTTAAGCGCATGGCAAGATAATAACTTTGCAAAGATCCAACCGTATATGAAATATATTTGGCTTGGAATGTTTGTCTTTACTATTGTTATTATAAGTATACCCTCTGCATTTGGGTTGTATGCTTATTTTACTTTTCCTACAACTCCTGTTTCGGTTACTCAACCGGCAAATGTGTGGTTATTAGTATTGATGACGAATGTTGTTTCTCGACCATTCTTGTTGGGCTTCTTTGCATGTTATTGTTTGTTGGCTTTTCGTAAGGAAGTTAGCAAAAAAACAATTGACAATTGTACCCATTCTGGCGACGAACAAATGGAGACAAAACGATAATGAAAACTTTAAACATACCAAAAATACGAGAAGAACATACAGCCATAAAAATTACTACGATAATAGCTTGGATATTAGCGGTATTATTTACCGCCCTTTACTTAACTAACTTTGGAGCCGCACCAGACTATGCACCGACAGAATACAAAACAGCAATGACGAACATTCATAACTTGTTAGTATTTGGTCCGATCATTTTTGGGTTCTTTGGGAGTATAGGATTATGGCTTCTTAAAACACCATCGGTTTCGGATAAACAAACAGAGGAAAAATAACTATGCTTTGCCTTCACTTTAGAAACTGGAATATATTAAGCACCGATACACAAACAATAACATATCCAGACACTGAATATGAGACACCATTTACTAATTACTCCATAGACGGAATACGCCAATGCCGTAGATGTAAAAAAATCCAGATAGCAGAACGGTATGAACAAGTTTGGGGTGGATTAGATTTAGAACCTCATAGCCAACTCGCTTATAGATGGTATAATCCCCCAGTGGCTTTAGCTAAGTTTTTGCGTAAAAGTTTGTTATCGGTTTCAGACAAACAATCAGAAGGGGAAACTTAATGGAAGAATTTCTTTGGGAGTTAATTCATATCTGGTATAGAGATATTTTATGTTTCTATAATTATTTATTTAAAAACAAACCAACAGGGAAGGATAAACAATGAGAGATAGAAAAGTAACAATCACCAGAATCTTTCTAGCTATATGGCTAGTCCTTTGTATTATTGGTTTAATTTATTGCTATATCGGCCTCAACGAATACAATAATTTCATTACTCCTGGTTGGGTAGAACCAGAAATAATGAATACTCAATGGGCATGGGTTATTATCCTAATGCCAATATGTACTGTGGGGATTATATTTTCTGGTACTTTACTTCCCCTAACTTTTCTAATGTTAAGTAATACAGATAAATCGGAGGAATTAAAATGAAGTTTTGGAATGAAATAAAAGAAGCATATCAAGGTCCAGCCGGAGTGGTTCTTGTACCCCTAACTTTAATGTTCGCGTCTGGTATTGCAATAATGGTTATAGCGGTGGTATTTGGCTATTGGCCTACTGGACCTTACCGTTAAATGCAGACGATAAGATGGAGAATAAGTGACTATGTCAGCATTACAAGGCTACAAACAAGTGGTAGATTTAGTATCAAATCCTATTGTATCAGCAATAGGCTATATTTGTATGATTGCTGTGCCTTTTATTTTCTTAGGGATTTACTATTATTATAGCAAACATCCTGAGAAGAGATTTCTAGAATGAGTGACAGTTATGATAATGTGGCTAGTGAGCACAAGCTTTTAATTCATAAATAACCAATTAGTTGTAATTGGTGGAATATGTGATGGCAATCGATATAACTATACCAGAAACGACATGGGCGTATCTCGCTGGAATGGTCGATGGTGAAGGATGTATAATGCTCTTTAGACATTATAAGAACCCTAAGCTTCTAAAAAAATGGAAAGGCAGTAATCGTGGCTATGAACTTGAGCCTCGTGTTAATATAAATAGTATGAATAAACATAATATTGAATTTATAAAAAACTCGATTTGTGGTTTGGGAAATATTGTTGTAATGCGTTTTAAACGAGAGGGTGAAGTTGCTGCAATCGGGTATGACTTACGTTTTTATCCTAATGCTCAAAGAATTATTTTGCCAAAGATCATTCCCTATTTAGTACAGAAAAAAGAAAGGGCAATTGTTTTGATGAAATTACTTGATTATCGTTCACAGAAAAACAAGGATCCGATCTTTAGGGAAAAACTATATTTACAATTAGAAGATGAAATGCGTGGTTTAATAATAAAAGAAAAACCATGGTTGATTGATCCACCTGGTAAATTAAAATTAGGTGTACAAAATACTAGTCTTGTAAAAGCTTATCATACACATTCTTTTGTTGCTGGTCGTAAAGACTGTCTATCTGTTAGATTGCAAAATGATAAAACTGGTGATGTATGTTGAGTGAAGCTTGGCATCAGCATTTAGCAAACTTAACTTGGTGGGAAGAGATAGACCGCTTCTTTAATCCAGCTAAGTATAGCTGTACTACTTGGCAAGGTTGCCCTGGGCCACTAAATCTTATATCAATTTTGCCTTACATAATTTTTGGCGCTGTAATTATTTCTATTAGTTTAGGCTTCTATATTTGGTGGCATGAAAGAAAGATTGACAGTTACAACAAAACTGGTGAATGATGATGAACTCTAAGTTAAAGAATAATTTAGTTGCCGTTTGTTTACTGCTGCTAATCATAAATGGTTACGGTTGGGGTATTGGTCAACTTGCTATAGTTCTCTATACTGAAACTGCAATATTCGATATTACCAACCAGGCGTTTGGTTCTGCGTATAATATGACGGTGGCACTTAGCGATTTTAGAACGGTTGCTGTTGGTGGTCTTTGGGTTGGTGTTGAATCGGTTATTTGTTGTTCGATAGCTACCTTTGCCGTTACGTATTTAATATTGAATAAGAGTCGTTTCTTTAAACGATAACTCTCTTTTTATCGTTAATTATATATACAAGTTAGCACTACATTACTAACTATTCAAATGGTGTATCTGAAATGATTGGAAACAAACAAAAAGTATATAATGCATTTATGAAATGCCCAAGAGGTAGTGACCGTCAAGTAGCAAAAATAGCTGGCGTATCACAACCTACCGTAACAAGAATAAGAGAAAAGATAGAGCAGGAGGGCCTTCTTGATTTTCAATGTGTACCTAACTTCGCAAAACTTGGATTGCCCCTTATGGCATTCATAGAAATATCCAATACACGCGCTGATGTGCCAGACGCTAAAACATTTCTTCTAAATAATGCTGCTGTCCTCATGGTCGCAAAAGCAATCGATTTTCATACTTTAATTACTATCCACAAGGATTACTCTAGCTACTGCCAATTTATTAATAGTCTTAAACCTTACATGCCCGTGTTCGGTAAAATTACTCTTATAGACACAACAACTGGAATAGTCAAAGGATTCTGCACTAAAGGATTAACTGCGCCAGAAACTATCTGACAATTATCGAGATTCTGGTGAATAAAATGTGTGACCAATGCTGTGCCAATAACAACAAGAAAAACGCTTGTTCAGATAAAGCAAAACTTGATTTACTACAAAATACTTTTTTCAAAATTGTATCTTCAGAAAACGATGACAAGATCAAGATAGGTGAAAACTTTGGAAAGATACTGCTTACTTCGAGCGCTTTATGCGAACACACAATATTCCTTATTGGTTATCAGTATGGAATGGGCGAGGGTAAGAAATTTCAGTATCTCATTGATCACATGCCAACAACTGACAGTTTGGCTGTAACTGGTGACAAACAAAGGGAGTCATAACAATGCAAAAAGGAAAGTTTACAATGGATTACTATAAGAAAATTGGGTTAAACTTGTATGAGTTAAATGATAAGTTAGTTTCAAGAATGTGTGATATACATAATGAAAACCATAATAAATATTCGAGAGCAAAAGCAGGAGAAAAAAAGGCTGAGTTAGCATACAAAGCGTTATGTACTCTCAGGAGTCAATTAGAAGAATTAATGTTCTGTGAATATCCAAATGAAGCTTCCATATATGTTTTCTATTTAAGTCCAAATAAAAATCAATCTAATGTAGCTGGTGTCGAAAAGTGAAAACCTTAACAGATAATCAGATAAGAAAACTTGCCAATGCATTTGCTTGCTTGGATTTCTCTCAACCAAAAGCATATGAGATGTTTCATATGTTGGAAAAGATACTGGGCGATTTGGTGACTAACCATAATAAAACAACAGACCGTGAATATTGCTATTATAAACTAGGCGAACAGGCTGCCTTTGCAAAGGACATAACTATCGCGAAAGGTGAATAATGAGTGATTTATAAATGTAAGCGCTGTAGGCGCAGATTTACGGTGTATAGTCATTACAGATTGCATATTGAATTGCACGATTGGGATAATTACGATAGTAAAACAATTGAAAATGTAATAGTGCATTAAAAGTAATAGGTGATTAAATAAATGCAAAGTGAAAAACTAACAATAAAAATAACTTGCTCAAACAAAACAGTGATTGAAGATTTAGTTAAATATTTTAGTAGTGATTACATAGTTGTTCCGACAAGCCAGATTTTGAAAAGTGAAAAGGATGGATTTATTTCATTTATCCAACTTTATCCATTTGCCACATTCAATGGTGGGCATACAATGAAAAATAGCCTTTGGCCTGTGCGTGTTGCTGAACAAGTAAATAATATCTCACAATGTTTTGATAAAGGACAATATGCTTCAGCAGTTAGTATGATGGATAATTTGTTATCTGGATTGAATATTTCTAATAACAAATCAATACTCGCCATTCAAAAAATAATTGCCAAGTATGATGAACTAAGAGTACACCAAGCCTATGATGCATTTAACCAAATAAATGATTTCTTAAATAAATTGTATTATGGAAAAAGTAATACTGACAGTTTGGATAGATAATAAAAATGGGTGACATATATTGAACGATGCTATAATAAAAAAAGATATTAAAACAAAGTTCTACTATAATCATTTATCCTTGATAGAACAACTTGAATTGGTGTTAAAAGAAAATAAAGAGATATATCTTTTAATTCATAAAGAGCCAAGATATGGTATGACATCGTTTGCAAGTTTGTTGATGAGTTATACTACTGATATTTTTATTCCTCATAGAGGTGTGTATATGGTAAATTTAAGAGTACCTAATATCTCTCGTGCGCCACCAGAATATAATTCTGAGAGTCAACGTATGAGGAGTAATCAGTGATATAAAATGACGAAAGTATTAGAAATATGTAAAAGGCTTACAAAAGAAGATACAGACCTTCTTTTTTTGTTATACCAAACGCCGTTGTCAGAAAAATATTTCGCAACAAATAATAATAAAATCCTAAATGAAACGCTTAAACGCGCAAAAGCTAGAACATTGATAATCTCTTTAAAAAAGGGCGACATTGTTTATTATGAATTATCTAAGTTAGGATTTCGTGTTATTCAGATAATACTATGTAAACGTCAAATGGATGATAATAAATAATGCCAACCGCAGAAAGATACGCCAAAATGACAGAGAAACAAAAAGAAGCAGAGCGAGAACGTGGCAAACAATATTACTATGCAAACTTAGAAAGAAGCAAAGATATTGCACACCGCTCTTACATTAAGCATCAGAAGGAAAGGTTAGAAGCAGCCCATTTTCAATACATAGATAATCCACAAAAAGAGATTGAACGAACAATGAAATATTATCGTAAAAAAAATTCTATAATACATCACATCCGAGAGCGAAAGAATGGTGAACTATGGGCACCAAAAGTTTGCCTAAATTGTAAAAAATTGTTCATACCTAATAGCAAAAAGCAAATTTATTGTACCCAAAAGTGTTTCGCTGAAAATAAAGGGTATAAAAATCTTCCACAACACAATAAAATAAAAGACTAAGAATACAAAAATCCGCCAGTTTAATCCTAATTGGTGAAATATGAATGCAGCAAGCCGTTAAAAATCAAATCATTAACATAATTCTCTTTTTTAGTTTACTTATGATATTTATTGGCGGTTGTGATATAATTCTTTTTTTAACAATTAATTTGCTTTCCATTGGGTTAGTTTGTGTAGGTTCAAGTATCTGTATTATCACATTGTTATATGCTGATAGTTGATGGCAAAGCTTTTAACAAGTTAGGGATAGATAATATATTGGTGTCCTGTTGGCTAGAGTTATTAATTACTTCGGGTACTTCTGTCAGAAAAACCAGTTTTGGTTAAATAGAGAATATATCGAGAAACATAAATGCCTTAAACATGGCCGAAAGAAAAATCGGCATTGTAGTTGTCTCCAGCGTATTCCACAAAGTAAGTTGGTGCCTTAATGTTTGATAATATAAGATTCCACAGCTTTAAACAATTCACTATTATATTTATTGCTTTATTTTTTATATTATTATTACCAAATGTTTTACCGGTTCATACGGCTAGCGAGAATCAAGCGATAATGGAAAATAATAATGCTAAATCTCAAGTAGCCACACCCTCATCGATTTTTAATAATAATTTGGTTGTTGCTGGTATAACTATGATTCCTGGTGCCGGATGGATTTGGCTTGGTTATGTTATGTGGAATACTGGAGTTGTGGTTGCAAGTTATGGTCAGCCATGGTGGTGGAGTCTTATTAACATATTTGTATATGTTGAGTTAGCGGTTTATGCTTATGTTATTATGCGTTCTATTAAGTTGGTGCAGTTGTTTAAGCAACGTAAAACGGTTTTTGTGGATTTAGATGGAAAGACCATTACCCGAAAAACTACGGGGGTTTATCCGGAAATTGTGAAGACCATTGCTGTAACTTTCATAGTTTGTATAGTGGTATTATTGATTTCCGCGTTAGTGGAGTTCTTTTTGATTCGTGGAGTAATCTAGGTGAATAAGCAAGTATGGATTAATTTATTCTATGGATCACTTTTTGTTACTTTCGCTATAGCTATTTTTAATTTTGTTTTCTTATGTGATCAATCTAGCTTCTATTTTAGTGTTGGTTTAGATGATGTGGCATTGGAGTATGGTTATTTGGCTGAAGCAACTGTTCTTTTGCCATCTGCCTTAATTATTGTTTTGTTGGGGGTTAAGCGATATTGCTCTCAATAATAATTCCAGTTAAACAATTAATTATATATTTAGATGATTTTTTCTTTAAGTAATAATATAATGCAATTCAGTGGTTGTTATCTTGGATAAAACTAAGCAAAAATATTGCGCTTGTGGTTGTGGTCAGTTAATAATAAATCCTCGATGCAAATACATATGCGGACATAAAGCTGGAATCAAAAAAGATAAAATATTTTCATTAGAAACTAGGCAAAAACTCTCAATTTCCCATATGGGAAAACCAAGTTGGAATAAGGGGAAGCCTATGTCTGAAGATACAAAGCGAAAACTAAGTGAATCGAAAAGGGGAAAACCAAGTGGTGTAAAAGGATTAGTTAAAAACGATGAATGGCGAAGAAAAATAGGCGAAACACTTAAAGGAAGGCACTTAACTCAGGAAACAAAACAAAAATTGAGCGCCGCTCATGTTGGAAAAAAATTTAATGAAGAAGAATATCCAAATTATGGTATGCGTGGAAAGCACAGACCTCTTAATGGGAAAAAAAGAAAACCAGCAAAATATAATGGCAGAAAATGTAGTCCTCTTTCAACAGAAAGAAAATTGAAAATAAGCAATGCATTAAAAGGAAAACCGCATCCATTTGTTGAAGGACAAGCCGAAAAAATTAGTAAAAAATTAATTGAATATTGTAAATCTGAAAAAGGATTAAAACAAAGGGCAAAAACGTTTTCATCATGTAACAATACCAAACCTGAGAGATTAATGCAGTCTCTTCTGACAACAAATAATATTATTTTTAAAACACATGTTGCTTTGTTTGGGCTTCCTGATATTTTTATTTCACCTAATCTTTGTATATTTGTTGATGGAAACTATTGGCATACCCAACCTAAAGCGCTTATTAGAGATTCGATTGTAAACGATACACTTGGGAAGCAAGGATACATAGTTCTAAGATTATGGGAGAAAGACATATATAAAAAACCTGATGAAGTTTGGGCTAAAGTAAAAAATGCGCTTTCTTTATTACCAGTTCTACTTCCAGTAGGTAAGGCGACATAGAATGCTTTCTATTATTATTCCATGCTTCGGGTCAGAGCCTTTTCTTCCGACATTGATGGCTGAAATTAGTCGATGTGTTTCTGAGCCTTTTGAGATATTGATTCAATCTGAGATAGGATTGGGGTATGCTGTTATGTGTGGGGTTAAAAGATCTAAGGGCGAATACATTTTAGTTTGCGATTCAGACGGAAGCCACAACCCAAAATATATCTCTGAAATGTTATGGTTAGCTAGGAATGGCCATGACATTGTTATTGGTTCACGCTATATCAAAGGCGGCGGCACACAGGATTCTTTTAGTCGAGAAATGATAAGCCGAGTTTACTGTTTATTTGCTCAAGTATTATTTCGTCTTGAGATTAAGGATAATATGAGTGGTTTTATCCTGGTGAAGCGCCAGGTGTTTTTGTTGTATCCGATTGATGTTTATGGGTTTAAGTTCGGGCTAGACTTGCTTGTTCGTAGTAAAAAATACTGTTCGGTTGTGGAGTATCCTTTTGTTTTTGAGGCACGTAAATTAGGGGTTAGCAAAGCTTCACCAATGGAGGCATTGCGTACTTTGAAATTGATATTAAAATTATGTGCGCATGTCAAAGGTAAAAGTTAAATGGCTAGTGCTTGCTTACTTCTTATTAGATACTAATGAGCATCCAACAGTTACAGCAACAGAAGGCTCAGTTTCAGCAAGCATACGCTTCTGGGCAAATTAGCCTGGCGGATTATAACGCAGCTATAGCGAGACAAAATCAGTTGATAGCTGCTGCACAGGCACGAAATCAGCAACCCTCCCCCTATTATACTCGTCCAGAAATCCAACAGAAAACAGCGCAAGCCGCTGAACAATATAAAGCTTCAATAAGGCAATCCCCTCAACCCTCCCCCTATTATACTCGCCCAGAAATCCAACAGAAAACAGCGCAAGCCGCCGCACAATACAAAAGCACTGTACCTGCGGGTCAAACGATTTATTATACTACTTATGAACGTAAAGAAATGGTGTCTAATGTTTTAACTAAGCAGATTCAGCAGCAAAATCCTGAGTTGCTTAAGCAGATTCCTCAAGGTTCGTTAGTTACTGGTTATAATCCTAAAACTCAGACGGTTCAGTATATGGCTCCATCTGAGGTTTCTTCATTTAAAGAAAGCATCAGTTTTTATAATGCTGCTTCTAAAGCGTCAGGTCAAGATTTTACGCGGTTTTCTGGTAAATATGCGGTGCCTGTTGGTATTAAACCGGAGCAGATTGAGTCGATTAAGGAAGTTCCAAATATTACTTATATTCCTAATACTAATATTCCGAAATCATCAAGTGGTGCCGCTTTAGAGTTTACGTTGAAACCAACTCCTCAGCAAGAAGTAAACAAGAATAGTACGTTTACGTTTTCTAATATTAATATTGAGGGGCCTTTTGGTGTTAAACCTGTTATTCGCTCGAATGAGCAGAGAGTATTAGCGTTAGAAATTCTTGGTGCCGCTATAACTGCTCCATTTGTGGGAGCCACAGCGGTAGCTAAAGGTGCTACTATTGGTATTGGTCTTGGTCAAGTTATGAAGACTGGCACCACTTATTACAATGCTGGGGAATGGAATGGCGACATTTCTAAAAGTCTGTTAACTCCTCAAGAAGCAATTGAGGCTGGTGCAACTGGTGTCATATTTGCTGGTTTAGGTGAAGCAACACTGCAGGGTCTATCTAAGTATGGTGGTCAAACCGGCGCTAAAGTTGCTGGTTTTACAATAGCTAAGGGTGGAGAACAGATAGGCGTAAGAACTGCGGTTGCTGGAGAAAAAATCTATTTAGCAGCTTCATCTACAAAACAGGTTATTGGTGCCTCTTTAGGAAGAGTTGGTGCACAAACGGCTTCCATGACTCCAGCGGGTGCTGGATTTGAATATATTCAAACAGGTCAGGTTACTCCTGAAGGTGTAGCGCAGAATGCTTTATTCGCCGCCGGATTTAGTGGATTAGGTGAAGTTGGCGGAAAGTTAATGCCTCATATGCCAAAGTTTGCTGTAGAAAAATTTCATATTGGCGGTGTTAAAGGTGATGTGCTAGAACTTAATGAAGTTGTTATGCGTTCTCCAGTTGAACAAATACCAATTAATAAAGGTAACATTGAGATTTTACCTAGAAAGGGTATTGTTGATGTACCTTATGAGGGTAAAATAAAAGGCGCATCTTCTGTTACTGATGTTATGGCTGAAGCTAATTTATCTAATATTAGAGCTAGCCGCGAAAAAACTGTTCGCTTAACTACCGTTGATGTTGCTAATAAACGGGTTACTTATGCTGAAGCTATGAAATTTAAAAGTATAGATGATTTAGCGCTTGGTAGAGTTATGGATATATCGGGCGAACAGAAGATTACGACTTATCAGAAGCCAATGTTTGAAACTGAAGCTGGCGTTGATGCTTCTGGTAGAATAATTCCAGAAGTCGATCCTTATGGTAATTTATTGGCAAAAGATCATATTGGCGCTGTCAAAGATAGTGAAATACATGGCATAGGTATTTTCGCTAAGACCAATTTAGCAGAAGGTTCTATTGTTAGAGCACCCATTCAAAATGTGGAATCTAAAAATGCGCGTGGTATGAATTGGAGTAACGAACCAAATACGGTACGTAAAATATATTTGCCAGATGCTAACCTTGAAAATATGCGTACAAAATTTGTTACTAATAGAATTATTAAAACTGGAGAAGAATTAACAGTACCAAATTACGGAGAAAATGTTGAATTGTCTGGTTCTCCTGTTGATTATGCGTTAGGTGAACTAAAAAATCAGAATAAACTTCATTTATGGACAGAAAATAATAATGTTGTTATAACGACAAAAACAGTAAATGGTAAAGTTGTTACATCATTAGATGTTTTGCCTAAAGAAATAGGTCGTGTTAATGTTCGTTATGTTAGTCCTGAAGCTGGCGAAGTTACTACTTATGGTCGTGTTGATGTTGGAACCGAAGTTGGTATAGTTAAGAGTCCAGAAGTTAGAACTCAGTCTAAACCTAACTTGATTGATATGACTGAACGGGTATCTTCTGCGAAGATACGGGAAACTGAGGCGGCTTTTCTTTCAACTCCTGAAGCTGACTCAGCAATAATTGGTGGTGGTAATCGAGCCTTTTCATTTGATGAAATAAAAGTATTTGAGCCAAAAAAAACAGGAGCTTTCAATCTTAAAGGCGAGTTAAGTTATGCACAAAAGATTGCATCGCAGAAATTAACTGAACAACAAATAGAAATCGGTAGAAGTAACCTTGAAGGTACAGAAACATTAGGCGAAGTCTTAGGCAGACCATTTGGGGATAATAAAACCTCTGAAGTAACTAGCTTAATTGCAACCAATGATATTAAAGCTCTACGCAAAGCTGTCTTAGAGCAAAAATTAGGTGAACAATTCTCAGAAACAAGAATTGCTGATCCATACTTGGAGGCAGCTAGAGGAAACACTTTTGAAGCCATCAAAGAAGTCGGCGCTGGAACAAATAAGCGTATTATTAAAATCTCAACAGGAGAATCAAACGTTGAAAACGCTGTTACAGAATTTAGGTTTGAAACTGGTATGGAAGTACCGGGCGCTAAAATTTCAGAGTTCGATATTAAACTGCCTCAATCCAAAAAGTCTTATACTAATTCGGTTCTTCTGGAAGAAACGCATCTTAACACTTCAGGCAATCTTAG